>Ga0214472_10005138_pt1 | contig 13769 bp, 13 predicted proteins | sample RVTome_6_FD_207662 | JGI IMG/M metagenome (GOLD analysis project Ga0214472, IMG submission 207662) | Soil microbial communities from uranium-contaminated site in the Upper Colorado River Basin, Wyoming, United States - RVT140D175 | ecosystem: Environmental > Terrestrial > Soil > Contaminated >... | reverse complement strand
TCCTTTTCGTATTATCATGTCAGGCACTATATATAGAAGTACAACCCATGTCAATTACTTTTACGCTTGACAGAGTCGTTCTTGAACGGACTAAAGCCCATCAGAAAAAGCCCTTATATCCCAAGGTTAAAACCTTGGGTTTTACGGGCTAATCTCTATAATCCCAATAGGCGATCTGTTCCGACAGGACTTCTGCCTCTTCATCGGGAATGTATTGACCCAACCGCATTCGTGCGTCATTGATCTCCTGCACCAGCGTCGGTGTCACATACGCTGCCAAGGCCGCCTGCAAGGCTTTCTGCCGCTTTGGGTCATCGGCAGTGTGTTTGAGGCGACCGAAGACTGCGCCTATTTGATCCAACGAGACGGCGAGGTTTTCCAAAATGGTCCAGGCTGCAAGCACGTCGTCGTGCGTAACCTCGATTGATTTTTTGGGTGTCATATGCTGTCTCCCTCAATAGTTGTCAAAACCCTGCGGATTGCGGGTTGACAAGTCGACATCACCCCTCAGGAAAAGTTCGATTACCCCCGTCAAAGCATTGGTTTGTTCATGAATTTCTTCAGGCAAAGCGTCAAATTCGATATAGGCATTGCCTTTCCCACGCTTCAACAAATACGTGGCTTCTGCCTGTCGTGCGCTGAGCCGTTGACGATCTGCTCGTTCCACAAAGACCTTATGCTGGTCTCTGGCAATCAGACGCCCCTCAGTCAAAATGCGCTCTTTACTGCTAACCCGTGTGTAATGTCGGAGTCGTATCGGGTTCAGCCCTATTTCAGCCATGCTCAGCCTATTATGACAGCTTTCACTTCTTTATTATACACTTACATGTTCTACGCGCGATGCAGGTTGGCGAGCCAGGACTCGTGATGCGTGGCAAAGCATCGACTTCGAAAACAGCATTGCTCATTGCAATTCTTCGAGGTCCACAGGAACGAGATTGTGTGAACGGGCTACGTTCTCTATCGCTTGCAGCAACGGATCTCTATTGGCTGGAAATTCTAGCAAATACTCTGTTTCATCTTCCTCACTCTGGGCTGATTCACAAACTGCAATTTCAATTTCTTTGTCCTTGAACATCGTTTTCAAAGCCCTGAGGAAGCGACTATCTAGCTCTTCCACTTTCATCTTATAAACCATATACATGGATCACCTCCTTCTCAAAAATGACTTTTCATCTATATTATACTCGCATTTACCTACCCTGGCGCGCGATGCATGTTGGCGAGCCAGGACTCGGGAATGCGCGCCCACTCCGAGGCCTGAATGACCGGGATGGGTTTGTCGTCGAGCACGGGCAGGGGGCGCTGCGCATCGGAGGCCACCAGTACCACGTAGCCAGGTACGTCAGGGCGCTGAGCGCAGGCGTCTCGCAGGGTTTCCAGGATCTGCATCTGGTCGTAGCGGGCCAGCAGGCCGGGGTAGACCAGCAACACCGGCCGATCGGCCGCCAACAGGGCCTGTGTCACAGCCGGCATGGCCTGCCGCACCAGCAGTTGCAAGCGACGCCAGTCCGTACTTTGCGGTGGCGCGCCATCCGCCTTGAGGACGACCTCCCACTTCGCCCCGGCGCTCGCGGCAACGGCTTTCATCTCCTGAATGAGCAGGGCTTCGAGGCTGAGGCGGGTGACCGGGAAACGCTGCACCAGTTCCGCCTCGGCGCGCAAGAGGTGCCGTGGCGCTACGGTGAGCACCAGAAACCGATGGGCCGCGACGGTCTGTTGCAGGCGCGTTTCGAGTGCAACAGCGGCTTCTACTTCAGGTGAGTCGGAGACCTCCGTCCCTGGCGCGGTGCTGATGCGGTGCAGGCTGGACGTCCTCGTGGCGGCAGCCAAGGCGCCGTACCTGGGGCGGTAGACCCCCTCGCCCTCCGCACCCGTTTCGTCCCACACCAGTTCAATCCCCGCCGCTCGCAGGAGATCGTCGAGTGCGGGCGGTCCCGGCACGGCGGCCGCCAGGGGATAGCGGCTGGCGATGCGTTGCCGAATCTGTTGCACGGTCAGGGCTTTGGGACCGAGCAGGGAGCCAATCCCCAGCTTCAAGGCCCGTGCCGCGTCCATCTGCCGTGGGTAAAGCTCCATGCGGCTGGAGAGCGCGGCGCTCTGTGATGACGCCACGGCCAGGCGCAGCAGGCGCTCCGGCGTCAGCGCCGTGTCGCCCTCGGGCTGGGGAACCGCCTGCAGCTCTTCGACGACCCGCGTGGGGGTCAGCAGGGGATCGGCGGCCGCCAGGGCGTCGGCTTTGCGCCCGAGGTGCTCGGCGTACTGGGCCCGCGCCGCTGACGAGGCGGCGTAGCGCGCCGCCAGACGGGGCGTGGCCGCGACCCAAATGCGCTGCGAGCCGCGATGCAGAAGGTAGCGCGCCCCCTCGCGCCCCACTTCGGTTTCGACGGCGGCGCAGGCCACGGCGGCCGCAAAGCGGGAGCGCTCGGGCTCGTCGGCGGCCGAGCCGCGCGCCGCCAGCAGTGCGGTGGCGAGTTCGTGGGTGGTTATGACGCCGCCGCTCTTGTCGAGCAGGTTGGCCGCGTCCTCACGCAACGCCGTCATCCAGGGTTGCCGGTTCCAGCGTTCGCGGGCGTGGTGCAATGCCTGCTGCACGGTCTCTCGGGCCAGGCCAAGCTGCGCCGCCAGGTCTTGCTGGGCTGTCCATGAACCAGACTCGACTGCCTTGTCGAGTCCCAGGAAGGCCAGTAAAATTGCCCGTTCGGCCGCATCAATGCGCTGGGGAACTGCGAGGCGGACCATGAAGTCGATACTGAGCAGGCGGGGATCGGCGTGCGTATCGTCCGGTTCCACATCTTCGGGTGGCACGACCTGGGGCGGTTCACCGCGCTGTGCAAAGGCTTGCGCCAGGCGTTCTGCCAGATTGCGGATCTCTTTGACCGTGCGCTGCCCGAGTCCCTGGTTGCGGTACAGACGAATGCGCGGCAGCCGTAACAGTTCCCCCACCGTTTGCGCTCCGATACGCGACAAAGCGTCGAGCAATCTGGGACTCAGGCCCAGGGTCGACAGGGTCGTCTCTTCCGCTGCCGCCGCCATGGTCTGGTCGAGGTCGACGGAGAGACCAGGATCCGTCTCGGTCGCCGGCTGGTCGATGGCGGTGAAGCTGCGCCGCCAGGCTTGCAGCATTTCCTCGGCGTTGTCGTAGCGCTGTCGATAGTCGCTGTGCAACGCCTTCATAAAAAAGCCGACCAGATCGTCCCGCACGGCCGGGTCGAACAGGTCGCTGTCCAGGGACACTTCACCGTCCAGCATCGACGCGTCTGAGGCGCCATCGCCCCAGATCGGCAGCGTGCCGGTGGCCATTTCGTACAGGGTCATGCCCACGGCAAAGCGCTCGGCGTACAGATCCCAGCGGGGTGGCACACGGCGCCGCAGAAACGGGTCCAGGTAGGGGGGCGTACCGGCCCGGATGTTCTCCATTGGCGTGCTGGCCAGGGAAAAGTCGAAGAGGATCAGGGTCAAGCGCCGTGACGGCAGCTCGCCAACCCCGATGTTGTCCGGTTTGATGTCGCGGTGTGAGACGCCGTTCTGCTCCAGCCAGTGGGCCACGGTCAGCAGTTCTTCGCCGAAGCGCTGCAGCAGATCGAGCGACAGACGTCCCTCATAGCGGATGCGCTGCGCCAGGGTGTAGGCGCCGGGCTTGATTTCGACGCCGGCCACGGCCATGAACAGCGCCGCGTGTCCACTGACGGTCGTCGGCTCGTACAGCTCGACGATATTGGGATGCCGGAGCTGGCGCAGCGTGTGCCCCTCCTCGATCAGGCGTGCATTGTCGTGCCGCTCCAGGGCGACCTTGAGGACGCCCGCCTGGCCATCTCGATCCACCAGCAGGGCGAGACTGGTGGCCCCCTTACCGAGGCGCTTTTTGACGACAAAGCCGCCTTCCAGGTGGTCGCCGGGGCGCGCTTCCAGCGGATGCGCAAAGGCTTCTGCGGCAGGCGCGGTGAGTTCTTCCTCCACGCCTTCGAGCAGGTCGAGAAACTCGCGCACAGTATCGAGGCGGTCTTCGACGTTAGGACAGGTGCTGAACTGGATGAGATCCTGCAACGCCTGTCCCGCCCCATCCATCACTTCAGAGATGCGCAGGCCACGACCGGCCTCGCATTTCTGTTGCAATTCTTGGATACTGGTGGCCGGCAGGCAGCCTGAGAAGATGTGATAGGCGACCGCGCCCAAGCCAAAAATATCGAGTTTGGGGGCGTCAAAAGCGGTGCCGGCAATGGCTTCGGGCGCCATGTAGAGCAAGCTGTGCGGATCGCCAAACAGTTCGAGATGCAGATTGTCCACCGTCGCGGAGCGCGACGGCCCCGCGGTGCTCCCCTCGCGCCGCGCCGTCTGCCAGTTGAATATTTTAGCTTGGGGGATGGCGCTCGCCAGGGCGGTCACCAGGATGGTCTGCGGGCTGAACGCCCGGTGGTACAGCCGGCGCTCGTGGGCGTGCTGCAGGGTTTCAGCAATCTGCCGCACCAGGGCGAGCCGCGTGTCGATGTCCAGCGTTTCCCCGCGGTCGCGCAGAAACCAATCGAGCCGTTCGGCCCCGGGATCGTGCTCAAAGATCAGTGCCGGGCCGCGCTCGTGCTCGTGAAATTCCAGGGCTTTGAGAATCCCGGCGTGGTGAATGCCTTCCAGCAGGATGTACTCGCGCTCTGCCGCCTGGTGTCGGGCGCTGCGGCTGAGTTCCGTGTCCTGTCGGGCATAGGGATAGAGGCGCACGCGCCGTCTCATCTTCGGGAAGCTGACGTGGGTCGCCTCCCAGTCCTGATAGACATCGCTTTCCGCCAGGAGACGATCCAGGGTGTAGTCGCCCACCCGGCGGGCGCGCTGCGAGGGGCGGATGCCGGCCTGGTCGACGGCGCGGCCGATGGCCTGTGACAGGCGCCGGTCGATGCGCGACAGCGCGGCGGCGCCCCGCCCGGAGGTCTCGGCGGTCCCCATCAAGACGCTGTGGATGTCGGGATACCCTTGCCGTTCGGTGTCGTGGCGCAAATAAATACCCGTGCGCGCCGCCCCCGCGAGGTCGCAGCGCAGTCCTGGGGCCGAGAGAAAGATCACCGGTTCGATGTAGGGGACGCGAGCGCCACGCAGCGCCGTCTGGTGCTGCAAGAGTGACTTCAGCTTTTTGGCCTTGCGATTGGCCAGCAACAACGGGTTGTCGTCCGTCAGCACACGCCCTTCATGCCGCCAGGTCCAGGTGCCGGTGTCGCCCGACAGGCGGCCAGGTCGGCTTTTGATTTCCACGAGATAGATTTTGTACGGCGACACCACCAGGAGATCGACTTCATTGATGCTGCCGTCTTCGGCGACAAATTCAAAATTCGTCCAGGCGCGAAAGGGGTCCTGATCGGGGAACCGCTCACGCACATAGCTCAGCGCTGCCCGCTCCCAGGGATATTCGGATTCTGCGATGGTGACCCATCGATGTGACACCGTGTTTGGCTGCGCCACGACCTCTACCTCATGCGTGCGTTGAGCGTCTATACCTCTCGATTTTTATTGTAACACAGTGGCCATGTGGCCACATGGCCACCGGCCTGGCGCCATGAGAAGCGTGCCGTCGCATCACGCCGAGCGCCGACGGAGGTGGCCACCCTAGCTACAAACTCGGTATGATAGAGTCGAGTGCATGCTGCGGCATCATGCTCGGGCTTGGAAGCGTTCAGGGAATCGTTCAATACCAGAAAGCTGAAGACAGTGACGGATTGGCTGATTCGAGTGGTAGACGTGTCAAAACACTACGTGACCGGGGCGCTCAGGCAGGACGTCTTGCATCATCTCACCTTTGACTTGAGGCCAGGCGAAGCGGTAGCGCTCACCGGGCCGAGTGGCTCTGGCAAAACGAGCTTGCTCAACCTGCTGGCCGGCATCGATGTCCCCAGTTCGGGTGAGATCTGGTTTCAACAGCATGGCGATACGACGTGCGTCTCAAGGCTGAGTGAGCGTCGGCGGGCGCTCTACCGGCGGCGTTACGCCGGCTATGTGTTTCAGTTCTTTAATCTAATTCCCTCTCTCACGGTGGCTGAAAACGTGCGCGTCTCGGTGGATTTGAACCGCATGCCGGACCTCGCCCACGAGGCTTTGGAACGGCTGCATCGGCTCGGGTTGGGGGAGCGCTTGGACCGCTACCCGGCACAACTCTCGGGGGGGGAACAACAGCGCGTGGCGATTGCCAGAGCGTTGGCCCACCGTCCACCGTTGGTACTGGCCGATGAGCCCACCGGCAATCTCGATGCCACCAATGCGGACCGGGTGATGGAGATGCTGTTGCAGCAGGTGCGTGACATCGGTGCGACGCTGGTCGTGGCGACCCACTCCGAGCGGGTGGCGCGAGGGGCCGATCGCATCATCCATATGGCCCCAGAGATGGCCTGAGAGTTGACGTGAAGCGATGCAGCTACTCCTTAAATCCCTCTTGCGATACCTGCTGCACCAGACCTGGTCGACCCTGTCCCTGATACTCGGGGTCACCCTGGCGATTGCTTCCGTGGTGGCCGTGCACCTGATTAGCGATCGCATTCAGGCCCAACTGCGCAGTGCGAATGTCGGTGCGTCTCTCGGTTTGACGCATGCGATTGAAGCGCCGCAGTTGCCGGAATCACGCTATTTTGAGGTCCGAGCGCGCTGGCGGCGAGGCGAGTTGCCTGCCGTTCGATACATGGTGCCGCTGGTCGAAGGCGATGTCCGGCAGGGTGAGACGATCTATCACCTCCTGGGCTATGACTGGGTTGGGGTGCCTATGGCCGGCGGCGAGATGGAGATGGAGATCGCCACGCCGCTCCTGACGGAATCTGCCGTGCTGGCCCACCGCGCGGCCGGCTTGCGCGTGGGGCATACCATGACCCTGGAGCCGGGAGGCCAAACGGTGCGTGTGGTGGGGTGGTACGGCAAGGCCGAGGCCGACGCACAAGCGCCCTGGCTGATCGCCGATATTGCCACCGCTCAGGACGTCCTCGGGCAACGCGGCGAACTCACTCGGATCGGCGTTGCGCTGGCTCAAACCGATCACTGGCGCTCCTGGCTCGATCAGCTTTTCCCCGGCGTCGGCAGCCAACTCGCGCCGGAGGAGACCCTAGCGCTTGGCGCTGACCTGATGCTGCAACCGATCGCCTTCGGGCACGTCGAGCGGCGCTTTACCCATGCGATTCTCTTTAACATTGGCGCCCTCAGCATGCTGTCGGCCGTGGTGGCGATGTTTTTAATGTATCAAAGCGGCGTCAGTTCACTGCGCCGCCGTGCGCTGTTGTTCGTGCGGCTTCGCGGTATCGGCTATACGGACCGCATGCTGTTGGCCTACGTGCTCATCGAGGGAGCGCTGTTGTGTGGGGTGGCCTCGGTCCTCGGGATCAGTTTGGGGCTGTGGTTAGGCGAGTGGATGATCGGTCTGACTCAGGGTGGGGCAGATGCCTTTGCCACGGTCGCGGTCACACCCGCTTTAACCCCGTGGATCATCGGCAAAGGACTCGGGTTCGGTCTCGGCATCGGGGTGGCCAGTATGGGGTTGGCCTATCGCGCCGTGCGGCCGGAGCACGATCGCTTTAACCCCTATCGATGGTGGCTCACCGCCGGTCTGCTGAGTGCGGTCATCATCTTTGGATTGGCGGGTGGCTCCCGTGGTCTCCTCGGCCCCTTTCTCGCCCTGGCCGCCTTGTGTTTTCTCTTCGCCATGGGCGTGCGGCCCGCGGCGCTCGGTCTGTCGCGCCTGCTCCTGGGGTTCTGGTCGCGGCGCGTGCATGCGCTCCTCAATCTCAAAGAAGTCCAACACTACCTCGGCGACATCCAGGTGGCGCTTGGTGCCTTGCTCATCGCCGTGGCCACCGCCATTGGCATTGGCGTCATGGTCGATAGTTTCCGCGTCAGTTTTACGGAGATGTTGGCGCAGCGTCTGGAAGGCGATTGGTTCTTAGAGAAAGATGGCCCCGGGTTTGACCGCGCCGATCTGCAAGCGCTGCAAGCCCACCCCAGGGTCGCCATGCTCCAGACCTATGGGGAGCAAACCGCCTGGGTTTCCCACGGTGACGTGCGGGAGCGCGTCACCGTGGGGTATTATAGCGAACTCGATGCCACCGTGCGCAGGCGTTATGGCTTTTCGACAGAGATCGGCGACGGCGAGGTGCTGGTGAGCGAACCCCTGGCGAGGCGATTTGCCGCCGCCGTTGGGGACCGCATCCGGCTCGATACCGATCGCGCCTCGACGGTCCTGCGCGTGGTGCATATCTTCCGCGACTACGGCCGCGCCACGCCTCGGGTGCTATTGGACCAGGGCGTGGCCCAGGCGCTATTGGGCCACACGCCGGTGGATCGCGCCTTTGCCACCGTCACCCCGGACCGCGATCGCGAGCCGTTGACGGCGCTGGCGGCCGAGCGGGGCTGGCAGATCCAGAGCCAGGGGGAGCTCAGAGCCGCCGCGCTCAACGTCTTCAACCGCACCTTTATGGTGACCGACGCCCTCACCGCTGTGGGGTTGATCGTGGCGGTGGTGGGACTCTACAACGCCATCACTGCCCTGCAACTCAAGCGGGACCGAGAATTCCGGCTGTTGCAGGCGATCGGTTTTACGGCGCGGGATTTGATGTGGATGAGCGTGGTGCAGTCCGTGTGGCTCGCCGGCATCGCGCTCATTCTGGCGTTGCCACTCGGGCTCGGTATCGCCTGGATACTGTGTGACCACATCAATCCCCGCGCCTTTGGCTGGTCCATTCCCCTGCGCCCGAGTATCGCCGCGATGGCCAAGCCCATTTTATTCGGTGTCATCGTCGCGCCATTGGCCGGATGGCTACCGGCCTTGCGATGGGTGGGAGCACGGGCGGCGGCGACAACGACATCTACTAAAGGATCACATGACAGACGCCAATTTGATGAGTAAATACGGGCTGCTCCTGTTTGTTTTAAGTGGATTGATGGCGTGCGGCAACGTCTCGGACGACGCCAATCGGTTGGCCAAGGCCAGCGCTGCCCAGGCGTTGCAAGCGTTCCTGGGGGGCGGTGCCAATGCCACGGAGGGTTTTCACCGCGCCACCACCGTGCGCACCTTACGCTTTCCCGCAGACCATGGTCCGCATCCCCAATACCAACTTGAGTGGTGGTATCTCACCGGCGTGTTGCAAGACGAGCAGGGCCAATTTTACGGCGTCCAATTCACTGCCTTTCGCCGCGCCATCGCCCCTCCCGGGCCGGCACCGCATGGCAATCCATGGCGTACGCCGCAGATGTACATGGCCCATCTGGCCTTAAGCGACACCACCACCTCCCGCCATCTCGAAGATCAGCGGCTCGTTCGCGCCCATCCACAGCTCGCGGGGGCCCGGGCACAGCCGTTTGCGGTGTGGGTCGATGGCTGGACGCTGGCCTCAACCGGCGAGACGTTTTTGCCGTTGCAGCTCAACGCGGAGAGCCGGTCGTTTGGCATCGATTTGGTCATGAGCGAAGGTAAACCCATGGTGCTGCAAGGGGAGCAGGGGCTAAGCCGCAAGAGCGAGCAGCACGCCTCGTATTATTACTCCATGACGCGTCTTCAGACCTCGGGAACGCTGCGCCTGGGTGAGCGCAGCATCAAGGTGCAGGGGGGCGCGTGGCTCGATCGGGAGTGGAGCACCGGGGTGCTCAGCCCAGATCAAGTCGGATGGGATTGGTTCGGCCTGCAATTGCATCAGGGCGACGAGGTCATGGTGGGGCGACTACGCCGCGAGGACGGCGGCCGCGACCCGTACGACAGCGGGGTGTGGGTCGCTCCCGATGGCACCTACCGCGTCTTGCGGGCCGAGGATTTTACCCTGACTCCCCTCCAATACTGGCGCGATGAGCGCGGCGTGCGCTGGCCCATCCGCTGGCAACTCAGACTCGCGGAGCCGCCTCGGACCCTGGTGATTCAGGCCGCGTTTCCCGATCAGCGCATGGACACGGCACTGGTCTATTGGGAGGGCCTGGTGTACGCGCTCGATCGGGATGAACGGGCCATCGGCCGAGGCTATATGGAACTGCTGGGATATCGCTGAGGCGCGATTTTAACCACCTGTCCGATTGGATGGCATTCTGTATTCTGATCTTCTGATCTTCTGATACCAAGACGCAGCCGGAATTGCTGCTGTTCGTGCTACCCGATCGCTTCCTTAGCTATCGCGTGGAATTCAGGATCATCGTGTAACTGCGACAGCGTCTCAACAGCTGACAAAAAACTATCCACCGCCCGGCTGTCCTCTCCAGTGATCTGGGCGACCTCCTCCATGATCGTGGGCACATCTAACCCCGTGCGGGTGGCCAGTTCACTCAGCGAGGCCCGGCCAGCAAGATACTCGTCAGACGCATAGCGGAGCAAGTCTTGCTTGGCGTGCTGCGTGGCGACGCGAGCCAGGTAAGCGGTCCGAGTCGTTTTTTGCAGGTCACACAGACGTGTCAACACGTCGTACTCCTCCTTTGTGAGTCGCACAGTGACCGTCGTCCGATGGTGTTTTTCTTTACTCATGGGTCGAATCCCTATGTCGTATCTCGGCCACGATCTCTAGAGCGGACTGGAGCCACTCTGGTCGCAGCGTGCCGCGCCGTGCAAGGCGACCGAGATCACCCAACACTTGGTTTAGAGTCAAACGCCCCTGAGAATAGAACTGAACTAGGTAAGCGGGTGTATTCACTACTGAAACGCCGGCCACTCGAGCGGCTTCATATGGTCGCCAATCGTCAATCAACAAGGGTAGGTGGCGCTCCAGAGCTAAATTGATAGCGGCCCGCTCGCCCTCACCATAAAGGGTGATTTGCTCAACGCGAGGCGTCGCGGATTGAATCGTGCCCGCTGTAAGCAAGACTTGAAGCCGGTGACTCGTCGGGTTATTTCGTCCTAATTCTTGTGCGACGGCCTCAGTGCAGATCAATTCATAATCCGCCAAGAGCAAGTCCAGCCGGTCAAGGTAAACGATATGAACCCAGAAGGAAGTGTCAAAGGTCGCCTCGATTTTCATGAGAGAAGTTTAAACTGCTTTCAAAAAGAAAGCAAAAAGCTTTTGAGGGCATGGGAGCCTCGAACATTTACGTCAGCTGGGGGAGAAGTCACTGAAAAAAAATGTTATAAGACTGAGGAGAATTGGCTGCGATAAAGTAGAGACACCCCTTCGTGATCTACGACCTGTCGTGGCCCTCGCATGTCGCGATCTGTGCTGGCCCATCAGCAGGAAGTTGGTCGAGCGGGTAAGATGGTATAAGATTGTAGGACTATCGTTTGCGGCTCGTGACCATACGAAGACATTCATGCCTGGGGGCCATACATGACACCGATCTCTATTCTCGATCTCTCGCTCATTACCGAAGGCGGCAGTGCCGCCCAAGCCTTGCGCAATACGCGCGACCTCGCCCAACATGCCGAGCGCTGGGGATATCGTCGCTACTGGGTGGCCGAGCACCACAACATGCCGGGGATCGCCAGCGCCGCGACCTCGGTGGTGATCAGCCATGTGGCCAGCGGCACCTCCACCATGCGGGTGGGTTCGGGGGGCATTATGTTACCGAATCACGCGCCGCTGGTCATTGCTGAGCAGTTCGGCACCCTCGAATCGCTCTATCCGGGGCGCATCGATCTCGGGATTGGGCGAGCACCCGGCACCGACCGGATGACCGCGTATGCCCTGCGACGGACGCTGACCGGCGATGTCGACAATTTTCCGAATGACGTTCTCGAACTCCAGAACTACTTTCGCGATTCTCAGCTCGGACCACACGTGCGAGCAGTTCCCGGCCATGGGCTACATGTGCCCATCTGGATCCTGGGATCGAGTTTTTACGGCGCCCAACTCGCCGCTGCATTCGGTCTGCCCTACGGCTTTGCGTCACACTTTGCCCCCGCCGTGTTGATGCAGGCCATCGAGGTGTACCGCAGTCGCTTCCAACCTTCCGAGCAACTCTCCAAACCCTATGTGATGCTCGGCTTTAATGTCTTTGCAGCTGACACGGACGAAGAGGCGCAGTATTTGAGGAGTTCGGCACAACAATCGACGCTCAACTCGCGGCGGGGACAGCCCGCCCCCTTGCCGCCACCAGTGGCGGATTTTGAAAGCCAGCTCTCACCGCCGGAGATGGCGCTGCTGAGAGAATCTCATGCCTGCTCGGTGGCGGGTTCGCCAGAGACTGTGCGCAAGGGATTAGAGGCATTTATCGCCCAGACAGAAGCGGATGAGGTCATGGTGTCCTCACACATCTTCGATCACGCCGCCCGCTTGCGCTCGTTTGAAATGGTGGCCGAGGTGATGATGCCGCTTTGATCTCGGTCTGGTTTTTTCTTGGTCATCGGGGGCTCTCGTCAAGGCGTGGGCCGTGTTCAAAATGTGGTGATGCCCGCGATGAGAAGACAATCCCTTTGACGATTGGCTAGGCACTTGCTATGATATTAAATGTACCGCCTACCAGACCGATGGCTGCTTTCCCTCTTGAAGTGACAAGGTTTTCCTGTTCCTTCCCGAGAGATCGTGAATATCCCAGGTTTCGTTGGCATCGCTTCGCCACTCCCTCCGTTCATGGTGAACTGAGAACGGCAAGCATGTTCGCACGCCGCGCAGGTGTGCATGGTAAGGAGACAGGAATGTCTACAAGCATCTATGTTGGCAATCTCCCATTTACCACAAATGAGGAGGAAATTCGCGGCCTCTTCAATGCCTACGGGGAGGTGGAGTCCGTCAATCTGATCACGGACAGAGACACCGGCCGCCTGCGCGGCTTCGGCTTCGTGTCCATGGCGAGTGGTGGCGACGAGGCGATTAACGCACTCAATCAGCACGATTTGGGGGGGCGCACCCTCACCGTGAACATTGCGAAGCCCCGCGAAGAGCGGAGCCCGCGTTGGTAGCGTGCGCGAGGGGTTAACCCGCCTACGCTTCTAGGCATCCTGGGCGAAGAGAGGGTGCAGAAAATAGCGGTTCCCAGCCGGGAACCGCTATTTTTTTTGTGGCGACGACTGACGTCCCCAGCGTCCCCTGAGACTGTTGCCGTGCCTGAGACTGTTGCCGTGCCTGAGACTGTTGCCGTGCCTGAGACTGTTGCCGTGCCTGAGACTGTTGCCGTGAAGGATGCAGCTGCATTTGCTTGTTCGGCGCGGGGCGTGCTCTGGACTTTACACTTCCCCGAGCATTTCCAAGTCCGCCACGTCCTTCGTTCTGCCTGTGGCACGTTTATTGGCAACAAACTGCTCACGACCAATGTAGTCCACCAGAATATCCCCATAGCGCCCAGCGATTCTGCCCGCCCATGCCTCGTCCCATGCAACTCCAGTAATCGAGGTGATCAGATCAATACGTACAGGAGGCACCCCGAGTTGCACGACCTGATCGGGGCGCTCAAAATCTCTGCGGGTCAATCCGACCGAGGCGAACCCAAAGACCTCAAGCGCGGTCAGAATGCGTTGGGCATTGGCTGCATCAGGTTTCACGAAAATACCCAGATCACCGGTGAAACGCGGTGCGCCGTGGAACGCGAGCGCATAACCACCGACAATCAGGTACTCAACGTGATGGGCGTTGAACAACGCGAGCAACTCTCTGAAGTCTGGTTGTGTTTCCATAATATTGTGTGCGTAAATAGTCGACGGTGGCGACGCGTTCCTCCGGCGTCTTGTTCAGCCAGTAAGCTAAGTCGTCTTGCGTGGTGGTGCGTTCTTGCAAGCGATGTTTTTTGACGATCTTCTGTATCATGGTTTCATCCTAATACTTAAATGTTGCTCGAATTTCGAATCCACGCTCGTAAATCCCTATAAAACAAGTAATTAATAGATCAAACACCTTGCGAGGCCGGAAATTACT
>Ga0214472_10005137_pt1 | contig 13771 bp, 11 predicted proteins | sample RVTome_6_FD_207662 | JGI IMG/M metagenome (GOLD analysis project Ga0214472, IMG submission 207662) | Soil microbial communities from uranium-contaminated site in the Upper Colorado River Basin, Wyoming, United States - RVT140D175 | ecosystem: Environmental > Terrestrial > Soil > Contaminated >... | reverse complement strand
TTCCCACCTTGGTTTTCAAGGAATCGCAGATCGCGGCTGCGCAAGTGGCTGCCGAGATCGCCCGCCTGATCCGCGAGCGAGGCGCAGCCGGCAGGACCGCGGTCCTCGGCCTGGCGACCGGTTCGACCCCGCTGCCGGTCTATCGCGAACTGGTCCGCATGCATCGGGAGGAAGGCCTGAGCTTTCGCCATGTGATCACCTTCAACCTGGACGAATACTACGGACTGCCCGATGAGCATCCCGAAAGCTACCACCAGTTCATGCGGGAGCACCTGTTCAGGCACGTGGACATTCCGCAGGACCAGGTGCGTGTGCCGTCTGGCACCACGCCGCGCTCCGAAGTATATGAGGCATGTGCGGCCTACGAGAGGAAAATCCATGACGCGGGAGGCCTGGACTACCAGATTCTTGGCATCGGGCGCACCGGACATATCGGCTTCAACGAACCGGGTTCCACGCGTGACTCGAAAACACGCCTCGTGAACCTTGATGCACTGACGCGACGAGATGCCGCGCGCGACTTCCTCGGCGAAGCGGACGTGCCGCGCCATGCAGTGACGATGGGAGTCGGAACCGTCTTGGGCGCCCGCAAGATCGTATTGATGGCTTGGGGACAGGCCAAGGCCTCCGTCGTGAGGCAGGCGGTGGAGGGCCGGCCCTCGGAGAGCCTGCCAGCGAGCCTTCTGCAAGGACATCCGGATGTGCGCTTCTTCGTCGATGAAGCGGCCTCGGAGGAGCTGACCCGATTTCGCTCGCCGTGGCTGGTGGGGCCGGTCGAGTGGACGCCGCGCATGGTTCGCAAGGCCGTTCTCTGGCTGTCCCATGTCGCGCAAAAGCCCATCCTCAAGCTGCAGGACTCCGATTACAACGAGCACAGCCTGGGCGAGTTGCTGACTGGTGCAGGCGGGGCCTACGACCTGAACATCGCTGTGTTCAACCAGACCCAGCACACAATCACCGGCTGGCCAGGTGGAAAGCCGAATGCAGACGACAGTCACCGTCCCGAACGAGCCAGGCCTTTTCCCAAGCGCGTGCTCGTCCTCGGATCCGAGCCGCACGAGGACATCCTGTGCATGGGTGGAACCATCCATCGATTGAACAATCAAGGCAACGAAGTGACCCTGGTCTATCTGACTTCGGGCAATCTCGCGGTTCCCGATGGCATGGCCAGGCAGACCCTGGCACTGATGAGCGACTTGGAGAGCGAGTTGCACATGAAGCAACGCGACGGCGTGACCCTCGGGCAGTTCGCGGGCCTTGTGCTCGACGAGATCGAGCGCAAGGCCGGGGATGCAGGCGATTCGGCCGCCATCCGCCAGGTCAAGTCGCTGGTGCGTCGCAACGAAGCCAGGGATGCGGCCCGCTGTTTGAAATTGAAGCCGGACCGGCTGCGCTTCCTGGACCTGCCGTTTTACGAGAAAGGCCGTTACCGAAACTTCACGACAGAGGCGAATGACGTCGAGGCGTTGACGGCGCTCATGAAGGCGCTGAAACCGCATCAGATTTATCTGAGTGGTGGTATGGCCGATCCCGGTTCGGTTGCCGGCATGTGCTACCGGCTCGTCCTCCAAGCCATGCGGGAGGTCGCATCCATGGACTGGGTCGAGCAGTGCCGCATCTGGAGTTACCGTGGGATTGGCCAGGAATGGCCGCTTCACGAGATCGACATGGCGGTGCCCTTGAGTCCGGATGAACTGAGGCTGAAGGTGGAAGCCAGCTTTCAATACCGTTCCCAGCGCAGCCAGTTCCCGTTTCGCGATTCGAGTCACAAGGAGATCTGGCAGCAGACCGACGACATCAATCGATCCACGGCCGCGGCCTATGACAGGGTGGGCATGGCAGAATATGAAGCGATCGAAGGATTCAAGAGGCTTGATATGAACGACCTGCTGGCCTCGTGAACGCCTGCAAGGGTGTCGCTTGCCGACAGCCGTAGACCCCAGCTGGCGGTAAACGCCAGGTCTACACAGAGGTCATGCCTCCAGCCACGCCCGACAATACCGGACGACAGAGCGGTCGTGCCTCCATCAAACCGGACCCCACGCCTCGCGGTTAAGACGGCTATTCACTTGGGCCGCCGCGCGGCTGGTTCTTTTCATCATCCTTGCGTTCCGTTTCACGCGGGCAGGCCTTCTGAAAGGGAGCGGCGAGCATGCCGGGCAGGCGCCGCCATTCCTGCTCCCGCCAGTCGTCGAGGCCCAGCTCGATTTCGTCGGGCTTCGCGCGCAGCCGGAACGAACCGAAAAGCCGGTCCCAGACCGAGAGGAAGCTCGAATAGTTCGAATCCGTTTCCGGCCGCCAGCGGGAATGGTGCACGTAGTGCATCCACGGGGTCACAATCAGCCAGCGAAGCCCGCGATCCACACTGCCAGGCAGTCTCATGTTGCTGTGGTGGAACAGAATGATCGGGAGCGAGATCGCCTCGTAAACCAGTAACTGCGGGATCGTCATGCCGATCAGTGGCAGCACGACGAGCCTGGCAAGAAACGACAGCGTCATTTCTCCAGTGTGAAAACGCACGCCCGTGCTCACGTCGAGGTCCGCGTCCGCATGATGCACGGCGTGAAAGCGCCAGAGGAACGGCGCGCGGTGGTTGAATCGATGCCACCAGTATTGCCAGCAGTCGAAGAGCAGAATCGCAGCCACCCAGCTCCACACTTCGGGCAGCGAGAGGATCCGGACGAGACCGAACCCGTGGACACGCGCGGCCTCCGTGGCGGCGAGAATCCCGAAGGCGAAGAAGTAGGCGACGCCCGCGTTGATGGCGGCGAGACCGAGATTCGAGGCGATGTGCGAAATGCGACGCTCGCGGCCCACGAACATCGGGGCGACGCTCTCCACGGTCCACAAGGCGGCGAGCACGACTGCCGCGACGATATAGCGCGTCTCCCTCACGGACGTGACCAGGTCATGTGCGCCATCCATGTTCGTGTTCGGGCTTCAGGTGTTCGCGCGGAGTCCGCCGCGGAGGATCACGAGGCCGGTCCCCACCAGCCAGAGCGAAAAGACATGAAACACCGGCACGAACAGCCAGAGATCGTCCGGCAGCAACATCGTCAATGCCATTGCCGCCAGGCCGATCAGGCCCGCCACGCCGCCGACCCACGATGGAAGCACATTTCCACGCACCACCCCCCACCCAAGCAGCGCCATGCCCAGTCCGCCAAACACGCGCCCAAAACGCACCAGGCACGTGACGTACTCGGTGTCGACGCGGAGAGCCTCGGCAAACGTCGCGGCCGCGAGAGCCGGTTTGCCCGCCAGCTCGATCGAACCCCAGGCGCCGTGGTGATAGTAAAAGGCGCTTCCGAGCGCGCTGACGAGGAGTCCGGCCGCCGCCATCATCACTCCCGGCCAGATAAGCACCCGAACGGGCGATTGCGTCAGGTGAGAGGCGAGAGCGGCGAGAGCCACCATCGCCATGACGACACCGAAGAGGTGGATCCGGTACATCCAGATCCAGAAATGAAACTGCTCGTGAATCCTGCCGAACACTTCGGGCTGGAAGAACATGCCGGTTCGAACGGGCAGCAACATCCAGCCGAGCCACAACATCAATGCGGAGGCAATGAATGCCCCGCCCGCGAACCGGATCGCGAATGCGTCTTTCATGGGGAGTAGGGGTAGTGATTTCTCCTGCCCCAAGGGGCCTTGGTGAGGCGTTGTTCCTGGCTGGGGGCGGATGGAGTGTCCTCCTTTTCTTTCAGTGGAGTCAAGCGGCGCGCAAACGCGTAGTAAGCCATGGTGTGCAGGCCTCAGTGCCGGCCCGCCCCGACAGGTCAGGGTCCGAGCCGCCACCGCACCGAAGCCAGCGAACAGGACCCTGCAGCGCCGGTGTTCTATTTTCGCTCATCCGCCTGGCCGGAAGGCGTATCGCGGCGAGTCTTCCGAGGCAAAGGGCGGCCCGTCCGTGATCGTTCGAGGCACGGTGGGCGCCAGGATGTCGGAATGGAGCGGCCGGCTGGTCAGGGCCGAGGGATTCGTGGATACGCGCGCGCCCGCTTTCCGTCGTGGCGCAGATTCCGAATCCCAACAGGCGCAGAAACGACGACCGGCCGCCGCCCGCAGGTGGCCCGCCCTGAGCCGTCCGCCCCGAAACAGGGCCTGCGACAACGAATAAGCCAGGGACCAGATCTGCTTTTCCGCCACATCGAAGGAGGGCCCAAACTCCGGTGAACTCGTTCCCCCGGAGGCGGAGAGCCTGGCGGAATAGCATCTGATATAACCAGTACGACGGGGCAGGGTGCGTGGCACGACGTCGGGAGTGCGGAACGCTGCCCAAAGGAGCGCGCTCTGCTGGCGAGCAGAGCAACCCGCGGCACAGATTTACTCGCTCGTGCTCGACCTGCGATTCATGCTCGTTGTAGCCTCCGTGCGATGAGCGAACACATTTACAAACAGATCACATTGACCGGGACGTCGACCGAATCCATCGAACAGGCGGTGCAAAATGCCATTCGGCGTGCCTCGAAGTCAGTCCGGAATATGCGGTGGTTCGAGATCATTGAGACGCGGGGCGACATCGCCGACGGCACTGTCAAGCACTGGCAGGTGACGATGAAGGTCGGATTCACGCTGGACGAGTAGCTCATCGCGCCAGGCCGAGCTGCGCGAGCGAGCCTCGGAATCTGCCGGGCTCATGGCGTCGTCGCCTCACCGCAAGAGGCGCCGAAGCTTGCGCAACGTCCGCTCCCCACCCTGCCCCAATTCATCCGTTGACGCGGCCGGCGGTGATACCGGCAAAAGTCGCCGCGTCAGCTCCATCAGGACATTGGTGCACACCGTGTCGCCGACGATCCTCGTGGTGCCAACGCGACGCGTCCGCCCGCAAAGTTCCGCACGGTTGATTGCGCGAGATTGCGACCTTGGGCGTTGAAGACGCGCGGATGGCCATGCCGGCCTGCGTTTTCGTTTTTCGAGGGGCCCGGCCCTTGCCATCCGGACAAATGCGACCATAATTTGCGGCATGGGGACTGGCCGCCGACGTGAGTTCGACCTCGAAAGGTCCACGGCAGGGGCAACCGGAGTGTTCTGGCAGCAGGGCTACGAAGCGACATCGTTGGAGAACCTGCTTCGCGCGATGGACCTATCGAAAAGCAGCTTCTACGCGGCCTATGGCAGCAAGGACCGTCTCTTCCGCACCTGCATGCAGCACTACTGCGACGAGACGCTGCGCGACTTGGGAAAGTCCCTGATCGATGCCCCATCCGGCATGCAGTTCATCAGGGATCTTTTCGCATCCGTGACCGCATGCTTCGGAAAAATGCGAAATGAAACGCCTCGTTGTTTTTGTCGTCGCGGGCTTTGCGGTCGGTTTGTTCCTGTGGCTGGCGCCCCGCACTTGCGAGGGAAAGGCCGGGCTTGACTGGCCCGAGGTCCAGGCACGAATCGAGCGCCGATTTCCCGATATCCGGCAAATAGACACGGCTGAGCTGGCCGCATGGCTGGCCGACGGCGCGCGCGTGCAACCGGTGTTGATCGACGCCCGCGCGCGTCAAGAGTTCGAGGTGAGTCATCTGCCCGGCGCCATGCACGCGGAGGGAACGGACGAGGTCCTGCGCCTGCTACGCGGCGTCCCCGAGGACCGGCCGGTGGTCGTCTATTGCTCGGTCGGCTGGCGGTCGGCGGTCGTGACCGATGCCGTCCGCCAGCGCGGGAAGGCGAACATCTGGAACCTTCGTGGTTCGATTTTTCAGTGGGCCAACGAAGGCCGGCCGCTCGAAAGGGAAGGCGCCCCGACTCATGTGGTCCACCCTTACGACCGGGAGTGGGGCGTGTTGCTCTCGCGCGAACTTTGGTCCAAGGACTTTCCCCGGTGACAGCCTTCGCAGGCCCCGAGACGCGACGAGCGCCTCGACCGCAGAGGAACTGCGATCAGGAAGCGGTGTTGGTCTGGCGTGCGCGGCGGGGAGGTTCGGCGACGTCGAGATGTCTGGCCACGCGCCGCATGCTGGCGACGTCGTCGATGTCGTCCTTCACGCCGAGAAGCTCGTAAGAAAGCCCTGCGTTTTCAAGGTGGCTGATGGTTGTCGCGAAAACTTGCGCCGTGCTCCACGGAACATCCGCGAACAGCTGAGGTGCCGGCCTGCGCAGTCCGATCAGATAATAACCACCGTCACGGGCCGGCCCAACGACCGCGTCCTTCCTCTGCAACACTTCCTCCGCCTGCAGGAAGTCCCCGGCGTTCAGTTCAGGGCAGTCACTCCCGATCGCGATGACCGCCCGGGCATCGGCGGCGAACGAGTGTGCGAAGGCGGATTGAAGCCGCTCTCCGAGATCGCCCGCAGATTGCGGCACATACGCATGATGCCCGCCCAGCCATGCACGCATCTCGGGCCCGGCGTCCCGCGGCGCATAATGGATCTCCATGGGCCATCCGGCGGGAATGGCACGGAGTTGCCGCTCAACGAGCAGACGATACAGCCACATCGCCTCCTCTTCGCCGACTTCGGCGGCGAGTCGCGTTTTCGCTAAGCCAGGCTGCGGCGCCTTGGCGAACAACACAATCAGAGGGTGGTCTTTTGGGGGCATGTCCGACATTTCCTTGAATCAGAAGATACTCTTGAAGATCGCCGACAGGCCAGCCGAATAGTCCTCGCCCAGCTTGCCCTGGTCGTTGATGCCCCAGTGATAGTCGAGGTATCTGGTTTTGAAGTCGCCCTTGCTGAAGAACTCCAGTTGCTCGGCAGGACCGTAGTCCTCGAGGATCCTGGCCAGCGCGCCGCCGCCAGTGAAGTCTTCCTTGAACCACTTAAAGATCGGCGAAACATGGACCGTATGGTTCGCAAGGTCGTAGCGGTTGAGGTCCGGACGCCCCAGCCACGCGGTGTAGGCCTGCGCGGTGAGCGCCTCGAGATTGCCGGCCGTATAGGCCTCGCGCTGGAGGGGCGGGCAACTGCGGGCCGCGCACACGATCGTCGCATGGACCTTCCAGCCGTAGAGCGGACGCAGGTTCTTGTGTTCGATTTCATCCAGCGAGGTCTTCCTCCCCCCGATGCTCCAGCGCACGCCCTTCCATGAGTCACTGGTCTCGCGAATGCTCGGCGTCGGGTAGTTGTCGAGCATCCAGCGGATCGTGATCGCATTGTAGGCGTTGATCAGCGCGGCAATCTCGGCCACACCAGTCGCGTTCTCCCTGCCGGTGGCCGCAAACTCCCCGATGTAGCGGTCAAGCGCCTCCAGGTCCGCGGGCGACGCCTTCCAGGCCGCGTAGTCAACAAGTCCTTGATCGTCGACGTATGCCTTCAGGAGCGCATCCCATGACGAGTGGTCCATTGATGCCGGCACCTGCAGTGTCGGGGCGGCACGAGCACTCGAGATCGGTTGCGCGAGCCCCGCCAGAAGAAACGCAAGAGCGATAACGGATGTCCAAAGGCGCATGATCATGCACTTCATGGGACAATCCCTCACCTCGTTCTATTCCCCGTCGAGCCGATTCCCGGCGATTTCTCGGGCCAATCGGCGTCGGGATAATAGATGCGCCCGAGCCAGTGGGGATCGCAGCCCATCCAGTAGAGCACTTGCAGCATCGTCCAGCGCAGAAACACCGGCGCAAAATGGCGGTCCTCGAATCGCCGGGACGACGTCCGCAGCGGTCCCGCGAGGGTCTCCAGCGCGCCAAGTCTGGTCAACCGCCGCAACAAATCGATGTCCTCAAAAATCGGCAGCGCGCGAAACCCTCCGCTTGCCTCATACGCGGCCCGCCGCGCGAAGATCCCCGAATCGCCGTAACGCAAACCGATGCGGGCGAGCCATGGATACAAGTGATTGAGAAATCGCGCCCCGCAGGTTCTTCCGTCGAAGATAAGGCGGAAATTGCCCCCGACGACGCGACGGTCCAGGCACGCCTGGGCGATCTGGCCGGCCGCATCGCAATCGACAACAGTGTCCGCATGCAGAAACCATAGCACGTCCCCGCGCGTCGCGGGCACGCCATGCCCCAATTGCGCGCCACGACCGCGCGGCGATCGAACCACGGAGACGCCAAAAGTGCCCGCCAGCTCCGGTGTGCCGTCCGTGCTTCCGCCATCCACACACACTATTTCTGCATCAATCGCCCGCAGGGACGCGAGCGTGCGTCCGAGGTAGCGGACTTCGTTCCAGGTCGGGATGACGATCGAAAGCCGCATCGGCGCAAGGTTTGTCCGGCGCGGGCCTGTTGCTTGAGGGTTGCTCGTCAGAGGTCGGGATTCTCAAAGATTCCGGGATGGCGCGATTCGGTCGCTGCCTCGGGATCGACTTGGATGGGAATCCGCAGCGTCGTCGTTTGCGACGGAAGGCAGCGGCTCGCATCGCACGCCTGGGTCTGGACGGCTACCGACAGCGAAACCGCGCCTGGTTTCGCACCCGTACGCACCGTGACCGGCAGCTGAAACCAGATGCGCCCGGTGTAGGTGTTCACCATCTTCTTCAGGACCGGGTCCTCCGCGCGATGCGACTCGGGCACCTCGATCTCGCCGATCACGAAAGGCTCCCCGGGATCGACCGCGACCATCGTGGGGATCAGGAAATCCGCGTCGGGATTCTCGCCATAAAGGTGCCAGCCTTCGTCGATGTTGATGGCGACGGCCACGCGAAAGGAGTCCCCGGGCTTCACGCTCAAGCGCGACGCATGGGCCTCGATCGACACCGCATTCGCTCGTTTGGAAACATCGGGGCCTGGACGCGGGGGCGCGGCGGCGATTCCCGCCGCAGGCGTCCTGCCGGCCGCATCATCGGCCCTGCGCAGGTATTCAGCGGCGGCGAGCAACAGATGTTCGGTGCTGAACGGACTGCGCGCCATCAGGCCGGCAAGCGATTCGAGCGTCCGCCGCGCCGCCCCCCGGTATTCACTTTTTCCCGTCAGATCGGCCAGCTCGAGGAGAACCTGGACGGCGGCGCCGTTCGCATCGGGGACGTTGCCCCCGCCGCCGAGGCTCTTCGATCGCATGATCAAGTCCTCATGATAATCCGCCGTGAAAAAGAATCCGCCGCCTTCCTGGTCCTGAAAATCGCGCACCAGGGCGGCGCCGAGCCGGTCCGCCTCCTCGAGCCAGCGCGCCGCACCTGTCGCCCGATGCAACTCGATCAATCCCTGGGCGAAGTAGGCATGGTCGTCGAGGAAGCCCGGCAGCCTGGCTTCACCGTCGCGATAGGTGCGCAACAACAGGCCGTTGCGCGTCATGGTGTTGAGGATGAAATCGGCCGCGCCCGACGCCGCCGCCGTGTAGCGGGCTTCGTCGAGCATGCGACCGGCATAGGCCAGTGATGCAATCATCAGGCCGTTCCAGCCCGTGAGCACTTTGTCGTCCTTGTGGGGCTGCGGCCACGTCCGGCGTTCGGCAAGCAGCCGCTCGCGCAGTTCCGCAATGCGTGCGGCAAACGCCTTCGGCTCCTCGCCGCGCGCGCGCGCGCCAGCCTCGATCGGCTGATCGAGGTGCGGGATGTTCACGCCGGTGCGCTCGCCAGTCGACTCCTCGGCGAAGTTTCCCTGTTCCTCGAAGTTGTAGAGCCCGGCAAAGAAAGCGCCGTCCCCCGTGCCAAGGGCCTTGACGACTTGATCGCGATGCCACGTGTACCCCTCGCCCTCCTTGCCGACTTCTCCGGAATCGATGGCGGAAAAGAACGCGCCCTGCGGCGAAGTCATCTCGCGCTGCACCCAGCGAAAGATGTCCTCCACCGCTTCACGATACCGCTCATGCCCCGCGACAAGGAAGCCGTCGGCGTAGTTCCGCATTAGCTGCGCATTGTCGTAGAGCATCTTTTCGAAGTGCGGCAGGAGCCAGCGGTCGTCGGTCGAGTAGCGATGAAAGCCGCCGCCGATATGGTCGTGCAGGCCCCCAAGCCACATGGCGTCGAGCGTCTTCGTGATCGGCTCGAGGAGCGCCCCGTCGTTTTTGTATCGATACTGTCGCATCAGGAGCTGAAGCGCACCGTGGGGCGGGAATTTCGGGGCCGTGCCAAAGCCGCCATGTTGCGGCTCGAACCGGCTCACAAGCGTCGCGACCGCCTGGTCGACGATCTCGGTTTTCAACGCGCTCCCGACTCCGCCGTCGCCGGCGAGAACGGCGGCGCCGGCCGCCTCGGAGATCGCCGCGGCGAGCGCATCCGCCTGCTTGTTCACCTCGTCGCGCCGGTCCTTCCAGATGCCCGCCAGTTGCGTGAGCGCCGGGATGAAGCGCGGCTTCGGAAAATAGGTGCCCGCCATCCACGGTTTGCCCTCGGGGGTCAACCACACGGAATTCGGCCAGCCGCCGCGGCTGGTGAGCAGTTGAGTGGCGAGCATGTATTGTTCATCCACGTCGGGCCGCTCCTCGCGGTCCACCTTGACCGCCACGAAGTGCTCATTGAGGACAGCCGCGACCTCGGAATCCTCGAACGATTCCTTCTCCATCACATGACACCAGTAACACGTCGAGTAGCCGACGGAGAGAAAGATGGGCTTGTCCTCGTTGCGCGCCTTGGCAAACGCCTCTTCGCCCCAGGGAAACCAGTCCACGGGATTGTGCGCGTGCTGGAGCAAATAGGGCGATTTCTCGTGAATCAGGCGGTTGGTATGCATCACGTGAGCCTCCTGCCGTGCCGTCGGTGCCGCCGGCACAGGAGCTGCCAAACGGTTTTCTTCGGATTGAACGGGTTGACCGTAGCCGCCCATCGGTGCCAGGGCCACAGCCGAAAATGCGATTCCCGCCAGCCGGCGACAGGTGGTTCGCAAGAACAGCCGCGATGATCGCGAGGGGTTTGTCATCACCCACATCGTGGCCGGAGGACGAGCGCGGGCAATGATGCTTCTGCACATTCGTCCGACCAGGTCTTGCGGAGAAATCCCGGCGAAAACCTTCCGGAGACGCGACCCGGACAACGGATCGAGGGTCCCAACCGGAGCGGAATAGTTGCCTGGCGTGAGCGTTCTTATCTGAAGATGCCTCTGCCGCAGTCGGGCAACGCCTCGTCGCAAGGGCGCTCCCCTTCGACATGAACAGCGAACAAGCAAAATTCGTCCTTGCCGCGTATCGTCCGGAAATGGACTACGAGGACGATCCGGTGATGGCCGAAGCGATTGACCAGCTCCTCCGGGATCCGGAGCTGGCACGCTGGTTCGCGGACGAGCGGGAACTCGACGAAACTATCTCAAAAATGCTGCTCGCGGAATCTCCACCCGCGGATCTTCGGACGCAGCTTCTGGCCGGACTCCGTGCGAGCGCCCCATACCCAAGCCGGGGCCGCCAGCTGGCCAACGTCCTCGGAATCGCCGCGGGGGTGGCTCTCGTGTGCGGACTTGCACTCGTTGTGCAGCGCTCGGCCAGCGACGGTGCCAACGGGATGATTGCAGGGCGCACACCGTTGCTCGAATGGCAGACGGCGTGCGTCGAAATCTTCGCCGATCCGGACTTCCGGCTCGATCTCACCGGAAGTGCTTATCCGGTGCTCGAGCGCAATCTTCTCGAGCGCGGCACCCGGGTTGCGGGCGAACTTCCCTTCGCCACAGATCGCCTGGCTCCAATCGGCTGCAAGGTGCTGGCATGGCGCGGCCTGCCTGTCTCGCTGGCCTGTTTCCGCGCGGAGGGCGGCGAGGTCGTGCACCTCTTCGTCTTGCCGCGGGGTGTCGCCGACGAGTCGCTCCTTCGAGTTCGGGCGCACTCGCAGCACATAGCCGGTTTCGCAACCATCACCTGGCTGCAGGGTGACCTCATCCGGATGGTGGCGTCGAGACTGCCCGCCGACCGACTCGCGCCAATGGTGAGGACGCGCAGCCCATACGTTGCGTCGGCGTCGACGACCCCGCGCGAAGGATCATAGCAGCACCACGGCGAATCACCACTGTCCTCGACGAACAGCACGTCGTGTCCGAGTCGTCGCAAACCGATCACGTACTGCAAGGCACTCCATGCCATCCCGCCCACCGGCCCCGCACGAGATAGCCGGGCACGACGACGCGCAGACGAGGTTTTCGCGGGCCGGACCGGCGACGGCGAAGTGGTATCTCGGATTCTGATGCCATGGGTTGCTTTGCGGGCCCGGCGATGCGGCCTGATTGCTGTGGAGGGGCGGATCGATCGGGTGAAGCAGGTGGTTCTCAACTCGTAGAAGCTTTCAACGATGACGTCGAACGCTCGGATGAAATCGCGTCCCGACGTGTCATGGCCCAACCGCACCCAAAGGCCACGATCATGGAACGTACGCGACAGGTTTCCGGCTTTCTGGGATTGGAAGACCGCCGGGCCGAGAAGACCAATAATCTGTCGCGTACGGTACAGAGTTGTGGCCCAAACTGGTCGGGCGGCGCAGCGGTTTGTCTTTGAGAAACAACTACGCAGTCAGGCGGCCGGCAGTTTGCATTCCTTGCCCGGGCTGCCCGCTCGATCCGCGCGCCGCCACACTTTGGATGCCGGCGGGCTTCATTTTCCCGGATAAGTGAGTACAGTGCAGCGAGGTGTTCCTCCCATGAGCATCGCCCTGCAGCATACCCATGCCACGCGTCACTGGCATCGGACGGATGATGGACGCGTGCAGTGCGACATTTGTCCACGCGCCTGCCGCCTGCGCGAGGGGCAGCACGGGATGTGCTTCGTCCGCATGGCGCACGGTGGCGAGGTGGTGCTGACGACGTATGGTCGCTCGAGCGGCTTCTGCATTGATCCGATCGAGAAGAAGCCGCTCAACCACTTTCTGCCCGGCACACCCGTGCTCTCCTTTGGCACGGCGGGCTGCAACCTGGCCTGCAAATTCTGCCAGAACTGGGACATCAGCAAGTCACGGGAGATGGATACCCTCGCCGATGCAGCCTCGCCCGATGAGATCGCGTCCGCCGCCGTGCGGCTCGGCTGTCGCAGTGTGGCGTTCACCTACAACGATCCCGTGATTTTTCACGAGTACGCGATCGATGTGGCGCAGGCGTGCCGTGCCCGCGGCATCAAGACCGTCGCCGTGACGGCCGGTTACCAGAATGCGGCGGCCCGCGCCGAGTTCTACCGGTACATGGATGCAGCCAATGTCGACCTCAAGGGATTCACCGAGCGTTTCTACGAGCGGATTTGCGCGGGCGGGCTGCAACCGGTTCTGGATACACTCGAGTACCTGCATCGCGAGACGCCGGTCTGGTTCGAAATCACCACCCTTCTCATCCCCGGCGAGAACGACTCCGATGCCGAACTCCACGGTGAATCCACCTGGATCGCCGAACACCTCGGGCTCGATGTGCCCGTGCATTTCACGGCGTTTCATCCCGACTGGCGCATGCTCGACAAACCGCCCACACCGCCGGCGACACTCACGCGGGCGCGCCGCATTGCGCGCGAGCATGGACTGCATTTCGTTTACACCGGAAATGTCCACGACGTGGAGGGTGGCAGCACCTGCTGCCCGGCGTGCGGTTCGCTTCTCATCGCGCGCGACTGGTTCGAACTCCGGCAGTGGAACCTCGGCTCCGATGCCTGTTGCAGGCGGTGCGGAACGCAGTGCGCGGGCGTGTTCGACGGACCGCCGGGCACCTGGGGGGCCCGACGCCAGCCGGTCGGCCTCCGACGCGGAAGACTTCCGTGGCATGAAAGCGATTGAATCCCCGGTGCGCGCCGCGGTGGCTGCCGGAAGTTTCTATCCCTCCGACGCCACCGCATTGCGCGAAAACGTCCAGCGGCTCCTCGCGGCGCCCGAAACAACTCCGGCTCCGGCGGTCGCCGCCATCGCCCCACATGCCGGCCTCGACTTCAGCGGGGAATGCGCGGCCGAAGTCTTCGCACGCATCCATATTCCGCGAACGGTGGTGTTGCTGGGGCCGAATCACTACGATCTG
>Ga0214472_10005136_pt1 | contig 13771 bp, 9 predicted proteins | sample RVTome_6_FD_207662 | JGI IMG/M metagenome (GOLD analysis project Ga0214472, IMG submission 207662) | Soil microbial communities from uranium-contaminated site in the Upper Colorado River Basin, Wyoming, United States - RVT140D175 | ecosystem: Environmental > Terrestrial > Soil > Contaminated >... | reverse complement strand
GGAGCGGCCGGATCTCCGACCCGCCGCGGATTCTGTTCGAATTGTGCCGGGGGGCGTTCCGGGACGAAGCGTGGTTCCGCGACCACACCGTGCTGCCCGAAAACGTCTCCCCCCGGCTCGCCTGCATCGACCTCGAAGGAGACTGGTGGTATCTCGACGACTTCGCCGCCGCCTACTGCGGCGACGCCGGCCGGGACGATCTCTTCAGCGACCACGAGGGGGGGCGGATCTGCCAGCCCGAGCCCCGGGGCGACGGCGCCGACATCATCCGGTGGATCGACTCGATACCCGATCCCGGTTCGTGAGTTTCCGGCCTCGCGTCACCGCCCCCATCCGCACGAGACGTCCACCGGAACCAGAGTCAACGCGGCATGATGGCGGTGGTGCCGCCGGTGGGCGCCGTAGGCCTCGAGGGTGACAAAGGTCTCCCCGCAGTAGGGGTCGTAGTAGGCATACCCGTAGGGGGGGTAATTGGTGATCTCGAAGTCGAGGGCGATTCCTCCCACGTATACCTGGAACCCCGTGTGGAAATAGAACCGGCAGTCGTCCACCACGATGCTCCGTGTTCCCCGGTACCAGGGGTGGGAGGAGTGGTAGCGGACGGCGGGCCGGTGCGTGCGGTGGGCCACCCGCGGATGGTCCCGCCGGTCGTGATACCCGTACCGTGAGGAAACCTGGCCCCGTTTCTGCCCGGAAGGATGGGACCGGACCACCGCCTTGGGGGCGCGCCGCTCCTGGGAACGGGCCTTGGGGTGGTCTTGGTGGGCTCGGGCCTTGGACCGCGAGGTGAGGGTCTTCTTGTCCCGGCCGCGGCGGGGGCCCGCCTCCGCCTCGGGAACGATGGCGCCCATGGCGACGGCCGCCGACAGTCCCAGGACGAGCCCGGTCAGCAAGGTGCTGCGTCTCATGATCATCTCCGACTCGGCCCCGGAGTGTGTATGAAGTACCGTGACAGATTCGTTTTCCATCCTCAAGAAAGAGGTGTACCTAACCGGCTGAACGGAAAACAGTTGTGACCTGAGATACGGGGGTGCGCAGGATCGCCCCGACCTGCCGGAGCCGGACCGTTCCGCCATCGGACGCGGCCCGAGGCCCCGCCGCGCGGTCCGACCGCCGTGCTATGCTCCCTCCCCTTGTTTTTGCACCCCGGCCGGAGGGTTCATGGCCAAAAAACATCCTGGAAATCATTACCTTTGGTTCGACACCGAGTTTTCGACCCTGGATCTGGATCGGGCCGTCCTCCTCCAGGTCGCCATGATCGTGACCGATGCCCGCCTCCGCCGGGCCCACCCCCCCGAACAGGACCAGAACTTCATCCTCGACTTCGACGGCATGGCCGATCCCTGGGTCGAGGAAAACCTGGCCGGCCTCATGCTGCGCTGCCGGGGGGGCGATGGATACACCGTGGAGGAGGTGGACGAGAAGCTCGCCGAGCACCTGGATGGGATATTCGGAAGGCCGTCGCCGGAGATCCGGCTCCGCCCGGTCATCGCAGGCAACAGCGTCCACGCCGACTGGTATCTGATCCGGCGGTTCCTCCCCAAGCTCGTGGAGCGGGTGCACTACCGGCTGCTGGATGTCACCACGGTGAAGCTCGAGTGGCTCCGGTGGTTCAAGGGTTCGACCTTCGACAAGGAAGATCCCGAGATGATCCGCAGATACTTCTCCGCCTCGCGGTTGGGGGGGCACATCGGTCCTCACGACGCCTACTACGACGTGCAAGCATCCATTGCCGAACTGCACTACTACCGCTCCCGGCTCCAGAAAAACAACGGGGAGGCGACTTCCTAGTCGCCCCCCCGATTCGCGGAGATGGCCAAGACCCCCCTCGGCGGCCCCCCGCGGAAATCGTACCCCCGCTACTCCATTGCGGACCCGCGGCCCCTCACAGCGAGAACCAGTAGCTGATCTTGGCCAGGAAGATGTTCTCGGGCTCGTTCTGGAACAGGTTCCCGGTGCTCAGCTCGTTGTTGAAGCGGCCCCGGGAATCGCTCCGCTCGTCGAAGCGGGAGCGGGCGTGGGTCCACACGAGATAGAAGGTGCTTCCCGGCCGGTACTCCCAGCGGTACACCGCGTTCAGGTTCACCGACGCGAACGAGAAGTCGAAGTCGGCGACGGCGAACCCGGGCTCTTGGTAGGGGACGAGATCGTAGGAATCGGGGGTGACGAGCTCGCGGGCCCGGATGTAATCGCCCACGGTGAGGAAGGGCTGGACGTAAAGCTCCAGCGATTGGTTCCGGGTGAAGAGCAGATTGGTGCGCACGGTCAAATCCAGGGTCTTCTGGTGGATGTGGCCGAACACGTAGCTCTGGTTGCCGATGCCGATTCCCCCCGGACGCCCGCCGAGATCGACGGTCTCGAGATACTGGGTGTCGTCGTTTCGTGTGCGGAAGGCGAGGTCGATCTCATGGCTCATGGTGGTGGACTGGGTCCATTCGATCCCCACCGCGGCCCGCACGCTGACGTTTTCCTCCACGTCCCAGTAGTAGTTTCCCTCGTGGCGGAAACTGAGTTTCTTGCGTGTGTCGGTGACACCGCCCCACCAAAAGCCGACGGTAGTTGGCTCGTCGATGAGGGGGCCGCCGCGCGTCTCGTACCGCTGCGTGCCCTCCGTCAGGTACTCCACCCCCCACCATGTCTCGTAAAAGTTCCGGTACTGCATCCAGCCGTTGACGTTCCCCCCCTGGTACTGGCGGTGGCCGCGGCCGTAGGACCACGCCAGGTCGCCGGTGGCGGTGTCCTTGCCGTGGCGGGCGGCGTAGAGCCAACTCTTCCAGAAGTTGAAGTTCAGATTCACGCGATTGAAGAGCGAACTCTTGCCTTCGGGATTGTAGTCGTGGGATGCCCAGAACCCCGAGTAGATCTCATCGGGGGAGGAAAGGAATCCGACGTCGTTGATGTTGAGCTTGTCCGACTCCCAGCCGAACCACGTTCCCGCCCGCGTGTTGCCGCCCAGCTTGCGGAGCTCCATGGAACCCCCCGTACCGTAAACCCGTTCTCCGGAGAGCGCCGGGTCCTCGATACTCTCCTCGGGGTCGAGGACCGATCCCGCGAGCGACCCCTGGATGTTGTAGTTGCGGTTGTCGAAGTTCAGATCGAAGTCCAGCCCCGTGGTGTAGGCCTCCCGGGACTCGAAGTCCCCGGCCTCGTCGCGGTCCGCGGACTTGACGGCTGCGGTCTGCATGAGGTTGAAGCGGTGGGCCCCGTCCTTGAACTCCTTCCCCACCCGGCCCACGAAGAAGTGCTTTTTCCGCTCGCCGCCCTCGAAGATGTTGTGCGCCTGCCCATGGCCGGTGACGTCGGTGGTGGCGACCAGACCCGCGACGGAGACGCCGTTCGAGGTCTTTCCGGTCAGCTTGCCCGCGAACCGGATCCGCGAGTTCTTGTCTCCGGTGCCGATACGCCGGGAGTAGAACAGGTTGAAGCCGGGGTGGCTGAAGAACCGGCTCCCCTCGATGAAGAAGGGCCGCTTCTCGTCGAAGAAGGTCTCGAAGGGGGAGAGGTTCAGCACCGCGGGGTCGGCCTCGACCTGCCCGAAGTCGGGCTGCACGGTGGCGTTGAGGGTGAGATCGGCGGTGATCCCGTACTTGACGTCGGCGCCCAGGTTCTGGACATTGTCGAGTTCGTCCCCGGACCCGGACCGCGACGGGTCGGTGGTGCTCTGGAGGAAGTAGGGGATGACCTCGAGTTGCCGGGGGGCGGGCACTCCGCGGAGGCCCTGGAGCTCGCCGAACCGGCTGATGAAGCCCCGGGTCTCGCGGTCCCAGATCACCCAGGCCGTGTCCTCCCCCCGCCTGTGCATGTACCGGTACACCTGGAGCCCCCACGTCATCTCCTCGGCCGGCCGGTAGCGGATGGACGAGAAGGGGATGCGCATCTCGGTGTACCATCCGTCCTCGTCGGTGTGAGTTTCGGCCTCCCACACCGCGTCCCAGTCGTCGTCGCGGTCGCCGTCGTTGAACATGTAGGCGTCCACGAGCACGCCGGACGGGTTGACGCGGAAGTTGTAGCCGGTGGTCTTGTCCAGATAGGGGTCGATGTAGATGCTGACCAGGTCCGAGTTGCTGAAGCGGTCGCGGCGGGCGAGGTTGCTGGCGATGTTGCCGGGGTCTTTCTCCAGACACGCCACCGCGAAGTAGATGGCATCGGAATCGTAGGCAACCTTGAACACGGTCTCTTCGCTGGGAGGAGCGCCGCGGTCGGGATCCCAGACCCGGAAACCGGCCCCCGCCTGAGCGCGTTGCCAGAGTGGATCGTCGAGCTTGCCGTCGAGCCGGAAGTCCTCGCCGTTGATGGAGCAGGCGGTTATGGACGGTACCTCGGCGAGCCGCCCGTTGGAGGCCGGGTCCTGGGCGGCGGTTTCGGGGGAGAATCCGTGGAACGACGAGTGAGCGGTGGAAACCCCGAGGTGGCCGAGAGCCAGCATTCCCCCCAGGATCATAGACAGACGGCGAGAGTCCATGACCATCTCCTGATTCGAACGTGACGAGGCGGGCCTCCCGGCCCCGGTGCTTGTCTACCCTCTGGGACGGGCGCCCCGCCCGAAACGTTCAAGAGCCGGGAACGCATCGTGACGGGAATCGGCCCGGGCGAGGTGGAGTCGGGGCAAGGGGTTGGGGTCCGGGCCTCGCCGTTTGACGAGCGCACCTCTTACCCGTACCCGAACACGAGGATATTCGTGCAGTCCGCGGGAACCGCGACGGCGCCACAGTACTCGGGGTGGGGATCGAGATCGGCCAGACGCCAGCCGGGTTCCCGCTCGCCCGTGATCTCGATCGTCTCGCCCTCGATGCCCACGTGGATCTCGCCCAGGGGCCGGGCGATCCCCGTCCCCACCGCCTTCAGATAGGCTTCCTTCCGCGTCCACACCCGGAGAAACCGGACGGAACGCTGTTCCCGCTCGGCGAGCCCCACCGTCACCAGCTCCGTACGGCTCAGGGTCTTCACGTTTACCAGATCGGCCTCGCGGATGGGACGCCGGCGCTCCACGTCGACTCCGACCTCCCCGGCCCGGGTCACCGCGACGAGGGCGCGATCTCCGGAGTGGCTCAGGTTGAAGTGGAGGCCGTCGCCGCCGGCCAGGAGAGGTTTGCCGTGGGAACCGGCTCGAAACACGAGACGGGAGGGGTCACGGGCGAGATATGCCCCCAGCAGCTCGCGCAGCGCTCCGTGAGCGGCCGCGAAGCCGCGCCGGCGCCGGGTTCCATGGAACCGCTCCATGCGCGCGCGTTCTTCGGAGTCGAGGTGGCCTCCCCACCGTGCCCCCCGCACGCCGTCGGGGAGCAGGTCCACGCTCCACACATGAACCTCGCGGCCGGCCAGTGGCGGCACGTCGGACCGGTGCGGCCACGCCCTGCGCATTTCAGGGCTCGAAGGTCTCCGGATCCCAGGTCAGACCCAGCTCCGCGGGCGGCGCCATGTAGCCGAGCAGCGCAGAGGAGGCCACGACCATGGGGCTGGCCAGATAGCCCTCCCCTCCGACCCCCATGCGGTTCTGCCAGTTCCGGTTGAACGAGGTGATGGCCCGTTGCCCGGGCAGGAGCGAGTCGTCGCCCTGGCCGAAGCACGGTCCGCACCAGGAGTCGCGGATCAGCCCACCCACCGAACGGAACACCGAGGCGATGGACTCGTCCCCCAGTCGGGGGTCGGGCTCCTCGATCATCCGCTTCACCCCCCCTGAACCGGGGAAGATCACAAAATCGCGGGCGGCGGCGTCCCGCCCGGCGTTCCGGGCCGCCCGGATCACCTGGGCCGCCTGCATCAGGTCCCGGTAGCTGCCGTTGGTGCAGGAGCCGATGTAGGCCTTGTCGAACTCCAGTTTCTCGCGGGCCACCTCCGAGGCGGGAAACGCGTTTCCCGGGCTGAAGGGTTTGGCGATCATAGGTACGATCGAAGCCAGGTCCAGCGTCTCCTCGACCGCGTACCGGGCGGCGGTGCCCGGCACCGCCCGCGGGTAGGGTAGGTCGTCCATGCCCTTCTCCGCATACCACGCCTCGGTGACGGCGTCGGCGGCGAAGATGCCGTTTTGCGCCTCTCCTTCGGCCATCATGTTGGCGACCGTGTTCCGGTAGGCCACCGGAAGCCGCCCGTCCGCGTCCACGAACTCCACCGACATGCCCTCGGCCTGCCGCGCGCCCCACGTCTCGAGCAGCCGCAGCACCACGTCCTTCCCGCTCACCCACGGTTGCAACATCCCCGCGAGGGTCACCCGCCGCGCCCGGGCCAGGGTGAAGTACACCGCGCCCGTGGCCCATCCGAAACCCAGCGTGGTGGAACCCACCGCCACCCCCACCGCACCGTAGGCTCCGTAGGCCCGGCTGTGGGAGTCGGCTCCGGGAATGAACGCGCCCGGTACCACGAGCCCCTGCTCGGGGAAATAGAAGTGGAAGATGCCGTCGCCGGGATTGGCGAGGAAGGGCCTCTCGATGCCGTAAGTCTCGGCGAACTCGCGTCCGAGCTTGGTCTGACGGCCGTCGGCGGCGCGACCCGTGAACACGAAGTGGTCCTCGGCGATGGCCGCCCGCCGGGGGAAGATGGTGTCGCCCCCGCTGATCTGGTTGAAGGTGTGGATGGCGAAGGGAGCGGTGCCGTCGGAGGCGGGCAGAAGATCCGCGTACACGCGCAGGGTAGCGCCCGGCTCGACCGCGGCGTCCTTGTCCACGCGGTGCGCCCACACGATCTGCTCGGTGGTGGTCAGCCCCCGGGCCGTCCTGGCGTCGGGCCACTCGACCGCAGGTTCCCGGAGCACCGACTCCCGGAACTCCCGCCGGCCCGCCGCGAAGATGCCCCCGGAGCGCCGGATCTCATCCTCCTTGCCGGTGAGGGGACGGGGGGAGTAGGTCTTCTCCCGGGTTTCGTTGACCAGTTCCCGGGTGGCGGGATCGAAGCGGAAGACGTCGCCGTCCCGGGCGTCGGCCACCGCCTCGGGGGACTGGGCCACCTGGAGCCCAAGGTTGAACGCGTTCCTGCGAAAGATGTCGCCCATGTTCTCGCCGCACACGATCACCATCCGCAGGCCCGCCTCCTCGGCGATGGCCTTGAGCCCGGCCGGACTCATCTCCCGCGAGGAGCCGATTGCGAAACGGTCGCCCGCGATCAGAAAGGTCTCCCCGGCGTGAACCCGCTCCCGGAAGTCCGGCATGAGATGGCGGAACGCGCCTTCCTTCCACTTCTCGTCCAGGGATTCGAGGCTCTCGCTCACGCAGTCGGCGGCGGGGGTGATCTGGTCGGTGTCGATGGCATCGCGCTTCTTCCCGGGTGCATCGGGATCCCAGAAGATGAGCGCCCTGCCCCGGATCGGGTCGGTGGCCACGGCTCCGGCGCCGGATTCCGGGGCCGGGGGAAGATCGCCGGCGGTCACTCCCTCCCGGAATCGAGCGGGTTCGACGGTGGCGACGGGGGGCGTTTTCATGGGTGGGGAGTCCTCGCGTTGGTAGCCGGCGGAGACGAACAACGGTACCACAGGGCTCCGGAGGCCGCAGACGCCCGCCGCGGAGGCTCCCCGCGCCCCGCCCTTCCTCCCCCCCGTTGCGGCTGGCCTTGATCCGTCAAGAGCCGCGCGGCATCCAGGCGAAGGCAACGAGGATTCCATGCGCTGCAGGCGACAACCCGCCGCGACCCACCCCAACTCCGGGTGACCCCGGCTTTCTTCGCGAGGGCGCCGCCGGAGGCGCATGGTCCCCGGGGCCCGAGCCCATGGTGCCGGGATCTCTTGACGGATCAAGGCCGGAAGTGCGCGTTGAAGCCGGGAAGAAGTTTCAGCCCGTCCGGGTTGTTGCCCGCGTAGTTGAGAAGCCCGATCTGGACTCCGTGCAACTCCTCGGCGATGTTGATGAAGCCCACGGTGACTCCGTCCTGGCGCCCCCGCACGTGGGTGAACGCGGCGACGCCGAGCCCCTGGAGGCGTCCCCGGGTATCGCCGTCGCCGATCCTGAGCATCCCCGCGTTGAGGGACACGCCGCAGAACCGGTTCGCTCCGGTGCCGATCCCCGCCGCGGTGAACCCGGTGATGCGGTCGCCGCCCACCCCGAGTCCGCCCGCGAACAGCCCCGTGAGGTCCTCCCCGCCCACGCCGAGCCCCCCCGCGAACACTCCTCGCAGCCGTTGCCCCCCCACCCCGATGCCCCCGAAGAAGAGACCGGTCATGTCTTCCCCGCCCACGCCGACGCCCCCGAGAAAGAGACCGGTCATGTCGCCCCCGCCCACTCCGATCCCTCCCAGGGCGACGCCTTCCATGTCCCCGCCCCCCACGCCGATCCCGCCGAGGGCGGCTCCGGTGAACCGGCCGACGTCGGCGCCGATACCGGCCACTCCCAGCCCGATGAACCTCCGCTCCACGGCGAATCCGATCCCGTTCAAGGCCACGCCGTAGGCCCTTTCCGCGCCCATGCCCACCAGGGCGATCCCCACCCCGGACAGCTCTCCGGTGGCCAGCCCTATGCCGCTCACCGTGATTCCGCGCATGGCCTCCGCCTCGTGGGCGACCAGCCCCAGCATCAGCCCGTGGTAGACGGCGCGGTCGCTCTGCCGGGGGAGCCACAGGGAGAGGTTGATCCCGTCGACCCGTTCCACCCGGATGTCGGAAACGTTGATCCGAACGCCCGTGAACCGGGGGACGTTGCCGAGGGCGAGCCCGAACCGGGAGGTGGGCAGCCCCACTCCCTGCGCCCGGCCTTGGTCAGCGGAGGCCGCCAACGTAAAAACGGCCACCGCGAGCGCGGTGACCGTCTTTACGAGGAACCCGGGAAGCGAAGGGTCTACGATGCGTACTTCACGTTGCAACCGTAGGATTTGATCTGTGCGGGCTCGACGTCTTTTCCGGCCAGGCATCCCTCGAGGACCTCCTTGACATAGTTCTTCTCACCCAACTTGCCCGGTTTGGCCACTTCGTCGAGGGGTCCGTTGAACATCAGAACGCCTTCGTGGATGACATAGATCTGCGGTGTCGTCTTGGCGCCGTAGGCCTTGCCCACCACTCCCGTTTCGTCGAGCAGCATCGGGTATTCGATACTGTACTCCTTCATCGCCTTCTTGTTGTAGTCGACACCGTACCCCTGGAGACCGGGGGCGGCGGAGTTCACGGCCAGCCACACCACCTTCTCGTCGGCGAACGCCTGATAGGTCCCGGCCATGGACTTGTTGTGGAGATGGTGTTTCTTGACGAAGGGACAATCGGGATTGAACCACTCGAGGACCACGGTATAGCCCTGGTCGACGTAATGGGCGAGATGGTGCTCGTTGCCCTCGGTGTCGGTGAGGACGAAGTCGGGGGCGAGCTTGCCGATCTCGGCGTTCTCGGGAGCGTCGGCGAGCAGCGACGCCTTGGCGTGCTCGGCGTGGCCGTGGCCGGCGTGATCGTCTCCGGCCCGGACCCCGACCGCGAACAGGAAGACCGCCAAGGGCGCGGCCAGAAGCGCGTGCTTCCAACTGAAACGCATGAGTATCTCCTTCTGGAGCAGGCCCCCTACCCGGAGGCGGGGCCGGTGAGTGCGAGCTGGTAGAAGCGGGAAGGCCCGATCCGGCCTGCGAATCGCACTTCCAGCACGCCCCGGACCCGGATCTCCGGATCCTTGGACTTTGCGAACTCGAGCGCAAGACGGCCCGACTCGGAGGCGGCGTCGCGGATCGGATCGGCCAGATTCGAGCACGCCGTCCCCGGATAGAAGGCCAGGGCCTCTGCCTCATCAAGCCTAATATCCAGGACGCGGTCGCGCCATTCCATATGCAGGCCAAGCTCGGAGGGCAGGGGGCGGGGGAGGCGGGCGAGGGCGCCGGTGAGAACGGCGGCATCTGGTGTGGAGGGGTGGGATTCCGGGGCCGGCCCCACCGGGAGCGCGGCGGAGAGGGTCCCCGATTCGGGGATGCAGGCCCCGCGGCACACCATCCAGTCCATGCTCGCCTCGAAGGTGACGCGGGAGCCGGGCGCGGCGGAGAGGGGCACACGGACGGGGAGTACCAGCACCGCGTGTCCGGTGTACACGTGGTCGAGGATGTTCCCGGGCGAGATCTTCCGGTGCGGCGCGGGCCAGAGGATCTCTCCGGCCTCGAACCCCTGGGGCAGCGTGAGGCGGACGTCCGGATAGAGACCGGAATCGTTCCGGCCGCGCCAGTACATGTGCCAGCCCGGTTCGATGGCGAACACGATGGCGACGGTGTCGGTGGTCCCGGGAACGAGCGACCCCGAGCGCACCACCCACCGCGGAACGGCCAGCGGTTTGCCGGTGGAGTCGGCGCCGAACCACGCGGTGGCGGTGTCTCCGGATGCGACAACGGGGTCGCGGGAGGGCCCGGAAGCCTCTCCGGGGGGATTCCCGGCCCCGGTTTCGGAGGAGCAGGCGGGGAGGAGAAGTCCGAGGGCGGCGGCCATCGCGGTCTTGAACCATGGCGTGTCCCGGTACATGCTTCCCCTACCCGATGCCGTCGCTGGATCATCCCGACAGGAGCCCATCGTGAATCGCACACTGTGCGCCGCCGCTGTTCTCGTCGCATCCACCGTCTCCGCCCATGGAGCCGCGGCCAGCGTACCCTACCACGTCGGCGGCGACTTCCTCCCGCAGACTCCCGGCGTGACCGGCGGCGCCGCCGGTGCGTTCTTCAACCCCGCCGCCTGGGCCACCGTGCACGACGCCGAGACCGCGTTCTGGTTCAAGGACCGGCGGGAAGAAGGCGGTCCCGACGGCTGGGGGATCTCCCACGGCGGCCCCGTCGGGTTCTCCGTGATCACCCGGGACTTCGGGGACGAGTCCGGCGACTTCCGCATCCACGACTATCAGCTCGGGCTGGCCCTGGGAAACCGGCGCAGCCACGTCGGCGCGGCCTGGCGCTGGACGACCGGCGACCGGGAGAACGAGGAGTTCGACGACGGGCTGGCCCTGGGGTGGGTGGTCCGTCCCGATCCCAGATTCAGCTTCGGGGCGAGCGGATTCCTCGCCGGGGTCACCGATCCCGCCGAGGGCGTGTTCGATGCGGGGTTCCGGCCGTTCGGGAGGCCGTGGCTCACCCTGTTCGGCGACTACTCGGTCGTGGAGGGACGCGACGTCGAGGACGGGTTGTGGGGAGTGGGAGCGGAGGTCCGTCCCCTTCGCGGGCTCCACGTGGGGGCGAAGGTCCGCGACGAGGGAAGCGAGTACCGATGGCAGCTCGACGTGGGGGTGAGCTTCGACGCTCTCGCGTTCCACGTGCAGCCGGGGTACGGGGAGGACGGCGACCACCGCGACACCCACTACCTGGTTCGGCTCCGGCCGCCCCACCACGGGGTCCCCATCCTCCGCGAGATCGAGACGCGCAAGGGCCCGGACCGTTACGTGCCCCTGCGTCTGGACCGCCGCGTGCTCACCTATCAGCGCGACCGGTACTTCGACGATACGCGCGTCGCCTGGATCGATCTCGCGCGACATCTGGACGAGGTGGGCGAGGATCCGCGGGTGCGGGGACTCGTGATCTCCCTGTCGGGTTTCCGATCCCGTCCGAGCCTGACATGGGAGCTGCGTCGCAAGCTGGAGACGCTCCGGCTCGCGGGCAAGGAGATCGTGATCTACGCCGACGATCTCGGCATGAGCGGCTACTACCTGGCCTCGATGGCCGACGAACTGGTGCTGGACCCGCACGGAAGTCTGGTCCTGCCCGGTCTGGCTCTGGAGCGCACCTACATGGCGGGGTTGCTCGGCAAGCTCGGCCTGGGGGCCGAGGAGTGGCGGCACTTCAGTCACAAGACCGCGTTCCAGACCTACACCCGCGAGACGATGTCCGAGGCCGACCGCGAACAGACCGCTCGGATGGCCGACGTGATCTACGAGACCTGGCGGGACGGCGTGTGCCGCGGGCGCAACCTCACCTACGAAGCCTACGACGCCCTTGTCGACGACGACGTGTATCTGACCCCCGAGATGGCCCTGGACCGGGGGCTGGCGGACCGCCTGGGGCGCTGGGAGGACATCGAGGCGTGGATCCGCGAGGAACGCGGGGCGAAGCTGTCCGGGTTCGTCCGTGACGCCTCGCGCCGGATCGTTCCCGACGAGCGCTGGGGCCGCCCTCCGGAGATCGAGATCGTGTATGCGGTGGGCCCTTGCCGGATGGACGCGGGGATCCGCGGACGCGCCACGGGAAGGGAACTGCAACGGATCGCAAGGGACGACGCCGTGGCCGCGGTGGTGCTGCGCGCCGATTCTCCGGGCGGGTACCCCCTGGCCAGCGATCTCGTTGCCGGCGGAACCCGGGCGGTCCGTGAGAAGGGCACGCCGGTGGTGGTGAGCCAGGGAGACGTGGCCGCGTCGGGGGGCTACTGGATCAGCATGGACGGCAGCCGGATCCTGACCACGCCGTTCACGGTGACCGGATCGATCGGGGTCATCGCGGGGTGGGTATGGGACGACGGGTTCTCCGAGAAGACCGGGCTCACCGCCGACGGAGTCCAGCGCGGCCGGCACGCGGATCTCTTCACGGGGATCCGGATTCCCCTCCTGGGGGAACGGCTCCCGACCCGCAATCTCACCGAGGACGAGAAAGGCATGGTGCAGGACCGCATCCTGCGTCTCTACGACACGTTCGTGGCCGGAGTGGCGGAAGGGCGCGAGCTCTCCGAGGAGACGGTGCGCGAGGTCGGCGAGGGGCGCGTGTGGATGGGGGGCGACGCCATCGGGAAGGGTCTCTGCGACGACTTCGGGGGGTTGGACGAGGCGGTCGCCGAGGCCAAGGCGCTGGCCGGCCTCCGTCCCGACGACGAGGTCATCCTCACCGAGTTCCCCGAACGAAGGCTCGTGTCGTGGCCGCGGCTGGGGCCGCGGCTGCCGGGGCTCGACGACCTGGTGTTCGGGCGGGAAGCGCCGTACGCGCGGGTGCTCTCCGGGACCTCGCCGGGGCCCGCAACCGACGACTACGCAGTCGAGTATTTGCGGCTGATCCTCTCCGCGCGAGGGGCCCCGCTGGGGCTCCTCCCTCCCGAGGCGCTGCCCCCGGGGTGGAACCCGGACTGAGGGTTTCTCGAATCGGCGAAGGCTCCGGCTCCGGCCCGGAATTCTCCGCGGCGCGGATCCTGGCCTTGCTCCGTCAAGAGATCGTGGCGCCATGGGCTCAGGCCCCGGGGGCCCTACAAAGATCGTGGCACCATGGGCTCAGGCCCCGGGAACCTACAAAGATCGTGGCGCCATGGGCTCAGGCCCCGGGGACCATGCGCCGCCGGCGACGTCCTCGCGAAGAACGCCGAGGTCACCCGGAGTTTCGGTGGGTCGCTGCGGGTTGTCGCCTGCAGCGCATGGAGTCCCCGTTGCCATCGCCCGGGATGCCGTGAGGCTCCTGACGGATCCTGGCCTTGCTCCGTCAAGAGATCGTGGCACCGTGGGCTCAGGCCCCGGCGACCCTACAGAGATCGTGGCACCGTGGGCTCAGGCCCCGGGGACCATGCGCCTCCGGCGACGTCCTCGCGAAGAAAGCCAAGGTCACCCGGAGCTGGGGTGGGTCGCTGCGGGTTGTCGCCCGCGGCGCATGGAGTCCCCGTTGCCATCGCCCGGGATGCCGTGCGGCTCTTGACTGATCAAGGCTCCAGCCTTGATCCGTCCAAAGATCGTGGCACCATGGGCTCAGGCCCCGGGGACCATGCGCCTCCGGCGACGTCCTCGCGAAGAAAACCAAGGTCACCCGGAGTTGCGGTGGGTCGCTGCGGGTTGTCGCCCGCGGCGCATGGAGTCCCCGTTGCCATCGCCCGGGATGCCGTGAGGCTCCTGACGGATCCTGGCCTTGCTCCGTCAAGAGATCGTGGCACCGTGGGCTCAGGCCC
>Ga0214472_10005135_pt1 | contig 13773 bp, 15 predicted proteins | sample RVTome_6_FD_207662 | JGI IMG/M metagenome (GOLD analysis project Ga0214472, IMG submission 207662) | Soil microbial communities from uranium-contaminated site in the Upper Colorado River Basin, Wyoming, United States - RVT140D175 | ecosystem: Environmental > Terrestrial > Soil > Contaminated >... | reverse complement strand
CCGCCAGCAGCAGACGCGCGGGCAGCGGATGATCGCGATAGTGCTGCTCCACGAAGGCGAGCACCGCGTCGAGCGCGCCGCACCCGGGCGCCGCGCTGGGAAACTGCGGCCGGTCGCCCAGGTGACGGCCACCGCGCACCATCGAGATGTTGACGCAGATGAGCCCATCGGCCTCCACCGCGGCGATGATGTCGACGTCCTCGTCGCGCCGGCTGTCGACGAACTGGCGATGCAGGACGGCCTGCAGCACCCGCACCTGGTCGCGACAGGCCGCCGCCTCCTCGAAATCGAGGCGCGCGGCCGCGTCGTGCATGCGCGCGGACAGGTCGTCGATGACTTCCGACGCACGCCCCTCGAGAAAGCGCGCGGCGAGCCTGACGTCGGCCGCGTACGCCTCGGGAGCGATCGCACCCACGCACGGCGCGGTGCAGCGCTTGATCTGGTGCAGCAGGCACGGGCGCGAGCGATTCTGGAACACCGAGTTCTCGCAGGTGCGCAACTGGAACGTCTTCTGCAGCAGCTGGATGCTCTCGCGCACCGCCCACGCGTTGGGGAAAGGACCGTAGTAGCGCGCCCCCTTGGCGAAGGCGCCGCGATGGTAGGCCAGGCGCGGAAAGGCGTCGCCCGACAGCTCGATGTAGGGGTAGGACTTGTCGTCGCGGAACAGGATGTTGTAGCGCGGCGCGAGACTCTTGATGAGATTGTTCTCGAGGATCAGCGCCTCGGCCTCGGACCGCGTGGCGGTGACGTCGACGCGCACGATCTGCGCCACCATCATGGCGATGCGCGGACTCGGCTGGGTGCGCTGGAAGTAGTTCGAGACGCGGCGCTTGAGGTTCTTCGCCTTGCCGACGTAGAGCACCCGCTCCTCGGCGCCGATCATGCGATAGACGCCAGGCTCCTCGGGAACCGTCTTGAGAAAGGTCCTGGCGTCGAAGGGGCCGGACGGAATCGCCATCGAATATCCCGCGGCGCAGCCTCTTACGCCGTGTCCTCGCCAATGCCGGCCACCGTGGCGCGAGCCTGCTGGTAGCCCGGATGCAGTTCCAGCGCGAGCGGATCGGGGCACTGCGCACGCGGCTTGAGTGCCATGATGCGCGCACGGCTCTCGACCGTCACCAGCGGCGCCCAGCGGTCGAGCAGGTCGGCCGCGAGATCCGGTCGGTTGCACACCAGCACCATGTCGCAGCCCGCCTGGTGCGCGGCGCGGGCGCGCGCGACGATGTCGCCCGCCACCGTCGCACCTTCCATGGTGAGATCGTCGCTGAATACCACGCCGCCGAAACGCAGCCGCCCGCGCAGCACGTCCTGCAGCCAGAAGGTCGAGAAACCGGCCGGATTCGGGTCCACCCGCGGGTAGATCACGTGCGCCGGCATCACGCCCGACAGCTGCCGACCGAGCCGATGGCGGTAGGGGGCGATATCCTCGTCCCAGATCGCATCGAACGCGCGCTCGTCGACCGGGATCTCCACGTGCGAGTCCGCTTCGGCGAAACCGTGTCCGGGAAAATGCTTGCCGACGCACCCCATCCCCGCTTCGGCCATCCCGGCGGCCAACGACTGGGCGAGCGAGGCGACGACCTGCGGATCGCGATGAAAGGCACGGTCACCGATCACACGGCTGCCGCCGTAGTCGAGGTCGAGCACTGGCGTGAAGCTCAGATCCACGCCATGCGCGAGCAGCTCCGCCGCCAGGACGTAGCCGACACAGCGGGCCGCCCCGAGGGCGGCGACGTGATCGCGCTCCCACAGGCGACCCAGACAGCGCATCGAGGGGATACGGGTGAAACCATCGGTTCGGAACCGCTGCACCCGACCGCCTTCATGGTCGACCGCGATGATCAGCGCCGGATCGCGCAGCGCGCGAATCTCGCGCGTCAGCGCACACAGCTGCTCGGAGCCGGTGTAGTTGCGCGCAAAGAGGATCACGCCGCCGACCAGCGGGTCGAGCAGACGCTCGCGTTCGGCCCCGGTCAGGGCGGTGCCGGCGACATCGAGCATCACCGGTCCCAGCGGGCGCGCCACCGGGTCGTGACGCTGAGAGGGGGTGGAGGGCACGGTCATCGCTTCTCGATCAGGGCAAAGGCCACGACGTAGTCGGATTCGTCGGTGAGGCTCAAATGGGCACGCAGGCCGCGTTCTTCAAGGTAGGCCGCGAGCGGCGCGGCATAGTCGAACAGGGGCTTGCCACGTTCGTCGTGCGTGACCGCCACCGCGTGCAGGGTGGCGGGCGCCGCCACGCCGGTGCCGAGCGCCTTGCCGAACGCCTCCTTGGCCGCGAAGCGCTTGGCCAGAAAGCGGGCGGGGTCGCGGCTCGCCTCGAATGCGGCACACTCGGTATCCGCCAGGATGCGCGCCGCAAATCGCGGCCCATGCCGCTCGAGCGAGGCGCGCAAGCGTGCGACCTGCACGATGTCGGTGCCGATGCCGTGGATCACCGTGCCGGCCCGGCCGCCTCGCGCATCAGCCGCTTCATCTCGCCCACCGCGTCGCGCAGTCCGGTAAACACCGCGCGGCTCACGATGGCGTGGCCGATGTGCAGCTCGCGCACGCCGGGCAGCCGCGCGACAGGCTGGACGTTGTAGTAATTGAGCGCGTGCCCCGCATTGAAGCGCATGCCGAGCGCCCGGATCGCCTCGCCCGCCATCCGCAGCTTGGCGACCTCGGCCACCACCGCGGCGCTCTCGGCATCGCGGCCGGCGGTGTGGAACGCCTCGGCATAGGGGCCGGTGTGGATCTCGCAGACGCGCGCGCCGATGCGGGCCGCGGCCTCGACCTGCGCGATCTCGGCATCGATGAATACGCTGGTGACGATGCCCGCGTCGGCGAGCCGGGTCACGACGTCCTTCAGTCGCGCTTCCTGCGCGCACACGTCGAGCCCCCCCTCGGTCGTCACCTCATGACGTCCCTCGGGCACCAGCATGGCCATCTCCGGCCTGAGTGCGATGGCGATGCCGACCATCTCGGCGGTGGCGGCCATCTCCAGGTTGAGCTTGATCCGGGTCAGCTCACGCAGCTTGCGGACGTCGTCGTCCTGGATATGGCGGCGATCCTCGCGCAGATGCACCGTGATGCCGTCCGCGCCCCCGAGGTGCGCTTCCACGGCGGCCCATACCGGATCGGGCTCCCAGGTCCGGCGCGCCTGGCGCAAGGTGGCGACGTGGTCGATATTGACGCCGAGTTCGATCACAGTTCCTGCAGCTCCTTCAACACCCGGCGCGACTGTAACGGCTGACCGCCCAGGTAGTGGTTGATCAATGCGCGCAGCAGCGCCTTGCTCTGAGCCACGGTTTCGGCTCGGGAAAAATCATCGTTCGCCAGGTCGAGCAGCGTGCGTCCGCTCACGGTGGGCAACCCGGGCGGGGCGGTCGCGCCTTGCACCGGGCCCTTCTCGATTATATAGACGTAGTCGCGCCCGGCATCGATCGGTTCTCCCGTATCCGCCTCGGCATCGAGGCCGACGCCGTAACCCAGCTCGCGCAGCAGCGCGAGTTCGAAGCGGCGCAGCACGGGCGCCGCCGCGGTGGTGTGCACGAGCGCCGCCAGCGTCTGCGCGTAAGCGTCGAACAGCGCCGGATGCGCGTCTTCACGGGCCGTCAGGCGCACCAGCAGCTCGTTGAGGTAGTAACCGCACATCAGCGCGCGCCCGGTGAGCAGTGGCTGCCCACCCTGCCATTCGGCGCGGATGAGGGTCTTCACCTCGCCCCCGCCCGACCAGTCGACCCGCAGCGGCTGGAAGGCCATGATCACGCCGCGCAGCGCCGACAACGGACGGCGCGCGCCCTTCGCGACCAGGCCCACGCGGCCGAAATCGCGCGCGAACACTTCCACGATGAGGCTCGTTTCCCGCCACGGATGCGTATGCAGGACGAAGGCGGGCTGCTGGTCGATGCGCTGCCTGGTGCTCACGAACGAAAAGGACTACTCGTAGCCGAGGCTCTTGAGCGCGCGTTCGTCATCGGCCCAGCCACTCTTGACCTTGACCCACACCTCGAGAAAGACCTTGCCGTCGAACAGTTTCTCGAGCTCGACGCGCGCCTCGGAGGCGATGCGCTTGAGCTGCTCGCCGCCCTTGCCGATGACGATGCCCTTGTGGGCGGCCTTGTCCACGATCACCGCGGCGTGGATGCGCCGCAGACGCCCTTCCGTCTCGAACTTCTCGATCTCGACCGCCATGCCGTAGGGCAACTCGTCGCCGAGGAGGCGGAACAGCTTCTCGCGCAGGAACTCGGCCGCCAGAAAACGCTCGCTGCGGTCGGTGATCTCGTCGGCACCGAACATCGGCGGCCCTTCCGGCAACAGCGGGGTCGCCGCCTTGAGCAGGGCATCGACGTTGGTCCCGCGCTCCGCGCTCAACGGCACGATCTCGGAGAACGGATAGGCCGCGCGCAGCTTGTCGATGAAGGGCAGCAACTGGCTCTTGTCGTCGAGGCGATCGACCTTGTTGATCACGAGCACCACTTTGGCGTCGGCCGGCAGCATGGCGACCACCTTCTGATCGTCCTCGCCGTAGCGGCCCGCCTCGATCACCAGAAAGACCAGATCGACGTCGCCCAGCACCTGGGTGACGGTGCGGTTCATCGAGCGGTTGAGCGCATTGCGATGCTGGGTCTGGAATCCCGGCGTATCGACGAACACGAACTGCGCGTCGTCGCGGGTGAAGATGCCCGTCACCCGGTGGCGGGTGGTCTGCGCCTTGCGCGAGACGATGCTGATCTTCTGCCCGATCAGACGATTGAGCAGCGTCGACTTGCCGACGTTGGGGCGCCCCACGATTGCGACGAACCCGCTGCGGAATCCGGCACCGGCCCCATCCTGATTGATTTGTTCCATCACTTCCTCAATTGCGCCAGCGCCAGCTGGGCCGATTGCTGTTCAGCGGCCCGCCGGCTGGCGCCGCGGCCGGTAGTGCGCAACTTCAAGGCGTCGACCTCGCAGGCGACCTCGAATTCCTGCGCGTGCGCCTCACCGTGAATGCCGATCGTCACGTAGCTCGGCAACGGCAACTTGCGCCCCTGGAGCCACTCCTGGAGGGCCGTCTTGGGATCCTTGAGCGCGACGTGCGGATCGATGTCGGCCACCAGCGGCGCGTACAGCCCGTCGATGACCGCCTTGGCGGCGGCAAAGTCCCGATCGAGGAACACCGCCGCGAACACCGCTTCGAGCGCATCGGCGAGGATCGACGGACGGCGGAAACCGCCGCTCTTGAGCTCCCCCTCGCCCATGCGCAGATACTCGCCCAGCTCGAGCTCGAGCGCGATGCGGTGCAGCGCGTCCTGGCACACCAGCGACGCGCGCAGGCGCGACATTTCGCCCTCGCGCAGTTCGGCGAAGCGCTCGAACAGCGCCATTGCGATCACGCAGTTGAGGATGCTGTCGCCGAGGAACTCCAGCCGCTCGTTGTTGGGCTGGCCGAAACTGCGGTGCGTGAGTGCCTGGTCGAGCAGGGCAACATCCCGGAACCGGTGCCCCAGCGCGTGCTGCAGACGGTCCAGCGTCATCGGGGCTATTGTCCGGCCGAGCTCGCCTGGAAATCGATCAGCAGGCTGACGTTGGCCACCACCGGCACCTTGCGCGAGTAGTCGGTCTCGATCACCACCTTTCCGCCCCGCTTGGTGATCTCGAGATCCGTGCCACGGATGGTCACGACGTCGTCGATCTGACCGCGCCGGTCGAAGCTGCGGCGCAACTCGGCAATCGGTACGCCGCCGTTACCCTCTTCGGCAACCAGCCTGATGATGCGCTGGATGGCCAGGTATTCGTTGATGGCAGGAACCGTGCGGAACGCGACGAGCAACACGAAGGCCAGAAAGGCGCCCACGATCAGCACCCCGATCAGGCTCAACCCGCTTTGCTTGGATTTCATGGGATGACATCCCCTTGTCAATGGAAACCGCCGATGCGTTTCATGTCGCTGAAATTGAACCAGATGAAGAAGGCGCGGCCGACGATGTTCTCCTCAGGAACGAAGCCCCACACCCGGCTGTCGCTACTCGCGTCGCGGTTGTCGCCCATGACGAAGTAATGCTCCGGAGGGACGGTACACGCTACGCCCGCGCTAGTATAGGTGCAGCTTTCACGGAACGGAAAATCGAGCACGTGCGGCACGAACGCGGGTGCGTCGCGCTCCACGAGGATCGAGTGCTGGACCGTGCCGAGCTGCTCATCGAGGCGCGGTGAGTAGTACAACCGGTCCGGATGAAGGTAGTCGCCCTGCGGCGTCAACTCGATCGGCTCACCGTTGATGCGCAGACGCTTGTTGACGTACTCGATGCGGTCGCCGGGCAGTCCCACCACCCGCTTGATGTAGTCGAGCGAGGGGTCGGCCGGATAGCGGAACACCATCACGTCGCCCCGCTGCGGCTCGTTCACGTCGATGATCTTCTTGTTCACCACCGGCAGGCGTATCCCGTAGGTCCACTTGTTCACGAGAATGAAGTCGCCCACCAGCAGCGTCGGGATCATCGAGCCTGAGGGAATCTTGAACGGTTCGACGAGAAACGAGCGCAGCGCGAACACGATGAGGATGACGGGGAAGAAGCTCGCCCCGTATTCGACCCACCATGGCGCCGGTGCGCCGGCGGGACGCCGCTTGCGCGCGAAAAAACGGTCGATTGCCCACAGCAGGCCGGTGGCGATGAGCAACAGGAACAGTATCAGAGCGAAATTCACGCAATCTCCGTCTTGAAGGAATTCAACGCGGGTAGGCCGGAGCGTGGGGTCACTTGCCCTCGTCCACGCGCAGCACGGCAAGGAAGGCTTCCTGCGGAATCTCGACGTTTCCGACCTGCTTCATCCGCTTCTTGCCTTCCTTCTGTTTTTCCAGCAGCTTTTTCTTGCGCGTAATGTCGCCGCCGTAGCACTTGGCGAGCACGTTCTTGCGCAGCGCCTTGATCGTCTCGCGGGCGACGATGTGCGAGCCGATCGCCGCCTGTACGGCGACGTCGAACATCTGGCGCGGGATCAGCCCGCGCAGCTTGGCGGCGACCTCGCGCCCGCGGTACTGGGCGTTGGCCCGGTGTACGATGACGGAGAGCGCATCGACCTTCTCGCCGCCGACCAGCAGGTCGAGCTTCACCAGATCGGCCGCGCGGTATTCCTTGAACTCGTAATCGAGCGAGGCGTAGCCGCGCGAGACGGACTTCAGCTTGTCGAAGAAGTCCATCACCACCTCATTCATCGGCAGGTCATAGATGAGTTGCACCTGGCGGCCGTGATAGCGCATGTCCACCTGGGCACCACGCTTGAGGTTGCACAGCGTGATGACCGGCCCGACGTACTCCTGCGGCAGGAAGATGGTGGCCGTGATGATGGGCTCGCGGATTTCCTGAATCTTCGAGAGATCGGGCAGCTTGGCCGGATTCTCGATCCGGATCACGTCGCCGTTCATCATCACTACTTCGTACACCACGGTCGGCGCGGTGGTGATGAGATCCATGTCGAACTCGCGCTCGAGCCGCTCCTGCACGATGTCCATGTGCAGCAGCCCGAGGAAGCCGCAGCGGAAGCCGAAGCCGAGCGCCTGCGACACTTCCGGCTCGTATTGCAGCGAGGCGTCGTTCAGGCGCAGTTTCTCCAGCGAGTCGCGCAGTTGATCGTATTCGCTCGACTCGACCGGGTAGAGCCCGGCGAACACCTGCGGCTTGATCTCCTTGAAGCCCGGCAAGGCCTCGCTCGCGGGCCGCGACGCCAGAGTAACGGTGTCGCCCACCTTGGCAGCCTGCAGTTCCTTGATGCCCGCGATGATGAAACCCACCTCCCCGGCCGCGAGCTGCGGTCGCGAAACGGAGCGCGGCGTGAAGACCCCCACCTGGTCGCATGGGTACTGGGCGCCGTTGGACATCAGCAGGATACGGTCCTTCGGCTTGAGCACGCCGTCGACGACGCGAACCAGCATGACCACGCCCACGTAGTTGTCGAACCAGGAATCGATGATGAGCGCCTTGAGCGGGCCGTCCGGATTGCCCCGGGGGGGCGGGACGCGGCGCACCACGGTTTCGAGCACCTCCTCGATACCCAACCCGGTCTTGGCCGAGCACAGCACCGCTTCGGACGCATCGACGCCGATCACGTCCTCGATTTCCTGGCGGGCGCTTTCCGGGTCCGCCGCGGGGAGGTCGATCTTGTTGAGGACCGGGATCACCTCCACGTCCTGCTCGATCGCGGTGTAGCAGTTGGCGACCGTCTGCGCCTCGACGCCCTGCGAGGCATCGACCACCAGCAGCGCGCCTTCGCAAGCGGACAGCGAGCGACTCACCTCGTAGGAGAAGTCGACGTGCCCCGGGGTGTCGATCAGGTTGAGGTTATAGACCTGGCCGTCCCTCGCCTTGTATTGCAGCGCAGCGGTCTGGGCCTTGATGGTGATGCCGCGCTCGCGCTCCAGATCCATCGAATCGAGGACCTGCGCCTCCATCTCGCGGTCGGACAGACCGCCGCAAAAGTGGATGAGGCGATCGGCCAGCGTGGACTTGCCGTGGTCGATGTGCGCGATGATCGAGAAGTTTCGGATATGTTGCAAAGTAAATACCGTTGTACCAGGACGGCCTGCAACGCCTGGCATGACGCTACAAGTCATTGAATTTGATAAATGCTCTTGCCGCAGCGCACCATCGTGGCGCGCGGCAGCGGCTTCGCGGGCATCGCCAACCCGCCCGCTGCCGGCCTCGCCGCAGCGCCGCCGTGCAGGAGATCGAGCCGCCGCGGCGCGGGGTGCGCACTCGCCTTGCAGCGCCCCCATCGGCGCATGCCAAGCTCACGGACGGCGGCGGATTATACCTTGAAGTGACGGCCATCGGCGGGGAGCGCCAGCGCGCGCGGCGCACCCCGCTCCTCGGCCTGCAGCCTTGCGCGACCGGCACCTGGCACGTCCCGGGACGTTTACCCGCCCCGATTCCATCTGCATCCGGCGAGCGGCACGCCCGGCGCCGCGGCACAGCGCCGATCAGCGCACGGCGGCGCCGCAATGCGCCCGCACCGCAGCCTCGTCAAGATGGTAATGGCACAGCTCGAGCTCGCCGGCAAGCACCACCGGCACCAGTTCATCCCAGCGCGCTTCGAGCCGCGGATCGGCGTCGACGTCGAGCACGCGTACCGACCAGCCGAGCTCTGCAGCCAACGGTTCGAGGCGCGCGACGAGATCGTGGCACAGGTGGCACCACTCGCGGCTGAGGACGGTGAGCTCGCGCGCGCGCGTCATTCGCCGGCACGCAACGCGACGTACGAATTGATCCCGCCCCGGCTTACCAGCAGCGTGACGGTCTGCCCATCCTTGACACCACCCACCCATCGATTGAATTCATCGAGCGACTTGGCCGGGATCTGACGCCCATTCGCGACCATGGCGAGCACCACGTCGCCCGCCTTGAGCTCGGCGCGAGCCGCCGCCCCCTGCGCGCGCTCGATGATCAGTCCGTGCTCGAGGTCACGCTCACGGCGCTGCGCCGGGGTGGGTGGCGTCAGTACCAGTCCCAGCTTGTTGGGCGAGGCTTGCGGCCGCAGCCCGCGAAGCGCGCGCGGCGCGCTCTCGTCGTCCCGCCATTCGCCGACCGTGATGGTGAGTTCGCGTGGCGCGCCGTCGCGGAACACCTGCATCACGACCCGCGCGCCCGGACGGGTGGCGGCAACGATGCGCGGCAGGTCACCCGAATCCTCGACCACCTTGCCATCGAAGCGCACGATGACGTCGCCCTGCGCCACGCCGGCCTGCGCCGCCGGGCCGCCCGCCTCCACCGCACTCACGAGCGCCCCCGACGGGCCCGGCAGGCCGAAGCTCTCCGCCAGCGAGCGCGTCACCTCCTGAATGGCGACCCCGATGCGCCCGCGCTGCACCCGCCCGCTCGTGCGCAGTTGCTGCTGCACGTCCATCGCGACATCGATGGGGATGGCGAACGAGAGGCCCATGAAGCCTCCTGTCTGGCTGTATATCTGCGAGTTGATACCGACCACTTCACCTTTCAGGTTGAACAGCGGCCCGCCCGAGTTGCCGGGATTGATCGCCACGTCGGTCTGGATGAAGGGCACGAAGTTCTCGTCGGGAAGGCTGCGCCCCTTGGCACTCACGATGCCGGCGGTGACGCTGTGGTCGAAGCCGAACGGTGACCCGATTGCCACCACCCACTCGCCGACCTTGAGCTTGTTCGGATCACCCAGCACCACGCGCGGCAACCCGGACGCCTCGATCTTGATCAACGCCACGTCGCTGCGCGCGTCGGCGCCGATCACACGGGCACGCAGTTCGCGCTTGTCGACCAGACGCACCAGGATCTCGTCGGCACCGTCGATGACGTGGGCATTGGTGAGAATGTATCCATCGGCGCTGATCACGAAGCCCGAGCCGAGCGAGCGGTTGTCGGGGTCGGCCCGCGGCACTTCCGGATGGCGGGGAATGAAGCGGCGAAAGAACTCGAACATCGGGTCGTTTTCGTCGAGACCCGGGAACACCGGCGGGCGTGTCGCCGCAGCCTGTGTGGTGCTGATATTGACCACCGCCGCCCCCTGGCGCGCCACCAGTTCGGTGAAGTCGGGCAAGGTAACGCCTTGCGCCGACAGCGGCGCAAGCATGCACAGGGCGATCGCGAACAGGCCGCGAATACTGCGCCACAAGCTCACGAATGGGCCTCGCCGTGAAGTGCGCACTCGTGCGCGTCGCGCACCATTTCGACCTGCAGGTCGCTGCGCCAGCTACGGCTGCGCAACAGCAAGCGGCCGGCAATCGCCGCCACGGCGAGGCCGATCACGCCACCTGCGAGCGCATACGCATCCGCGCCGCCGGTCGGGGCGAGACTGTGGCCGACGCCCGCGCCCGCCAGCAACAGGCAGGCACCGAGTCCATAACTTGCGAGCGCGCCGCGCAGCGGCGCACCGTCGGCAATGCGGATGCGCACCGCCTCACCCGCTTCGGCGGCAATGCGGTTGGGCAATTCGAACATTTCGTTCGGCGCCTTCAGGGCGTACGCGATCTTGGTCGACCGGCACCCGCCCGGTTCGTCGCAGCGGCCACAGCCGCCGGCGCGATCGATCACCCGGACCCACGCACGCTCACCGGCCACGCGCAGAACGATCGCCCGCGCCTCGATCATTGCGCTCGCGGCGCAACGCCGTCGCCCAGCCGCTGCACCGCACGCAACGGAACCTCGCCCAGTGCGGTCACGAGATGGCCGTCGACGCGACGCTTGTAGATGTTGATGGCCCCGGTTGCGAGCGGGCCCAGCCCGGCGCTGGCGCTTTCCGCCCCCATCGGCTCGATGAATACGGAGATCGCCGCCATGCCGTCGCTGTAAACGAGGTGCAGCGCCTCGCCGCGATCACGCCCGAGCGGACGGCGCACGATCGAATTGAGCGAAAACCCGGGCAGCGGCGCATTCATCACCCAACCGCTGTCCTCGTGCTCCACGGCGATTCCGTGCGCATTGATGACGCGCCACTTGCCGTCCTTGGCGAAACGCGGCTTGAGCGCATCGGCGTCGATCGGTCCGCCGATCTTCACGTCACTGAAGGTGAACTGTTCGATGATGTCGCCGCGCTCATCGACCATGCGCGCCTTGAGCAGCAGGCCGGACTGCAGTTCCGCCCACAGCAGGTGGCCATAGCGCAGATCGTCCTTCGGCTCGAGCACGATCAATTGCGCCTCGAGCCCCGCCACGCGACCGAGCTCGCCCTTGCGAATGCGATAATTTTCGGCGAGGCCGGCGAAGGAAGCAGGCAGCCGCGCCGGAAACACGCGGCGGCCCCCCGGCCGATCGATGATGATCGTCTTCTGTTCGGGCAGGATGCATTGCACTTCGGTGTTGCTGCGGATGACTTCGCGCGGACTGCCATCGAGCACTTCGAGCCGTTCGTACTCACCGCTGGCATCGGCCAGATGGGTGATGCGCGAGGTTTCGAAGTTCCGGCCCGACTGGTAGATGAAGGTGCCCGAGTAGTTGAGTCGTTGTCCGGCTGCGGCGATGCGCCCGAGCCAGGAGAGTGGATCACCCGGCGCTTCGGCCAGGGCCTGCGACTGAACGATGAGCGCGCAAAGACCGAGGGCAGCGGCGAAGCGCTTCATCGACCGCCATCCTGTCCCACGATGGAAATCGTCCGCACATACTGCACTGCGCCGGGAATCGGCCCCCCGGCGGTCATCGCCTGGTGCGCGAAAACGTATTCCCGATGCGGATCTTCCACAGCGGAGGCGACTGGCCGCACCGCCGCCGGCACGCTCTCGGAGACCCGCACCCGCTCCACGGCGCCCGCCAGCTGCGACGCCTCGCCCGGCTGGCTGTAGAGCGTCTGCGCGACCCATCCGACCGCGACGACCCCCATCACCGAGGCGGCCAACGGCAGCAACGCGCGCCATCGACCGGCGTTGGCGGGCCGCTCGGGCACACGCGGCGGAGCGAGCAAGGTCGGCTCTTCGTCGATGGCCGTCATTACCCGCGCCACCAGATCCGGCGAACCTTCGCGGTCGCCCCGCAATACGTCGCCGATAATGCAATATGCATCCCAGTCGATACGTACCGAGGGGTCGCGACGGACCGAATCCAGCACCGGGCGAATCGACTGCTCATCGAGATCACCATCCAGCAGAGCCGACAGTTTGTCGTTCATGAATGCCACCTACCAACGTTTATCAGGAGCCGTATCGAGCAACGGCCGCAGTCTTTCCGCAATTGCTTCGCGCGCCCGAAAGATCCGGGATCGCACCGTCCCGATGGGACAGTCCATGATGTTGGCGATCTCTTCATAACTGAGCCCTTCCAGCTCGCGGAGCATGATCGCCGTACGCAGCTCCTCCGGCAGTGCCGCCATTGCCTCGTCCACCGTTTCACCGATCTGGCGCGTCATCAACAACCGCTCGGGCGTGTTGATGTCCCGCAGCTGGTCGCCTTCCTCGAAGGTCTCCGCCTCTTCCGAGTCGAAGCCGGTCGATGTCGGGGCACGCCGTCCCTGTGAAACCAGGTAATTTTTCGCAGTGTTGATTCCGATGCGATAAAGCCATGTGTAGAACGCGCTGTCGCCACGGAACGAGCCCAGCGCGCGATACGCCTTGATGAAGGTTTCCTGCGCGACATCCTCCACTTCGGCCGAATCGCGGATCAGTCGGGACAGCAGCCGGTGCAATTTGCGCTGGTACTTGGTTACAAGCAAGCCGAAGGCTTGCTTGTCCCCGCGCTGCACGCGTTCGACAAGCTGCTGGTCTATCTCGCGATCGCTCATGAGCGGGTCGTGTCTCTCGGTTGGGCAAAATCCGCGCCAGTATAGCGATCCCCCATGAGTACGGCAAAGTTGAAACTACCCTGACAGACAGGACGGTCCCTAAATAGTTCATACGCTGAAATGGTCTTGCGCGAGGCGGATCACGACATTGGCGCAGTGAATCCCGAGAAGGTCGGCGCCCCGTGCTATATTCCTGCGCGCGATACACCCCCGGCGATACAACCTTGTTAAAACAATACGACGTCCTCATTCTCGGCAGCGGCACTGCCGGCCAATCGCTCGCCCTGCGCCTGGCCGATCACCTGCGTGTCGCCCTCGTCACCAAGCGTTCCCTGGCCGACAGCGCGAGCGCCTGGGCGCAAGGCGGCATCGCGGCGGTGCTCGACACCTCCGACAGCATCGAGGCCCACATCCAGGACACGTTCACTGCGGGCGCCGGGCTGTGCGATGCGCGCGCCACCCGCTTCGTCGTCGAACACGGCAAGGCCGCCATCGAGTGGCTGATCGAGCGCGGCGTGCCCTTTACGCGCGAGGATCGCTCCGAACTCGGCTATCACCTGACCCGCGAAGGGGGGC
>Ga0214472_10005134_pt1 | contig 13775 bp, 12 predicted proteins | sample RVTome_6_FD_207662 | JGI IMG/M metagenome (GOLD analysis project Ga0214472, IMG submission 207662) | Soil microbial communities from uranium-contaminated site in the Upper Colorado River Basin, Wyoming, United States - RVT140D175 | ecosystem: Environmental > Terrestrial > Soil > Contaminated >... | reverse complement strand
AGTCTCGGTCAGCCGCAGCATCTTCGCCCTGGTCGACGACCGCGACCGAGCGTATTTCGGGCGCGGCAACCAGGATTCGGACAAGGTCGGCTTCATCGACGCGCAGACGAAGGCGATCTTCGGGCGCTCCTACGCCGCCGAGCCGGACGTCCTCGTCAAGCAGCTCGCGGAGGACACCGCGATCCAGGCGGCGGACACCCTGCTGCTGACGGTCCCCAACCAACTCGGCGTCGACTACAACGCCCACGCCATCGAGAGCATCCTGAAGTACGTCGCGCCTGAGCTCGGCTGGCGGTAACTGCTCGGCGCCTCGAGCCGCCTACGGCGGGATGTTGTGGTTCAGCCGGAAGACGTTCTCGGGATCCCAGGTTCGTTTGAGCGCACCGAGCCGCTCGGCCTTGACCGGCCCGTAGATCGCCGCGATGTCCTTGACATCGACCGGGACCTCGTTGACGTAGTGCCCGGGGACCGAGTCCACGACGAAGATGTCCCGGGCGTCGAGGCACCAGCGCGCGGAATCGCCGTCCCGTGCCGGGTCCTCCCAGATCTCTTCGGCGAGGATGCGCAGCCGGGCGCCTCGACCGCGAAACGCCATCGCCTCCTCGGGCAGGTCGGCGATCGCGCCGCCCTGGGCCGTGAACGACACGCCGGCGTCGTCGACACCGCGAGCCACGTGGTCGACGATTGCGCTGATCGTCGTTGCTCGGACGTCGTCGGCGAAGCCGCCGGCACAGGCGAACCGTGTTCCCCAGCCGTTTTCCTCGTCGTAGGTGCCTTGGATGCCGAGGTAGGGCATGGCGCCGAGGCTCTCCATGACCGGCTGCGCCGCACCGTCCAGGCCGGCGACCGCCGCAGCCGCCTCAGACTCGGTGCCGATGTGCGAGAACGCGACCACGGCGATCGGGCCGCCTGCGACATCGGCCGGGTACTCCTCGTCCGGCCAGGCGCGACCGATCACGTAACTGAAGCTCATCTCACGTGGCGCCGCGTCGACGAGGTCACGGAACGCTTCCCAGACCGCGAGGGCGTCGTCCGGCCGATAGATCCGGAGCCCCCTCGTCAGGTTCGGCCCGAATGGGTGCAGTCGGAACTCGAAGGCGGTCACGACCCCGAAGTTCGGGCCGGCGCCGCGCATCCCCCAAAAGAGCTCCGGCTGCTCGTCCGCGCTGGCCCGGACATGGCGGCCGTCGGCCGTCATGAGCTCCACGGCAGAGAGGTTGTCGAGCGTCAGCCCGAACGGCCGCTGCAGCCGTCCGACCCCGCCACCGAGCGTCAGTCCGCCAACCCCCGTGTGTCCGACCGTCCCGACGGGACAGACGAGCCCGTGCTCCTGTGCCGCGGCGTCGAGCTCGCGAAGCTGCGCGCCGCCATTGGCGCGGGCCATTCGCGCGACCGGGTCGACCGTGACACCGCGCATCTTCGACAGGTCGAGGACCATGCCGCCGTCACAGGTCGAGAAGCCGTCGATGCTGTGCCCCCCGCTGCGAATGGCGATCGCGAGGTCCTGCTCGCGGGCGAACCGGATCGCGGTGGCGACCTCGGTCGTGTCGAGCGGCCGGACGATGAGTGCCGGCCGGCGGTCGACCACGGCGCACCAGACGCGCCTGGCGTCGTCATAGCCGACATCGTTCGGGCGGACGATCTCGCCGCGGAAGGATGACCGCAGGCGATCGACGACAAGCGCCGCGAGCGACATCTCAACCCTCCCGGGCCGGAGGTGTGTTGGTGGAGATGGGGGAGAGTCGAACTCCCCGTCCAGAACCCTTCGGCAGCGACCACTACGAGCGTGTCCGATCGTTTTCGTCGACCCCGGGGCCGAGGATCGGCACCCTGCCCTGGGGTCCAGTCACGTGCCCCTAGATCGGGCTTGATCCCGGCCTACGCGACGCTCGTCCGGGCTGCAGCCCCGCTGCATGACGCTTCCACAGCCCGCGGGACCGAGGCTGCTTCCACGCTCACCTTACGGCCTTAGGCCGCGAGGGCGAGAGTCGACTGCTTGTTGGCAGGTACTTCGTTTTGCCGCCTGTTTAACGAGGCCTGACGGCACCTCGGCTCGCGTTCGCTGACAGCCAGACCCTGTCGAGACCACGCATCCCCACCGGTCGAACGGCTGTTCGCGTTCGAACCCACAGTCTACCCCATCGATCGAGCCGACCGGCCCGTCCCGTATCACGCCGATGCGCCCGCCCGGAGGGGGCCGGCTGGACCGTGACACCCTCGCCGAGCTGACGCAGTCTGGAGTCTCGACCCGGACGCCGGCACGGCGCGGCCGGGACGGAACCGTGGGCTGTGCCGTCAGGGGAGTCCGAAGATGGCCGTCCGCCTGGGCGTCGACCTGTTCGGTCGATCGTTCCTCACGCTCCGCGACGTCAGCGCGCCCGAGATCGAGCGGCTGCTGGACCTGGCGGCGCTCCTCAAGGCCGAGAAGCGCGAGCATCGCGAGATCCGGCGGCTCGTCGGGCGCTCGATCGCCCTGATCTTCGAGAAGGATTCGACCCGCACCCGGATCGGGTTCGAGGTCGCGGCCTACGACCAGGGCGCCCACGTCACGTACTTCGGCCCGAGCGGCAGCCACATCGGCAAGAAGGAGTCGATCAAGGACACCGCGCGGGTGCTCGGGCGGGTCTACGACGCGATCGAGTTCCGCGGCTTTCGGCAGTCGGACGTCGAGGCGCTCGCGCGCTGGTCCGGCGTGCCGGTCTACAACGGCCTGACCGACGAGGACCACCCGACCCAGGTCCTGGCCGACCTGCTGACGCTGCGCGAGCACGTCGCCAAGCCGCTGTCCGAGGTCGCGCTGGCTTACCTCGGCGATGCCCGCGGGAACATGGGCGACGAGCTGCTGATCGGCTGCGCGACGATGGGCATGGATCTCCGGATCGTTGCCCCGGCGGCGGTCTGGCCGCGACCCGACTTCCTCGACTGCGCTCGCGGGATCGCCGCGGGCAGCGGTGCGCGGATCACCGTCACGGAGTCGATCCCCGACGGCCTCCGCGGGGCCGATGCGATCTACACCGACGTGTGGGTCTCGATGGGCGAGCCCGAGGCGACGTGGGACGAGCGGATCGCGCTCCTGCGGCCCTACCAGGTCGACGTCGCGATGCTGGCCGCGGCCGGCAACCCGGCCGTGAAGTTCATGCACTGCCTGCCGGCGTTCCACGATCTCGAGACCGATGTCGGGGCGGCGATGTTCGAACGGCACGGGTTGACGGCGATGGAGGTCACCGACGAGGTCTTCGAGTCGCCGGCCTCGATCGTCTTCGACCAGGCCGAGAACCGGTTGCACACGATCAAGGCCGTGCTCGTCGCGACCCTGACGCGCGGGGCCCTCGACTGATGCGCGTCGTGGCCGCGCTCGGCGGCAACGCGCTGCTCCGGCGCGGGCAGCCGATGACCGCCGAGAACCAGCGGGCCAACGTCCGCATCGCCGCCCGTGCGCTCCTGCCGATCGCGCTCGAGCACGACCTCGTGCTGACCCACGGCAACGGGCCGCAGGTCGGCCTGCTGTCCCTCCAGAACGCCGCCTACCTGCCCGACGAGGAGTACCCGCTGGACATCCTCGACGCCGAGACCGAGGGCATGATCGGCTACCTCCTCGAGCAGGAGCTCGGCAACCTCCTGCCGTCGGGCCGCCCGATGGCGACGATCCTGACCCGTATCGCGGTCGATCCGAGCGACCCGGCGTTCAGCCGGCCGACCAAGCCGATCGGACCGGTCTACGAGCGGGCCGAGGCCCGCCGCCACGCCGCCGACAAGGGCTGGGTGATCGCCCAGGACGGCGCCAAGTGGCGGCGCGTGGTCCCGTCTCCGCAGCCCCGCGCGATCCTCGAGATCGGGGTCATCGATCTCCTCGTCAATGAGCGGGTCATCGTCATCTGCGCCGGCGGGGGCGGCATTCCCGTGGTCGCCATCCCGGATGGAGGCTATGTCGGGATCGAGGCGGTCATCGACAAGGACTACGCCGGCGCGCTGCTGGCGACCCTCCTGCACGCCGATGCGTTCCTCATGCTGACCGACGTCGATGCCGCGTACGAGGGCTGGGGCACGCCCGACGCGCGCCCGATCCGCGAGGCGACACCCGAGGACCTCGAGCGGCAGGAATTCGCAGCCGGGTCGATGGGCCCGAAGGTCGAGGCGGCCTGCCGCTTCGTCCGGGCCAACAGCGGCTTCGCCGCGATCGGCGCCCTGGCCGACGCGCCGAAGATGCTGCGCCGCGAGGGCGGCACGATCGTCGCCGCCGCGGGAGTGCCTGCCGCCGTCCACGCCTGAGCCGCTCCGAGTCCCTCGCCCCGGGTTCGTCCCTCGCCCCGGGTTCGTCCCGCGGCTACGATGCGCGAGTGCTGCTGACGCCGTGGGAGGAGGAGCGGCTCCTCATCTTCACCGCCGCCGAGCTGGCGCGCCGCCACCGCGCGGCGGGGCTGCGGCTGAACGCCCCCGAGGCGGTCGCGCTGATGTGCGACGCGATGCTGGAGACGGCCCGGGCGGGCGGGTCGTATGCAGAGGTCGAGGCGGCCGGCCGGATGGCCGTCGCCCCCGACGACGTCCTGCCCGGCGTTCGCGAGCTCGCGTCCGACGTGCGGCTCGAGGTCCTGCTCGAGGACGGCGTCCGGCTGATCGTGCTGCTGGACCCGCTCGGTGGTGCCGGGGCCGGCGGGGGGGACGAGGCTGGTGGCGTGGTCCCGGGCGCGATCCACCCGGCGCCGACCGAGCCAGCCGATCCGACCGCCGATCTCGAGCGGGTGACGCTGCGCGTCGAGAACACCTCGCGACGCGTGGTGCGGGTTTCGTCGCACTTCCCGTTCCATCGGGTCAACCCGCGGCTCGATTTCGATCGCGACGCGGCAGCCGGCTTCCGGCTGGACCTGCCGGCCGGCTCCTCGGAGCGCTGGGCGCCGGGCGAGGCCCGAACCGTGACGCTGGTCCGCTACCGCGGGCCGGCGGGCCACCGGTGAGGTCGGCGTGAGCGTCCTCCCCCGCCGCGAGCGGCTGGCGCGCCTCGGGCCGGGCTCGGGCGATCGGATCCGTCTCGGCGACACCGACCTGTGGGTTCGGGTCGAGGGCGATCGGCAGGCGGCTGGGGACGAGCCGATCTGGGGCTACGCCAAGAACCTCCGGCTCGGGCTGGCGCAGGCCGGCAAGCCCTCGCCGTCCGAGCTCGACCTGGTCATCGTCGGGGTCGTCGTCATGGACCCCGTCATCGGGGTCGTGAAGGCCGATATCGGGATCAAGGACGGCCGAATCGCCGGCGTCGGCCGGGCCGGCAACCCGGAGACCAGCGACGGGATCGATCTCGTCATCGGGCCGCACACGGGGCGCATCTCCGGCTACGGCCTGATCGCGACGCCCGGCGCCGTCGACTCCCACGTCCACACGATCAGCCCGAACCTTGTCCCGGCCGCGCTGTCGGCCGGCGTGACGACCCTCGTCGCGGCCGGCTTCACCGAGCCGCCGGCGTCGATGGAGCGTACCCTCCGGGGCCTCGAGACGTGGCCGGTCAACGTCGGGCTGCAGGCCACCGCCCGCTCGACCGAGCCCGCGGCCCTCGAGGTCCTGCTCGAGGCCGGGGCCGTGGGCTTCAAGATCCACGAGGACTACGGCGCCTACCCGGAGCTGATCGACGCGACGCTGCGCTTCGCGGAGGAGCGCGACGTCTCGGTCAGCCTCCACACCGACGGCCTCCACGAGAGTGCCGAGCTCGAGGACACAGTCGCCGCGATCGCCGGCCGGACCGTACACGCCTACCACGTGGAGGGTTCGGGCGGCGGCCACGTGCCGGACGTCATCGGCCTCGTGCGCGAGCCGAACGTCATCTGCTCGTCGACGACCCCGACGATCCCGTGGGGCGCCTCGGCCGGCGACGAGGTCGTGCCGATGACGATCCTGAGCCACGGCGGCTCGTTCGGCCTGAGCGAGGACCTGGCGCTGGTCCGCGAGCGGCTTCATCCGGCCACGATGGCCGCCGAGGGCCCGCTCCACGAGCTCGGCGCGATCCAGATCGTCAACTCAGACTCGCAGGGCATGGGCCGGATGATGGAGACGGTCCGCCGGACCTTCCAGCTGGCGCACGCGATGAAGGCCTGGCGCGCCACGGCGGCGGGCGCGGCGATCTCGGGAGCCGTGTCGGGAGCCCCGCCGGATGATGACCCCGCCGACGACAACGATCGCGTGCTGCGCTACCTGGCCAAGGTCACGATCGAGCCGGCGATCACCCACGGCCTGGCCGACCACGTCGGCTCGCTGCAGGCCGGTCGGCTGGCCGACATCGTCCTCTGGAAGCCAGCCTACTTCGGCGTCAAGCCGAGCCTCGTCATCAAGGGCGGTCACGGCGCTTGGGCCCCGCTCGGCGAAGGCAACGCGTCGGTTCGGTCTGCCGAGCCGACCCGCTATGGCCCCGACTGGGCCGGGTTGACCAAGGGGGCGCCCTCGGTGGCGGTCACGTTCGTGGCCGCCTCGGCCGACGTCGACGGGCTCCGGCGGCGGATCGATTCGGGCCGCACGTTCCTGCCGGTGACCGGTTGTCGCGGCCTGACCCGGGCCGCCTTGGTCCGCAACCGCGCGACCGCGCCGATCGAGGTCAGCCCGGTCGACGGAACGGTCACGCTCAGCGGCCGGCTCGTCGCCGCCGATCCGGTGACCGAGGTTCCGCTGAGCCGCCGCTACCTGCTGCGCTGAGCTCGAGGCCGCCAGGACGGTGCACTCGGCTCGCTTGCCGCGAGCAGCGAGTCGCCATTCAGGACTCGAGCGATTATTCGGCCCACGCCCACTCGCCAACGCCTCGGTTGAGTACCGTTCTGGCGAGTCGCGGGACCGGGCTACGCTCGAGCCGCCAGCGCCTCGCGCCCGAAGTCGCACCTTCCAGTTGCCTGGGTTCTATCCGGTGAGTCGAGCAGCCCGGCGGGCGGCGCCGGCGTGACCGGCCGGCAGGCCCGCCGCGGGACGGGCCGCCGTAGACTGACGAGCCGCTCGTGTTCCGAAGGAGCCGCCGCCATTCCCGACAAGACCATCGCCATGAACCGCCGCGCCCGCCACGAGTTCGCCATCGAGTCCTCGATGGAGGTCGGCATCGTGCTGTCCGGGACCGAGATCAAGTCGATCCGGGCAGGCAAGGTCAGCCTGGCCGATGCGTACGCGCGGATCGACAAGGGCGAGGCCTGGCTGATCGGCGTCCATATCGCCCCGTGGGAGGCCGGCAACCGCTACAACCACGAGCCCAAGCGCGATCGCAAGCTGCTGCTCCACCGCGGCCAGATCGATCAGCTCCTCGGCCGCACGAAGGCGAAGGGCCTGACGCTCGTGCCCCTGAAGCTCTACATCACCGAGCGTGGCAAGGCTAAGCTGGAGCTCGGCCTGGGGCGCGGCAAGCAGCTCCACGACCGGCGGCGCGACATCGCAGCGCGGGAGGCTCGCCGCGAGGTCGAGCGCGAGCTGGCCGAGGCGTCTCGCCGCTAGCCAGGCTCGGCCACGGCATCGGCCAGGCTCGGCCACGGCATCGGGCCACATCATCGGGCGACGTCCGCACCCTCGTGCCCGCTCGCATGTTCCGTGGGGCTACCTAACGGCGCGAATCCCGGCCCCGCAGCGTCCCCCGGCCGCGTTCCGCGGCGAAATGTTCGCGTGGGCTACCCAACAGACCACGTCTGGCCGGGACCCTGGAGGAGGATCTCGATGTCGGGCGCGCCGCGGGCCGAACTCCGTCCGTTAGGTCGCCCGGTGGAACATTCCGACGCGGTTCGGGCCTGGTCCGCCTGGATCGAGTCGAAACCCGCCGGTTGGGTAGCCGAGCGGAACATCGCTGCCAGCTCGCCGCCGGGACGCCGCGCCGCGCGCCCGCAGACGCACGAACGCCGGCCCGAAGGCCGGCGTTCGCTTGCGGTACACCACCCGCAGCGCTGACCGGCTAGACGGTCATCTCCTGCGAGGTGGTGCAGCGACCGTGTTCTGACACTGCACATCACCTCCTTTCGTTCGGGCGGAACGCTAGCCGAGATCGGACGATGGCGCAAGAGCGCGGCTCAGGCAGCCGGCAGCAGCGAACGCAGGACGGCGGACGGCGCCCCGAGGATCTCGAGGGCCCGGTCGAGCACCGGGTCGTCGTCCGGCGGCGTGTCGGCCGGGACCTCGACCGGGACGTCCGGCGTCACGCCGACGTGGTGGATCCAGCGCTTGTCCGGCGTCAGCCACTTCCAGACCGTCAGCCGGACGCCGCCGAGATCGTCGAGGCCGATCCACTCCTGGACGGTCCCCTTCCCGAACGACGTCTCGCCGACGAGCGTGGCGCGACCGCGATCCTGGAGGGCGCCGGCCACGATCTCGCTGGCGGACGCGGAGCCGCGATCGATGAGCAGCACGACGTCGATCTGCGGGTCGGTCGCCACGCCACCGCCGATCGCATCGCTCTGCGTCTGGTTCCCGTCGGCATCCTCCTGCCAGTACACGGGCCCCGATTCGATGAACGCGCTGGCGACCCGTCGCGCGTCGGTCAGGAAGCCGCCGGGATTGCCGCGCAGGTCGACGACGAGCCTCGTGATCCCCGCCTCCACGTGGGCCTTGACGGCCGCCTCGAAGGCGTCGGCCCCGGCGTCGGAGAAGCCGGCCAGCCGGACGTAGCCGACGGTCCCACCCGCCAGCTCGCGCGACGTCACCTCGCGGCGCTGGACCTTGGCCCGCACGATCGTCACCTCGAACTCGTCGACGACCAACCGCGCCGGCGCCACGGTGGCGCCCGGCGCAGCCGTCGGCACGGTGGCCGGCGGGCCGCCCGCGGGCGGGTTGTAGCGCCGGATCCGGAGGGCGACCTCGGTGCCCGCCTCCCCGCGGATCCGGTCGCGCGCCTGGTCGGGACCGAGCCCATCGAGCGTCGAGCCGTCGACCGCCAGGATCACGTCGCCGGGCCGCAGCCCGGCGCCCTCGGCCGGTGAGCCTTCGAGCGGGGCGATCACGACGAGCTGGCAGTCGGGCCCGAACGTCCCGCAGTCGACGCTGTTCCCCTGGCCGTCGACGGTCCCGATCTCGGCGCCGATGCCCTCGAACTCACCCGTGATGTCGCGGATCGTCTGGTCGAAGTCGGCCGGGCTGAGGTACGCCGAGTACGGGTCGCCGACCGCCTCGACGAGGCCCCGGAGCGCGCCCTCGATGAGGGTCCTGCGGTCGACCTCCTCGAGCGGATAGCGGTTGACGATCGCGGAGTAGACGTTCCAGAACGGCTGCCACGCATCGACCTCGCCGGCCGGCGTGCCCGGCGCCAGCGACTGGCCGCGGCCGACGCTGTAGCCGGACATGAACAGCGCCCCGCCCGCCAGGACGGCGACGAGGATGAGCGCCACGGCGAAGACCGGGCCGCCGCGGCGACCCGACTCGGTCACGGTGACGGGGGTCGGCGGTACCGGGATGACGGTCGCGGCGTCGTCGCCGCCAGGAACACGCAAATCGTCGGGGAGCATCGGTCGGAGCGGTCCTCTCGGCAGTTCAGGAGCGCGGGCCCGCAAGCCTACATCGCTCTCGCCCGACGCTCCCGGGGCCGGCTCCGGTTCCCGAAGCGCGGCCTAACGGATCAGGTAGGTCCGGACCGAGACCCACGCCCCGATCACGCCCAGGCCGGCTCCGGCCCCGACGACCAGCAGCGTGACGTCCCGCGAGATCGAGCCGATCTGGATCGGCAGGATCTCAAAGAACTCGGACATGAAGCGCGACAGCGGCTCGGCGGCGCCCATGAGCACGGCCAGGGCGACGACCGCCCCGGCCAGGCCGACCATCGCGCCCTCGAACACGAACGGCCAGCGGATGAACGCGTCCGACGCCCCGACGAGGCGCATGACCTCGATCTCCTCGGCTCGACCGAGGACCGCCAGCCGGATCGTGTTGATGACGATGAACAGCACGATCGCGCCGATGACGAGCAGCAGGGCCACGCCGGCCGTCGACAGGACGTTCGTGAGCGTCGTCAGCCGCTCGGCCGTGTCGGCGATGTTCACGACCTTCTTGACCCGCGGCTCGAGCGTCAGCGCCTCGGTCACGGCTTGGTAGTCGGACGCCTCCCTGAGGCTCACCTCGAGGCTGGCCGGCAGCGGGTTGCTGTCGAGGTACGGCGTGAGGTCTTCCTGGCCCTGCGCCTCTCGCTGCTCGCGGTACCGCCGGAGGGCCTCCGCCTTCGAGACGTACACGACCTCGCGGACGCCGGGCAGCTCGTGCAGCCGACCCGTGATGGCGTTGACCTGCGTGGTCGTCGTGCCGTCGTACAGGTCCGCGACGACCTCGACCCGCTGCTCGACGAACTGGATGCTGGCCAGCAGCCCCGCCTGGATGATCCAGAACCCGGCCAGGAGCAGCAGCATCAGGGTCATCGTCGCGGTCGCCGCGAGGCTCATCGCGGCGTTGCGCCAGAAGCCCTGCCAGGCGCGCGAGAGGCTGAACAGCAGGAAGCCGATCACGGCACGAGCCCGTCAGCCGGCACGGTGGTAGCCACCGCCGACCTCATCGCGGATCACGTGGCCGTCTTCGAGCGCGACGACCCGCCGCCGCAGGGCCGTGACAATGTCTGCATCGTGGGTCGCCATGAGGACGGTGACCCCGAGCTCGTTGATCCGGAGCAGGAGCTGCAGGATCTCCCAGCTGATCAGCGGATCGAGGTTGCCGGTCGGCTCGTCGGCGATCACGATCCGCGGGTCGTGGACGAGGGCCCGCGCGATCGCGGTTCGCTGTTGCTCGCCGCCCGATAGCTGGTGGGGGTACTGGTCCGCCTGGCCGGTCAGCCCGACGAGCGCAAGCACCCGTTCGACGGCCGGCCGGATCCGGCGCCGCGGGGTGCCGGTCACCTCGAGCGCGAACGCGACGTTCTCGCGGACGGTCTTCTTGGGCAGGAGCTTGAAGTCCTGGAAGACGATCCCGACCTTGCGGCGAACGTGCGGCACGCGCCGCCGCGGCAGGCGCGCCACGTCCTCGCCGTCGACGATCACGCTGCCGCGGGTCGCCAGCTCGTCGCGGATGATCAGCCGCATGAGCGTCGTCTTGCCGGCACCCGACGGCCCGACGAGGAACACGAAGTCACCCTCCGGCACGATCAGGTCGACGTCGCGCAGCGCGTCACGCCCGTTCGGGTAGGTCTTCGTGACGTCGCTGAGGGCCAGCACGGTGCGGCGCGCGACGGAACCGTCCGAGGCGGCCTCGGTGACCGGGGATTCGTGCCCGTTGCGCCACGGCAGGCGGCTGCGTGGCCTGGGTCGGGTCAAGGTCAAGATCGGCTCCGCGCTACGGACGGGACTCCGGTCGCGGGCACAACGGATGGAGCCACGAGTGTTGCGTCGAGGCTACACCGGCCGGCAACGCGCGACAACCGGCGTGCGCCTCAGGGCAGGCCCGGCGAGAGCAGCAGGTAGCGGCTGAAGTCGGCGAACGGGCGCGACCAGCACAGCAGCAGCGGGAAGCCGTCGATCCGAAGGCCGGCCGTCAGGGCGGCCGCCAGCGCCTCGCCCTGGGCGCCCGACAGCCAGATCGCCGACGCGCCGCGCGGCTCGACGGTCCGCATGAGGTGGCCCATCACCGGCGCCAGCAGCCCCGGCTCGCGAACCGCGATCGGCCCGACCCGGCCGGCGACCGAGGTGTAGCCATAGCCGAGCAGCGGACCGTCCGCGACCCGATAGCCGAATGCCCGCCGATCCGGGTCGCGCAGGAACTCGTGGTCGCGGCGATGCTCGAAGCCGAGCAGCTCGCGGTCGAGGGCGTCGATCTCGGGGCTGCCGCCGAGCTCGAGCGGCTCGGCGCGCACGCCCTCCGGCAGGGCCGGCAGCGGCCGGTCCTCTCGTGGTCGCCCGACGACGCCGAACAGCGGCAGCTGGGGCCCGATCCCGAGCGAGGCGTACAGGGCATTCGAGATCGGCTGGACGCTGTCGGTCGCGGTGGCCAGCACCCGCCCGTCGAGGGGACTCGGCAGCAGCCGGGCAAGGATCGCCCGGCCGACACCGCGGCCCTGTTCGTCCGGCCGCACGAACAGCATCGACAGGAACCACAGCTGCTCGCGCTCGACGGCCGAGCCGAACGCCACGACGCGATCGGCGCGCGTCGCGACCCAGAAGCGGTCGGGATCGGTCGCCAGGGTGTGGGCGTGGAGGCGGCGGAGCCCGGGGTTGTCGTCCGGCACGATTGGCTGGTTCATGGGCCGCAGGTAGTCGTTGATGCCCTCGATCCAGATCCGCTCGCAGTCGGCCAGGTCGTCCGGCGTCGCCGGACGGAGCCGGAGGTCGTCGGTCATGCCTCGGGGCCGGTCGTCGCGACGCGCTCGAGCTCGGCCTGCATGAACGCGTCGAGGTCGCCGTCGAGGACGGCCTGGGTGTTCGAGGTCTCCAGCCCGGTTCGAAGATCCTTGACCATCTGGTAGGGATGCAGCACGTAGCTCCGAATCTGGTTGCCCCAGCCGGCCTCGACGTGCTCGCCGCGGAGCTGCCGCAGCTCGGCCTCCTTCTCCTCGAGGGCCCGCTCCAGCAGCCGCGCCTTCAGGACCCTGATCGCGGTCTCCTTGTTCTGGGTCTGGCTCCGCTCGTTCTGGCTCTGGGCCACGATGCCGGTCGGCATGTGGGTCAGCCGGACGGCCGAGTCGGTCTTGTTGACGTGCTGGCCGCCGGCACCCTGGGACCGGAAGGTGTCGACCCGGATCTCGTCCCAGTCGAGCTCGATCTCGATGTCGTCGTCGACCTCGGGCATGACCTCGACGAGCGCGAACGTCGTCTGGCGCCGGTTCTGCGCGTCGAACGGGCTGATCCGGACGAGGCGGTGGACGCCGCGCTCGGCTCGCAGCCAGCCGTACGCCCCTCGACCGTGGACCTGCACGGCGACGCTCTTGAGGCCGGCCTGCTCGCCTTCCTGCTGGTCGATGATCTCGGTCTTCCAGCGGTGGCGCTCGTCGGCCCAGCGGAGGTACATCCGGAGCAGCATCTCGGCCCAGTCGGTGGCCTCGGTCCCGCCGGCTCCCGCGCTGATCGTGAGGATCGCCGGGCGAGCGTCGTACTCACCGGAGAACAGCAGCGACGTCCGCTCGCGCCCGAAGTCGGCCTCGAGGGCCGCGGTCTCGCGCTCGAGCTCCGCGTCGAGCTCGGGATCGGGTGAATCGGCCAGCAGCTCGACGCCGGTCGCGAGGTCGCCGGCGCGCCGCTCGAGGCCCGACCACAGCTCGATCTCCGATCGAAGCCCGTCGGCCTCTCGAAGGGTGACCTGCGCGGCGCGACTGTCGTCCCAGAAGCCCGGCTCGGATGCCTGGGCGTCGAGCGCGGTCAGGCGCTCCTGCTTCGCAGCGAGGTCAAAGACGCCCCGAGGTCGATCGGATCCGCTCCACCAGGTCGCGGACGCGGGCGGCGTCCATCAGTTGCGGGCCTGGAGGTCCTGGAGCAGGATCGGACGGAGCTCGATCAGTCGGAGGGCCGACTTGCTCCGGACGACGACGGGGTTCACGCAGGGACAGTAGCCGTTGTGCGGGCAGACCCCGCAGTTGCCATCACAGTCGAGGGCCGCTGCGTAGCTGCAGGTCCGGCAGTCGCGTTCACAGGCGATCAGATCGACGAAGGTCGTTTCCTCGGCCTGCTTCACGAACGCAACACTCCCTCTCCAGCTCGCCGGCGGGCCCGCCCCGGTCGCGTCGTGGGCCGGCCGACGTGGGCACGCCGGACAGCACTGGAACCGCGAGAGGGGTCGCGCGTGGGGGTCTTCGCCGGAGTATAGGTCGGAGGATTCAGCGCGCCAAGGGGGTAAACGCGTCGCCGGCCCTCAAGCGCCGTGACATTTCTTGTACT
>Ga0214472_10005133_pt1 | contig 13775 bp, 11 predicted proteins | sample RVTome_6_FD_207662 | JGI IMG/M metagenome (GOLD analysis project Ga0214472, IMG submission 207662) | Soil microbial communities from uranium-contaminated site in the Upper Colorado River Basin, Wyoming, United States - RVT140D175 | ecosystem: Environmental > Terrestrial > Soil > Contaminated >... | reverse complement strand
GGGCCGAACGGCGCCGGTAAAACGACGACGTTCTACATGATCGTGGGGCTGGTCCGGCCCGACAAAGGTCAGGTAAAGCTCGGCGATGAGGATCTCACCTACCTGCCTATGTACCAGCGCGCCCGGCGGGGCATCGGATACCTGGCGCAGGAGGCCTCCATCTTCAAAGAACTTACGGTAGAGGACAACCTGCACGCCGTGCTGGAGTACCAGCCGCTCAACAAGCGGCAACGACGGGAGCGCGTCGAAGAGCTGATCGAGGAGTTCGGCCTCGAACGCGTCCGGCGGTCCCGCGGCTATATGCTTTCGGGTGGGGAGCGGCGGCGTACGGAGATCGCCCGCGCCCTGGCCTCACGCCCAAGCTTCTTCCTGCTCGACGAGCCCTTCGCCGGCGTCGACCCCATCGCCGTTGAGGACATCCAGGCGATCGTCTCCGGGCTGAAGTCGCGCGGCATCGGTGTGCTGATCACCGACCACAACGTGCATGAGACGCTGGCCATCACCGACCGTGCCTACCTGCTCTACGAGGGCCGGATCCTGAAGCAGGGCACCGCCGAAGCCCTCGCCGCGGACCCCGAGGTCCGTAAACGCTACCTGGGTGAGAAGTTTACCCTGGAGCGGTACCAGTAAGGGCGCCTTCAACGTTCAACCTTCAACCTGTAATCTGTAACCTGATGACGAAAATGATACCGGAGACCGCCGTCGGCAACGTATTTGACGCGTTCGTATGGCGCGAAATGCTCTACCATGCTACGCCCGAATTAGAAGCGGTGCTGGCGACGGAGAAGGTGACCGTCTACATAGGCTTTGACCCGACGGCGGCGAGCCTGCATGTCGGCTCGCTCCTCCCGATGATGGCACTCGCTCGCTTGCAGCGTCACGGCCACAACCCCATCGCGATTGTTGGTGGCGGCACCGGCCTCATCGGCGACCCGAGCGGCAAGACGAAAGAGCGCCAGCTCCTCGATGCGGAACAGGTCGAGTTCAACCTCCAGGGCATCCGTAGCCAACTCAGCCGTTTCCTCGATTTCGAGGTGGCGACCAACCCGGCGCGGATCATCAACAACCTGGACTGGCTCGGCTCGGTCGGGGTGATCGAGTTTCTGCGCGACGTGGGCAAGCATTTCACGGTCAACTACATGCTGGCCAAGGAGTCGGTAAAACGGCGGCTGGAGTCGGAGGACGGCATCTCGTACACCGAGTTTACCTACCTGATGCTGCAGGCGTACGACTACCTGGTCTTGTACGACCGTTTCGGCTGTACCTTGCAGGCCGGTGGTAGTGATCAGTGGGGCAACATCCTGGCCGGCGCCGAACTCATCCGGCGCATGCGGGGCGGCAAGGCACACGGGCTGGTCTTCCCGCTGGTCACCAATTCCGCCGGCACCAAGTTCGGCAAGACCGAGTCCGGCACCGTCTGGCTCGACCCTGCGTTGACGTCGCCCTATCGGTTCTATCAGTTCTGGCTGAACACGGACGACCATGACGTAGTGCCGTACCTGAAGTATTTCACCTGGCTTACGAAAGACGAGATCGACGCGCTGGCCGAGGCTGTTGAGGCGGCGCCGGAGCAGCGTCTGGCCCAGCGTACCCTGGCGGACGCCGTGACCTGCATGGTGCATGGCGAGGCCGCGTTTTCCCGTGCGTTGCAGGCCTCCAGCGTGCTCTTCGGCGCTGAGATGTCCGAGCTTACTGCGGCCGAGATCTTCGATATTTTCGAAGATGTGCCGTCGGCAGAGATGGCGCGCACCCAGTTCGAGGGCGAGGGCCTGGGCATGATCGACCTGCTTGCCTCCAGCGGCTTGACGGCCTCGAAGGGGGAGGCCCGGCGGCTCCTGCGCGGCGGTGGCGTTTACCTCAACAACAACCGCTTCTCCGACGAACAAGGCCGCGTCACCCTCGACGACAGTATCGGCGGGCAGGTGTTTGTGCTTCGGAAAGGCCAGAAAAACTATCGCATCGTTCGAATCATGTAACACTACGTTAGGCCTGAACGGCCCTCTCTGTCGCTTTGCGCTGGGCCTGAACGGCCCTCTCTGTCGCTTTGCGCTGGGCCTGAACGGCCCTCTCTGTCGCTTTGCGCTGGGCCTGAACGGCCCTCTCTGTCGCTGCGCGACATCTCTCCCAGGGGGAGAGAATGGTTGGCGCGTTGAGGGGACCACCAGTCTTTCTCTCCCTCAGAGATGTCCCGAAGGGACAGTGAGGGCCACTCTCCAAAAAACCTAAATCAAAAAATCGTTATGGTTGTCGTAATGAACGTAGAGGCGCCGGAGCAGCAGATCCAGGCGGTGGTTGAACAACTGAACCGGTATGGGTTCGACGTACACCGTTCCAGCGGCGTGCAGCAGACGGTACTCGGCGCTATCGGGGTGAAGCCTGATTTCGACGTGCGCCACCTCAAAGTGCTCGACGGCGTCGCTGATGTGTACCGGGTGACGGAGCCGTACAAGTTTGCCAGCCGCTCGTGGAAGAAAGAGAACTCAGTGCTCGATATCGGCGGGGTTAAGGTCGGCGGTGAGGAGGTGGTGGTGATGGCCGGGCCGTGCTCGGTAGAGAGTGAGGAGCAGATGGAGGCTTCTGCGGCACACGTGGCTGCACAGGGGGCTGTATTTCTGCGGGGCGGCGCCTTCAAGCCGCGCTCGTCCCCCTACTCGTTCCAGGGCCTCGGCCTCGAAGGCCTGCGTATCCTGAAGGCGGCGGGTGATCGCCATGGGCTGAAGGTGATCACCGAAGTGATGGAGCCGGCCCAGATCGACATCATCTACCCCTACGCAGATGTCTACCAGGTAGGCGCGCGCAACATGCAGAACTTCTCCCTGCTCAAAGAGCTCGGCAGGATAGACAAGCCGGTGTTCCTGAAGCGCGGCCTCTCGGCGACCGTCGAGGAGTGGTTGATGAGCGCCGAGTACGTGATGTCTGAGGGCAATGCGCAGGTCATCCTGTGCGAACGCGGCATCCGGACGTTCGAGACCTACACCCGCAACACGCTCGACCTGTCCGCCGTGCCGGTCGTCAAGGCGAAGAGCCACCTGCCGATCATCGTGGACCCGAGCCATGGGACGGGCATTCGGGACAAGGTCATCCCGATGGCGCGGGCCGCCGTTGCTGCGGGTGCCGATGGGCTGATGATCGAAACCCATCCCGACCCGGCCACCGCCAAGAGCGACGGGCCGCAGTCTCTCTTTTTCGAGCAGTTCACCGCATTGATGCAGCAGATTCGCCTCATCGCGCAGGCCATCGACCGCACCGTCCGCGATCCGCAAGAACGGTATGTTTGAGCAAGAGGGAACGGGGTTGCGCAATCGATGTAACCGTGTCGTAAACGGTGGGCAAATCTCTTAAATTTAGACGTATAGATCTCTTGTTTGCCTGGTATTCGGTTGATGTTTTTGTTTTTATCTTCTGTATTGAAGCCGGGTTTAGATTAATAATACGGGCGTATCCGTCGATGCTTAGGGCGGAGGCCCCACTGCGCTTACCGGGCCTAACCAGCCGGTTTAGGGATGCGGTGCGCGGTTCAATGGTCAAATCTTGAACTAAGGGAATAACATATGTGCGGTATTGTCGGTTATATCGGGGATCAGCAGGTTGTAGACATTCTGCTGCGCGGGTTGCAACGCCTGGAGTACCGGGGCTATGACTCGGCCGGGGTTGCCGTCGTCAACGCGAAGCTGGAGGTGCACAAGAAACAGGGGAAGGTGGGGCAACTCGCCCATATGCTGAAGAGCGTAGACCTACAGGGGACCCTTGGGATCGGTCATACCCGGTGGGCGACACACGGCTTCCCTAACGACGTGAATGCGCACCCGCACGTCAGCACTTCCGGGGAGTTCGCCCTCGTGCACAACGGCATCATCGAGAACTACGTGGCACTTCGCGAGCGCCTGACCCGAAACGGCCACACCTTCAAGAGCCAGACCGATACCGAGGTGCTCGTTCATCTCATTGAGGACGTCTCGCTGTCGACCGGGCTACCGCTTCCGGAAGCCGTCCGCCAGGCCCTGACCCAGGTGGTCGGGACGTACGGTATCGCCATCGTATCGTCCAAAGACCCGGACCTCCTCATCGCCGCCCGCAAGGGTAGCCCGCTCATTCTGGGCGTGGGCGATGGCGAGTACTTCCTCGGCTCCGATGCCGCTCCCATCATTGAGCACACGCGGCAGGTCGTTTACCTGAACGACGGTGAGATGGTGGTCATCCGTCGTAACGGCTTCGAAGTGAGAAGTATCGACAACGTGCGGCTGGAGAAAGAGATTCATGAACTAGAGTGGGACCTGGAGGAGATCGAGAAGGGTGGCTATGAGCACTTCATGCTCAAAGAAATCATGGAGCAGCCGGCCGCTCTCGACAACTGCATGCGCGGCCGGATTCGGCTGGACGAAGGCACCCTGACGCTCGGCGGCCTGATCGATGTCATGGACCAACTCCGTGAGGCCGACCGGATCGTCATCGCGGCCTGCGGTACGTCGTGGCATGCAGCACTCGTCGGCGAGTACCTGATCGAGTCCTTCGCCCGTATCCCGGTTGAGGTCGAATATGCCAGTGAGTTCCGGTACCGCAACCCGATCTTGCGCAAAGGGGACGTGGTGATGGTCATCTCCCAGAGCGGTGAGACGGCCGACACCTTGGCGGCGGTTAAAGAGGCGAAGCGGCGCGGTATCCCCGTGCTCGGCATCTGCAACACCGTCGGTTCTACGATCGCGCGAGAAACCGACGCCGGGGTCTACCTGCATGCCGGCCCCGAGATCGGGGTGGCCTCGACAAAGGCCTTCACTGCGCAGGTGACCGTGCTGGCAATGGTCGCGCTGAAGCTGGCTGAAGGACGGACCCTCTCCGACGCCGAATTCCTCCAGAACCTCCGGGCGCTGGCCGCCATCCCGGAGAAGGTGCAGCAAGTCCTGGCGCTTGATGACGAACTCAAAAGCATTGCGCGGACCTACCGGTATGCCTCCAACTTCCTCTACCTGGGACGCGGCTATAACTTCCCGGTTGCGCTGGAAGGGGCGCTGAAGCTGAAGGAGATCTCCTACATCCACGCCGAAGGCTATCCGGCTGCCGAGATGAAGCACGGCCCCATCGCCCTGATCGACCAGTTCATGCCGGTCGTCTTCCTGGCCATGAAGGACAGCACCTACGAGAAGGTTATCTCTAACATCGAAGAAGTAGCGGCGCGCAAGGGATCCGTGATTGCGGTCACCGACGAGGGCAACGGCGAACTCGACAGGCTGTCCGAATTCGTCATCCGCATCCCGAAGACCGAGGAGTTCCTTGCGCCCCTGCTGACGGTGGTGCCGCTGCAACTGCTCTCCTACCACATCGCCGTCATGCGCGGCTGCAACGTAGACCAGCCCCGCAACCTGGCGAAGAGTGTGACGGTGGAATGATGGGGTAGAATGGGTGCTCAGGATGACAGTTTTCCCTATACTCCGGTCGAATCGCTCTTCATGAAGGGTGAGCAAACGGACCGGAGGCATCCATGGCGTCAGACGAGCATGGCGGTGGTGTCATCTACGAGGAAGTAGAGGATACCTATTTCGAACAACGCGGCCTTCGCCGGCACGCCCGTGTCTGGTCGCTTTGGGCGCTCGGTGTCGGGGCGGTGATCTCGGGAGATTTCTTCGGGTGGAATTTTGGGCTGGAGGCGGGTGGGTTCGGCGGCTTGCTCATCGCTACCATTCTCATCACGGTGATGTACGGCGGGCTGTGCTTCAGCATCGGTGAGATGTCGCCTGCGCTACCGCATACGGGCGGCGCGTATTCCTTCGGCCGCTCGGCGATGGGCCCGTGGGGGGGCTATATCACCGGGCTCGGCGAGAACATGGAGTACATCATCACGCCGGCGGTGATTGTAGTGGGTATCGGGGGGTATCTGGGCGCCGTGTTTGAAACGCCGGATGCCTTTGCGCCGGTCTGGTGGCTGGTCATGTACGCCGTCTTCGTCGGCCTCAACGTTCTGGGTGTCGAAGCTTCCTTTCGGTTTACGGTCTTTATCACGTTCATCGCGCTGGCGGTGCTGCTCCTGTTCTACGTCGGTGCGCTCCCGCATTTCTCCCTGACCTGGGCGCTCAACATCGACCCTGACCCGGGGCAGTCGCGCTGGTTGCCGCGAGGGTGGGGAGGCGTTGCTGCGGCGTTGCCGTTTGCGATATGGTTCTATCTGGCCATCGAAGAACTTCCCCTGGCAGCCGAAGAAGCCCACGACCCCCGCCGGGATATGCCCCGCGGCCTCCTGTATGGGCTGCTGACGCTCGTCGTGACGGCCTTCCTGGTTCTCTTTCTCAACGCCGGGATTGCGCCGGGGGCACGCGAGGTCGGGTTGTCGGATGAGCCGCTTTTTCTGGGCTTCAAGACGGTCTATGGAGACGGCATCGGGGCCAAGCTGCTGGCGCTGATTGCGGTGGCCGGGCTCATCGCCAGCTTTCACACCATCATCTTTGCTTACGGGCGTAACATCTACTCGCTGTCCCGGGCGGGCTATTTCCCGCGGTGGCTCTCTGTGACACACGGGCAACGTAAGACCCCTCACGTGGCGCTGATCGTCGGTGCGGTGCTCGGGTATCTGGTGGCGCTGACCATCTACCTGCTACCGCAGGACAACCCGGTCGGGGCGGTGTTGCTGAACATGGCGGTGTTCGGGGCGCTGATCTCTTACCTCATGCAGGGGCTTTCCTTCTTGCTGTTGCGCTACAAGATGCCCGATATCGAACGCCCCTTCGTGAGCCCCGTGGGTATCCCCGGTGCAGTCGTGGCGCTCATCATCTGCAGCGTGACCCTCGTTTTTCTGTTCTTGAATCCGGACTATGCGAAAGGGGTCTTCGGTGCTGCCGTCTGGTATGTGCTCGGCCTCCTCTATTTCGCCCTCTACGCTCGTAAACGCCTCGTGCTGTCGCCGGAAGAGGCCTTCGCTATTGAACAACAGAAGGGAACGTAAAACCCCAATCCTAAACCGATGAACGGAAAGCTCGACTTGGAAACCCTGCAGCAAGGTGTTGCCGACGGCACGATCGACACGGTGCTGGTCTGTATGATCGACATGCAAGGCCGCCTGATCGGCAAGCGCGTCACAGGGCATTTCTTCCTCGATCACGTCGTCAAGGAGATGCATGTCTGCGATTATCTGTTGGCGGTGGATATGGATATGGAGCCTGTGCCCGGCTATCAGGCGGCCTCGTGGGACAAGGGCTACGGTGACTTCGCGATCCGGCCCGACCCGGGTACGCTGCGCCTGATCCCCTGGCTCCCCGGCACCGCCCTGATCCTGGGCGACTGTGTGGACCATGAGGGGTCGGATCTTCCGCACGCCCCCCGGTCGATCTTGAAACGCCAGGTGGCACAGGCACAGGCACACGGGTTCGTCGCCCAGATGGGTTCGGAACTGGAGTTCTACCTGTTCGATGAAACCTACGCTTCGTCGCGAGAGAAAGACTACCGCCGGCTCCAGACGGCGGGCTGGTACATCGAGGACTACCATATCTTTCAGACAACCCGGGAGGAACCGCTGATCCGTGCGATCCGCAATGGGATGGACGCTGCCGGTATCCCGGTAGAGTTCTCGAAGGGGGAATGGGGGCCGGGGCAAGAAGAGATCAACCTGCGTTATGCCGAGGCGCTGGAGATGGCTGACCGCCACAGCATCTACAAAAACGGGGTCAAAGAGCTTGCCCACCTCCAGGGTAAAGCCGTCACGTTTATGGCGAAGTGGGACGAGAAACTGGCCGGCAGTAGCTGTCATATCCACACCTCGCTCTGGGATGCTGAAACCAATGCCCCACTCTTCTTCGACAAGGAGGCGTCCGACGGGATGTCGGTCCTGTTTCGCCACTTCCTGGCGGGGCAGCTGGCCTTGGCGCGGGAGATGACCTATTTCCTGGCGCCCTATATCAACTCCTACAAGCGTTTTCAGGCCGGCTCGTTCGCGCCTACGCGGGCGGTATGGAGCATGGACAACCGGACGAGCGGGTTCCGGGTCATCGGCCACGGTTCTTCGCTTCGGGCCGAATGCCGCATCCCTGGGGCCGATGCCAACCCGTACCTCGCCTATGCTGCCCTCCTCGCGGCAGGGCTGTACGGCATCGAGCAGAAGCTGCCGCTGGAGCCTCCGTTCAAGGGCAACGCCTATGCGGGTGTGGACGTGCGAGAGGTGCCGAAGACCCTGCGCGAAGCGCTGGCCCTATTGGAGGGCGCGACGGTGCTGCGGGCGGCGCTGGGCGACGAGGTGGTCGAACACTATCTCCACACCGGCCGCTGGGAACAGGCAGAGTACGACCGCCGCGTGACCGATTGGGAGCGCATCCGGTTGTTTGAACGAGCCTGAGGCAACACACAGGAGAGGACATGACAGCTTCGCGCATACGGTTCCAGACGATTTCTCCTGCCGACGGCTCAGTATACGTGGAGCGGGCCTATGCCGCGAATGATGAAGTACGGCGAACCCTGGCCCGAGCGCGGGAAGCACAGGCCGACTGGCGACACCTACCCCTGGCGGAACGCGCGCGGTATTGCAAGGCTTTCGTCGAGGCGTTTGCGTCGCACCGCACCGGGATAGCGGAAGAGATCAGCTTGCAGATGGGCCGCCCGATTCGCCATGCTCCCGGCGAAGTTGGGGGCGTTATCGAACGTGCTACCGCAATGATCGATTTGGCCCCTGAAGCACTGGCCGATCTCGAACCGCCGCCGCGGCCCGGCTTTACCCGTTTCGTACGGCGTGTCCCGCTCGGGGTGGTGCTGGTGCTGGCGCCCTGGAACTACCCGTACTTGACGGCCATCAACGCTGTTGTGCCGGCCTTGATGGCGGGCAATGCGGTGATCCTCAAACATGCCACGCAGACGCCCCTTTGCGCTGAGCGGTTTGCCGAAGCCTTCGCCGCTGCCGGATTGCCCGAAGGCGTCTTTCAGTTCTTGCACCTCGACCACCCGTCGACAGCCCGTTTGGTAGCCGCTGAGGGCATCGATTTCGTGGCGTTCACCGGCTCCGTTGAGGGTGGCTATGCCGTGCAGCAGGCCGCGCGGCAACGGTTCATCGGACTTGGCCTCGAACTCGGCGGTAAAGACCCGGCCTACGTACGGCCGGATGCGCCCTTCGAGCATACGGTTTCCAACCTGGTGGAAGGCGTCTTCTTCAACGCCGGGCAGTCCTGTTGCGCCGTAGAACGCATCTACGTACATGCCTCGCTATTCGACCGGTTTGTAGAGGCTTTCGTCGCCGAAACGCGGCCGTACCGTCTCGGGCATCCGATGGACCCCGAGACGACGCTGGGGCCGGTCGTCCGCACCACCGCCGCAGGCTTTGTTCGGGCGCAGGTGGCCGAGGCGGTCTCGCGGGGCGCCCGGCCGCTGATCGACCCCGCGTCCTTTCCGGCCGCTCGCGAAGGGACGCCCTACCTGGCACCCCAGGTGCTCATCGGCGTGGATCACAGCATGCAGATCATGACCGAAGAAACCTTCGGGCCGGCGATCGGCATCATGCAGGTGCACTCGGATGAAGAGGCCGTCGCGCTGATGAACGACAGCCGATACGGCCTGACGGCCTCGCTCTGGACGGACGATGCCGAGGCGGCTGTGACGCTGGGCACACGCATCGAGACGGGCACGTGCTTCATGAACCGGTGCGACTACCTGGATCCGTTCCTGGCCTGGACGGGTGTGAAGGATTCGGGGCGCGGATGTACCCTCTCGAAGATCGGCTATGAACAACTCACCCGACCCCAATCCTTTCACCTCAAAACGGTCTCCTGACCTCCTGATCTCTATGGTCTTCGAACCTGCTCAAAACCCCGATGCGTTGCGCGGCGACTGGAGCTACCCGACGGCGATCCGCTTTGGCCCCGGACGTATCGCCGAACTACCCGACGTCTGCCGCAGCCTCGGCATCACGCATCCGCTGCTCGTGACGGACCCCGGCCTATCGGCCCTACCGATAGTCCGTGAGGCCGTCGCGCATAATGAGGATGCAGGGCTATCGACAGCGGTTTTCTCCGATCTTCGGTCCAACCCTGTGCGGGCTAATGTAGACGCGGGTGTCGCGATGTACCGGGCCGCTGGGCACGATGGGGTGATCGGCTTCGGCGGGGGCAGTGCACTGGATGTAGCCAAGGTGATCGCGCTGCTGGCTCATCCTTCCGCCTTCGATTGGGACGGAAACGGGACGGAGAAGCAGATTCCAGCCGAGGCCGTCGCGCCCGTAATCGCCGTACCCACGACGGCGGGCACGGGCTCGGAAGTAGGGCGCGCGGCCGTAGTCACGTATGGGGGTGTGAAGAAAATCCTCTTGCACCCCCGCATGATGCCCCGGGCCGTCATCGCCGATCCCCAACTCACCTTGAGCCTGCCACCGCACCTGACGGCCTGGACGGGCATGGATGCGTTGGCGCATTGCCTGGAAGCCTACTGCGGTGCTTTCTACCATCCGATGGCGGACGGCATTGCCCTCGAAGGCCTTCGGCTCATCCATACCTGGCTGCCGGTGGCCGTCCGTGAAGGCGACAACCTGGTCGCCCGCGCGCACATGATGGCGGCGGCTACAATGGGAGCGGCTGCGTTCCAAAAGGCGCTGGGTGCCGTCCATGCCCTGAGCCATCCGCTCGGCGCGGTCTACGACCTGCACCACGGGCTCACAAATGCCGTCGTGATGCCCTACGTGCTAGTGCTGAACCGCCCGGCCATCGAAGAAAAGATGGCCCTCCTCGCGCGGTTTCTGAACCTCCCTGATGAGGGCTTCGAGGCCGTTCTTGATTGGATCCTGGACCTGCGCCGCACACTGGATATTCCGCACACCCTGGCAGAACTGGGGATCGAAGCCGATCAACTGGAAGCCCTGGCAATACAGGCCGCAGCTGATCCCAACGCAGAAGAAAACCCCGTGCCGGTGGATGCGGTTGTGCTGGCGCAATGCTACCGGGATGCGATGGCGGGGCGGGTTATCCGCGACAGGATATCGCGGCGCTAGATCAACGCACACTTTAGGGCGTAGTGACATTCAGTCTGCGGGGTTTCCCTTACCTCAAGGGTCTGTATCATGACTGAGGCACTGGGCGCAGACAACGCCAGGGTTTCTCGGGTGCGTAACCGGCTCGGGCAACGCTACATCAAATGGGGCAAATCCGAGAAGGCGGCGTTGTATCTTGTGTCTGACGATACCCGGGAAGAGGAGTAGGTTTCTGCGCGTTTCACCCAGGGCAAGAAGAAATTGAACGAGATAGTAGCATCAATGCAGGATTTGTCTCATGAGCGGTAAACAGGCGACACTCGTTACCCTTTTCGCCGACATCAGCAACAGCACCGGGTTGTATGAAGTCCTCGGCGATACGGCTGCGTACCGGAAACTGGCCGCTTGCATCGATACCCTGGCGGAGACGGTACGGCGTCACGAAGGGACGGTGATCAAAACCATCGGGGATGAGGTAATGGCTACCTTTCCGCTTCCAGATCCCGCCCTGGAAGCGGCCTGTGCCATGCAGGCGGCTATTGGAGGGCGCAGCCAGGCCGGAAGTTCTGATCTCGCCATCCATGTCGGCTTTCATTACGGGTCGGTTGTGTTGGAGAACAACGATGTCTTCGGAGATGCCGTCAACGTGGCCGCCCGGATGACAACATGGGCCAAAGAAGGACAGATCATTACGACAAAGGGAACGGTGGCTTTTCTCTCGGCGCCCTTAAAAGCACGGACCCGGCGCCTCTTTCGGGCACCGGTGAAAGGACGGCAGGAAGCCATTGAGATTTTTGAGGTGATCTGGCAAAAAACGGACATGACGTTCATTGATAGCACTACGGTCCCTCTCATACCCCCGGTGAAGCAAGTCCTCCGGCTGAGCCACCAGAATCAGTTTCATGTCGTCGACGAAAACAGACGCCTCCTGACGCTCGGGCGCGAAGCGGATAACGATCTGGTCATTGATCAACCCAGCATCTCCCGGCGGCACGCGCGCATTGAGTACTTGGCCGGCAGGTTCGTCCTCTCCGACCATAGCACCAATGGAACCTACGTGCTCATGGAAGGAAGCCCGGGCATCTTCCTGCGTCGAGATAGCCTCACCCTGCTCGGCGCAGGTAAGATCTGTTTTCAGCGAAACGAGGGGGCTACCCCGGAGGCTTTCGTTCCCTTTCAATGCCACTCACCCTCCGAATGAACCTTCAGCCCTCGTAACCAGAGACGACCGGTTGCATACCGTCCTCTACAAAACCCGCCACCGGTCACCTTGAACCTGTACCCCTTCCGAGCGTACATGCTCCGTTGTAAGCATGACCCCCCGGAAGACCCCCATGATCAATTTGGAGACGCTGCAGAGCATCAAGCAGCGAGACGTAGAGCTAACGGCGCTGATGTCCCGGCCTGAGGTAGCGACGGATCCGGACCGTATGGCGGACCTGGGGCGGGAGCACACCCAACTCAAGGGCGTAGTGGAGGCCATCGATCACTACGAACGCATGCTCGAAGAGCGCGACGGCCTCCGGGAAATGATCAATGGGGAAAGCGATCCGGAAATGCTGGAGATGGTGCAGGAGGATCTGGACCGACTCGAAGAAGCCCTGCCCGGCGTGGAAGAAAACCTGCGGTTTCTCCTGATTCCGAAAGACCCGGAAGACCTGAAGGACGCCATCATCGAAATCCGCGCCGGCACAGGGGGCGACGAAGCCAGCCTTTTCGCGGGCGATCTATTTCGCCTCTACAGCCGCTTCGCCGAACGCCAGGGCTGGCGGCTCGAACTGATCGACACCTCACACGGCACGCAAGGGGGCTTCAAGGAGATCATCTTTGGCCTGAAGGGGCCTGACGTGTTCGGGACGATGAAGTTCGAGAGCGGTGTCCACCGTGTGCAGCGCGTCCCTGCTACTGAGTCCAGCGGCCGCATCCACACGTCTGCCGCGACGGTGGCGGTGTTACCGGAGGCGGAGGAGGTAGATGTCCAGATAAGCCCGAACGACTTGAAGATCGATGTCTACCGGTCTAGCGGGCCGGGTGGGCAGAGTGTCAACACGACGGACTCGGCGGTGCGGATCACCCACATGCCTACGGGGCTGGTCGTGACCTGTCAGGACGAGAAGAGCCAGCACAAGAACAAGGACAAGGCCCTGCGTGTGTTGCGCTCGCGGCTTTATGAGGCGGAGTTGGAAAAGCTGGCGTCCGAGCGTAGCGAGGCGCGGCGGTCTATGGTCAGCACGGGAGACCGGTCGGCCAAGATCCGTACCTACAACTGGCCCCAGGGCCGGGTGACGGACCACCGCCTGGAGGGGGATCAGAAGAATTATCCCCTGGAAAAAGTCATCGACGGGGATCTGGAGGACATCATCCGTGCCCTCCGCACGGCCGAAAACGTTGAGCGCCTGGCCCGGCTGTGATATTGTTAACGGTCGCATACCCCGAAGTTTGCATCGGGAAAAACGGGGCCCGGCCTGAAGATGACGGCGCTGTCGGCCAGTACGGCCAGGAAGGCGGGGCGCATCCCGTCGGGGTCGGCGCTACGGGCGAACGCCCGTTCGGCGGCGACCAGGGCGGTGCCCTGCTGCACCCGGCCCATCGGGCGCCGGCGCTGTACAGCCAGAGAGGAGGGCTATCGGAAGGAGAAACAGGAGGCGGAGGTTCATGGTGGTCGGAAAGGGATTCGTGATTCGTGATTCGTGAACTCCTACTCAACGGTAGAAGTAAGCGAGCATGGTCGCGAGGCTTGTTTTCCAACGTTAAGGAATTTTGCAGCGGTTCCTACCACGAATCACGTTTCCCTTTCCGTGTAGATCTGTCGAAAACAACGCAGGGTTTGGTGTGATGGATAACTATCTCG
>Ga0214472_10005132_pt1 | contig 13778 bp, 12 predicted proteins | sample RVTome_6_FD_207662 | JGI IMG/M metagenome (GOLD analysis project Ga0214472, IMG submission 207662) | Soil microbial communities from uranium-contaminated site in the Upper Colorado River Basin, Wyoming, United States - RVT140D175 | ecosystem: Environmental > Terrestrial > Soil > Contaminated >... | reverse complement strand
GGCCCAAGGATCCACGGTGGATCACCCGGTCCAGCGTCCCGTGGGTGATCACCGGCGCGTCCGAAGCCGCCCCGGTGATGACCGCGGCCTTGACCCTCCACTCGGACGTGGCAGGCACCGAGTTCTGATGGGCCTTCGAGGGGTTGTGGTACCAGGTCAGAGCCACCCGCCCGTCGTCTCCGGCGGCCACCCAGGGGAACGTGGAGCACCCCTCGTCCTGATTCACCCGGTACTGCTGCCATGTGGCGCCCTTGTCGGAGGAGACCGTCAGGTACACGTCGCACCCGCTGCCGTTGATGTCGGCCCACGTGCCGTACACGTTCCCGGCCCGGTCCACGTCCACGCTGACCATGAACGGGGCGATCCCGTTGCGAGGGGACGGCGCCGCGGGGGCCTCGGACCACGTCTCCCCCGCGTCGTGCGAGGACACCGTGCACAGCGAGCTGGACCCGGGGGCGCACCGGCCGAAGAAGTACACGTCGTCGGTCCGGCGGTCGGCGGCCACGTTGCCCGGGAAGAACCGCTGGCCGGCGCCGATCGTGTTGTAGGCGTCCATCCAGGTGTGGCCGCCGTCGGTGGACTTCCAGATCTGGGTGTGGGTCACGTGGTTGACGTACAGGTAGATGGCCCCGTTCGAGTACGAGAGCCAGGGCCGGTCGTCGACACCCGGGAGCACCGTCACCGTCTCATCGGTGTACTCCCACACGTCGCCGCGTCCGCTCCACTTGGTCAGGAAGATGCTGGGCACCCAGGTGTCGGAGAAGTACACGGAGCCGGCGTCGTCGATCACGAAGTCGCCCTCGGCCCCGAAGCCCCACTCGCGGGCCTTGCCCGGCGAGGGGAGGTCGGTCCACGTGGCGCCATCGTCCTTGGAGTACCAGGCGGGGGCGGCCCGGGCCACGCAGCACACCCCGGCCACGTAGATCGTCCCGGCCTCGTCCACCTTGATGCTGGGCTCCCCCGGCCCGCCCACCTGGGCCGGGTCGGTGAACGGCATCCGGACCGGGGCCCCGAAGGAGATCCCCTCCTCGTGCACGGGCTCGGGGGCCCCAGCCCCCTGGGAGGGCCCGGGGACCACGATCCCCGCAGCCACGACCGCCGTCACCAGCACCAGCTTCGCTCTCATCGCTTGGGCTCCTTCCCTTCGCTGGGTGAAGTGTTCGCCCCAGGGGGCCCCGGTCCCTTTGGGCATCTGCACAAAGGGTTCCGGAGCCCTCACGGTGAAGAAACCGTGAAGGGGCGGGCCCGCACGCCCGGACCCCGATCGAGGAGGAACGATGAAGCTGAGGATGCGTCTCGTGGCCCTGGCGGCCCTGCTCACCACCGTGCTGGCCACCGGAGGGTTCAGCCCCGCCCGGAACCTGGCCCCGGGCGACCCGTCCATGCTGAACCTGGCCCACGTCTACACCTTCGACACAGGAGGCGGGCCGACGGATCCCACGGGCAAGGGGACCGACGTCGAGTTCTACACGTCGACGGTGCCCCTGCGCGACTACACGACCGGCGAGCTGATCCTCGACGAGGAGGGCAACCAGATCCTGGTCGACAAGGACTTCGCCATCATGGGCTCCTACGGCGGCGGCGGCTGGGTGTTCGACATCACCGACCCGGAGAACGTGCAGTTCGTGCGGAACATCCCCTGCAACCAGACCCAGAACGACGTCCAGCTCAAGAAGTTCGAGGAGCGGTGGATCCTGGCCCTTGCCCGTGACGGAGGCAGCAACCCGTGCAACACCGGGGTGCCCAACAAGGGGAGCGGCGGAGCGGGCATCGCCGTGTTCGACGTAACGGACCCCTACGCGTTCACGCGGATATACAACTTCCGGAACACGGGGGGCGCTCACAACTTCACGTTCCACCCGACCAAGCCGTACGGCTGGGTGTCCACCGGGGACCTTCCGGGAGCGCTGAACCACATCCCGATCATCAACTTCACGGACGTGGACAACCCCACCCTGGCCGCGGACATCCAGGTCGAGGGGGGTCCTCACGACATCTCGTTCAGCGCAGACGGGCTCCGGGCCTACGTGGCCTCGGAGAACAACGCGAGGATCTACGACGTGTCGAACCCGGCTGCTCCCGTCCTGATCTCGCGGACCCCCAACGCGGGCACATACTCGCACGGGTTCGATCCCACGCCCGACCGGTCCATGGCCGTGGTGACCAACGAGAGCCTGGCCCTGGGCGGGTTCTTCGCCGGCGGATCAACCGTCTGTCCGGGCGAGGGCCTGACCTTCTTCGACATCGAGGGCTCGAACGAGGCCACACCCATCCCCGTGGGCGAGTACCTGCCCACCGGCTTCGCCGGGCGGGCACCCGACAACAGGGCCTGCACGGGGCACGTGGGGCGCATCGCGCCCAACAGCCACGTGCTCTCCACGGGCTGGTACATCGGCGGCGTGCGGGTCGTGGACTTCGCCAACCCGAGTCTCCCCACGGAGGTCGCGCACGCTGTCATGCCCGGGACCGAGGTGTGGGCGGCCAAGATGTACAAGGGCCCCTACATCTACTCGGCCGACATGCGGCGTGGATTCGACGTCTACAAGTGGAGCGGGACCGGCACCGCCCCCTGGGTGGCGCCGTAACGCCCGATCACCACGGGCAGCGAGGGCCGGCCTCCGGGCCGGCCCTCGTTCCGTTCAGGGCCCCAGGGGCTCCGTCTCCTCCACGGTCTTCGACCGGGCCAGCGTGGCCGCCACGGCCCCGGCCAGGATCAGCACGCCCCCAGCCACCGTTGCGGCCCGCACGGCCTCGCCCAGGAACAGGGCGGCCATCACCGAGGCGGCCACCGGCTCCATGGCCGCGATCACCGAGGTCCGCACGGCCCCCAGCCTCCGGAGGCCCACGAACAGGCTGGTGAACGCCCCCGCGGTGAACGCGCCCATCCCCAGGACCGAGCCCCACTCCGGGAGATCCGCCGGGAGGCGCCCGCCCCCGGACGCCACGGCCAGCACCGCCAGCATCAGCGACGCGGAGCCGCTGACCCACATGGCCGACACCAGGGGCGACGTCCGCCTCAGGAACCGATCCGCTCCGATCATGTACAGCGAGAACGTGAGCGCCGAGGACAGCGCGAAGGCCACCCCGGCGGCCGACGCGGACACGCCGCCCGACCCCCCGACCACCAGCCCGGCCCCAGCCACCGCGGCCACCAGCGAGCCGGACAGCAGCAGCCCCGGCACACCCATCCCCAGCGCCGCCGACAGCACCGCCACCCACACCGGGTACGTGAAGAACAGCAGGGTGATGCCGGCCACCGTCCCGTTCTTCAGGCCCAGGAAGAACAGCGAGGACTCGGCCGCGTAGCCCACGGCCCCCAGGACCGCCAGGGGGACGGCCTCGCCCCCCGCGGGGCGGATGCTCCGCCGCAGGACGCCCAGCGTCCCGGCCAGCAGCAGCGCGGCCGTCCCGAACCGGATGGCCAGCATGGATGTCACCGGGAAGTCCCGGTCGGCCAGGAGCTTGCCGAAGATCACCGTGCCACCGAACAGCAGCGCGGCCAGGGCCACGAACAGGGCCCCCACGGTCTCCGCTCCCGGGCTCCGGCGCATGACCGCCGATGGTACCGCGCGGTCGCTCCGGGCCCCTCCCTGCTACCCTGAGCGGCCGAGGAGGGAACGACCATGGCAGGCAAAGAGATCCTCTACGAGACGTTCATGACCAAGGCCCCCGGCCAGGAGAAGCTCCGGAAGACGGCCCAGGCCCGGCACCGGTACCTGATCCGCGAGGGCTGGCACGAGATGGAGCGACAGCAGGCCGGCCCCGACGCGTTCAAGATCCGGTTCGAGCGCGAGGGCGCCGCCCGCAAGCTAGAACCCCTGCGCAAGAACGTGGAGCCGCCGCCCAAGCGCGAGGGCCGGGGCGACCGCAGGGGTGGGCCCGGTGGCGGCCGGGGCGGGTTCGGCGGCGGGCCCGGCGGCCGGGGCGGCTTCGGCGGCGGCCGGGGTGGACCCGGCGGCGGGCGGGGCGGGCCCGGTGGTCCTCCCGGTGGCCGGGGCGCTCCCGGCGGCGGGCGGGGCGGGCCTGGCGGTCAGCCGCAGGGCGGGCCTCCTCCGGCGACCCCGAACCCCTAGCCCGTCCGGGCGGCGCGAGGCGCCGGCTCGCGCAGGTGGTGCTCGGTCCTGGCCTGGTATGCCATGCCCACCGTGAGGAGCACCGCTTCCTCGCGATCCCGGGCCACCACCTGAGCTCCCAGGGGCAGGCCCTCGGGTGAGAACCCCACCGGGAGGGACAGCGCGGGGAGCCCGCTCAGGCTCGCCGGGCGGGTCAGCCATCCGGCGGCCCCGCTGTGCACGCCCATCCGCTCACCGGCCAGCTCGACCTCCTCCACGCCCAGCGGGGGGGCCACCAGCATCGTGGCCGGGGCCAGGATCACGTCCACATCGACGAGGACATCCAGGAAGCGATGGCGGACCTCCGCGGCCTTCTCCCGGGCGTGCAGGTACTCCACCGCGGTGCGGGACGCCCCCCACGACATGGACGTCCGGGTCAGCGGGTACAGCGTCTCGGGACGGCGGAGGAGGCGCCCGTACTCGGCGGCGAACTCGGACATGGCCAGCACGCTCCACGCCTCGGGCGCGTCGTCCAGTCCGGGGACGTCCACCGGCATCACCTCGGCGCCGGCCTCGGCCAGGACCCGCCCAGCGTGCTCCACCGCGGACAGGACCTCCGGCCGGGTCCGGCGGGCGAAGAATCCCCCGGCCACACCGATGCGCAGCCCGGCCACGTCCGCGGCGGGCATGACATCCGTGCCCGCCAGCGCCGACAGGCTGAGGGCCAGGTCCTCCACCGACACGGCGATGGGCCCCGCCGTGTCCAGGGAGGGAGCCAGCGGCATCATGCCCGTGGAAGGGAGGAGTCCGTAGGAAGGCTTCAGCCCGGCCACGCCGCAGAACGAGGCGGGGATCCGGATCGATCCTCCCGTGTCGGTCCCCAGGGCCATGGGGACCACCCGGGCGGCAACAACCGCCGCCGAGCCTCCGCTGGAGCCTCCGGTGATCCGCGTATGGTCCCACGGGTTGCGGGTGGGCCCGTGCATCGACACGGCGTTCGTCCCCCCCGCGGCCAGCTCGTGCTGGTTCGTCTTCCCGATGATCACCGCGCCGGCGCCGCGAAGGCGAGTCACCAGCTCGGCGTCGGCCCGGGCGATCTGCCCCCGGTGGGACAGGCTGGACCCCGACGTCTCCCACCCGGCCACGTCGAACAGGTCCTTGACCGCCACCGGGACGCCGTGCAGGGGCCCCAGCGGCTTGCCCCCCTCGACGTCCGCGGTCCGGGCCCGGGCCTCCTGGAGGGCGTCCTCCGATCGGATCTGGGTGAACGCGTTGGTCGAAGCCTGCCACCGATCGGCCCGCTCCAGGGCGGCCTCGACCAGCTGGGAGGGTGTGACCTCCCGGTCGCGGACCGCCCGGGCGCTCTCGGTCAGGGTGCGCGCCACGGCGTCAGGCTACCCGAAGCGGAGCGAGGACCGGAAGCCTACCGGCCGGCCGGCACCCTCTGGAGTCGGCGGACCAGGCCCAGGGCCCGGCGGAGGCGGCGCCGGGGCACCGGCGGCTCCCCGGCTCCGGGGTCCCCGGCCAGCGGGCGGGGCTCCCGGGCCCCCACGATCAGGGCCACCCCGACCACGATGACCAGCCCGGCCAGCAGGGTCCGGGAGGTCACGGCTTCGTTCAGGACGGCCCAGCCCAGGAGGACGGCCACCACCGGGTTCACGTACGCGTAGGTCCCCACCAGCGCGGTGGACGTCTTGGACAGCAGCCAGATGTAGGCCACGAAGCCCACCCAGGACCCGAACACCACCAGGTACCCCAGGCCCAGGAGCGACTCCAGGGAGATCCCGGCCAGGTCCAGCTTGCCGAACTCCCCGGTCACCGAGGCGGCCACCAGGAGCACCACGCCGCCCGCCACCATCTCCATGGCCGCGGCCAGCATCGGGTTGCGGGGGAGGGGCGCGGCCCGGGCGTACAGCGACCCCGACGCCCACGACAGCGAGGCCAGCACCAGCAGGCCGGTGCCGAACAGGTCCAGCCGCCCGGCCAGGGACTGCCCCACCAGGAGCGCCACCCCGGCGAAGCCCACCAGGAGCCCCAGGACGGCCACCCAGGACAGGCGCTTGCGGAACGCCACCCGGTCCCCCACGGCCAGGAACAGCGGGACCGAGGCGATGATCAGCGCGGCGATCCCCGACGGCACGGACTGCTCCGCGATCGAGACCAGCCCGTTGCCGCCGAGGAGGAGCGCGCCGCCGATGATCGCTGCCGAGCGCCAATGGACGGGGGTCGGGCGCTCGGAGGAGGGGTCGCGGCGGCGCGGTCTGGCGATGAGGTACAGGATCGACCCGGCCACCAGGAACCGGGCCGAGGCCATCAGGAGGGGCGGGATGGTCTCCACGCCCACCCGGATGGCCAGGTAGGTGGAGCCCCACACGATCCACACCGAGACCAGCGCGGTCCAGATCATGGCCATGCTCGGCCTCCGCTCCTCCGGGTGGGTGGCGTCGAAGACCTGCATGGGCTTATGATACGAAAGGCATCTACCTCTGAGAAGGGCAAGTCGAAGTGATGTTGGTCACTTCGGCTTCGAACAGAAGACAGAAGGGGGCGGCGACCTTGGAAACTGAGAGGCTCCTCGACGAAACGGGCTGGAAGATCCTGACCGAGCTCCAGGACAACGCCAGGATCTCGTTCAGCGAGCTGGGGCGCCGGGTGGCCCTGACCCCACCGGCGGTGGCCGACCGGGTCCGGCGGATGGAGGAGGCCGGGCTGATCGGCGGGTACCGGGCCCACCCGGACCTGGGGAAGGTCGGCCTGCCGATCACCGTGTTCATCCGGTGGACGGCCATCGGCAACGACTGCGCCCACCTGGGCGAGGTGGCCAAGGACATCCCCGAGATCATCGAGTGCCACCGGGTGACCGGGGAGGCCTCGTACGTGGTCAAGGCCGCGGTGCGCACGGTGGAGCACCTCCAGGACCTGATCGACCGGCTGATGCCCTACGGGGAGACCAAGACGTCCGTGGTCCTATCGTCCCCCGTGATGCACCGCGCGGTGGGACCGGAGCACGTCCGCGAGGCGGAGCCGGTCAAGCCCACCCCGATCCGGCGGCGGACCAGAACAGCCTGATGGCGGTCCGCGTCGGACTGGGACTGTTCACCGGCCAGATCCCGCCGGGCTCCGACCGGACCTTCGCCCAGGAGTACCACGATGTCATCGAGCTATCCCGGCTCGCAGAAGCCTTGGGCTTCGACTCCGTGTGGGTCAGCGAGCACCACGGGGCCGGCGACGGCTACCTGCCCTCGCTCCTTCCCCTGCTGGGCGCCCTGGCCGCAGCCACGGACGAGGTCACCCTGGGGACCGGCGTGCTGCTCACGCCGTTCCACCATCCTCTGCGGCTGGCCGAGGACGCCGCGGTGGTCGACCAGCTGTCGGGCGGGCGCCTCCTGCTGGGCCTGGGCCTCGGGTGGCGCGAGGAGGAGTTCCGGATGTTCGACGTCCCCATCGCCGAGCGGGTCCGCCGAACCACGGAGACCGTGGACATCCTCCGCGCGGCGTGGACCGGCGGGCGGTTCACCCATCGCGGGAAGATCTTCGACCTGGAGGACGTGCGGGTCACGCCCCCGCCGGCCCGCGACGGCGGCCCGCCGATCTACCTGGGCGGCCACGTGGAGGCGGCCTGCCGCCGGGCCGGAGCCATCGGCGACGGCTACATCCGGAGCCGCGCGGGCCTCGAGGAGGCCAAGGCCTCCCTGGGCTGGGCCGAGGAGGGCGCGCGCGAGGCCGGGAGGGATCCCGAGGCCCTGGGGTTCGGCCTGCTGAAGAATGCGTTCGTGTGGGAGGACGACGACGCCTGGGAGAAGGTCCGCGACGGCGTGGCCCACCAGCTGGGGGTGTACCCCGCCTGGTACCAGGGAGCCGACGCGCCGGGGCGCCCGTTCGAGGTGGACCCGCCGCCGGAGGACACCCTCCGGGAGATCACGGCGTCCGGCGACCGGCACCAGGTCCTGGCCCAGCTCCGGCCGCTGGTGGACGCGTTCGCCGGCCGGGACGGGTTCCACTTCGTGGTCCGCCTCCACTACCCGGGGATGGACCTGGAGACGGCCTCGCGCTCCGTGGAGCTGTTCGCCTCCGAGGTCCTCCCCGGCCTCAAGGGCGCCTAGGCCGGAGGGCTCGGGCGGGGCCGGAGCCGCCGCCACACCAGGAGCGCCGGCACGCCCAGCAGGACCAGCACCGGGGCCACCGTCCCCAGGGCCACGATCAGGCCCGAAGCCACGGCCACGGCCGTGGCCACGGCCTGGTCCCAGGCGCGCCGGAGCACGTTCTTTTGCCCCGGCGCGGCCGGTGCCGGCTCCACCACGGTGGCGGTGATGGTTCCCAGGGACGTCCGGTCCCGCAGGTAGCGCAGGCGGCCCTCGATCTGCTCGATCTCGGTCTGGACCCGGGAGACCTCGGTCTGGATCCGGATCGTGTCGGCGATGGACTTGGCCCGGTCGTACAGGCGGAGCAGGACCGCTTCCTGCCCGCGGAGGTTCCGCAGGCGGGCCTCCAGGTCCACGAACTCCTGGGTGACGTCCTCGCCGCTCACCGTCTCCCCGTCCACCTTCCCCAGGCCATGAAGGTCGGAGAGGGCCTGCTCGAAGTGCTCCGACGGCACCCGGAGGACCAGCGTGCCCCGGCGCTCCCGGCCCGTCTGACCCTCGGTCGTGGTGGAGGCGACGAACCCTCCGTACCGGCCGGCGGCGGCGGTGGCTCGGCGGAGGGCGTCTTGGAACGTGCCGCGGTGGACGGTCACCCGAACCTCGGCCGTCTTCACGACCTGCGGGCCGACGGCCGGGAGGACGGCCGCGCCGTCCGACCCTCCGGCGCCGGCCGCGTCGCCCTCCAGGACCCCCTCGGCCTGTGGAGGGGACCCTGCCTCGTCCAGAGAGTCCGCTCCCCCGTCCCCGTTCGACCTGGCGCATCCGGCCAGCAGGAGGACCGTGCCCAGAACCATGAACGCCGTCGCCTTCCGCATCTCCGCCTCCCTTGCTCGGTGTACGGATGGGACGGGCCCGAGGCTCTGGGAGGTTCCCGACCCTGGCGGAGCGAGGGACGGCGCGGTAGGCTCACAATATGTCCACGGTCAGCGACGTGATGAGCTCCACGCCGGTCACGGTGAGCCGGGCCACCACGGTGGCCGAGGCGGCCACGATCATGGGCGAGCGCCGGGTGGGCTCGGCCTTGGTCATGGAGGGCGACAGCCTGCTGGGCATCTTCACGGAGCGCGACGTCCTCAAGGCGCTGGGCGAGCACTTCGACGCGGCGGGTCACCCGGTCTCGGAGTGGATGACCGCCGATCCCGTCACCGTGCCGCCGGACACCGACACCGCCGTGGCCCTGAAGACCATGCTGGACGGGAACTTCCGCCACCTGCCGGTGGTCGAGGGCGGCCGGGTGGTCGGCGTGGTCTCGATGCGCGACGTGTCCGCCGCGCAGTCCTAGCCCCCGAAGCCCGCGGCCCCCCGCTCCGGCAGGTCATCCGCGGCCTTCTTGAGCGCGTCCCAGATCTCGTTGAACACCTCGGCTGCGTACTTCGGGGGCTGGGAGCCCTCTCCGCCCATCGCCCCGCGAAGGGCCATGGAGGTCATGTCCACGGCCTTCTCGAACAGCGCCCAGTCGATGCTCCTGCCCATGTCGTCCTCCTTGGCGTTTGGCCCAGCCTATCGCGCCGGGAACCGATCACCGGCTCGGGACGTAGCCAGGTGGAAGGATGGCTCCGTGGGCGACCGGCCACCGGACGACGAGGAGCTCGTGGAGCCCGGGCTTCGAGCTGGGGCGCCGCCGCCGGCAGTAGACGAGGAGCGGCCCCCCGCATCCGCGGTGGGCCGCCTCCCTCGGGATCGCTCACCCCTAGATCGTAAGCGTGGAGCTTCCCAGACCGCAGTTGCCGAGCGCGTAGCACGCCTCAGCCACCACGATGTAGCTGCCGGGCTGCGCCTTTGTGCACGTGCACAAGGTGCAGAACGGGCCCCTGAAGGAACGCAGGACGGGCCCCGGATGGGGCCCGTCCTGGTGCATCGACCGTTCGGAGGGCTAGATCAGCAGGGTGGTCGAAGCGGTGCCACAGGCGGTGGCCACGTAGCAGGCCTTGGCCACCACGATGTACTCGCCGGCCTGAGCGGGCTTCGGCAGGACGCCGCTGAACGCGCCCGTGCCCACGGTGACGGTGGCAGAGGCCGTGAGCGGCACCAGGGCTTCAGGGGTTCCGGCCTCGGCGATGCCCAGCTGGACGGTGGGTCCTGGGACGCGGTAGTCATCCGCGAAGAAGTCGTCCAGGAGGACGCAGCAGAAACCGACCCCATCCGCCCCGTTGATCGTCCCGGTCAGGCCGCCGCCGCCGAGACCGACCAGGGACCCGGTCGAGGCGCCCAGCGTCCCGACGCCTACGTTCCACGTCACCGCGCCGTTGCCCATGGTGCCGGACAGGGTGGTGACCGTGGTCGACGTGCCGTCGCCGTTGTCCCGGTACAAGCGGAAACAGCCGTTCGTGCATCCGGAGGCGCCCACCCGGCTGGCCTCCAGGTACAGGCCGCTGTCGTTGCCGTCCACCGAGATCCCCCAGCCGTACACGACCCCGGGGGCCGCGGCGCCCTGGGGCATGTCACCGATGTTCATCCTGAAAACCAGGGTGTTGCTCCCGGGAGCCCGGCTGATCTGGGCGCCGGACACGTCGGCTCCGATCCCCGGTGTCAGGGCGTCTCCCACGCTATCCTCAGCCACCGTCGCCGGGGTGTCCACGAACGTGGCGCCACCGGTCACCGACACGCTGGCCGACCCGGCAGACGGCGACACCGAGTCGACATGGGTCGCGGTGCCGGGGTCGGCTCCAGCGGTCCCGGTCAAGCCGGACAAGGCAAGGGCCACGAAGGCCGCATTCACGCGCTTGCGCATCCTCTCCTCCTTGATCGTTCGGTCATGCACACGTTGTTCGCCGTCGCGGGGTCTGGACCCTTTGTGCAAGTGCACAGAACGACGGCGGCCCCCCGAAGGGGGCCGCCGTCAGATGCCTCTTGGATCGCGCTCAGATGGTGAGCGTGGATGTCGCGGTGCCGCAGTTCGACGGGCCGTAGCACGCCTTGGCCACCACGATGTAGCTCCCGGCCGAGGCGGGCTTGGGCAGGAAGCCGCTGAACGTTCCATTCGTGGCGTTCACGGTCCCCGATGTGGTCAGGGGCACCAGAGGTTCGGGGGTCCCGGCCTCGGCGATGCCCAGCTTCACCTCGGCGAACGGAACCGTGTAGCCCTCGTCCAAGAACGCGCCGTCGCCGGCCAGGTTGCCGTTGAAACGGAGAGCGCCGGGCGCGGTGAGCGCGGTGCCCAGGCCGCCGCCGGAGCTGCCCTGGTTGATGACGTCGCCACCGACCGCCGAGATCCGGGACAGGGGCAGGGTGATGGTGACCTTGCCCCCGGCCATCGTGCCGCTCAGGGTGGCCACGTCCAGGAAGCCGTCCGGCGTGTCCTGCATCAGCTTGAACGTGGGAGCCGCGGCCGTGGGGAACGCCAGCGAGACGTTGCGCCCCTCCAGGTAGTACCCATCGTCGGTATCCCCCACCGCCACCGGCCAGTAGTAGCCGATGGGAGGCGTGCCGTTCGTGGCCCCCGCGTCCGCAACGCCCATCGAGAACACCAGGTTCCCGCTTACGGGCGACGGCCGCGAGACGCTCAGGGTGGTCACATCGGCGCCCACGTTAGAGACAGCGGCGTCCCCGGTGGGGTCCGTGCCCACCGTCACGGGGATGTCCACGAACGTGGCCGTGCCGGAAACGGAGACCACGGTGGGCCCCGCCGATGCGGCCACCGTGTCCACGTGGGTCCCGGCCTGGGGATCGGCGGAGGCCACCCCTCCGGCGAAGGCTTGGACCACCAAGGCGAGCGCCGCAGTGGCGCCCGAGAAGGTCCTCTTCATGTCTCTCCCTCCTTCACTCGTCTTCATGGATGTGATTCGAGGACCAGTGCCCTCATACCTTTGTGCAACTGCACAGAACTCAGACGATCCTCCCGTTCGAGATGACCAGAACGAAGTCCTGGTCGGTGTCGTCGCCGTTGCCGGGCACACCGTCGCCGGCCAGGGTGGCCGCCAGGACCTCCACGGTCAGGGGGCCCTCGGGGGCGGTCTGGAGGTACACGTTCTCGATGTTGTTCTTGAAGTCGGCCACGCCTCCTGGAACGCTCCAGCCCGTGCTCGGCGAGCCGAACACGTTGCCCAGGTAGGTCACGGCCTCCTCACCCGAGCCTGTGGTCGCCCGGAGGTCCAGGTCGTTCACCCAGGCCGGCGTGTCCCCGCCCAGGCCCGGGCCGGGCGCGTCGGTCCACACCAGCGTGACCTTCACCGGCTGGGCCGGGTCCACGGCCTCTATCTCCAGGGCGTGCGAGGAACCCGTCTCGCCCAGGAGCACCGTCTGGTCCAGGTAGGCCTTCTCGGTCCGGCCGAACACGTTCTCCAGGTTGATCCGGCCCCAGCCCTGCTTGCTGTCCGGGATGTGGCCCATGACCACGCCGTCGGCGTCGCGGGCCCCGGACAGGTCCACCGCTCCGTTCACGAACGCCGCCTTCTGGAGAGCCGGCGACGGGTTCTGGCCGGCGTGGCTCTTCTTCCACCACTCGGTGAACAGGGCCGAGGCCCCGCTGACGTGCGGCGAAGCCATCGACGTTCCCGTGCACCCCGAGTACAGGCCGGCCCACGGGCCGACCACCGGGCTCAGGCACAGCCCGATCGTGCCCGGGTTGGCCGTGGACACCACGTTCTGGCCGGGAGCGACCACGTCGGGCAGGCGCCGGCCGTCCAGCGCGGGCCCGTGCGCGGAGCTGGTGGACAGGTCGTTGATCGGGCCGGCCCGGTAGTTCTTGGTGGAGCCCACCCGAAGGAGGTTCTTGCCCTCGTCCGGCGTGCCCTGGGTGGGAGCACCGCCCGGGCCGCTGCCGTTGCCGTTCATGATCGACAGCACGAACGCCAGGGGCTCGTGCTGGGGGGTGTCCAGGTTGGCGTCCCGCGGCGCGAAGTCGAACTCGCGCGTGTCGGCGTCGTACCCGCGCGGGGAGCCCGCCGGGCCCCAGGAGTTGGCGGAGATCGTGCCACCGCCCAGGACGGAGTCCCGGTTCAGCCGCTGGTACTGGCCGGCGCCGCTGTACCCGAAGAACGCCCGGAGCGAGATGAAGTTCTGCACGTACAGCTGGGCGCCGGGGGCCACGCCCAGGCCGTACCGGAAACCGCTCGCGTCGTCTGCAGGGGCGGTGCCGGTCCCCACGATGATGCCGCCGGTGTGCTGGCCGTGAAAATCGGAGTGGACGCCCGTCGTCCCCTGGCACGCTCCGTTCGGCACCGAGTAGTCCCGGCACCCGGCCACGGTGCCGAGCGAGTCGGGATGGGCGGTGCTGTAGCCGTCGTCCACGTGGGCCACGACCACGCCCGCGCCGTTCACGCCCTTGGCGGTCAGCCAGGCCGGGTACCCATCCTGGGGGACGTTGGACGCGTTGTAGTTGCCGGCCACGATCTGGTCGGACATCTCGTCGCGGGACTGCCCCTTGAACACCGGGGAGATCGAGTACACGTTGGGCAGGGCGGCGATCCTCGGCAGCGCGGCGGCCGTGGCCACCACGGAGAGTCCGGTGGCGTCCACGTCCATGAACGGGATCGTCTCGGTGACCTCGAGGTCCTCCACCAGCGAACCGATGGCCCGCACCGTGGCGTCCACCCGGCCATCGTCCAGGACCACCACGCCCACCTGGCCGCCCGCCCCAACCTCG
>Ga0214472_10005131_pt1 | contig 13779 bp, 5 predicted proteins | sample RVTome_6_FD_207662 | JGI IMG/M metagenome (GOLD analysis project Ga0214472, IMG submission 207662) | Soil microbial communities from uranium-contaminated site in the Upper Colorado River Basin, Wyoming, United States - RVT140D175 | ecosystem: Environmental > Terrestrial > Soil > Contaminated >... | reverse complement strand
CCACGTACTCCAGGTCATCGTCCGGGCCGACCGACGGTAAAACGGTCACGTCGTCGAAGAACACTTCGACAAACTCGTCGCCGGCCGTGGCGTCGTTGTTGTACGCTCCCAACGTGATCTGATGCAAGCCGGCTGCCAGCGGCGCGGAAACCGTCGCGGTGCGCCAGCCGAAATCGACGTCGGCCCCGCCGTTGCCGTCGCCCGCGGCGTGCAACAGCGAACCGTTCACGTCGGCCCCGTAGCGGACGCCGTCGATTTCCAGGATGACTTCGCCGAATTCGTTCGTCTCAAACCCAGCCCCCATCACCATGCGGTAACTGACGGAGACGGTCACCGTGTCGGGCGCCGCCAGATTGAACGAGCGATTCCAGCCGGCCGAAACGGGAGTGACAATATCGCCGGGGCCCAGAAAGACGCGCAACGCGCCGCTGCCCGCCAACCCGCCTGTGGCCGCGCGATCGCCGTCGGCGTTGGCTGCGTTGCTCGTCCCGTTGAACGGGTCGTCGACGAAGCTGAATCCATCGGCGCCGGTGTCGAAGCCGGCCAGCAACAGCGGATTGGCCGCCGGGTCCAGCGGATGGTACATCACTTCGCTGATGATGACCGGTCCGATCCGCGGTCCGCTGTTGGCCGCTTCCAGGGTCACGCTCTGCATGGGGTACAGCCCGCCGGTGGCATTGGGCCAGCGGCCGAATGCTTCGCCGTTGGCCGCGGCGCCGAAATCGACGTGATCCGCAAACCGCACCGGGCGGCCCTGTGCATCGGTGGCCAGCAGCCACACGTCATCGCCGCGGGCGCCGTCCAGGGCGAAACTGTTGCCGGCGCCCGGCGTGGGATTGAAATCGTCTTCGTCAAACACCAGGTACTCACCGGCGCCGAGGATCGTGCCGGGGGGAATCACGAATTTGTCGTATTGATCGCTGGAGTCACTCAGCCACCAGCCGCCGATGTCAATGTCCGCGGCGGTCGTGTTGTAAAGCTCGATGGCGTCCTTCTGCGGCAGGTCGGTGTGCGTGAGCACCTCGTTGACCACGATGTCCACGACCGGTCCCGTGCCGGCAAAACCGGGCGAACCACCATACTCGTGGCTGGACCGCCAGTTTTCCGAATCGTCGTAGTCGCCCGCCGGATTGATGATTTCCAACGTGCTCCCTTTTCCGTCAGCGCGTCCCGGCCAACTGCCCGAATCGTCGTAGGTGAAGTCGCGGATCACGCCGCCGAAGCGGTCGCGCAACGTGACCCGCTCGCCGCCGTTGCTGAGCGCACCGGAGGCGAACTCGCCGGCCACTTGCGGTCCGTCGCCGTAACGGATGCGAAACGCGGCCAGGTTCTGCACCACCACGACGCGCTCGCCGGGCCCGAGCGCGGACGCGGACCCAACCGAGAAATCGAACAGCACGCCGTCGGTAAAGGCGACGTCACGCAGGTCGATCGTCTCGGCGCTGGTGTTGACCAATTCGATGAATTCAAAATCTCCCGCCGTCAGGTTCGCGTCGAGCGCCAGCTCGGCGGCCGTCGGATCCGCCGGGTTGTAATTGATCTCGGTAATCGCCAAATTCGTGGTGTCCGCCGGAGTGTTGAGGAAGAACTCCGCCTCGTTCAACGCGGACCACTCGCCGTCAGCCAGCGCGCGGGTGCGAATCAGCGTGCTTTCAGTCAGCGTCACGGCGCCGGGCGTGGAGAAGCCCTCCAGCCGGGCGTCGATCAAAAAGTCCGGATTGCCGGCCGTGAGATTCAGCCCGTGGATCGCCAGCAGGTTGGCGCCACCCGCCAGCAGGTTCTTGAACGCTGAAACGTCGATGCGCTCCGGCACGATGGCCGTGCTGTCAGGCCGGCTGCTGGTGGCCGACGACGAATGCACTGGACCGGCCGGGGCGTTGCGCTCAGCGATCTTCGCGCCGTTCAGATAGGCCACGAATCCGTCGTCGTAGGACAGCGCCAGCACCAACGAATCCAGGTCCTGGACGTTCGTGGCGTTGAACCCGATGCGCACGTAGGCCGATGCACTGCCGCCGTGCATTTGCGACTGCAAGTCGGTAATGATCAGCGGCGCGAAATCCGCCGTCGGCACCGTGGTGCTCACGTTCCAGACTTTTCCGCCGATCGACAAGCCGTCCTGGAGCACTTTGAACAGCGAACTATTGAACCCGCCCTGCGTTCCGGAGGCGACGGACAACTCCACCGAATCGCCGCCGCCGCGCTCGTAGAAATCGAGCTGGATCGTGGTGTTTAGCGGCGTGCCGCTGACGGTGAACGTGCCTCCGGTTTGTCCGTGCCCGCGCGGCGCGCTATAGACCAGCGCGTTGGTCCCGTTGCCGGGGTCGCCGTTAGTGTTGAACTTGCTCGTAAAATTGACGCCGGGGATGGTCAGTCGAAAGCCGTCATCGCTGCCGACGGCCACCGTCCACGTGCCCACGGGAATCGTCACGTCGGCCGCCGCTCGCAGCGCGTATTGTTCTCTGTCCGACGTGCCGGGCATCGCCAGCACGGCGGGGCTGGAAAGATTGCCGCCGTCGCCCAAGTTCACATACGGCAACACGGTGGTCGTGTCGCTGGCAATAGTGAAGCCGCCGGTCGATCCGTTCAGCAGTGACGTGGCGGTTGCGATAGAAGGGATGTCGCCGCTCGAAGTATCGACCACCCGCACGGCGAATCCGCCGCCGGTCTCGTTGGCGCCGGTGTCGAAGCCCAGAGACACGCTGCCGGCGTTCCAGGCAGTGTCATTGAACCCGAGATTCTGCCAGCCGTTTTCGTTCGCCGCGCCGTTGGGAATGATCCAACGCGACGTGGTCCCCAATTCGCTGGCCAAAAGCGTGTGGACGGCGTTGTAGGGAATCGCCGTCGGTGCGATCGCGCCGCCGGGCAGCCGCGGATCGGCGCCGTCGGTCGTGTAATAGACCACCCCGTCGGAGGCCGTCAGTTCGACGGGAAAACCGTCGGGCACGGTGCCGCCGTGCCGCGAAAACACGGGCGGGTCGATACTCGGCAGCAGGCCGTCTCCACGCAATTGGGACACGACAATGTCGCTACGCTGCGGGAAAAAATTGTTCACGATGTTGTTGATCGCCGACAACCATTCGGCGTTGCGCGTGAACGGCTGACTGCGTTTGGCGTCGCCCCAGCGGGCGCTTTCGCCGACGATGGCCCGGTCGATCTCATTGGCGCGGGCCATGAACCGGTCCGTGGCCACTTCGGGAGTAAGGACGCCGCCGTTGAAAAAGTGTTTCTGAACCCGGTCGGCGACCAGCAGGCGGAACTCTTCGACATTCCACAATTGCTGAAAGATCCACTGCGGATTGCTGTACTGGAATTGATCTCCCGCGGGGAAAGGCCCCGTGCGGTCCTGGTTGACGTTCAACAGCGTATGTTCCGAGTCATGCGCGAAAAACCGCCAGCCTTCTTCGCCGTTGCGATTGCGGATGCCGAAATAATTGTTGACGCGCGTGTTGCCCAGAAAATTCGAGATTGGCGCGTCCAGGTTTCCGCCGTAGATGATCACCAGCATGTAGTCGATCAAATTTTCGGCATCCAGCAGAACGTCATACGCCGGATTGCGGGCGCCGTCGGGATTGAGGCCTTTGAGTTTCTGGTACAGCTCGAACTGTGTGGTCTCGTTGGCGGTCGAGGCGATCTGGTTGGCGCCTTCCCAGAAATCCTGCCAAGCCTGCAAGTTGCCGTCGGTGGCCACGGTGGTGTAGGGTCCGGCTTCGGCCTTGACGACGTCGTAGTCTTCCTTGACGCCGCCGAAGTAACTGGCGGCGAACGACGCCTCGGAGCGTTCCTGACTTTGGAACAGCCCCCAATACTGGCCGTTGACGTACAGGTGATGATACCGGCTGCGCGTGTAGGGTTGTCCCATGTCGCGTTGCGTGTCGCGCGAGAAGACGTCCCGGTTCATCGTGTTGCGGCCGTCGCCTTGAAATGACCACGAGTAGTTCTGGCTGGTGCGCAGATCGAGGCCGTCATACTCATCGGTGCCCTCGTCGCCGAAGAAGGCGTAATTGAGCTTGCCCGGCCCGTACTCCCGGCGGAAGAACAACCGGAAGGCGTGCTTCGGGTTGCTGTCGCTGCGGCTGAACCCGCCGCGGATGCGGATGCCGGCGTTGACTTGAAAGCCCGCCTCGGAACCGTCGGGCGAGATCAACTCGATCGACGCCGGACGTTCCCATTGCCGGCCTTCGTTTTGGGCGTTGACGTAGATGCCGGTGGATGGATGGAACAGATCGTCCACGTCCATCACGATCGAGATCGTGGAGGCCGACAACAAATCGTCTTTGATCGTGCCAGAGTAGAGCGGATTATTGACCACGTCGGGGTCGATGCCGTAGTCGATCACCTGCCCGTTGACCGAACCGCTCGGCCAGTCCAAGCCGGGGACGCCGGACTGGGTAATCACGTCGTCCAGAAACACGTAACTGGCCGTCGTGGCGTCGGACGCCTGAAAGCCGCTCTTGTACGCCGCGGCGCGGATCACGCTGGTGGAATCGACCGCCAGCGGACCACTGTAGACGTTGCCGTGCGTTTCCGTCGGCAGCGATCCGTCGGTCGTGTAGCGGATCACCGCTCCGGCCGTCTGCGAAGCGAGCGCCAATATAAACGGCGCATCGTAAAATCCGTGCGGCTGGCTGTAGGCGACGTCGCTGACAAAGTCGACAAACCCGGTAGTCGAATTGAAATCGCCCGGCGTGGGTTGAGAAAAGAAACGCAACGCGCCGGGCGCGACCGACACGTCGGCTAATTCGAAGGCAATCAGGAATTGGTCGCTGTCGGCCGCGTCGTTCAGCGCCAGCACGGCCAACACGTTGCCGCCGGGCCCGGATTGAATGAGACCTGAATGTTGCGAGACGTCGACGTGCTCGACCACCAGGGCGTCGACTTCCGCTCGGTCGGTCAGCGCCGTCGAATCAAAATTGACGGTGTTTGGCGCGTTGCGCCGGGCGATTTCCACGCCGTTGAGGTAGGCGACGAAGCCGTCGTCGTAGCGGACTCTCAAAGCCAGCGAACTGAGCGCCGCGGGATCGGCCACGGTGAACGTGGTGCGCAGCATGGCGGTGGTCCGCGTGCCGTGCATCTGCGCTTCCACGTCGGTCTGAATCACCTCGGAGAATCCGGCCGTGACGCCGCCCAGCGATGGATCGGTTTCCACGACCAGACTGCCGGCCGCGGTGTCGCCGACCAGCCGGAAGCCGGCATCATATGCGCCGAAGGATCCCTGCTTGGCGAACAACTCGACTTCCGCGCCGCCGCCGCGTTCGTACATCAGCAGACGCAGCGGATATGTTCCGGCCGCCGGAAAGTTGAAGGTGGCCAGCGTGTCGTTCGGGGCGCGGGGATTGTTGAATTCCGAATGAAACGCGCCGACGTCCAGGCTGAAGCCGTCGTCGCTGTTGACGCCAAACGTCCAGTTGCCCGACGATGGGACCGTGATCGTGCCGGTCGCCTCGACGACAAAATCGTCGACAGCCTCGCCGATCGCGCTGCCTGGAAAGGGACGATCGTTGAAAAAGTGGCCTTGTCCGCCCGTGCCCAGATAGTTGATTGTTGAAGTGATTTCGCTGGTAACACTGACCTGTTGCGCGGGCGTGCTGATCACGCTTTCCGCGCCGGCTAGGCTGTCGACGGTCAAGTTGGCTTTGTAGTTATGTACCGTGAAGCCGGGCACGGCCACTTCATAGCCAACGGCCGCCGTGGCCGTCGTCCAGCTCGCGTCGTTGAAACCGGTTTGGGTCCAGGTGACGCCCAAAGAGTTGTCGGCGGGAAAGAAGATCTTCGACGGGCTGTTTTCGGTGACCAGCGAGTTGCTGGTCACGGATTGCTCCACGCCGTAGGAAACGTCGTCGTGTTGTTTTGGGTAACCGGGGGCAAAAGCAGTGGCGACGGCGACCTTGCCCGGATCGCCGGGCAGCGGATCGTCATAGGTCAGGGCCAGGTACTCCCCGTCGCCGGCCAGTTTGAAGTTGGTGTGCAGCGGCGACCCGGCAATCGCGCGGTCCTTGTTGGATGCATAGACGAGGAGAAAATTGCCGGCGCCCAACATCTCAGAGGGGAAGGCCCATTTCCGCTCGTCGCCCGCGTCGTCTGTCAGGTACCAGCCGTCCAAATTGAGATTGGCCGGGCCGGGATTGTAAATCTCGATCCAATCGGAGCTTTCGCCGTCTTCATCCACGAGCGTGCCGGCATTGACCGCCATGAACTCGCTGATGACGGCGGTCGTCAGCGCCACTCGCGTTTCGAGCCGCTCCAGCCGGAGGGCGCGCGTGCCGATGTTCTTGGCTCGACCGCTCGCGTGGTTCCGCCGCGGCGTTGGCCGCCGTTTCCTCATGGCGCCTACCTCAAGTCACTCTATCTGCCGGGAACGACGCCTGCGGACACGCTTCGCACGCGTCTGGCTTGTGACCCTTCCTTCAGGTGGTGGAAGCGGTCGTGTTGCCAAGCGCTGTCGAGGACGGGCGCATCGCGGCGGGAAAAGCGACGATACGTCCGATGGGCCGATCGACCAGGAAGTGTCGCCCCCTCTCCAGCTTCACCAACCCTTCACTTTATCCGCGCGGCGAGAAGGAGGTCAACGAAAAAGCGTGGAAAACGTAGGTGTCCCAGAGCGTCTTACGTCGAGCCAGCTTGCGCGGAGGGCAATCTTGGGGGGGGCGCCACTTCAGGCGGTCTCCGACAACGCGCCCCAGAGCGACTCCATGCCGATCAGCCAGCGCAACCCCAGCGTGACCAGGACGTAGAAGCAATAGTGGAAGATGCTGTTGCCGGTGTCCAGATCGAGCGTGACGTGGGCCGCCAGCGCCCCGACAATGAAAAACGGGGGCGCCACGTAAAACCAACTCCAATAGTTGGCCACCACTTCCGCGGGCACCCAGGTATACACACCCCAGAGCAACGCGTAGACCAGCCCGCAGATGCCGCTACGCAACCACAGCGGCAATCCCCGGTACGGTTCGCGCTCGTCATCGTACAAGAAGCTGTAGGCGGCCGCCGCCAGCAGTGGGGACAACAGCAACAGCGCGGCGGCGCGCAAGAATCCCATGTCTTCGGCGGCGAAAATTTCCCCCAGCAGCCAGGCGGCGAGCACGATCACCAGCGTCACCCCGCCGATGATGAGCGCCGGCACCAGTGTGATGCGTGTCTCCTGGCGGGCGATCGGTTTGCCGACCAACTTGCCTTTGACGTCGCGGCCGCCCCCTTCGTGCTCTTCCGGGGCGTGGACCTTGACCTCGTCGACCGTCGTGGGGACGGTGATTTGCGCCTTGCACTTGGGACAGGGTCCCTTCTTGCCGGCGAATTTGTCGCTGACCTTGAAGCGCGCTTTACAGCCGGGACACAGCACCGAGATGGGCATGAAAACGCTCGAACGCGATAACTTCTCTGAATCCGATGACGCCGGGCGTCCGGATGTGGGCCGGCTGGGAAGCGACGAACGCGTCCCGAAGATACCGCCTCCGGCTCCTAGTTTGGCACACCGACCCGGCAAGTCAAGATTCGGGCCGCGGGGAGAATAAGGGGCGAGAAGCGATCGGTCCGCCGGATCGGACGCACGTTATTCGTCCTGTCGCAGATCGGCTTCGCTGATCATCGTGAAGCCCTTCTGGGCCAACGTCTCCATCGCCATCTCGATGTTGTCGACCATCAACGCCACAGACGCCTGACCGTGGGGGCGTACCAGCAGCGGGTAGGCCTGAGCGATGTTCACCTCGGCCTGCAAAAGTGCCGTGCAGACGCGCAACAGCGGCTGCGGTCCATCGGGCAACTCGACGCCGATCAGGTCGCTTTCGACCATCGCCAGACCGGCCCGTTCCAAAATCTCGCGGCCCTGTTCCGGGTGGCTGAGCAGAAAACGCACAAAGGCGCATTCCGCGCTGTCGACGATGGAAAAAGCCACCACGCGGACCCGGCTCCCCTCGAAGCGGCGCAGCACATCCAAAAGCTGACCGACACGGTTTTCCAGAAACACCGTGAACTGGCGGATCGCGGGATAATTGCGGCCCCGCGCCGTGTCAAACCCGACGCCGCTGCCTTCGCCGAAGCTCATGGTAAGGGGCTCTTCATCGTTAACCTATCAATCGCCCAGTCCCAAACGGGCCGGACGCTCGCCCACCGCCTCAGGCTACGCATGGAAGTAATTCATCCGCCACAAAGCGTAACCATAAGGATTCACGGAACTACCGTCAACCGCCGCCGATCAACTGAGCGGCCTCAGGCGTGGGCGTCTCGATTGTAGGTGAATAATTCGCAGGCGAACAAAAGGTTGAGAGCACAAGAATAATCTGTGCAGCGACTCCGAGAGTCGGAATCCCGGCAACGTCTGGCGGCGTTTGCCTTATTTTTCCACCTGCATTCGCGACGCCAAACAACGCCCATCGTGCGCGCCAACCCGCATTGACAGCGCCGACGGCTTTCCAGTACAAGCCTGCCACCTTTTCCCTTTCCCAATCAGGAAGCGCGCCGTCAACGGCGGCGCTGCGATAGTGCCGTGCGCCACGGGTCCGGACGATGCGGACCATTCGGCGCGCCTAAGGATTCGTCGATGGCGGACGAGAACGTCGAACACCAGGACGCGGCCAATGCGGACGCAGCAACCGCCGGAAAATGGTCCGCGGCGCGCGCGACCGTGCGGCGCGCGCTTCACTGGGCGGCCGCACACCGCACGGTGGCAGGGGTCATTGCCGGATCGACGATCGTGTTGTTGATCGGAATACCAGTTGTTTTACTGCTGTCGGCCGGCGGTGCGCAAGGCGAGCCGGAGACCGGCAGTTTTGCGGCCGCGTTGGCGGCTCTCGACCAGGGCGACTATGCGGCCGCCCGGCAAATCGCCGAGTCGCTCCGCGATTCGGGAGATCTGCCCTATGAAGAACTCGGCGGCCCCAGTTTTGTGTTCGGCGTGATCGCGGCGCGAGAGGCTGAGGAAAAATGGGGAGACGAACGCATCCGCTATTACACGCTCGCGGCCAGCCACTTGGAACAAGCTCGCGATCGCGGTTTTCCCGCCGGGCGGGCACCGGAAGGGCATTACATCATGGGCCATAGTCTATTTCAAAGCGGGCGGATTCCCCAAAGCCGCGCGGCGTTGCGCGACGCGCTGCCGGTCAATCCCGACCGTCAAAGTGAAATCCATCGACTGCTGGCACTGGCCTACTTGCAAGACGCCAATCCCAAGTACGAAGAGGCGCTGGAACACAACACGCTCTACCTGGCCGACCGCACTTTAGAGCCGGATGAACGCCTGGAAGGACTCGTCCAGCGTGGACGCATCTTGCTGGGCATGGGCGACGTTCCCCAGTGCCGGGAAACACTGGAGAGCCTCGGTCCCGCGGCACGGACCAATTCCGAATCGCTCATTTTGTCGGGCATCCTGCTGATGGTGGAAGCTCGATCCTTGCAAGAAGAAGGTACGGCTCCCGGGGCGCGGCCGTCGGCTGCCGCCGTCGAAAAATATCGGAAAGCCATCCAACTGTTCCGCGAAGCGCAAGGCCACGATCGGCTGCAGTCCCAGTCGACGCGCAAGGCATACTACTTGATCGGCGTGGCCGCCATGGAAATGGGCAATCATCCCGGCGCACTGGCCCAATGGGCCCGGACCCGCAGGGTGTTCCCCGATTCGCCGGAAGGATTCGCCGCCAGTCTGGAAGAGGCCGATCTGTTGCGGCGGGGGGGCCAGGGCGCCGAAGCCCTGGCGGCCTACAGGCGGACGTTGATGTCGCTCGCGGATCCGGAAAACTTCAGCAACCCCTGGTTTTCGTTGGACACATTGCGCGAGCGGCTGTTGGCGGCGTACCGCGACTTTCTGGACCGCGGCGTCTACGAGCCGGCCGTCGCCCTGGCGGCGGAAATGGAACCTGTCGTCCCACGCAGCGAGTCGCTGTTGCTCAAGGCCGAAGCTTTCAAGACTTGGGGACAAGCCAAGTTGGCGGCGGCCGACGGTATGGACCCCAACGAGGCCGAAGCACAACGGCGAACCGGCCGTGAGCAGTTCCGCCGCGCCGGCATGGTCTACGCCGAATTGGCGTTGTTGCGGATCGCCACGCGTGATTATCCCGATGACGTCTGGCAAAGCGCGGAGAGTTTTTTAGCCGGCCACGATTATGTCAGCGCCACGCGGCAATATCGCAAATACCTGGAGATCGAAGGGCGCCGGCGCCGTCCACTCGCCCTTGTGGGGCTGGCCGATGCACTGCTGGCCCGCGGCGAAGTCGACGCTGCGCTGGAAGCGGTCCACGAATGCCTGCGTGCCTATCCGCGCGACGTCGCCATCTTCAGCGCAAGACTGCTGGCCGCCAAAGCACACGTGGAAAAGGGCGAACCGGAAAAGGCTGTCGAGTTGTTGACCGAAAACCTCGAAGGGGAACTGCTGGACCCGGACAGCCGCGAGTGGCGCGAGTCGCTGTTGGATGTGGGCAAAATCCTTCACTTCTCGGGACGACACAAAGAGGCCGTCCCCCGGCTGTCGGTGGCGGTCGCCCGTTGGCCGACCGGCCCTCGCGCGGTCTCTACCCGGTACTTGCTGGCCGAGTCGTACCGCCAACATGCCCAGGTGCTGGCTCGTTCGCTGGAAACCGAAGTCGTCCCGCCAGAGCGGATCGCCGCGGCGCGCGAGAAGGAGCGGATGAACGACGCGGCGGCCGAGGAATACGGCAATGTGATCGCGCGCCTGTCGGAGCGTCAGAGTCGCCAGGAACTGACCGAGCTGGAGCGGTTGATGCTCCGCAACTCGTATTTCGCCCGCGGAGCGATGCTCCATCAACTCGATCGCTACTCGGAAGCCATTCAGGCCTACTCCGACGCGGCGAACCGTTATCAGAACCGCCCGGAAGTGCTCGAGGCCTATTTGCAAATCGCCGACTCGTACCGCCGCATCGATGAGCCGGAAAAAGCAAGGATCGCGTTGCGCCAGGCTCAAAGCGTGTTGAAACGTCTGCCCGGCGACACTCCTTTTACGGAAACGACGAATTACACCGCCGCCCAGTGGGGCGAAATGTTGCAGTGGATGGGCGATTTATGATGCACTGCGCCGCACCGTAACCCGAAGCGTGAGCGAGGGAGAACATGGGGCTGCCCTCGCTTACGCTTCGGGTTACGAATGATTTCCGCACCGTAACCCGAAGCGTGAGCGAGGGAGAACATGGGGCTGCCCTCGCTTACGCTTCGGGTTACGAATCATCTCCGAGCAATAACACCGCGGCGACGCATCCAATAGCAAGGCAAACGGGCTTACAAAGACCATCAACGTCGTGGAACGCATATGAACGCTTTTGAAACCGATCAATTGGCCCAGTGGATTCGCCAAAAACACCGCTGCCTGGTGCAACTGCACGAGTTGGGTGGCCGGCAATTGCGTTTGATCGACGAGGGCAACATGACCGACTTGTTGATGGTGTTGTCGGCCAAGCAGCAACTGATTACGGAGTTGGACCGCATCGAGCGGAAGCTGGACCCCTTCCGTCCCCAAAAACCGGACGAACGACGCTGGCGGTGCGAGGAAGACCGCGCCCGTTGCGCCCGTCAGATCGAACAGTGCGAATCGCTATTCGCCGAAATCGTGGCTCAGGAAAAGCGCGGCGAGCAGCTCTTGCGGCGGCGGCGCGACGAGGTCTCGGCCCGGCTCGACACGGCACAAACGGCCGGCCACGCCCATCACGCCTACACGGCCTCTGACGCGCCGCGAGCCAATCAATTGGACCTTTCTTCAGAAAGCGGATCCTCAAAATGAGTCGCACGGACGTTAAGCAGGTGAAAAACTGCCAGACGGAAGACCCGAATCTGGAGGCGGTGCTGGCCGCGTGGCATATGGCCACCGTACGTCTGGAAGAGACGCACAAGGCGCTGCGCGGGCAAGTGGCCCGTCTGACAGACGAGTTGGAGGTGAAGAACCGTGAACTGGCCCGTAAAAACCGGCTAGCGGACCTGGGACAAATGGCCTCGCACGTCGCCCACGAGGTCCGCAACAACCTGGTGCCGACGACGCTGTACATGAGCCTCTTGCGGCGGCGGCTGGCTGCGGATTCTGAGTGCCTGGGAATTTTGGACAAAATCGATGCGAGCTTCACGGCCCTGGATGCCACGGTCAATGATTTGCTCAGTTTCACCGCCGAACGCGAGCCTCTGGTTGGGTCAGTCGACGTCCGCGGACTCGTCGACGAGGTGCTGGAGTCTTTGGCGCCCCAACTGGCCGCCCAAGAGATCCATACCGAACTCGACGTGCCCTTTGGACTGCGGGTCATGGCCGATTACGACATGTTGCGCCGCGCGGTATTGAACCTGACGCTCAACGCGCTGGACGCCATGCCCGACGGCGGCGACTTGGTCTACACCGGAGTCCGCACGGCAGACGGAGTCGAGATCGAAGTCGCCGATTCGGGACCGGGCCTGAATGACGAAGTGCTGACCAAGGGCTTCGAACCCTTTTTCACAACCAAGAGCCACGGCACCGGACTGGGACTGGCCATCGTCGGTCGCGTGGCGGAAGTCCACGGCGGCCGGGTGTGGGCCGTCAATTGTCCCGAAGGCGGCGCCGCCTTCACGCTCTGTTTCCCCCGCCGCGTCCTGGAGGCAGCCGCATGATCGTCCCCACGCAAGAACGACAACAAGCGAAACAGTCACGTCCGGAAGGTTTGATCCTGGTCGTCGATGACCATCGCACCGCGCGCGAGTCGATCGCGGACATTCTTCGCGGGGCCGGACACCGGGTACACGGCGTCTCCAGCGCTGTAGAGGCGCTGCGGCTGGTGGCCGATGATAGCTACGACGTGATCGTCTCCGACCTGCAGATGCCGGGCATGGACGGTTTGGAGTTTATCCGCCAATTGGAAAAGCGCCGCTACGGCGCGCAGACGATCATGGTCACCGCGCATGCTTCCGTGCATTCCGCGGTCGAAGCCATGCGGCTGGGTGCGTTCGATTACATCGAGAAGCCTTTCGACGCCGGCCGGCTCGAATCGCTCATCGAGCGGGCTTTGGGCCACGGGCGATTGATGGACCGCGACCACGTGTTCAAACCGCAAGCGGACGAGCAATCGACGGTCGCGATGATCGGCGACAGCCCGCCGATGCGCTCGCTGCGGGCCCAAATCGCCCGCGCCGCTCCCAGCACCGAAACCATTTTGATTGCCGGCGAAAGCGGCACCGGCAAGGAACTGGTCGCCCGCGCCGTGCACAACGCCAGCCTGCGGGCAGCGGCGCCGATGATCAGCCTCAACTGCCCCGTGCTCTCGGCGCAGTTGATGGAAAGCGAACTGTTCGGCCACGAGCGCGGCGCCTTCACCGGCGCCGACAGCGCCCGCACCGGACGTTTCGAATTGGCCGACGGCGGAACGATACTGTTGGACGAAGTCACCGAAATCGATCTGGGCTTGCAGGCCAAGTTGCTTCGGGTGCTGCAAGAACGCGCCTTTGAACGCGTCGGCTCCAGCCGCACCATCCGCGTCGACGTCCGCGTATTGGCCACCACGAATCGCGATCTGCAGGAAGAAATTGACGCCGGACGATTCCGTGCCGACCTGTACTATCGTCTGGCTGTGGTGCCGCTGGTCGTGCCCCCCTTGCGGGAGCGGCGCGAGGACGTGCCGGCATTGCTCGAGCATTTCCTCCGGCAAACCGCCCGGCGGCAACAGAAAGACCCGGCGACGTTGGAGCCGGCCGCCTGCGACCTGCTGGTCCATTATCACTGGCCGGGCAACGTGCGCGAGTTAGAAAACATCATCGCGCGGGCCAGCCTGCTCGGCTCCGGCGACGCTCTTACGGCCGATGAAATCCGCCCCTGGCTATTGGGATCCGACCAGG
>Ga0214472_10005130_pt1 | contig 13781 bp, 10 predicted proteins | sample RVTome_6_FD_207662 | JGI IMG/M metagenome (GOLD analysis project Ga0214472, IMG submission 207662) | Soil microbial communities from uranium-contaminated site in the Upper Colorado River Basin, Wyoming, United States - RVT140D175 | ecosystem: Environmental > Terrestrial > Soil > Contaminated >... | reverse complement strand
GCGCAGGACGTGCTCGAGGGCTGATCGCCGATCGTCCGATGGGGGCCAGGGCATGTTCGTCGCCCTCCTGGTAGCGGACATGAGCCCTGAGCGCGCTTCCAAATGCGCCCGGTCGGTGTTTCAGCGACCACGAAACTGTGACTGGACGACCGCAGGACGAACTGCGAACCCGAGTGCTCGATGGGCGCGAAGTACTGGCGGCCGCGAGACGCATGACGAGGATGCTACCTCCCGGCTCTCGACACAGGCCCGTCCGCTCGGCGAGGATGTGCGCATGGCCGCCGCCAAGTGTCAACCGCCGCCCGGCCGGAACGACCCGTGCCCGTGCGGGAGCGGGAAGAAGTACAAGCAGTGTCATCAGGCGCGAGCAGGCAAGCTCACCCCGAAGGGGAAAGCACTCGTTGCGATCGTGGTCGCTGTCTCGGCCGTCGGGCTGTACCTCGCCATCAGATCGGCCGTGGACCGCGCCGCCACGCCCGGGCCCGGCCGCGTCTGGTCGGCCGAGCACGGGCACTGGCACTGAGGCCGCGCCGGCGCTCGGCCCGCCGGCGCCAGCTCGACGGCCTCGGTCCACTGACTCGCGCCCGGCGCCCATGCAAAGAGCTTCGCGCCCTGGCCGGTGAGCAGGGTGCCGTCGGGCGTCCAAAGCCGCAGTGATCGGCCGATGCGGCCTTCGATCGTAGTCGTCTGCCGGGTCGGGGCGTCGGCCGATCCGCACTAAGTCCGAATTCGCGGCCTCTGGGAGTTGACATGAGCCCGTTCTTGGACCTTGCCTGGCCCCCTCAGCGCGAATCTCGGTGACAGCGGCGCCGGCGCCTCGTCACCTGGTTCCTCTCGGCCGGTGCGGCGCAGTGAACCGCCCCGGGTTTGCCAGAGGCCGAATTAGGTGACAGCCACCGCTTCTGCCTGCTGATAGTACGCCGCCTCGTGCTCGGCCGGCGGCCGGTACCCGATCGGTTCGATCAAGCCAAGCGGCGGGCGTTAAACCAATCGACCCACTCGGGTGTTGCGAATTGCCACGGCCTCGAGCGTCCCCGAGGACGCCGATGAAGAGCGGGATGGTGTCGCTGGAGTACGCCGTCGAACGCACGGCGTAATCCGCGGCGGAGCGACGCTCTGCTGAGAACAACGTGTGATGTTGTCACACCGCCACGGGCTGCTAGACTCAGCACATCCCTGTGTCCCTGGTTGGCACGATCGTCACGCACTACCGGATCGTCGCGGAGTTGGGCCGCGGCGGCATGGGCGTCGTCTATCGCGCCGAGGACACCCGGCTCCACCGGCCGGTGGCCGTGAAGTTCCTCCCCGCCGACGCCGTGCTCAACGCCGAAGCGCGGGCGCGCTTCGAGCGCGAGGCACGGGCCGCGTCCGCCCTCGACCACCCGAACATCTGCACGATCTATGACGTCGGCGAGCACGACGGACACCCGTTCATCGTCATGGCGCTGCTCGATGGCCAGACGCTGCGGCGCCGTCTCGAATCGACGCTGACCATTGATGATGCGCTCGGCTTGGCGCTGCAGATCGTCGACGGCCTCGACGCGGCCCACGCGAAGGGCATCATCCACCGCGACATCAAGCCTGCGAACCTGTTCCTCACGACCCGCGGCGAGGTAAAGATCCTCGACTTCGGCCTGGCAAAGCACACCGCCGATCGCGATCGCGCGGCCGCCGACGCCCAGACGACGCAAGCGGTGCCGCCCGAGCTGACGTCACCAGGGGAGGCCATTGGCACGGCCGCCTATATGTCGCCGGAGCAGGCGCGCGGCGAGACGCTCGACGCGCGCTCCGATCTGTTCTCGGCCGGCGCCGTTCTCTACGAGCTCTTCACGGGCCGACGGGCGTTCGGCGGCGAGACGAGGGCGGCCGTCTTCGCGGCGCTGCTCGAGCGGACGCCGCCGCCGGCGCGGCGGGTCAATCGGGACGTGCCGGCTGAGATCGACGCCATCCTGGCGAAGGCACTCGAGAAGGACCGACGTCTGCGCTATCAGTCCGTCGCCGACCTGCGCGCGGACCTCTGGCGCGTGAGGCGCGATCGCGCGAGCCCGGCGACGGTTGCGGGCGACGCGACGGCAGCCAATCGCCGCTCCATGCGCCACATCGGCATCGCCGCGGTCATCGGCATCTTCGCCGTCGCCGCCGCCGCGGTCTGGTGGACGATGCGAGGCGCGGGAGGCGGTGCGCCGATCGATTCCATTGCGGTGCTGCCGTTTGCCAACACGGGCGGCGACCCGAACACGGAGTACCTGGGCGACGGCCTGACCGACAGCCTCATCAACGCGCTCTCGCAGGTCGAGGGCCTTCGCGTCGTTCCGCGGAGCACGATGTTCCGGTACAAGGGCCGCGCGACCGATCCGCAGCTCGCAGGACGCGAGCTTGGCGTCCGCGCCGTCCTCTCCGGCCGCGTCACGCAGCGCGGCGACACGCTCGTCGTCGGCGCGGACCTCGTCGACGTCTCGGGGGACTCGCAGCTGTGGGGAGACACGTACGATCGGAAGATGTCGGACCTGCTCGCGATCCAATCGGACATTGCCCGCGAGATCTTCGAGAACCTGCGCGTGCAACTGTCAGGCGACGAGGTCAGACGTCTGACGACGGGATCGACGACGAGCACCGAGGCGTTGAATCTCTTCTACCGGGGTCTCTACCACCGCCAGAAGACGACGGAGGAGGGATTCCGCGCGTCGATTCGCTATTTCCAGCAGGCCGTCGATCTCGATCCTGCTTTCCCACTCGCGTATGTCGGGCTCTCGGATTCCTACGGATCGCTGGGCTATCTCGAGGTCGGTGTGCCGAGCGAGGTCTGGCCGCGCGCGAAGGCCGCGGCTGAGGCGGCGCTCGCCCTCGATCCGTCGCTGGCCGAGGCGCACGCCGCGCGCGGGCACGCGATCCTGCGCCACGACTGGAATCCCGACGCGGCGAAGGCGGCGCTCGAGCGGGCGATCCAGCTCAATCCGCGCTACCCGATCGCGCACCACTGGTACGCGCACTACCTGCTCGCGCACGCACCTGGTCCGCAGATACTGGTCGAGAGCCGCAGCGCCGTCGATCTCGAGCCGGGCGATCTGATGTTGAACGCGCATCTGCTCTTCATGCAGCAGGGTCCCGCGCAGGCGGAGCAGCTCGCGCAGGACGTGCGGAACGTCCAGCAAATCGACCCGGACTTCTGGGCGGTGCACACGGCGCTCGCGATCCTGCACGGACACAAGGGGGACTTCGACCTCGCGCTCCGGGCGCTCGAGCGTGGCGTGCAGCTGTCGGCGGAGATGCCGCTGGCGCTCCAGTCGCTCGGGCTGTTCCACGCGGCGAGGGGCAGCCGCCGCGAGGCCGAGCACGTGATCGTGCGCCTCGAGCGGCGTCCCTACGCGCCGCCGTACTACATCGCGAACATCTACCGTCGCCTCGGAGACGTGGACAAGACGTTCGAGTGGCTCGAGCGCGGATTTCAGGAGCGCGACGGTGCCATGATCGACATCACCACCTGGGGCGAGCCGTGGAAGTCGAATCCGCGGATCCGCGATCTGCTGAGACGCATGAGCGAGGCCAGACGGTAGCCGGACCGCGCTGAGGCTGGGGTCGATCGCCGACCTGCATCGGTCCGGCCGCCAGGCCAGAACGCGCCTCGCCCCTACGCAATCACCGCGGCAATCGGCGCCGGCCGCATGGGCGAGGTCTATCGCGCCCGCTCGGACAGTGGTTTCACGTGGTCGAGGATTCGGCGGATCGCCTCTGGACCCTCGGACTATCCCAGCAACTGCTTCGCGATCGTCTGCAGCTGCAGGTTCGACGTGCCTTCGTAGATCTGACCGATCTTGGCGTCGCGGTACAGCTTTTCGACCGGGTAGTCCTTGACGAACCCGTAGCCGCCGTACAGGTTGATCGCGAGCGACGCCACCCGTTCGGCGACTTCCGACGAGTGGATCTTGCACATCGCCGCTTCGGTGAGGAACGGCCGGCGGCGGTCGCGCAGCCGCGCGGCGTTGTAGACGAGGAGCCGCGCCGCCTCGACCTCGGTTGCGGCGCGGGCGAGCTGGAACTGCACGCCCTGGAAGTCGGCGATGGCCTTGCCGAACTGCTGCCGCTCCTTGGTATAGGCGACGGCGTGCTCGAGCGCACCGGCCGCCAGGCCGACCATCTGGGCCCCGATGCCGATCCGGCCTTCGTTGAGCGTCTCGATCGCCACCTTGTAGCCCTTGCCGACCTCGCCGAGGACGTTGCGCCTCTCGACCCGGCACTCCTCGAGGATGACCTCGCAGGTGCTGGAGGCGCGAATCCCCAGCTTGTCTTCCTTGTGGCCGACCGTGAGGCCTGGCGTGCCGCGCTCGACGAGGAAGGCCGTGATGCCGCGGTAGCCGGCGTCGGGGTTCACGGTGGCGAAGACGACGAACCAGTCGGCCTCGTTGGCGTTGGTGATCCAGAGCTTGCGCCCGTCGAGCACGAACGCGTCGCCGTCCTCGCGCGCCCGCGCCTGGAGCGCGAACGCGTCGCTGCCCGACGCGGCTTCCGACAGCGCATAGGCGCCGACCTGCCGCCCCGCCAGCCCCGGCAGGATCCGCCTCTTCTGCTCGTCGGATCCCCAGCGCAGCAGCGCGTTCACGCAGAGCGTGTTCTGCACGTCCACGAGCACACCCACCGACGGGTCCACGCGCGACAGTTCCTCGACGACGAGGACGGCGTGAAAAAACTGGCCGCCGGCGCCCCCGAGCGACTCGGGGATCTCGATGCCCATCACGCCGAGCGCGAACAGCTCGTCGATGAGGGCGCGGGGGATCGCCGCCTGCTGGTCCATCTCACGCACGTGCGGACGGACGCGGGCGTCGGCGAACTCGCGGACGCTCGCGCGAAGGAGGGTTTCGTCTTCGGTCAGCTCGGTGAGCGCCTGGGGCAGGGTGTCGGTCGGGGGCGCCGTCATGCGCGAATGTTATCATTCAAGATGATGACCCGACGTGTCGCCGGCCTGCTGGTGTTCGCCGCTGCGGCCGCCGCGTACCCGGCCGCGCAGGGGCCGCCGGCGCAGGACCCGCCGCAGCAGCCGCAGCGTCCCGTGTTCCGCGGCGGCATCGACTCGGTCAGCGTGGACGCCGTCGTCACGGACAAGCAGGGCCGCCCGGTTCTCGACCTGACCGCGGCGGACTTCGAGGTCCGCGAGGACGGCAAGCCGCAGAGCATCGACACCTTCCGGCTCGTGCGGTCGGGCGACGCGCTGGCCGGCCCGACGCGCGCGGGAGCGACGAGCAGCATCCTCTCGATGGCCCAGCAGAACACCGAAGCCGGCCGCGACGAGAACAGGCTGTTCGCGATCTTCCTCGACGACTACCACACCCGGAGGATGAACAGCCTGCGCGTGCGCCTGCAGCTCGCCGACTTCGTCCGGGCGCTGCAGCCGAGCGACCTGGTCGCGCTTGTCTACCCCCTGCTGCCGGTGGCCGCGATCACCTTCTCGCGCGATCACGACGGCACCGCCCAGGCGCTCCTGAACTTCGAGGGCCGCAAGTACGACTACACGCCGCAGAACAGCTACGAGGAGCGGCTGGTTTACCAGCCGCCGCAGGTCATCGAGCGCGAGCGCAACCGCACGGTGATGACGGCGCTCGAGGGCCTGTGCCTGTATCTGGGCAGCCTGCGCGAAGGCCGCAAGAGCATCCTGTTCGTCAGCGAGGGGTTCTCGGGCACGATGCCGCCGGGCGTGTTCACCCGCGGCACGATGAGCCCGGCGGCGAGCCCGTTCTTCGGCAACGAGGGCGCGCTCGACCCGCGCCTCGAGCAGATCAACACGGCCGACCTGCAGGCGCAGCTGCGCTACGTCTTCATCGCCGCCAGCCGGACGAATACGTCGATCTACACGGTCGATCCGCGGGGCACGACGCCGAGCGAGTTCAGCATCGAAGACCGGGTGGATCCGTCCGTCGATCGGCGCGTCCTCAACGAGACGCTCGACACGCTCCATCAGATCGCCAACGAGACCGACGGCCGTCCCATCGTCGGCCGCAACGACATCGGGCCCGGTCTCGATCAGATGCGCACCGACTCGAGCGCGTACTACCTGTTCAGCTACGTCTCCACCGAGGCGCCGCGCGACGGCAAGTTCCACCGCATCGAGGTGAAGGTGAACCGGCGCGACGTCGACGTCCGGGCAAGGAAGGGCTACTGGGCCTACACGCCGGCGGACGTCGAGCGGGCGAACGCGCCGGAGAAGCCGGGCCCACCGAGCGACGTCACCGAGGCGCTGACCGATCTGGTGAGCGTGAGCGACGCGGCGTCGCGGCGGCCGCTGATCACCTGGGTCGGCGCGGAGCCCGGCAACGGGCCCGAGGCTCGCGTGACCGTCGTCTGGGAGGCGACCGGCAGCGGCGCGGTCGCCGGCGGGTTCGACGCCGTGAGCAAGGTCGAGCTCGTAGTCATGTCGGCGTTCGGCGACGAGATCTTCCGCGGCGAGGTGCCGAAGCGAGCCGACCTGATGCGGCCGGCCGGCTCGGTCGCCTTCAACGCGCCGCCGGGTCCGATCAACCTGCGCCTCACGGCGGAGAACGACCGCGCCGTGCGCCTCGAGAACGCGCAACTCGAGTTCGTCGTGCCGGACTTCGCCGCCGCGGCGCCGCGGATCACGCCCCCGACCGTGTTCCGGGCGCGCACCGCGCGCGACGTCCAAAATCTGCGCGCCGCCGAGAATCCCGTCCCGTCCGCCACCCGCACGTTCCTGCGGAGCGAGCGCCTGCTGCTCAGGTTCGAGGCCTTCGGGCCCGGCGGCCTCGTGCCGACGATCGCGATGGAGCTGCTCAACAAGCAGGGCGAGTCGCTCGTCGCGCTGCCCGCGCCGACGCTCGTGTCCGGCAACCGGTTTGAGGCCGTCGTTGGTCTCGGCTCGCTGCCGCCGGGCGAGTACCTGTTCGCGATCACGGCCACCGTGGACGGCCAGACGTCGCGGCAACTGCTGGCGGTCAAGGTCGAGAGCTAAACGGTTCGCGGTTCGCGGTTCGCGGTTCGCGGTTCCCGGACCCTCGGACCCTCGGACCGTCGGACCGTCGGACCGTCGGACCGTCGGACCGTCGGACCGTGATAGTCTTCCCGCCGTTTGCCCATGGCCAAACTCGAGACGTTCTCTTCGCGCTGGGGGCTCATACTGGCGGGGCTCGGGATGGCGGTGGGCACCGGCAACATGTGGCGGTTCCCGCGCGTCGCGGCGCAGAACGGCGGCGCCGCGTTTCTGATTCCCTGGATCATCTTCCTCTTCATCTGGTCGATTCCGCTGCTCGTCGCCGAGTTTGGCATCGGCCGCGGCACGCGGCGCGGGGTCGTGGGTGGGTTCGCGACGCTGACGAGGGGCCGTCTCGCGTGGATGGGCGGTTTCGTGGCCGTCGTGACCGTGATGATCCTCTTCTACTACTCGGTCGTCACCGGGTGGACGCTGCGCTACTTCCTGGCGGCGGCCTTCGGCCAGCTGCGCGGCGTCGCGCCGGGCGAGTACTGGGCGACGGCGCATTCAGGGTGGCAGGCGGGCCTGTACCACGTGGCCGCGGCGCTCACCGGCGCCTGGATCATCCAGCGCGGCGTCGTCCGGGGCATCGAGGCGGCCAATCGTCTGCTCGTGCCGGCGCTCTTCGCGTTGCTGATCGTGGCGGCGGGGCGCGCCATCACGCTGCCGGGCGCCGTTCGCGGGCTCGAGTTCCTCTTCAACCCGGACCTGTCGCAACTGGCCAACTACAAGGTCTGGCTCGAGGCCCTGACCCAGTCGGCATGGTCGACGGGGGCCGGCTGGGGCCTGATCCTGACGTTCGGCATCTACCTCAAGCGCTCGGACGACATCGCGCTCAACTCGGCGACGATCGGCTTCGGCGACAACTCGGCGTCGCTCCTCGCCGGGCTGGCCGTGCTGCCGGCGGTGTTTTCGATCCTGTCGATTGCCGACGCGCAGACGGCGCTCCAGTCCGGCAACGAAGGGCTGATGTTCATCTGGATTCCGCAGCTCTTCGACCGGATGCCAGGCGGCCTTGTGATGCTGCCGCTCTTCTTCCTCGCGCTGTGCTTTGCCGCGCTCACGTCGCTCATCGCGATGATTGAGATGGCGACCCGCATTCTCATGGACGCCGGCATGGCCCGCCGGAAGGCCGTGCGCGTCGTGACGGCCGCGGTCATCGTCCTCGGCATGCCGTCGGCCGTCAACCTCACGGTCTTCCAGAACCAGGACTGGGTCTGGGGCGTCGGCCTGATGATCAGCGGCCTGTTCATCTCGCTGCTCGTGACGACGTATGGATCGCGCCGCTTCCGGGACGAGTTCGTGAACATCACGCCCGGCGGCGTAAAGGTCGGCGCGCTGTTCGAAATCACGTTGAAGTACGTCATCCCGGTGCTTTTCGTCGTGATGTTCGGCTGGTGGATGTACCAGGCTGCGACCGTCTACGACCCGGCGGGTTGGTGGAACCCGGATCCGTTCAACCACACGTTCAGTGTCGGGACGTGCGTCGTGCAGTGGGGCGCCGCGCTCGCGCTGCTCATCGCGTTCAACCGGCGGCTGGCGGCGGCCAGCACCGCCGCGCCCGCGGAGGTGGAGTGATGGGCCGCACGTACCTGATGATGACGCTGATCCTTGGGCTCAACTGGGGCGGCTTCGCCTTCTGCCTCTGGTGCTGCACCCGCCGGACGACGAATCAACGCCCGGAAGGGCCGGCTTGAGCCGGCCCGGTGTCGGGGCTGAAGCCCGCCCCTCCGAACGGCATCTCCCGGAGAAAAAGGATGCTCACGCCGCTCATCGCCCTGCGCGTCGCCCTCGGCGGTTTCACCGCCTACTACGTCTGGGCCTGGTGGTCGGGCGCGCGGCGGGCCCGGTCCGCTCCGGCCGCGCCGCCGGAGGCCTACGCCGCCGGTGCACCCTCCGCCGGCGCCCTCACTGTCGGGTTCGTCACCAACTTCTTCGACACGCTCGGCATCGGGTCGTACGCGCCGACGACCAGCGTCTACAAAGTCTTCAAGATGGTGCCGGACCGGCTCATCCCCGGCACGCTGAACGTCGGCCACACGCCCCCCGTGATCGTCCAGGCGCTGATCTACACGGCAGCCATCGAGGTCGATCCGACGACGCTCGTCCTGATGATCGGCGCCGCGGTTGCGGGAGCCTGGCTCGGGTCGGGCGTCGTGGCCGGGTTGCCGAAGCGGCAGATCCAGATCGGCATGGGCGTCGCGCTGCTCGTGGCGGCGGCGCTCTTTGCCTGGCGGAACCTCGGCGGCGAAGGCACGGAGACGGGCACGATCGGCCTTGCGGGGATCCGGCTGGCGCTCGGCCTGGCCGGCAACTTCGTGCTCGGCGCGCTGATGACGCTCGGCATCGGCATGTACGCGCCATGCATGATCCTCGTCGGCCTGCTCGGCATGAACGCCGCGGTCGCCTTTCCCATCATGATGGGGTCGTGCGCGTTCCTCATGCCGGTGGCGAGCAGCCGGTTCGTCGCCCGGCACGCGTACGCGCTGCGCCCGGCGCTCGGCCTGGCGATCGGCGGCCTGCCCGGCGTGCTCATCGCCGCCTACATCGTGACCTCGCTCGATATCTACTACCTCCGCTGGCTCGTCGTCGGCGTCGTCACGATTGCCGCGACGATGATGCTGCGGTCGGCCGCGAAGCACGAGTAGGTGATGCGGGCATTGAAGATCTGGCAATCTGAGATTTGAAGATTGATTGGAGATTTGGGATTGAGGGATTGCGTGATTGAGAGCTCTCAATCCGAGATGAACCAGTCTCTCAATCGTCAATCAACCTTCAATCTCAGATTGCCAGATCGTCAATGCGTCAGGCGTACATGCCGCGCAGCCGCGTCGCCTCGGCGACGCGCGTGATGGCGACGATGTAGGCGGCAGTGCGCAGGTCGGTCTTGTAGTTGAGCGACGTCGCGAGCACGCGGTTGAACGCCTCGACCATCCAGCGCTCGAGGCGGTTGTTCACGTCGGTCTCGTCCCAGTAGTACCCGTGCCGGTTCTGCACCCACTCGAAGTATGACGTCGTGACGCCGCCGGCGTTGGCCAGGATGTCGGGGATGACGAACACGCCGCGGTCGAAGAGGTGCTGGTGTGCCTCGGGCGTCGTGGGGCCGTTGGCGCCCTCGGCGATGACTCGCGCCTTGATCGTCGGAGCGTTGGCCGCCGTGATCTGGTTCTCCAGGGCGGCCGGGATGAGCACGTCCACGTCGAGCTCGAAGATCTTGTCGCCCGGAAGCGGCTCCGCTTCGGGGAACCCGACGACCGACTTGTGGTTCTGCGTCCAGCTCAACAGGTCGACGATGCTGAGGCCCGTCGGGTTGTACACGCCGCCCTGCCAGTCGGTGACGGCGACGACCTTCGAGCCCAGGCGGCTCAGGAGCAGGGCCGAGATGGAGCCCACGTTGCCGAAGCCCTGCACGGCGACGGTCGCGCCGCTGGCGTCGAAGCCGAGATGGCGCGCCGCCTCGCGCACGACGATCATCACGCCGCGCCCGGTGGCCTCGCGGCGGCCGAGCGACCCGCCAATCGCGATCGGCTTGCCCGTCACGACCGCCGTCTCGGTCCGGCCCACGCGCATGCTGTACGTGTCCATGAACCAGGCCATCACCTGCTCGTTCGTGTTCACGTCGGGCGCCGGCACGTCCTTGTCGGGGCCGATGACGTCGCTGATTTCCGCGGTGTAGCGCCGCGTGAGCGCTTCCAGTTCCCGCGGCGACATCTTCGTGGGGTCGCAGATGATGCCGCCCTTGCCGCCGCCGAACGGCACGCCCGCGACCGCGCACTTCCAGGTCATCCAGGCAGCGAGCGCCTTCACTTCCTCGAGCGACACGTCCGGATGGAAGCGGATGCCGCCCTTGGCCGGGCCGAGCGTGATGCTGTGCTGGACGCGGTAGCCGGTGAAGACCTCGATCTGCCCGTTGTCCATGAGCACTGGGCACGACACCGTGATCTGCCGCTTGGGCGCCGTGAGGATCTTCCAGATGCCGGGGTCCAGGTCGAGCAGGCGGGCCGCGCCGGCAAACTCCTGGAGCATCGCTTCGTACGGATTGCTGGTCGTCGACATGCGGCCTCCCGCCCGGCCGCCGGACCCTGGCCGGGAGCGGCCGTCAAGCGTAGCTGTCGCTGCCGGGGGCGTCAACCGAACCACGGACCCTCGCGGAGAGTGAAGTGGCGTCGCTCTGTTCCGGCGCGGCGACCTGGGGTACCCTCTCGCGAGATTCACCAGCGGAGGAGCCCATGGGAGCGCGAGCGACGGTAGTGGCGGCCGCGGCAGCCGCGACGATGGCGTGCGGCGGCCGCGGAGCCGCCGCCCCCGATCTCGTGCTGGTCAACGCGCGCGTCTACACGGTGGACGAGGCCCGGCCCTGGGCAGAGGCTGTGGCCGTCACGGGGGACCGGATTACCGCGGTCGGATCGACCTCCGAGGTCCGTGCCTTGTCAGGCCCCGACACGCGCGTGCTGGACCTCGACGGCGCGTTCGTGTCGCCCGGCTTCAACGACGGCCACGTCCACGCCGACTCGACCGGCGCGCTTCTGACGGGCGCCAATCTCCTTGACGTCCACGAGGCCGACCTGTTCCGGCAGCGCATCCACGAGGCCACGACGCGTCTGCCCGCCGGCAGTTGGATCACGCGAGGCGACTGGGGGGCGTACGAGCAGTGGGGGGCGGGGACGTCGGGTGCGGCGGGTGCGGGAGTGCGGAGTGCGGCGGGTGCGACGGGTGCGGCTGGACCGTTCATGCCGGACCGGCGGATGATTGACGACGTCACTCCGGAGCATCCGGTGTTCGTGAACCGGTTCGACCGGTCCGTTTACCTTGCCAACGCGCTCGCGCTCCAGGTGGCGGGTGTCACGGAGACAACGCGCAATCCGGCCGGCGGGGCGTTCGTGCGCGACGCGTCCGGCCGGCTCACGGGCCTGCTGCGCGGGACGGCCGCCGACGTCGTGCGCCGGGCGGTGACGCCGATCTCGTTCGAGCAGCGGCTGGCGCAGGTGCGCGCGGTGCTGAAGGAAGCGCGCGAGGGCGGTGTCACGACGATTCAGGACCTGACGAGCGGTCCGCAACTGCGCGCGTATCAGGCGTTGCGGCGGGCGGGTGAGCTGACCGTCCGCATCATGCTACGCCCGACGCTCGACCAGGCGCCGCGCATCGAGACGCTCGGCATCAGCCTGGGATTCGGCGACGACTGGCTCAAGTACATCGGCTACAAGGCGTGGATCGACGGGACCATGGGCGGCAGCTCGGCGATGTTCTTTCAGCCGTACGATCACGACCCGGGGAACAAGGGCACGCTGCGGCCGATCATGTCGCCCGAGAGCAGGCCCGGGTTCGCCGACGCGATGACCGAGTCGCAGCACTACACCGAGATGCCGCCCGGCAACCTCGAGCAGCTGCTCCGGGTGGCCGCGGGGACGGGCCTCCCGCCCCACATCCACGCCATCGGCGACAAGGGCAACCGCATCATCCTCGACGTCTTCGAGCGCGTGCTCCGCGAGGAAGGGCTGATCGGAACCGACCACCGGTGGCGCGTGATTCACGCGCAAGTCGTCCGCGACGAGGACATCCCGCGGTTCAGCCAGCTCGGGCTCGTGGCCGAGATCAACCCGTATCACGTCTCCGACGACATGCGCTGGATGGAGGAGCGCATCGGCGCCGAGCGATCGAAGGGCGCCTACGCGTTCCGGAAGCTCAAGGACGCCGGCGCCGTGCTGGTCTTCGGCAGCGACAGCCCCGGCACGAACGCCGCGCGCTACTTCCTCAACCCCGTCTACGGCCCCCGCAGACGCGCTCGCGCTCCTCGAGCAGCGCTTCGAGTTCGGCGAGTACTTCCCGATCCTTCCCGCGACCGCCGGCGCGCTTGAGCACGATCAGCTTCGGCAGAGACACCACCAGACAGCGAAGACCCTCGAGTTCGACGACGTCGGCCGATGGTGTCAACGCCTCGTATGCGCCGCCTCCCGTGACCTCGCCGAGCAGATCGATGTCGCCGAGGGTGGTCGTGAGGGTGAGTTCAGGCCTCGACGCACCGTCTCGGCATCGAGCCGGAAGGGCAGCCCAGCCGGAGCGCCACGCAGGTAGGGCTGCAAGGGTCCGAGCGCCGCCACCAGGCGGGCGACGTTCGCCGGGTCCCTGCCGTACACGACATCAAGATCCCGAGTGGTTCGCAGCGCTCCGTGAATACCGGCGGCGACGCCGCCGACGATGATGTAGTCGACCCCGCCGCCCGACAGCAGGCGCACGAAGCCCAGCAGGTCCGGCGTCATGCCCGGCGGCGCGCCGCGCGCAGTTCGTCGAGCGACTACATGAACGCGACCAGCTTTTCCAGGCGCTGCTGCGGCGTCGATTTGAGGTGCTCGCACAGCAGCGTCCGATCGACGTCCTTCTTGGAGTATTCCGTCACGGGGTCCGGTGACGGCGGATGGTCGGTGCGGGCCCTCACGCGTCCAGTTTACCGCCGCTTCACGACCGTCGTTCCCGTGCCGCAGGACCTGGTGACCGCAGATTGGATGCAAGGCCTCGGTGTTGACTCATCTTGATAAGTCATTTAGACTGCCAGGTATGAGTAAGCGTCTCCAGGTGCTCCTGGACGACTCGGAAATGCGGGATCTGCGGCGGGTTGCCCGGGCCGAGCGCATGACGGTCGCCGCATGGGTGCGCCAGACCCTGCGGGCCGCGCGCCGCCACACGCCTGCCGGCGATGCCGCCCGGAAGCTGGCTGCGATTCGGGCCGGCGCCCGTCACGAGTTTCCCACCGGCGACATCGACGTCGTGCTCGCCGAGATCGAGCGCGGCTACTCCGGCGCCGGCACGCCGT
>Ga0214472_10005128_pt1 | contig 13783 bp, 15 predicted proteins | sample RVTome_6_FD_207662 | JGI IMG/M metagenome (GOLD analysis project Ga0214472, IMG submission 207662) | Soil microbial communities from uranium-contaminated site in the Upper Colorado River Basin, Wyoming, United States - RVT140D175 | ecosystem: Environmental > Terrestrial > Soil > Contaminated >... | reverse complement strand
TGGTAGACATAGGCGTAGACCCATTCCTGGTTGTCGACGGTGACCGGAGCGACCTGCCAGCCGTTTTCCTCCAGGTGGCTCGCTAGCCCCTGCTTCTTAGCCGGGGTGTCGCCGGCATGGAGAAAGGGGTGGCGGAACCAGACGAGACGCCGGCCGCGGAGGCGGAGCAGCGAGTCGATCGGAGCCGCTCCCCGGTCGACGTCCTGCAGATAAGCCTCCAGCGAGACCCGCACGAGGTCGGGATGCGACCAGGAGTGATTGCCGAGGTCGTGTCCGTGGTCGAGCCAGGCCTCGAGGATCGGGTCGCGGAGCGCGGCCTCTGACTCGCCGCACGACCGGCTCGCGTTCACGAACCCGATCGCGGTCGCCCGTTCGCGGGCGAGGACTTCGAGGATCTTCCCCGTCACCTCCCGTGCGACGGTCGGGTCGCATCCGCCGTCGACCGCCGTCATCGGGAGGTCGTCGAACGTGAGCGCGACCGCTCGCGACGCGCCGGGGGTCTGAGCCGGCGGGAGTGCCGGCATTCCGAGGATCAGCAGAACCCCCGGCCAGCGGATCCGCGACCAGGTCAGGACGTCGGGTTCGCGAGGATGACCTGGAACGGCGCCTCGCCGTGCAGCTGGACTACGGTCTCACCTTCCGCCCCCCCGTAATGGGGCTGCTCCGGAGGGAAGTAGAGGAACGAGCCGGGCGAGTATTCCTCGATCGCCTCGGGTTTCTCGTCGGTCCCCATGGCGATCAGGAACGTTCCCTTTAAGACGGTGAGGTGCTCGGGCCTCGGATGATAGTGGGCCGGGAAACGGTAGCCGTCCGGCAGCATGAGCCGGACCGTGTAGTCGCCGGACTCGCCCGATGGGTTCCCATGGATGACCGCGAGCTTGAGGCCCGGATCGAAGCCCGGCACGTCGAACGGCTCGAACGTGACCGCTTCATCCATGATGAAGTCGTGGACTCCCATCTCGCCCGCCGGCGCCTGCGCGGCCTCCTGGGCGAGGACCGTGGCCGGGAGCGCGATCGATGCGAGGAACGAGAGAAGTGTCGTCACGCGAAGCATGGTGCCCTCCTGAAAGGTGGAGTGGTGCGACCCACCTTACCTGTATCACGGCTTGGCCTTCAGTGTCAATGGAGGCGAATCCGCAGGATCGTGGCATTCCACAGCGGGCCCGCGGGCTCGCCGCCGTATACGTTTAACTTCTCCGCCTCCACCGGGAGTTTGACGTGTGTGAGGACCCTCGGTCACATCCTGCGAGTCTCGATCGTCTTCGCGGCCTGCAGCGGCGAGGGTGGCGGGCCGGTCGGCCCGATCGAGAACCCGCCGATCGACGCGCCGGGCGACTACCAGCTCCTCGTCGCCTCCTCGGGCGGGATCCGCGGTTACTCGCTCCACGTGCCTGCCGGCTGGAACGGATCGAGCGCCCTTCCCGTGCTCCTCGTGTTCCACGGCGTCCCGCGCGGAGACATGCGCGCGCTGACCGGCTTCGACGCGATCGCCGACGCGCACGGCTTCGCGGTCGTCTACCCTGAGAGCCGCGACCAGGACTGGGCCGTGGGGTGCACCGCGTGCACGGCCGCAGCGCGCGGGGGGATCGACGACGTCCGGTTCGTCGAGGACCTGCTCGATGACCTCGCCGGCTCGCTTCCCGTCGACTCGGGGCGCGTCTGGGCCGCCGGCTTCTCGCAGGGAGCGCTCATGACCCATTTCCTCGCCTGCCGAATCCCGGATCGGATCGCCGCTTTCGCGAGCGTCGCCGCGACGATGATCGAGCAGGTCGTGCTCGGCTGCGTCCCCTCCCGCAAGGTCCCCTGGCTCTTCGTCCACGGCAGCGAGGACGCAGTGCTGCCGGCCGCCGGCGCGCAGGGCGTCTTTGCGCGCACGATCTCGATCCAGACGACGACGTCGATCTGGGCCGATTTCGACGAATGCGAGGTCACGCCGGCGGTGACGGCTCTCCCCGATGGCGGGGACGGCGAGCGTACCACCGTCCGGCTGCACGACTACGACGGCTGCTCGGGCGGTTCCGACGTCCGCTGGTACGAGGTTCTGGGCGGGGGACACGTCTGGCCGCGTCCGCCGGTCGTCGAGGATCCCCAGTTTGGCGTCCGCACCCCGGACCTCACCGCCAGCGAGGCGATCGCCGACTTCGTGGCCGCCTTCGCGCTCTAGCCCGGCAGCGCCTCGAAGGCCCATCTAGACGTGACCGACGTTTCAGCGTGATTCACCGACGATGTCCGCCAGCTGGATGATCTCCACGTCCATCCCGCACGATAGGTATGCGTCCAGGAATGGTTTGTGCGAAGCGCCCACGAGGACGAGCAAGCGGCCGCCCGGGAAGGGCGCGCTCATGCGGCGGATGTGCTGAGCCATCGCCAGGTTCCGAACCTCCCACAGCGCGACGCGATACCGGTCGAGGCCCGACGCCAGACGAGTGCGGAAGAAGAACCGCCACTCGAGGTCCAGATTCCGCTCGAGCGCACGGAGGTCGTTCAGGGCGAGGTAGAAGGACAGCAGGTCGCCCGTTTCGTGTGCCGCGACCAGGTCCTCCGTAGACGCCTCCAGGGCTCCGCTCGCGACGAGCTCGCGATACGCAGCGCTGTTCTCGAGCTCGGCGCTCAGATCGTCGGCGATCGTCAGGAAGAGGTCCTTGTCGAGATGGTCGTCGATAGGGTGGACGCGCTGCAGACCGAGGCGGCGAGCGAGCGCTATTCCGATCGCGGTCGTTTCGTTCGTCGCCTTCAGTCGGCCCTCGAGCATCATCCGCAGGGAGTCCGGCAGCGCGTCCCTCGATACCCCACCAGACTCGACGAGCTGGGACCACTGAAGGGCGGCGTCGTCGAGCCGGTAGGCTCCCATCAGGACCGGCACGAGCTCGCGCCGAAGCTCCGGCCGCCTTGCCGAGGAGGCCGACTCGAGCTCGCCGAGGAGCGAATCGGCGGTCTCGAAGGCTGCCTCCCATCCGATCCCCAGGTGCTCGCGCGCCAGCCGTCCCGCCGTCAGCTCCTCGCCGGCGAACGCCCCCAGCACGGGGCCGTACGCGGAACGCATCTCCATCGCGGAGATCTCGGCCGGCGGAAGGGTCTCGACGCCGATCGCGTCCGGCTCCCACGCCTCGAGCGCGTCGAGCAGCGAGCGCAAAGTGGCGGGATCGAACGCCTCGATCCGGCGGAGGTGCTGGGTACCGAGGACCAGAACCTGGGTCAGCGCCTCCGGCCTGATCCCCTCCCTCGGGTCCACCGACCCGCAGGCGGGCCCTTGACCCCGGGCGCTCGGCGCCGTCCCGATGATGAGGACGGACAGAATGATGGCCTGTCGTCTCACGGCGATGTTTCCTCGTGGGGGACGATGCGTGCCGGATCTGCCGCTCACTACGCCCACGCCGCCTGCAGGGTTTCAGTCTGACCGACCCGCCCGGTCGCAGGTTTCTTCCAAACTTCCCCGCCTCGTTCAAGACACCATCCCCCCTCCGCACCTAGGCTGAATCCCACGGGGGCGCGCCGGCCGCCGTCCGTCGCCAGCGAAACTGCTTCGAGGAGGTTCCCGTGCGACCTGTTCATCTATTCGTGACCATCGTCGCGGCGCTCGCCGCCGCGTGCAGCTCGGAAACGCCGGCTGGCGGGCCGACCGGGGCCGGCGATCTCGGCCTCTCCGGAAGCCCCGTGGTCGAGTCCGCCTCCGGCGGCTACCACTTCACCACCGAGCCGCACTTCTTCGGCGTCCCGGTCGAGAACCGGTTGACGTTCATCGCCAACCGCCACGCGGACGGATCGCTGAGCGGGCGCTACAACTACGAGCAGGGAGTCCTTGGGGATCGGTTCATCTTCCGCGGCAGCGTGACGTGCTTCGAGATCTACGACACGCCCGTGCTCGTGGACTGGGAAGAGATCCCGGCGATGACCTCCAACCGGGCGAAGTGGGGCGGGCTGATCGAGTACAGTAACGACCCGACCCTTCCGGCCGGCGGATTCATCTGGTTCCAGTCGATCGACAACGGGGAGGGCGCGGGACCGCCGGACCTGAGCACGATCTCCGGATTCGGCGACGAGGCCGCGAACGAGGCCTTCTGCGCCGTCGAAGACGTGCCGAGATCTCAGTTCGGTCCGCACCCGGTGATCGGTAACATCCAGGTCGGGCCCTAGTTCTCTCGAGAATCGCAGGGCGGCCGGTCCCGTCGGCTGGCGCACGGGACCCGGCCCGCCCTCACGATCCGGCGGCCATCCGCTCGCGGATCCGACATCCGCTCAGCTCCCGACCAGGATCTCCTCGAACAGCGCCAGCGCCCGCGGGTCGCCGGAATCGGCGAGCCAGAACATGGCCTTCTCCCGGATCCGCGGGTCGCCGTCACCGCGCGCGATCCGGAGGAGCGCTTCGATCCCCTCGTCGCCGTCCAGCTCGGAGAGCGCGAAGACCGCCGCCTCGCGGACCTCGAGGTCGATCCGATCGTCGGCGGTGAGGTCCTCGAGGTCGCCGGCGACCCGGTCGCCGGCCATCTGCCCGAGCCAGAAGACGGCTTCCTCACGGGTCTCTTCGGCAACGCCGGCATTCCGCGCCAGGGCGAGCAGCTCGGGCCACACGACGACCCCGCGGGCGATCGTGGCCGGGAAGATCGCCTGCTCCCCGCCTTCGCCGCGGTCGGTCCGCGCCAGGTCGAGTAGGAGCCGCACCGCGACCGCCGGCTCGAGCGTGCCGAGGTCGACCGCGTCCCGGCGGGCCGTCCAGCGCCCGCCCACGTATGTGTCGACGTCGACGATCCGACCCCTGCTGACATGGACTGCCACCCGCGCCGGGCCGGGTTGGCACTCCTTCTCCCATACTCCGTCCAACTCCAGCACGCCGCCCTGGATCGTGCGGATATTGCCGCGGCCGTCCCCGCAGAGTCCCTCGCGCGCGTCGAACGACAGCAGCAGCATCCCGTCCCCGAGCCGGGCCGCCCGGTCGGCGAGCCCCTGCCCGCGCGCCGCGCCGGCGTCGCAGCCGGCCATCGCGGCTACCATGAGGGCGGCCGCCGCGAATCTCCCCCACGCCCTCACTGGCTGATCAGCTCCTCGAGGAATCCGGGCACGCGCGGGTCGTCGCTCTCGCCGAGCCAGAAGAGGGCCTTCTTGCGGAGCTCCGGATCGGTTTCCGTCCGCGCGACCTGGAACAGCTTGTCGATCGCGGCCGGCGTGTCGAGCTCGGAGTAGACGAAAAGGAGCTGGTCCTTGAGCTCCATCTCGCGCACGCGGTCGTACAGTCCGAGGAGCCGGGGCTCCACCAGCTCGACGTCCGTCTCCCCCGCCCAGTAGAGCGCCTTCTTGCGGATCTCGATCGGCTCGCTTCCGTCGCCGGCGACCTCGAACAGCCAGTCAACCGACTCGGGATCCTCGGACTCCGACGCTGCGTAGAGCACCTTCTCCTTGAGCGCCTCGCTCTCCACTCGTCCGTAGAGCTCCCGCAGGAACACGACGTCGCCTCCGCCCTCGCGCTCGGCGAGCCAGAACAGCGCCTTTTCGCGGATCTCCTCCGGCTGGCTGGAGTCGAGCGCGTAGCGGCGCAGGATCTGCCCCGCCCGCTCGCTCTCGCTCTCCGACAGCGCGAACAGCGCCTTCTCGCGCAGCTTCTCGTCCCGCGACTGCTGGAGGATCTGCTCGAGTGCGTCGACCGCACGCTCATCGTCGACCTCCGAGAGCCAGAAGACCGCCTGACCGCGGACCTCGGCGTCGGGGTCCTCCCGCGCGACCCGCAGCAAGATCTCGGTGGCCTCGGGCGACTCGCCGTCGGCGACGATGAAGACCGCCTGCCGGCGCAGCGTCACCGAGCACTCGTCGCGCCGCGCAAGCACCTTCTCGAGGACCGGCAGCGCGCGCTCGGCGTCCATCTCCATCAAAGCGTTCAGCGCCGCGATGCGCACGTCGGTATCCTCGTCGGGACAGTCGTCGCCCGACACCTCGTAGGCGCCGGGGCCGGCCAGCTCGTAAACCCGCTGGGCGGCATCGGCGTCGCCTCCGCGCGCCAGGACGCCGCGGATCCGGACCGCGAGCGCGTCCGCGTCGCCGCGGGTCGCCGCGCCGGGGTACTGCTCGCGCTGGAGCTCGAGCGCGTCCAGCGCCTCGCGCATGGCGGCGGGCGTCCCCACCCGGTAGAGCGCGTAGGCCTGCCAGTAAGGCGCGTCGGGCGCATACTCGGATCCCGGCTCCTCGTCGACGATGCGACGAAACAGCCGCGCCGCCTGGCGGTTGTCGCCCCGGACGAGCGCAGCGCGGGCCTGCTGGTAGAGCGTGTCGGCCGGGTCGCCGAGCCGGTGGATGGCGGGAGGCGTCGCGTCGGGCACCTCGGCGATGGCGTGCGGCGGGTCGTCGGTCGCGGCCGCCAGCCCGCCGATCAGCGGCACGACGAGGGCGGCTCCGAGGATCCAGCTCTTGAAGGGGCTCATGGTACCTCTCCTGGGATGAATGCCGTCAGATGGCGCCGACGCCCGTGGGGATCGCCCCGCGGATGCGCGGCATGAGATCTCGGTCTTCGATCGTGCGGTCGATCATCTCTTCGTCCAGGGGATCGGGTTCCCCGGTCCGCTGGACGATCTGCGCGAGCACGAGCTCCAGGTCCCGGAGCAGGTCGCGCATGCCGGGGTCGTCCGCCGCCGGCGAATCGAGCAGGAGCCGCGTGGACGAGAGCACGTCCCGCGCCCAGCGCCCGACTGCGGGGTCCATCCGGTCGGCGGCCCGGTCCGACCGGTACTGCACGAGGAGCGCCTCGGCCTGCCCCAGCATCTGTTGGGAGGCGAGCCGGTAGAGGTCGCTGGCCGTCGAGGGGCCGGGCGCCGGGGCCTCCCGGGCCGGGGCGCGCCGACCGGCGTCCGGCCGGGCGACTGCCCGCGCGGGGGTCTCTCGCGGGGCCACCTCGGTCTCCGCCGGCGCGACCGCGAGCTCGCTCGGCGCGGCCGTCTCGACCCCGGGCTCGGCGATCGGGCGCGCGGTCCCGGTCTCGGGTTCCCGCGGCGCGGGCGACTCCGCGACCGGTGGCCCGGCCTGGCCCTTCCGCTCCGCCTCGTCCCGCATCGAGATCCGCCCCAGCGCGATGCCCAGCGCGAGGACCGCGGCCACCGCCAGCGTCCCCAGCCACCAGCGCCGGGGCGCGAGCGAGATGACGCGCCCGCGGCCTTCGTTCGCCCCACCCCGGGCCGCCTCGATCCGCGCCCACATCTCGTCGCGCGGGGTCGCGGGCGGCTCGTGATAGAGGCTCCTGTGCCGCTGGAGCAGCTCGCCGATCCTCTCGTCAGGCCGCTCCTCGCCGGTCTCGGGGCTTCGGGTCTCTTCGCTCATCGTGTCATCCCATCCATTCCATCGCGTAAGGCGCCAGCTTCTCGCGCAGCATCGCGCGCGCCCTGGACAGGCGCGCCTTGGACGATCCCTCGGCGATGCCGAGCGCCGATCCGATCTCGTCGTGCGTGTATCCCTCCAGGTCGTGCATCACGACGACGATCCGATAGTGGTCCTCGAGCCCGTCGAGCGCGGTGGTCAGCCGCTCCTTCAGGTCGGGCTCGGGCGGCTCGGGCGCGGTCGCGTGCCGGTCTGCCGCCTCGAGCGGCTCGGCGCGCTTCTCGTGGCGCTTGACCGACCGCAGCCCGTTCAGCACCACGCGGGTCGCGATCGAGTGGAGCCACGTCGAAAGCGCCGCCTCACCCCGGAAATCCTTCAGCGCGCCGAAGGCCTTGACGAACGTCTCCTGGACGAAATCCTGCGCCAGGTCGTCGCGGCCGCACATCCGGAAGGCCAGCCGGTAGACCCGGTCGACGTGCGCCTCGTACAGCCCCCGCTCCGCGGTGCGGTCCCCGTTCCGCGCGCGTTCGATGAGTTCCCGCTCGCTCACCCGTCTCCCGGTTCCGTTCGCCGGTCGCCATTCTCGACCCGTTGGACCCGGGCTAGCGCGCGACCGTTGCACGCCGAGCATAGCCTCGGTTGTGAACCCTCTATACCGTTTGGACTTGCACAGCTCAAGGGTCGCGCGTCGGCCCCATGCCCAAGGAGCCCGGCCCGAACATCCCCATCGTCAACGCAGGGAATCCTACCAGGGTTTCTTCTTCGATAATTTCGGAGAGTTCGACGCGCCGAAACCAGACGAGGGGCTTCGGGAGCCGTGTCTCTGACGTGGCGCGCTTTCGACCACCTTGCTACCCTTTCCTTTGTGACCTCGACGTCGTTCGCCCGCATCGCCGGCGTGCTGATGCTGACTTCACCGGTGGCTTGCGGAGACTCCCCGGTCGGGCCGCCCGCCGGACCCGCGGTCGGCTCCGTGCGGGAGGGCGCCGCGCTCTACGACGGCCTCGAGCTGGCACTCCAGTCCTCGTGGATAGGCTGGGGGATCGAGCCGCTGCCGGGCCCCCGGCTGGACGCCTTGGGCTTCCGCGTCCTCAACGCCGCGCCGGACCCGCGCGGCTTCGACCCCCGCGCGGTCCGCGTCGAGACGGCGGACGGGACGTACTGGCCGCGAGTCGTCGTGGGCACCGACCCAGAGCTCCGGCCGATGACGCTCGACCCCTCGGCGGACGCCTTCGGGTGGATCGTGTTCCGCGTGCCCGCGGGCGCGAAGCCGGTCGCGGTCGTGTGGTCGCCTGCCCCAGGCCTGGTGCTCCGGATCCCGCTTCCGGCTCCGCCCAAGTAGGCCCGACGCCGCGCCCTTCAGCGCGCCCGGCTGCGCGCCCGGCTTACGTCCCGAACCGCTCCATCGTGTAGACCCGCACGATCCGGCACGTCGTTTCCGGTCCGCTCTGCTCGACGACCTCGGTGGCGACCAACCGGTCCCCCGAGCGCGGCGCGCCCGAGATCGTCGCGTCGACCCGGAACAGGCCGTCGGGGCTTTGGGCGCTGCGAGCCGTTTCGAACTGGCCGCCCCGCTTCACCATGCCGACGTATTCCTGGTGGGAGAAGAAGATCGAGAGGAAGTCGCCGGACTGGCTGATCAGCCACGTCTGGACGTCGTCCTGGGTGTCGCCGGTGCATGTGTTCTCGGTCACCGCGATCTCCCCCCGCCATGGGCCCGCGAGGGCCGGGATCTCGGGGGCGAACGAGTCCTCGCAGGCGAAGGCCGCTCCGGCCGCGAGCGCGATGCCGAGAAAGCTTGCCGCCCGTCCGATGCTCATCGTGAATCCTCCCGCGCGGAAATGGTTGGGCCGCTGGCGTGGTCGGTCTCCAAACGCCGTCGGCGAGCGGGCTGGTTTACCGGCCCGTCACGAGCCCCCGGGCGACGGCACGGTCGTCACGTCGAGCGCGATCCTCCACTCGCCGCCCGGGAGGCGGCGCCAGACCCGCAGGTAGCCGGCCGCATCGGGGTCTCCCGTTGGTCGCACCGTCCCGTAGACGTAGCCGAGGTCTCCGGCCGCCGAGACGAAAACCTCCGACGGCTGCCATTCGACGGGGAGTCGGCCGGCGAGCGGTGCGGCGGCATCGACCCCGACCGCCCGCGACGCTCCCTCCCGGAGGAGGAGGATGCCGGGCCAGGCGCGCTCCCGATAGGCCCGCTCGAGGTCCTCCCCGGCCGCCTTAGCGAACGCGCGCTCCGCGGCCAGCACCTCGGCGGGCGTCGCGGCGACGTCCGCGGCCGGGCCGACGGGATCGAGCTCGGGCTCGCCCGGTGGGGCCGCGTGCGGCCCGTGACCGATCCCGATGTCGGCCGCGAACCTCCACGACCCGTCCGCGCGCTTCCGCCACACGGTCGCATACTCGCCGAATGCGACCGGCGGCTCCGAGGAGTCTCCGCGCCGGAACTCCCACGGACCGGTCGTAAAGCCCATGTCCCCCGACGCGGCGATCGCCGCGTGGGCCGGCTCCCACGACAGGAGTCCCGGCCGGTCCTCGCGTGCCTCCCAGGTCGCGCGGGCGTCGACCGGGCCGGGCTCGAACACGATGCTCCCTTCACCCATGTGGGCGAGGAAAGCCGCCCGTGTCCCGTTCTCGGCCGCGTCCCGGGCAAACGCCCGCTCGGCCTCGACGAGGACGCTCGCGTCCGGGGAGTACTGCGCCGACGGAAAACCGAACTGGAGGAGAAGGAGGGGCGGGACGAGCATGCGGCAGGTCACGTCAGGGCTCCGGACACGGGGGACGGCACGAGGTCCCGGCAGTCTTCCGTCCGCCGCCGCGAACGTCAACCACCCGGCGGCGAGCGGCGCGGATCGGACGGCCGGCGGTCGCATCGACGCGGCGAGCGGCGACCTCTAGCGGGCGGGGCCCCGGGCCTCGACCTCGAGCACGATCCGCACGTCGTCGCCGACCACCCAGCCGCCGGCCTCGGTGAGCCGATTCCACATGAGACCGTAGTCCTTGCGATTGACCGTGGTCTCGGCGGTCCACCCGGTGATCGGCCGCCCCTCGCCTCCGGTCGTCGCGCCCTCGAGCGCGACATCCAGGACGACCGGCCTGGTGACCCCGCGGATCGAGAGATCGCCCTCCACGCGGAGCAGCCCCTCCCCGGCCGGTTCCACCTTCGTGCTCTGGAACGTGAGGGTGGGATAGGAGTCGGCGGCGAAGAAGTCCGGCGATCGCAGATGGTTGTCGCGACGATCGTTGTCCGTGTCGATGCTGGCCGCGTCGATCGTAGCCGTGACCCAGGACGACGCCGGATCGGCGGGGTGGTACGCGAACGTGGCCGCGAAGCGGTTGAACTTCCCGGTTACGGTCGACACGCCCATGTGCCGCACCTTGAACATGACCTGGGTATGGGCGGTATCGACCTCGTACTCGACGGGGCCGTCGGGCAACGGGGCCTGGGCGCGCGTCGGATCGGCGGCGAAAAGGAACGTGGCCAAGGCCAGCGCGGCCGCGGCCGGCCCGGGGACGAACGATCGGATGCGGTTCATCGATGCTCCTCTCGAGATCCTCTTCGAATGCCGCGGCGCGTATTGGATGAGCTCCCGGGCGCGGACGTTCAAACCGCGTTTTGGCCGCCTGCGTTCAATCGCCCCCGACGCGCTCGATCCACGCCGCGAACGCGGCCAGGAACTTCCCGAGGTGCGCGCGGGTCGGCTCGTCGATCAGCCGGCCCTCCGCGTCGAACAGCTCGGATGCCCGCCGCACCAGAACCTCGGGCTGCGGCATCGCGAACGAGTTCGTGAACACGAACGCCTGCCGGAGCTGGCTCTGGCCGCGCGCGGTGCCGCCCATGCCGGGTGTCGCACCCATGACCGCGACCGGCTTTCCGTTCAGGACAGAATTCCGCGGCGGACGGCTCGCCCAGTCGATGGCGTTCTTGGTCACGCCCGGCACCCCGAGGTTGTACTCCGGGGTCGCGATCAGAAGCCCGTCGGCAGCGCCGATCGCCCGCTTGAACGCGGCGACCGGCTCCGGGTCACCCTGCGCTTCGAGGTCGGCGTTGAAAAGCGGGACGCCGCCGATCTCGACGACCTCGATCGTCATCTCCTCCGGCGCGAGCTCCACGGCGGCGCGAAGGAGCCCCCGGTTGTAGGAGCCCGAGCGCAGACTGCCGGCGAAGGCCGCCACCCGGGTCACGCTACCACCAGCTCGTCGACGAAGCACCACGACCACGACTCCCCCGGCTGGACCGACCGCACGATCGGATGCCCGGTCTCGCGGAAGTGAGCGGTCGCGTGGCGGTTCGGCGAGGAGTCGCAGCAGCCGACGTGGCCGCAGGTCCGGCACATCCTCAGGTGTACCCACCGGCTCCCGATCTTCAGGCACTCCTCGCACCCCTCGGACCGCGGCTGCACGTCGCGCACCTGGTCGAGATGGGAGCAGCTCATCGCGGCGCCTCGACCGGAGTCACCCAGAGGGAGACCTTGCGCCCGTTCCGCAGGACGGCCGCCGGCATCGACGTCCCGATCCGCTCCTCGAGCAGGAGCCGATGCAGGTCGTCGATCCCGCCCACCGGCTCGCCGTCGAGCTCGACCAGCACGTCGCCTTGCCGGAATCCCGCCCGGTCGGCGGGCCCGTCCGGCTCGCAGGACGTGACCAGCACGCCCCCGCCAGACCCCAGCCCGTGACGCCGCACGCTGCCCCGGTGAAGGGTCAGGTTCTGGGCCGAGATTCCGAGGAACCCGCGGCGGACGAATCCATGGTGCAGGAGCTGGGCGACGACCGGTTTCACCGTGTTGATGCCGACCGCGAAGCACAGATTCTGCGCGGGGAGGATCGTGGCCGTGCAGATCCCCACCACCCGGCCCGCGCTGTCGACCAGCGGCCCGCCGGAGTTGCCGGGGTTGAGCGCCGCGTCGGTCTGGATCACGTCGTCGATCAGTCGGCCGGTCGTCGAGCGGAGCGTCCGGCCGAGCGCGCTGACGACCCCAGCCGTAACCGTGCTCTGGAACCCGAGCGGGTTGCCGATCGCGACGACGAGCTGCCCGGGCCTGAGTCCGCGGCTGTCGCCGAGCGGCGCGACCGGCAGGTCATCGCCCGACTCGATCCGGATGACCGCCGTGTCCGTCGCCGGATCGTCGCCGACGACGCGGGCGGCCGTCGTCGCGCCGTCCGCCAGCGTCACCTCCAGCGCTCCCGCGCCGGCCACGACGTGGCTGTTCGTCAGCGCGAACCCGTCGGGCGCGAACGCGAACCCCGATCCCTGGCCCCCGCTGGGTCGGCGGCGCCCGCCCTCCGTCGCGCTCCGCCACGACACCCCGATCACGGCGGGTGATATCCGCCCGACTACGTCGACGACAGCGCGCGAGTAGGCGTCGAGCAGCTCGCCGTCGTCGGGCCGCGAGTCGGCCGCGACCGCGCGCGTCGGTCCCGCGGGCTCCGACCTCGAAGGTTCCTCTGCCGAGATCACTCGATAGGCCATGCATCCCTCCTCATTGGACATCGATCCGGCCGATCCGGCCGGTGCCGCTGAGCGCGAGCCACACGCGGCCGCGCGCCGAATCCGTGACCATGTGCCGCACGATCGCGTTCGGCGTCGGGATGCGCGCGGTCTCCTGCACCCGGGTCGCGGGATCGAAGGCCACCATGAGCCCGCTCGACGCCTCGCCGTACCACAGCCGGCCGTCGGAACCGATCGCGATCCCGTACGGCTGTCCTTCCGGCGTTGCGGTGTCGAACTCCTCGAACGAGCCCGTGCCGGGATCATGGCGCCCGAGCTTGCCGCGCGGATAGTCCGTGTACCAGACGATCCCGTCGCCGTCGACCACCAGCCGCCGCGGCCGGCTCGCCGGGTCGGGCAGCTCGACTCGGTCGAACGTGGGCCCGGCCGGGTCGATCCGGAGGAGCCCGTTCGTGCCGAAGAGCGCGACCCAGAGCGAGCCGTCGGGCGCCGGGACGATCCCGTACGGCCGGGCGCCCTCGACCTCCACCGGCCACACGTCGACGTTCCCGGTCGCCGGGTCGAGCCGGCCGATCGCGTTCCCCTGTTGCACGGTGAACCACACCATCCCGTCGTGGACGACGAGCGTGTGCGGATCGCGCGCGCCCGGCGTCGGGAACTCCCGGATCTCTCCGGTCGTGGGGTCGAGCCGGCCCAGCCGCCCCGCTGCGTTTCCGGTGTACCACACGGCGCCGTCCGGAGCCACGGTGATCCCGTGCGGACCCGAGGCCGGCGTGGGGGTCGACCAGTCCCGGAACTCGCCGGTCCCCGGGTCGAGCCGGCCGATGAAGCTGTTCCGCTGGTCGGTGTACCAGACGATCCCATCGGCCGAGACCGCCGGGTCGTGAGGGAACGCATCTTCGCGCGGGATCGGGTACTCCACGATCGCGATCGAGTCGGCCACCGAAGCCCCGGCCGACGCCGCCGACCCGGCGGCCTCCGCGCCGTCCGCGACCGCTTCGCCGCTTCCCTGCCGGCACGCAAGGGATACCAGCGCGACGAGTA
>Ga0214472_10005127_pt1 | contig 13784 bp, 12 predicted proteins | sample RVTome_6_FD_207662 | JGI IMG/M metagenome (GOLD analysis project Ga0214472, IMG submission 207662) | Soil microbial communities from uranium-contaminated site in the Upper Colorado River Basin, Wyoming, United States - RVT140D175 | ecosystem: Environmental > Terrestrial > Soil > Contaminated >... | reverse complement strand
ACGACGTGACCCGGGCGATATTTGGGTTCGCTGGCAATATTGGACTGTGGATACTAAAACCAATTGCGCTGGGAATTGGATTTATCGCGGCGGGAATGGTGGCGTTGATTAACTGGTTTGCCGGTTTCTTTGACGGTGGCGACTTGAGCGGTCTGGAGGAAGCGCAGCGGCAGATTCAACAGTTTCACGATAGCCTGGAGGAAGTGGAGCAGGGCGGACCGCCCGTACTTTTGATCGCTTTGCTAAAGTGGGCTGCTTTCTTGTTGGCCACCATCATTGTTGGATGGGTATTGTTTCACCTGTTCCGGTTTCGCCGCTATTTCAGGAGCCCCGGTGAGGTTGAAGAGACCAGGGAATCGCTCTTCAGTTGGGACCGGGCCAATCGGGATTTGGCCTCTGTGATTAGCGGCTGGTGGGATAATCTGGTGCAGGCCGCCGGAGGAGACGGCCGGCGGCGTCCGGAACCGCGGGATCCAAGGGAGCTGTATCATAGCTTTTTGCTGCTGTCAGAGGACATTGGCCGCCCGAAACGAGAAGAGCAGACTCCCAAGGAGCACCAGAGCGGGCTGGGCCAGACGCTGCCTCCCGACCCGGTGGCCCACATAGTAGACGGTTTCCAGGAAGTACACTATGGCCATGGTGACGTTGCCGACGAGCAGATGCAGGGACTGCTTCAGGACTGGACAGACCTTCAGCAGTTCGTTGCCGACCGGGGCAAGGCGAATCGCCAAGCAACGCTAAACCAGGGAGAGGATGCCGGAACCTGATTCTGGCGGAAGGGCCTTGGACTTCGTGGAATGGGCCGGTCGAACCATCCGGGGACTTCGGGCCGCCGCCCTTCGACCTGCTCAGGAACCGCGGGCTGGGTTGATAACACCAGCAAAGCGATTTGGTATTACCGGTATTAACATAGAAACCCGGGGATCACTCGCGAAACCCGGGGATCACTCGCCGAGCGATGGTCTCCATCAACTCGGTGATCCTGGGAACTTCCCCGGTGTTCAACGCCAGGACAATGTGCTCTACCCCGGCGGTCTGGTAGGCGGCGATGCCGGCGATCATCTGGTCCACGTTGTCCCCCGAGATGCGCGCGCGAGCGGCGGCCCGGTCGCTGGAGGGAGCGCCGTGGGCCTCTACCTCTACTCGAGCCGACCAGGTCAAAGACTCCGGGCTTCGCCCCGCGGCTCTGGCTGATTCCTGAATCGCGCGGCGGCTGATGCTGTAGTCCTCGGCGGCAACTCCCGAGGGATGCCAGCCGTCGCCCAGAGTGGCAGCGCGTTTCAGGGCTCCCGGGCTGGCCCCGCCGACCCAGATGGGGATGTGGGGCTTTTGCACTGGCTTGGGCGAGAACTTGAGGTCGGCGAAGTTCCAGCGGCGACTGTGGTAGCTGGGGTCTTCGCCAGTCCACAGTTCCTTCATGATCGCGATGCACTCGTTGGTCAGCGCACCGCGCTGCTTCATGGGTATGCCCAACGCTTCGAACTCCTCGGTCATGGCGCCCACGCCCACACCCAGGGTAACCCGGCCCCCGGACATTTGGTCCAGGGTGGCGGTGTATTTGGCCAGTTCGATGGGGTTGTGATACGGCAGCACCAGCACCGAGGTGCCCAGCAGCACAGTTTTGGTGGTTGCCGACAGGTGGGAGAGGATTGCCAGGGGATGATAATATGGTTTCCCGTCCAGTCGCTGTCGAATGTACCCGTTATTGAACAGATGGTCCATCACCCAGACCGAGTCGTACCCCAGGTCCTCGGCCAGCGGGCCAAAGGCCAGTACCTGCTGGGGGTCGGCGATTCCCCAGTTGTTGGGTACGGTTACACCAAACTTCATAATCCCCTTCCCTAACTGGTTGAATTCAAGCGGTCTTGATGGCCTGCACCAGCCGGGCGGTCTCGATGGCGGCTGACGCTGCGTTGCTGCCCAGGTTCCCCGACTTGCCCCCGGCGCGATTGATGGCCTGTTCCATATTATCGGTGGTGAGAACGCCAAATACCGTGGGTATGCCGGTTTCTCGGCCGGCGGCGCTGATACCGGCAGCGGCCTGGTTCGCCACCATTTCGTAGTGGTCGGTCTCCCCTCGGATCACCGCCCCCAGGCAGATTACGGCGTCGTACTGCCCGCTGGTGCCGAAGGACTTGGCAACCACCGGCAATTCGAAGGACCCGGGGACCCAGGCCAAGGTGATGTCATCATCTCTGACGCCATGACGGGTCAGAGTTTCGATGGCGCCTTCCAATAACCTCCCGGTCACAAACTGGTTGAATCTGGCGACCACCACGGCTACTCTAAGACCCTGGCCGCTCATTTCCACCTTCAATTCTCTGGGCACTTTGTCTTCTCCTGGCGAGTATTCAATCGCGATTACCCGGGCGAGACGCTTTCGTATTCAGGACCGGATACACCAGCTAACCAAACTTTGTCCGCCAACGCCGGCTCCCGGACCGCGCCGGCAGTGATGGGCTGAGTTTCCGGCGCAACGCCACGAACCGCCGGTCGGCTACAGTTTACACGGGAAGCTGGAGGTTATCCAGCTTTGTCCAGCATATTTCGGATGGTAAACATCCGTTGCAACAGGGTGAAGCAGGAAACGCCGGCAATGGCGACCAGCACCCAGACGATGAAGCTGAAGCCAAGAAAATGGTCAATGATCAGGCCGACGCCGAGGATAATCACCCGTTCGGTACGGGTCATCACTCCGGCCCTGGTAAACACTCCCAAACCCTCGCCCCTGGCCCGTAGATAGCTGACGCCCTGGGAAAAAATCAGGGCCAGCAGCAGCGCCGTCAGGAAAAATAGCCTGAAGGGTTCTGCGAAATCGGCCCGCAGGCCGTAAATGGACAGTCCCACGAACAAACTAGCTTCTCCCAGCCGGTCGAATACCGAGTCCAGCAGGGCTCCAAAGGGGCTAGCCTTGTCGGTGAGGCGGGCCAGCGCTCCATCGAACAGGTCCAGACCTCCACCCACCAGGAAAACGACGCCCCCGATCAACAGCCAACCATAACCGACCAGAAAGGCGGCGGCTACGCAAATCGCGAACCCCAGCAGAGTTATAGAGTTGGGCGTGAGCCCGAGGGTGCGAAAAAAACGGGCGCCGGGCAACTCCACGTACTGGAACATCGCCGACCTAAACTGCTCTCTTCCCAGAACGGCCATTCCCTTCCCACGTCTGTTGGACGGTTTCCATGGTTTCGTAATAATATTCTTCCACCCGGCGGGTCACTGAACTCCAGCGGTATTGCTGAACCATTTGCTGACCCTGGATTCCCATCCTGGCCCGAAGGTCAGGGTTGTTGGCCAGGTAGGACAGCGATTCGAACAAGGCTTGAGGGTCACGTTTGGGGACGAGCAACCCCTGCTTGCCATGGGATACAATGCCGTCGTAACCTTCGATGTCCGATGCGACCACCGATTTGCCGGCGGCCATTGCCTCCAGCAGCACGATTCCGAAGCTCTCCGCTCCGGTGGCCGGCGAGCAGAAAATATCGGCGGTAGCATAGTATCGGGCCAGGTCCCGATACGATACCTTGCCCACCATCACTACGTCCCGAGGGTTGCGTGCGCTGAGAATACGGTGCGACTCTTTATCGGGACTGCCCGGCCCAACTACCAGCAATCGGGTCTTGGGAAGTTCTCTTTGCAGGCGGCTGTAAGCATCCAACAAATATCGCAATCCCTTGCGCTTTTCCAGCCTTCCCACGAAGAGGATGTTGGTCTTGCCATCTTGATACTGGGGCCAAGGTTGGGGGTTCCTGGCAAAGTGGTCAACGTCAATGCCATTGGGAATAATTCGATACTCCCGAGGAAAAAATTTGTTGACGTAGCGCTGCGCCACCGGAGACACCGCGATGCGTCCATGCAGCCGGTCGTGCCATCGCTTGATGATCGGGTGGCTCAGCCGGTACAGGTGCTGACGTTTGTAGTAGGCGTGAAAGGTACCAATGTTTACGGCATTGGAAGCTTCCAGTACACACAATGGCAGTACTGGCGCCAGGGGTTCGTGCAGGTGAATAATGTCGAAGGACTCCCGCTCCAACAGAGAGCGGATCCTCCGGTAGAGCCACCAGGACAAAGAGACTCGAGCCACCGAACCGCCGCTGGGCAGGGGGACCGAACGCCCAAGGGGAACGAAGGGAGTAGTATCGTCACCCTGTCTTGAAGGCGAATGCGGCGCCAGTACTTGAACCTGATGCCCAAACCGGCGCAGTTCGTTGCTAAGCTGGGACACGTGAGCCGTCACGCCCCCGGGCCAGGTAAAATCATAGGGAGATACCATCGCTATTTTTAAGCGATTCATCCACCTACCCCCCTCTCCCAACAATTAATAACTGAGGGTGCCCTTGGCGCTAATAAAGTCCTCAACCATCTGACGGGCCACATCATCGGTGTACTGGACGGGAGGCGATTTCATAAAGTATGCGCTGGGCCCATATATCGCGCCCCCCTCTCCCCGGTCCAGGGCCAACTTGGCGCAGCGGATGGCGTCCACCACCACTCCGGCCGAGTTGGGACTATCCCATACCTCCAGTTTAGTTTCAATGTTGATCGGCGCTCCCCCGAAGATTTTGCCCTCCATGCGGATGTAGCACCACTTGCGGTCCAGGAGCCAGGGCACGTGGTCGCTGGGGCCGATGTGGACTTGATCTGCCGAAATTTGCTCATCCATTTGAGAGGTGACGGCACCGGTCTTGGAGATCTTCTTGGAGATCAGCCGTTCCCGCTCCAGCATGTTCAGAAAATCGGTGTTGCCGCCGAAGTTCAACTGATAGGTGTTTTCGATGGTTGCACCCCGGTCTTCGAAAAGGCGGGTCAGTAACCGGTGGAGAATGGTCGCGCCGACCTGGGACTTGATATCGTCCCCGATGATGGGCAGACCACGCTCCTCAAAGCGGCCCCGCCAGTACGCTTCTTTGGCCATAAACACCGGTATGCAGTTGATGAATCCGCACCTGGCGTCCAGGACTTGCTCAACGTACCATTTCGTGGCCATTTCACTGCCCACCGGCAGGTAATTAATGACGATATCAACTTCCCGTTCTTTGAGGATGCCGGATATGTCGGCAGTGGAATGATTGGATTTTTTGACCAGGTGGGAGACATACTTGCCAATGCCATCGTGAGTCATCCCGCGCTGGACGATTACTCCGGTTCGTGGAACCTCGGCGAATTTGAGGGTGTTGTTGGGCTGGCAATAGATGGCCTCGGAGAGGTCTTTACCCACCTTGTTTTCGTCGATGTCAAATGCGGCGACAACTTCGATGTCCTCAATTCGATATTCTCCGATTCGGGTGTGCATGACCCCGGGGACGTCTTCATTCTCGGGCAATTCTACATACTTATTGACGCCCTGAACCAGAGATGAAGCACAATTGCCCACCCCGATGATGGCTACCTTGATTTTCCCCAAATCTCTGCTCCTTCCTGATCGCCGAGGCTTATGCTGCTGGCAAGCGGGTGCATTTTAACAGGTTAAGGTTTTTCTAACAAGAAGGTTTCCGGGTTGATATCAACGGTTAATATTAACGTAAATGTCTAACCGTTCTTGTCGACGTATCATAAACGTTGTCGGCCGCCAGGTGAAGGTACTAATGGACTACTTTGCCGTGGTAATGCCGCCGGCATCCTGGCCGAAGCAGGTTAAACTGTTGGGCGGCTCATGTCATTGGCTTACTTTAACGCTGGCGCCAAAGAAACGGAAGATGGCGGTCTGGTCGTCGTGGCGATACCTGGCACCCAGCAACTCAGGGGCCAGACCCTGTTCCAGGTGAAGGTCGATGCGGCCTTTGACCATTTGCGCGGCTTCTTCCGGGGAGGATGCTTTCCTGATGATGTCCACCAACTCGGAGACACGCACGTTGTCACTGACGCCATCGCTGGCCACGATCAGCTTGTCGCCGGGTTCAACTTCCACCTCGGTACGGTACAGATTCAGATGCTCTTCTCCGCCAATTACCTTGGTGCCGCCGGGGCGGAGCAATCCACCCACTCTCCCCGCCAATTGCTGGTGGGTATCGGACCTTACGTGATAGATGGGACTGTCACCGGCATTGATGGCGTAGATTCGGTCACCCCGATACATGGCCGCCGACACGGTGGTTAGCAAGAAACGTCCCCCGCCCACCTGATAGAACTCGGCATTCATCTCTTCAAGCACTTTGACCACATCCTCCAGCGTGTTAATGGTCGCCGCGTTAAGCGCGTTGGCCACTGAACTGCTGGCCTCTTCACCACCGTGCCCGGTGACTCCATCCAGGACCACGTCCAGAAAACTGCCGTCGCCCAGGTCTTTGACCAGAAAGGAGTCCTCTCCATGAGAAGAGTTGTCTTGGAAACTGGAGTACGTGCTGGCAATCATAGCGGGCTTCCTTAAAATCCCCTTTGGGGTTTAGCAAATGTTCGGGCGCTAAACAAATGTATCGAATGCGGCCAGGTCAGTAATCGGGTTGAACAGGTAACGGCGCCAGTATTCTTCGTGGAGTAATTGTAGTGCGTCACGCCAAGCCTGTTTGGCTTCATCCAGGTTGGTAAGGGTCCGGTTGCGGATTCTAACTTCCTCTAAATAGCCCGTCAAGTCCTTTCTGAAATCCCCAAAATCAGTATAAGCCCGATCCCGCACCTTGGCGATCAGGTAGAGCGCGGCGTTCCGGGCCGGGTCGGCAAAATTGCCAAATCGTCTGGCCAATTCGTCCAGTTCTTCCTCCAGGGAAATTACCGGGCGCATTCCATAAGGGTCGCGGTAACCAGCGGCTGCTCGGGGAGGAAGCTGGGGAACGATGTAAAACTTGAGAACTTCCAGGTAGAAATCGTGGATGTCCCGGTGCCGCCGACTTCTTGAGCTGCTACTTCTTGAGCTACTCGGCTCAAGCGGGGCGACCAGGTCACCGGAATCAATGATTGTGATGCTGTTGGTGGCCGGTTGGTAAAAAATATTCTGTGGGCCCTGATCCAACAGCACGTAGCCGGCATCGAAGAACCGTTCCTGCAGGTCAACCAGCTGCTGCTGTACCCCAAAGGGTGGGTCACTGGCCAGGTAAGGCAATGGATGTAAAGCGAACAGGTTTTGCCCCAGACCAATGGGTACCTTCAAGATTCGCGCCCGAACGTCCCCCGCCAGAGGGATGCCCTGCGCTCTGGCCACCACCAGGACCCGGTATTCCTGGCCTAGAGAATCGCCGTAGTAGCGGTCATGGTTCGCCCGGGCCGAATAGCCAAGTACCGGCGCCAAATGGGGAATCTGATTGCCCAAATCCTGGTACAACTGGAGGGTGCGGTCGGTGCGGGCTTCAATGGGGCCGTGCATCTGGCGGCTGATCGCTTGGGGCACCGGGCGTTTCAGAACCACCTGCTGTCGGGTTTCCTGGTCGATGGCGGCCCGAACATCATAGTCGGCGCCGGTGCCCAGCAGTCCAGTTATCTGGTAACGTTGTAGTTCTACCTGTTCCATCAGTGGCGTTATTGCGTTGCGGGAAGGGACCGGCAGGTACGGCCAGAATTTGCCCAGGGCAATTATAGCACCAAAGTTGAGGAATAGCGGCTATTTTTGGGTGGTTGACGCTGGTCTAAAAAGTGTGCCAAACTTCCTCTACTCCATCACTCCAACCCCACCGCTCCAGAGTGGATTCCAGGGAACTCCGGGGAGGATTCCTGAGGAGATTTGCTGTGGAGATTTGCTGTGGAGATTTGCTGAGGAGATTTCGTGGCCCAGTTGATTACAAGCGTGCTGGACCTGATTGGCGGCACACCTTTGCTGGCCCTGAGCCATGTGATTGAACCTGGTTCAGCGCGCCTCCTGGCCAAGCTGGAAAGCCGCAATCCCAGCGGCAGTGTCAAAGACCGGATCGCCCTGGCGGTGGTGGAAAACGCCGAAAGGCAAGGGTTGGTTTCTGCGTCGTCGATATTGGTCTGGGCGACCAGCGGCAACAGTGGTGTTGCGCTGGCAATGGTTGCCGCGGCCAAAGGGTACCGACTGACGATTTTCATGCCCAGCAACGCCCCGCTGAACCTGCGTCGCCTGGTGGAACGTTACGGGGCCGAAGTTAGGTTGACCTCCCCCAACCTGGGGATGCAGGGTGCCACTGAAGCCGCCACAACCTATGCCGCTTCCAGTCCGGATAGCCTCTTGCTGGATATTTTTAACGACGCTCAAGTAGTGCAGGCCCACTACCAGAACACCGCCCAGGAAATTATTGAAGCAGCCGACTGTGAAGTAGACGCGTTTGTGGCGGCGGTGGGCACCGGCGGCACCATCACCGGGGTGGGAAGGCGTCTCAAAGAAGTGAATCCGAGGGTCCGAATTATTGCGGTGGAGCCTGCCGGGTCCCCGGTTTTGAGCAGCGGCCTGGCGGGGCGTCACATGATACCGGGCATTGGCGCAGATTTCGTGCCCCCGCTGTTGGACCGGAACCTGCTGGATGGGATAACGCAGGTGACTGATGAAGAGGCTGGCCAGATGTGTCGGAGACTGGCCAGGGAGGAAGGCCTGCTAGTGGGTATATCTTCGGGGGCCAACGTGTTCGCCGCACTAAACATTGCCAGGGAATTGGGCCCGGGTCGGGTCGTGGTTACCGTGCTACCGGATATCGGTGAGCGTTACGTGGATTTTTCGCTGTAAAACTGGGCTTCGTAAAACTGGGCTTCGTAAAGCTGGGCTTCGTAAAGCTGGGCTTCGTAAAGCTAGGCTTCCGGGTAAAGCTAGGCTTCCGGTGTAATGGCCTGATTTCTGTTGAGCGACTCAGCCAAACAGTTTAAGCCGAAATATTGCTTGCCCGGCAAACCAGGCTGATCCAATCATCCTTGGGCCAAGTATTCTGTACGACGAACCCGGCCCGCTCCAGAGCCTCTTCAGTCTCCTGGGCCTGGTCGTTGATGATTCCTGATGCGATCAATGCCCCCGGTTGGTTCAGCAAGGGCAGCATATGAGCCGCGCGCTCACGGATTGCCCGGGAAGAAATGTTGGCCACGACCAAATCGAACTCGCCCGGCCGGGCCAGGGGGTTGGGCAGCGTCCCCTGGACCAACGTGACCCGTTGCAGGATTCCCAGGCGGCGGAAGTTCTGACGGGCGGTCTTTATCGCCACCGAATCGATATCCATGGCCAGGACATTTCTCGCTCCCAGCTTGGCGGCGGCGATGGTCAGTATCCCTGACCCGACCCCCAGGTCGAGAACGTTCATACCCGGCTCGATCAGGTTTTCCAAGGCCTCCAGGCAGGTGTAGGTGGTCGGATGGTATCCCGTGCCAAAGGCCATGCCAGGGTCCAGTTCAATTACCAGATCCTCCGGTTCTGGCTGGTATTCGATCCAGGAGGGCTTGATTACCAGATGCCGGCCCAGCTTGAGCAGGTTGAAGTGGGACTTCCAGGCGTTCTGCCAATCTTCGTCAGGGGGCAGCGGCTCGATTTTTAGTTCGCCCAGGGGCTGGAGCAGGCTGGTCAGCTTGACCCCCACTTCGATGTGCGCCAGTCTCTGTCGAGATGTGGATGGCAGGTAGGTCCGCAACAGGACCTGATCCGAGCCCAGGATCTCCATCGACATGCCGTGGCCGTAGCGGTCGAACAGATAGGAGATCGGCTCCACGTACTCGAAGGGTACCTCGATGCTCAACTCGTGCCATTGCATATTTGCTCACTGAAAAACAACCCGGTTCGCTGTCTCCGGGTTGTCCGATAGTCAACTGGAGGGGGTTTTAGTCGGATAATTTAACCGAAAGCATCCTTGATGCGGCCAAAAATGCCCTTGTCCTTGTCATGATGTTCTGCCTCGTTATTCGCTTTGGCCTCAGGCTGCTCTTCAACATCGTCTTGACCGTTATCCTGACCGAAGGACGCGGCCAATTCCCTTAGCAACTCCCTCTGGCGGTTGCTCAGACGCTCCGGCACTTGAATGTCTACCAGCACTCGCAGATCACCCCGGCGGTTACTGTGGATATGAGGCACGCCTTTGCCCTTGATGCGGAATTCGTGGCCAGGCTGGGTGCCGTGGGGTATTTTCAGGACTTCAGTGTCACCCTCCAGAGTGGGTATGTCCTTCTCGGCTCCCAGAGCCGCCTCAACCATATTCAAGGGCAACTCGTAGATGAGGTCGAACTCTTCCCGCTCAAACACCGGGTGTTCTTTTACCGCCACCTGAACATAGAGATTTCCCGGCGGACCCCCGTTGCGTCCCACGTCACCCTCCCCAGTGAGTCTAATCTGCATGCCCCCCTGCACCCCGGCGGGAATCGTCACGGCGGTTTTACGCTGGCGGCGTTCCAGGCCCGCGCCTTTGCAGTTGGTACACAGGACTTCAATAACGCTTCCCCGTCCTTGACAGGTGGGACAGGTAGTAATCTGAGCGAATTGTCCAAAGAGACTGCGCTGAGTCCTACGTACCTGTCCGTTACCCTGGCAGGTACCGCAAGTCTTCACGCTGGTGCCAGGCTCATTCCCAGCGCCGGAGCAGTGATGACAGGGTTCGACTCGATTGACTTCGATCTCCTTCTCGACGCCGAACACCGCTTCATCAAAGGTCAGCGTTGCTCGTTGCTGGATATCGCCGCCCCGTTGCGGTTCGCTGGCCCGGCGCCCAGAGGCGTCGCCAAAGAAGGAATCGAAAATATCCCCAAAGCCACCAAACACATCGTAGCCTTCGAAGGGACGGCCGAAGCCGCCGTTGCTGTTACCTCCGGCATGGCCAACGCGATCATACTGGGCCCGCTTCTTGGCGTCGCTGAGAACTTGATAGGCTTCGTTGATATCCTTAAACTTTTCCTCAGCATCCGGATTCTTGTTCCGGTCAGGATGGTACTCCATGGCCTTCTTGCGGAAAGCCCGGCGAATATTCTCTTCGGACTCGCTCTTGGGCACGCCCAAGACCTCATAATAGTCTAATTTAGCCATCAGGAACCCACCGACAAAAGTTGAAAGGTCTTCAAGACTCTCCATATAGTTATAAGGTAATTAAAAGGTAATTATAGGGTAATTATAGCGTAATTATAGAGCACAGAACGGATTAGCCTCAATACTATTTTGCCAATCTGCCGGGTCGATTAGCCGTCTCGGCGAGGGTCGGCGGCCCGGAATCAATCCCGCATTTGCCATGAGATTGCTGCCCTGCCAGCGGGTATTTTGGTTGTTTGCGGGCTTTGAAGAGGCCCGGTGGTCGGTCAGATTTGCCTTGACACATCCGGCGGTTATCGATACGATATCTAATCAAGAGAGTCCGTCTCTTAGATACGGTAAACTAGTCGGAAAGGAATGGTTATATGTCAGTTCTAGTCATTATCCTCTCCGTTCTAGCGGCCGCAGGGATAGCTGGATCGGGGGTTGCAGTTTGGCTCATCCTCCGCGTCACAATCGACGGTAAGCGGGTGGCAAGCGCCAGAGAAGAAGCCAGGGTAGTTTTAGGCCAGGCGGATGAGGACAAGCGGAAAATTCTCCTGATAGCCCAGGAGGAAGCGTTGAAGCTACGCAATTTGGGCGAGCAGGAAATCAAGGAACAGCGCCAGGAGCTTGTCCGACTGGAAAGGCGGTTCGCCCAGAAAGAAGAGCAGTTGGAGCGCAAAACCGAGTCTCTTGAAGGTCAAAAAGGCAGGCTTGCCGAGAAGGAAATTCAAGTCCAACGGGCACTAAACGAAGCAGACGCGCTGAAGGTACAACAGATTCGGGCGTTGGAAGAAGTGTCCAAGCTAAGTGTGGCGGAGGCCAGGGAAATGGTGGTGCTCAAAGGCCAGGAACAGGCTGAGCATGATCTGTCCCGCCGATACTACGAATTGGAGAAGGACTTCAAGGTAAGAGCCGACGAAAACGCCCGCAGCATCATTACGTTAGCCATTAACCGTCTGGCGACTGACGTAGTATCAGAAACTACTACGTCCACCGTATCCCTGCCCAATGATGAGATGAAAGGTCGTCTCATTGGCCGCGAAGGCCGGAACATTCGAGCATTGGAGGCCCTTACTGGAGTGGATATCGTCATCGACGATACTCCAGAAGTAGTTACTATATCCTGTTTTGACCCGGTGCGGCGGGAGATCGCCAAGCTGGCCCTGCAAAAGTTGGTGACGGACGGACGAATCCAACCGGCCAGGATTGAGGATATGGTCAACCGAGCTCACAAGGACATCGAACAGACTATCTGGAAAGCCGGTGAACAGGCCACCTTTGACATGGCCGTAACCGGTCTGGACCCGGAGTTAATCCGATACCTGGGCCAGCTCAAGTATCGGTACAGTTATGGTGAGAATGTACTCAAGCACTGCATTGAAGTGGGATTGCTGGCGGGCATGCTGGCGGCCGAAGTGGGTGCTAATGTGCAACTCGCCAGGGTCGGCGGTCTGCTGCATGACATCGGCAAGGCATTGACCCATGAGGTCCCAGGACCTCACGCCGAAATCGGTGCCGAGCTTTCCGCCAAATACGGCGTTAACCAGGCGACTTGCGCTTGTATCAAGGAGCACCACGATGATGAACACTCCTCCATCGAGTCGTTCCTGGTCGCGGCCGCCGATGCAATCAGCGCCGCCAGGCCGGGCGCCCGCAAAGAGTCCCTTGACCAGTACGTCAAGCGACTCCGGGAACTGGAAGATGCGGCGGTCAGCTTTGCCGGTGTGGAACGGGCTTTCGCGATTCAAGCCGGGCGTGAGGTTCGGGTGATGGTCAAACCCGGAGATCTGGACGACATCCAGTCTGCTGCCCTGGCCCGGGACATCGCCAAGAAGGTGGAAACAGAACTGGTATTCCCGGGGCAGATCAAGGTAACCGTGATTAGAGAAACTCGGAATTCCGAGTATGCGCGTTAAGCCGGGATCTGGCAGTGGCTGCTGGACCAATGCGAATCAGCGAGGCTTTGGTGGGGTAGGCTGCTGAAAAGACTGTGGGGAACTTGTCAGGGACCCAAACCGGAGCTACCCGGCATTGGGTCCCTTTTAATTTGAAAACCCAGGATGGTAAAACTTGCGTATCCTAATGATTGGTGACATCATCGGTAAGCCGGGCAGACAGGCCATCAAATCCCTTTTGCCGGAGGTCCGCCAGGAGTTCGGAATCGACATGGTAGTCGCCAACGGCGAGAACACGGCGGGCGGCTTTGGCATCACTCCCGACACGGCTTACGAGCTGCTGGACAATGGGGTCGATGTGCTGACGTCCGGCAACCATATCTGGGACCAGAAGGAGATTATTCCCGCAATGGACGAAGGCCTGCCCCTGATACGCCCGGCGAACTACCCAAACGCCCCCGGTCGCGGCTTTCTATTCCATAACGGGGTTATGATACTGAATTTAATGGGACGGGTGTTCATGCCGCCTCTGGACTGCCCTTTCCGAACCGCTGACGCGATCCTGAAGGACGTGAAAACCGCCGAAAACCCCAAGATCATTATCGTGGATTTTCACGCCGAAGCTACTTCGGAAAAGCAAGGCCTGGGCTGGTATCTGGATGGTCGGGTGAGCGCTGTCCTGGGCACTCACACCCATGTGGGCACGGTAGACGCTAAAATACTACCCAGGGGCACCGGGTATTTGACCGATGTAGGAATGACCGGCCCGATCAATTCGGTGATCGGAAGCGAAGTTGACGCGGTCCTGGATCGCTTTCTGACCGGTATGCCCCAAAGGTTGAATGTGGCTAATGGGCCGGTGACCATGAATTCGGTTTTGCTGGACATTGACCCTGAAACTGGACGAGCCACCAATATCCAGCGGATTGACAGGACGGTGGACTAGATATGGGCGCAGTGGTTGATCTTCATTTACACACTACCGCATCCGACGGCCGTTTGACTCCCACTGAACTGATTAATCTGGTGGC
>Ga0214472_10005125_pt1 | contig 13786 bp, 11 predicted proteins | sample RVTome_6_FD_207662 | JGI IMG/M metagenome (GOLD analysis project Ga0214472, IMG submission 207662) | Soil microbial communities from uranium-contaminated site in the Upper Colorado River Basin, Wyoming, United States - RVT140D175 | ecosystem: Environmental > Terrestrial > Soil > Contaminated >... | reverse complement strand
AGCAACACTCCAGTGGCCGGGGCCATCGCCAACGCGGTCTATGACGCAGTGGGAGTGCGTATCATGGATTTGCCCATCACCGCGGAGAAGGTACTGAAGGCGCTTCGGGAGAAGTATGGCGCTTGACCTGGATTCAGGCTTGCCGGCGTAAATTCCGGGCCCGTACTTCTGGCGGAGGACGATTCTCCTTTCTGCTTGCGGGAGAGGGTTGAGGAGGGGTATCAAATCCCCAGCAGTTGCTCCAGATTCTTCCACAAAATCTGCTCTTTTTCAGCCTGGTTCAGACTTTCCAGGCTGTTGATCCAGGCCACTGGCGATGGGTCCCAGGCAACGTAGGGCCAGTCGCTGCCGAGTACCACTCGATCGATTCCCACCGCGTCGATCAGAAACCGTAGCGCGCGTTCGCTCATGGTAATGCAATCATAGTAAATTTTGCTCTGGTAGTAGCGGGGCGGGCGTTGGATATTTACCCGCGCCTCGGCGCGGACCTGCCAGCCCCGGTCCATGCGGCCCATGCCAAAGCAGGCGGGACCGCCGCCGTGAGCCACGCACACCTTCAGGTCAGGGCATTGGTCCAGGATGCCCCCGAAGATCAACGCGGCCACCACCAGGGCGTCCTCCAGGGGGACCCCAAAACTGTTGCCCAGGGCAAATTTGGGAAAGCTCTCCATGACTAGATTGTTGTTGGGCTGGGGATGATAAAAAAGCACTGCGCCCATCTCTTCCGCCGCCTTGAACAGGGGCAGAAATTCCGGTTCGTCCCAATTCTTGCCGTTGACCACAGTGTCCAACTCAGCGCCTTTGAACCCCAGGCTGGTCAGCGTGCGCTCCAATTCTTTGATCGACGCAGGAATATCTTGGGCCGGTAGGGTCGCCATACCCACGAAGCGTTGCGGAAACCGCCGGGTCATGGAAGCGATCTCATCGTTGACCTCGTGGGCCAGTCTCAGGCCCTGGTCGGAAGGCAGATGGTAGCCGAACAGGGGGGTGGCTACCGACACCAGTTGAACATCGACGCCCTGGGCATCCATGTCCTGGATGCGCTCCTCCACCGTGGAGCGCAGCATCGGGCTGGAAACCCCGTCCCGTTTGCCGTTGCTCACGGTGAAGCCAAGGCCCGGGTGGGGCTCATGGGTCATCCCGTACCAATTGCCGCCGCCAGCAACGGCATTCCAGAAGCACCGGGGCATCAGGTGGGCGTGGATGTCGATGGCGCGCATTGGCTTCTCCCCAGGTTAGACCGGCAGTACCGGTTCGGCGGTTCCTGCGGGTAACTGGACATCGAAGGCATTCAGGATGAAGGCGGTCTGGGCGTAGTGGCCCATCAGCGTGGTCAATTCCACCAGGTGTTGCGCGCCGAACTGGGCCAGCGCCGTTTTGAAGGTGCCGTCGCTTATTTTGTGGGTGCGGTAAAATTCCTGGCCATAGGTGACCAGCGCGGATTCCTGCGGGCTCATGGTTGGCAGGGGCTTCCGCTCCCGAAGGGCGTCGATCAAGGCATTGCTGACTCCGGCCCGGCGCGCTGCCGGAGCGTGGGCGTTCCAGACATAGGGGCAGTCCATCGCCCGGGCGGCGGTAATAATCGCCAGTTCCAGGAAATTCTGGGGGATAGTCGTTTCATAGCGCAGGTAACCCGTGAGGTGACCGCGGCGCTTGGCCATTTCCGGACTGTTGACGGTGATCGATGTCGGGCCACTCACCCGACCCCCATTGGCTGCCAGGACCTGGTCGAAGGCCTCTCTAAATTCTGCAGGCAACTGGTCGCGGGTGACCGCTGGTAGACGTGCCATTGGTTTCCTCCTTCAAATGGTACTTCCGGCAAATGGTACTTCCGGCAAATGGTACTTTCGGCGGCGGCTAACTTTCGGCTGCCACCGGGTTGCGCAGGGTACCTATGCCAGGTATTTCGATCTCGACAACGTCACCAGGGTGCAACTGCGCAACTGCGCCCGGGGCGCCCGTCAGAATGATGTCGCCGGGGTTCAGCGTGATGTACTTACTGATGCCGCTGACGATCTCGTAGCAGTTGTAGACCATGCCGGACGTGCTGCCCCGGTCGGCTTCTTTGCCGTTCAAGCGGGTGATTATGTCAAGTTGATGAGGATCACCCACGTCGGTCTCAATCCAAGGGCCCACCGGGCCAAAGGTATCGGAGCATTTCTTGCGCCAATTGGACAGGTCGCTGTGCCAGGAACCTTCGCTGCTGACGTCGTTGGCGCAGGAATAGCCCAGGATAAAGTTGGCCGCGTCCTCCTGGCTCACTTTGCGGGTAGGCTTGCCGATGACGATCAGTAATTCGCCCTCGTAGTGGACGTAGTCGGAGTCGGCGGGCAATACCACGGTATCTTCGTGTCCAATGATACAGTTGGCGCCTTTGTTCCAGGGACGAAATCCCTGGGATTCTCGCCGAATTCGTTCCGCGTCCAGCGCACCTTCCTGATGGGCGATATGAGCGGCGTAGTTCAGCCCAATGGCCCAGTAGCAGGTGGGTTGGGTGGGAGGCAATAGTTTAACCCGGTTCAACGGGTACGATGCTCGAGTGACCTGGTGCTCACCAAAGATACTCCCTTGAATCACCCGGACCCGGTCACCTTCGACCAGTCCGTAGCTTTGCCAGCCGTCGACGCTAAACCTGGCCAGTTTCATTCCATCTCCTTATCCTGGCTGCTCCTTCCCCTTTTCCCGGTGCTTACTTTTCCGGTGCTTAAGTTTCCGGGTCGATCTGCCGGGGGTTACGCCACCGTGACGCCCAACTCAGCCTGCAGTTCCCGGATGCTTTCGGCCCGGCTGCGGGTAGCCCGGCGCACCCGCATTCCGATCGGTTCGTTTTCGACCTTTGGCACTACCTTGATCGCCACGAACACCGGCCCGGTTTCCTGCATGATGCTTCCGAAGTTAGTGGTGAATTCCTCCAGATCGTCGTAGTTATACGCGGCCCGGTAACCGGCCTCTCTGGCCATACCGGCATAGTTGATCTCCTGCGCGTTGGGCACCGGCTGGCCTCCGGTAGTGGCGTAACACTCGTTGTCCATCAAAATATGGAGGAAATTTTCAGGTTTCTTGCCGGCGATGGTTGCCAGAATGCCCATGTTCATGGTCAGTGCGCCCTCCGAATCAAACAGCACCACCTTTTCTTCTGGGAGAGACAGCGCCAGGCCCAGAGCGGTGGAAGTGGTTTGGCCCATCGCGCCGCCCATGACCAGGTCCCTTTTCTGGTTGGTGGTGTGGTCGGCCCAGAATCGTCCGGAGGTGCCAGTAGGAATGACAATAGCGTTGCCGCGGTGCTCCTGGAAAACCCGGAAGACGTCAGTTGGTTCAATCATCTTGTTTTCTCCCTAAATATCTCGATTATCGGGGTTGGCATCGGGGTTGGACGGTGTCGAGGTCCGGTCCTGGTCCAATCGAAGCTCAACTGCGTAGTGGTCTTGCGGCAAAGCTAGTAACCGCCCAGATTCTAGCGGTTGAACCCGTGGTATTCGTCACCGACCAGCACCGCCACCGGACGTTGGGTGTTTCTGGATTCCTCAAAAGCCAACGAAATCCGCGGACTGTCGGCATCCAGTTCGACCAGGTAGTAGTTGATGCGCATGGCGTTCAAGAATGGCTCGGTGTAACGGGCCACCGAGTCGGTGATCGGTCCATGGCGGGTCCAACCCCGGTAGCCGACAATAAAGACCAGGGGGAATCCCGAGTCGATCGCCATTCCCCGAATAGAATCTCCCGATTCCAGCATGCCGGTGTTTTGAATCAGGCATACCGGCTTCTTGCCGCCGATAATCAACCCCAGGGCGATGGCAAAGGTCTCCCCTTCCCGGGCTGAGGGCACAATTTCCAGCCAGGGCTGGGCCGTCATCAGCTCATACAGGTAGTTGGTCTCGCTGTCCGGTATCGTTACGACGTGAGTTACCCCGTTCTTTTTGAATTCTTCGATCATCGTCTCGGGGCTAAGAATGGCCGCTTGCTGGTGCTCAACCATGCGCTATCCTCCTGTCATTTTTCCGGTGCGATGGCGCATTTTGCGCTCCGCGCCTGATTTCTCCCTGGGACAACCAACGGGGGGACACCAATTTGGATACGCCCCGGCGAATTGCGCTGCCTACTTGAAGGCCGGCATGACCTCCCGAGTCAACAGCTTCAGGCTTCGTTGCACCGCTTCAACGGGCAGCAGGCCCCCCGGGTTCAGCTCGGCGGTAAACCCGGTGAGGCCCAGGGTTTCTTTAAACTGGGTCAGCTTGTCGATCACTCCCTCCGGAGTGCCGCAAATTACCTTGGTCTCCAGTATTTCTTCATAGGTGAGCTTGGCCAATTGCTCTGCTCTGGCCTTGAGTACTGCGGCCCGGTCCGGGCCGATACCGCCGGACCCTTCTTCGTCCCGGCCCTGCTCGTAGCGAACGCGCATGCGACTGAAAAAGGCTTCCAGGGTTTCTCTAGGTTCCTCGATCGCACCTTCCCGAGTGGTGCTGATGTACATCGGAACTCGAACCGAAACATCCCCGGCGGCCGAGGCATGTCCGGCATCGGCCCAGGATTTCCGATAGTCTTTGAGGCGGGTTTCCAGACCGTGAACATCCATACCCCGCATCGATAAGAATATCGGGAATCCCAGCCGGCCCACTCTGGAAAAGCTGTCGTCGGTGGTGGAGGCCAGCCTCACTTTGGGGTGGGGCTGCTGATATGGCCGGGGCGTGACGGTGGCCTCGACAATGTGATTGTACTTACCGTGGTAAGAGAAGGTCTCGCCCTTCCATGCCTCCAGGATGATGTCCAGGGCTTCTTGAAACCGATCTTTGCTCTCTTCGTAGGGTATCCCCATCGCCCGGTATGCCCGCTCGTTCCCGCTTCGTCCTACGCCGAACTCGAAGCGGCCCTCGCTGATTTGATCGACGGTGGCGGCCTCTTCAGCGATTCGCAAAGGGCTTATCAGGGGCAAGACCTGGACCGCCATGCCTACCCGAAGCCGCTTGGTTCGGGCAGCGATGGACCCGGCGACTACAATGGGTGCGGAAATCGGGCGGTTGGCGTTGAAGTGCGTTTCGCCCAGCCATACGGTATCCAGGCCGGTCTCTTCGGCAATATCCACCAGCGCGAAAGCCTCGCGAAAGGCGGAGTCTTGCTTGAGGCCCTGGCGTGTCGAAAAGTCCAAAAATATGCCGAAGTCCAAATTCTCATCTCCTCAAGCGCTGTCCCTGACCCGCTGCTGATATTCAAGTTCGCGATATGCCGGAAAATTAACCGTCAACCTATTGCTCGTACCTTTTGTCAGTATCCAGTGAGTTGGAGTGTAGCAACGGAGGTGGTGCGCGTCAACTGCGGCAACCATATCCCACAGGGCAATCGCATCTTGCCTCGTAGAGTTTCACCCGTCACACCGGCGGAAGCCGGTGTCTGGTTATATTCCCCTGGGTTCCGGCTTCCACCGGAACGGCGGTAAGGCTCAGACCTCGCAGGATTTGCCAGTGGATAGTCTGCCTTCAGGAAGATGCGATGGCCCGCCTCACCGTGGCGGGTAATTGACAAGTAGCGCCGTGAACAATACCCTCGTAACGTACTGGTTAGCCATATCGAAAGCTGGGAAGCCTGGATATTGACCCCGGCGCATTTTATTCTGGACCTGGAGAGTGCTTATGGAACCCGTAGGTCGCCGCATGGTGGAAATCGCTGAGGTGACGGTGCCGTCAGTTAGCGCCAGGGAAACTTATGACCGGATGCAGTCCGGGCAACCGGTGGTGGTGCTGGATATCCGTGAACCCGACGAGACGGTGAAAGGCTACATTGAGGGAGCGCTGCTGCTGCCTCGGGGACGTTTGGAAGGCAGGATCGAAGAATTGGTGCCGGACAAAAACGCCTGTATCATTGCTCATTGAATGGGTACCGGTCGAGCTGCCCTGTCAGGGCAGACGCTGAAGGCTATGGGATACACCAACGTATCCTACATGTCCCCGGGTTACAATGCCTGGAAGGAAGCTCAACTGCCGGTGGTGATACCCAAGTCTTAGGGTACCTGCCGGGGATACTGGCCAGCTAATGGCCACCGGAGTTTAGCTGGCGGGGCTCCCGGAGCCCCGCCCCGGTCCTATCCAGGTTGATTTCCGGTGTTGCCGCGGTAGGCCTGGGGTTGCTCGGTTTCGCCCTGATAGCGGTTCCTGGGAATGGGCAGGCCCAGGTTTTCGTGCAAGGTATTGGCCTCGTATTCCGTCCGGAACAGGTCGCGCTCCTTCAATATGGGTAGGACGTGGTCCAGGAAGTCGTCGAGGCCAACCGGCAGCACCGCGCAGTTCATCATGAACCCGTCAACGGCGCCCGCCTCGAACCATGATTGCATGGTGTCAGCTACCTGGACTGGCGTTCCAACGAAGGCACCCTTCGGCGTCGTCGTGCGCCGGGCCAACTGGCGCAGGGTCAGATGCTCGTCGATAGCCAGCTTTTTCAGACGGTCGGTGGCACTTTCCCAGCCATTGCGGCCAAAATCTCCCAGGTCTGGGAAAGGCTGGTCCAACTCGTACTGCGTGAAATCCAGGTCATTGAAATACCGGCCCAGGTAGTTCAGGGCGTCCTCAACTTCGACCAGGTTGGCTATTTCTTGATACTTGCCCTCGGCCTCTTCCGGAGTGGGTCCAACCACCGGGGCGCACCCGGGCAGGATCAGAATCTCCGCTGGATTTCTCCCGTGTTTGACTGCCCGCCCTTTGATGTCCTGGTAGAACTGCCTGGCGTCCTCCAGCGTCGCCTGTCCGGTAAATATGACGTCGGCGTGCCGCGAGGCGAAGGCCCGGCCCGCCTCTGATGATCCAGCCTGGATCAGCACCGGACGGCCCTGCTTCGACCGGGATATGTTCAGGGGGCCCTGCACTGAATAAAACTCGCCCCGGTGGTTCAGCCGGTGCATTCTGGTGGGATCGAAGAACTGGCCGGTTTCCTTGTCGCGGGGGAAAGCGTCATCCTCCCAGGAGTCCCACAAGCCCTTGGTCACCTCAACAAACTCGTGGGCCATTCGATAGCGCAGGTCGTGCTGGGGATGCTCCCTCCGGCTGTAGTTCAGGGCGGAGCCTTCCAGCGGTGACGTGACGATATTCCAGCCCGCCCGCCCGTTGCTGATGTGGTCGATGGACGCGAACTGGCGGGCGACGGTATAGGGGTCGCTGTAGGTGGTGGACAGCGTGGCGGCCAGCCCGATGCGGGTGGTATGAGCGGCCAGCGTCGCCAGCAAAGTGAGGGGCTCGAATCGGTTGAGGAAGATGGGGTGGGACTTTTCGCTGATGTACAGGCCATCGCCAAAGAACACAAAGTCCAATTTGGCTTCTTCCGCCTTCCGGGTCAGTGACTGGTAGTATTCCAGGTTGATGGCGCCGTCGGCTACGGCTGCCGGGTGCCGCCAGGAGGCCATGTTGCTGCCGGTACCCGCCAGAAACGATCCTAACCGCAACTTACGCTGATTCGACATGTCAGTTAGCCTCATTAGTAGGTTGATGAAAAACCCCTTACGACCATCCCCCTATCCCCTTCCCACCCCAATCTCATTTCAGGGGCGAGATTGCTACGGTTAACCGGCCCCCCGGTAATGACCTCTGAGGGGCGCTATTACCAGATTATCCCGCCTTGACACCATCGGTAAGGACAATTCCGGCGTTGACCAGCCGCTGGAGATCGCCGTCCAGCCCGTACCCGGCCAGGACATCGGCCGCGTCTGAGCCGGGTTTGGGGGCCGGTCGGCCGGGACGCACCGGTGTCCTGGACAATCTGGGCGCCGGCCCACAGGTGGTCACCGGACCCAACTCATTATGTTCGCGGGTGATGCTCAGTCCATGCGATACCACCCAGGGGTCGGTCATCAACTCCCGGACATCGGTGACAACTCGCTGCGCGCCGACGCCGGCATAGTTCAGCCGGTCTACCCAACCCGCCACGGTGCTGCCCAGGAACCGCTCTTCCAGGGAAGATGCCAGACCCTCACCGGATAGGGCGTCGACGCCGGACAGCCCCGCGACATCGGACAGGCGGGACAGGTCTGACTCCCGAGCTCCCAGGAAGAGCCAGCCATCGCTGGCCTGATAAGCCCGCTGCAGCGGCGCGCTGCCCAGGGCATCCCGACCCCTGGTCTCCTTCCATTGCTTGCCTTCGTACATTTGCATGAAGGGAGATTGCAGGGTCATCGCGGTGTAGGCCAGGGCTGAATCGATGTGCTGCCCCAGGCCGGTGCGCTGTCGGTGGAGCAGCGCCAGCGCCACGCCATACGCTCCCATGAACCCCGTCCCGTAGTCGTTGACCGGATTGGGCTGGGACGCTGGCTTGCCGTCGCCGCCCAAACGTCGGGTCATTCCGGCGGCGGATTGGGCAAACCCCTCGTGGCCCGGCCGGGCGGCCCAGGGGCCCAGGTGTCCGTAAGCATTCAGGGAGGCGTAGATTATGTCAGGTTTGCGCTGGCGCACGGCATCGTAGCCCAGTCCCAGTTTCTCCAACGCACCGGCCCGGTAGTTCTGGGCCACCACGTCGGCGTCCTCCAGCATCCGCCAGAACACTTCGCGCCCTTCCTCCGATTTGAGGTCCAGCAAGATACTGCGTTTGCCCCGGTTGATGTCGTTATGGCGGGCGATGGTCGAACCCCGCCGGGGATTGTCGATCTTGATCACGTCGGCACCATACTCGGCCAGAGTGCGGCCCATGGTCGGCCCGGCCAGAATGATGCACAGGTCCAGCACCTTTATCCCGTCCAGAGCCGCGCGAAATTCGGCATCGACCGGGGTGGGCGGGTTGGCCGCTGGTCTTGCCTTTAGCTCCGCCAGAATCTGCGCCCGGTGCTGGTCGGGGGTGGGAGCCGGGCCGCGCACTTCTCCTGGAGTGAGGGACATTCGGGCGTTGATGCCCGGTTGTAGCATTTTGCCATAGACTGGGTCTTCAACCTCCACCACCATCTGCGCCGCCCGCGCGTGGGGATGTTCAAACCACTCGGCGCTGGTGCGGCACACCGCGCCCTCGCTGCCCGCCGCAGCGATCAGGTCTTCCCATTCCTGAGCGGTGCGGGTTTTGAAAAGCTCTTCAATTCGTCGCCTGGCGGTGGTGGCAAATTCGGGGTTGTCCAGAGGGCGGTCAAAATCGGTGAGCCCTTCGGCATCCCAGGAGGTGATTCCAGCCAGTTCGACGAAGGGCCGGAAATTCTGATTGCCCGGCCCGCCAAAGCGGACCCACTGGCCGTCCTTGCCTTGAAAGATTCCTCCCCAAAGTTCCTGCAGGGTTGGGACCGGCGGAGCGGCATTGTGTACCCGTACCCCGAACCGGCCGATGGACTGAAACATACTGTCGAACAGGGGGACTTCAACGCGCTGGCCGAGGCCATCCCGTTCCCGGGCAATGAGCGCCATGACGATGGCGACTACTGACTGAAACGCGCCGTAGGTGGAGGCGATGGGTATGGCGGTGTACCTTGGCCGGCCGCCCTGGCCGCTGGATGGCCGGTAGGTCGCGCTGGCTGCGCCGATTACCCCTTCGTAGGCGGGCATCGCGGAGCGGGGGTCGTCGGAGGCGAAGCCGGGCATCGAGCAGTATATCAGGCGGGGGTTGGCTTCGGTCATGGTGACCGGGCCAAGACCCAACCGTTCCATCACGCCAGGCCGGAAGTTTTCAACAACTACGTCGGCGGTCTTGATCAGCGAGAGGGCGGTTGCCAGGTCTGCCGGTTGTTTGAGATCCAGGTTTATGCTCTGCTTGCCCCGGTTCCAGGTGGCGTTGGCCGGCGTCGCCCATCGGGGCCCACCCGGCGGGTCTACTTTAATCACGTGGGCGCCCTGGTCGGCCAACAGCATCCCGGCCAGCGGACCGGCGATGTAATGCCCAAAGTCGATTACCCGGATTCCGTCCATTGCTCCAGCCACAGTTGCCCTCCCCAATACAGACCTGAATATTGATTGGCGCTTTCCGTCAGCGGTATTCCCGCTGGTGTATTCCAGGATAGACCAATTCGCCGATTCCTGCGACGCGATACCGGCGGCGCTGAGGGTTTGGGCCGAATATAAGACGTCCTCCCACGCGTGTCAACCAGCAGGTTTGCTTCATGTTCCGCCTTTAAATAGAGCTAGTGTATCCGTGTGCGTCAGGTCGGATATTGATTGACAGCTTCAGCCAGGTCTCCTAGAATCCGATCCAGTAGGCATAATTGCATAGATGCAGGAGGGCAGCATGTTGAAGTTCGTGCACCATATTCAGTATGTGGTAAACAACCGGGACGAATTTGTAGGCTACATGGAGAAAAACTTTGGGTTAAAGCCGGATGAGGTGGAAGAGCGCGAAGCCGGTTCCAAGCATGCCCTTTTCAAGGTTGGCCAGACCGAGATCCAGGTGTCAGAGCCCGCTCCAGGTTCCGGCCAGGCGGAATTTCTGGCTCAGCATGGTCCCGGCGTTGCCCATGTCGCCTGGGCGATCGATAACGCGGCCCAGGTTGCTGGAAAATTGAAGGCCAACGGCAATACCCTCCGGGGAGAACAGGGCTTCACCCGCAGCCCCCATGGCTACTCGGCCATCAACATCGACCCCAAGGATTCCATGGGCATACATATCCAGCTAATCGAAGACCAACGTTAGGCTATCGGCCGGAGGAAACGGCGTACCGCCCGCACCGCGGCAGTCCACACAGGCGCTAAGAGAAGGGGGGCCACTCTAAAAGGAGGGCCCCCTTCTCTCAATCATTGCTCGACTCAAACAATTACGGGCTGAACCACATGGTATTCACCCGGATGCGCCGGTCAAACCGTGGCTCGTAGTTTAGCTTGGGGTCTTTGCCGTAGATGACCGGCGTTTCAAAGAGGGGGAGGAACAGCACATCGTCGTGGGCCCGGTCGGCCAGCTCTTCCATCAGGCGCTGGCGATCGGCTCCAGCGGCGGACAGGGCTGGCCGAAGCTTCTCTTGAAGGCCACCCGGACTGGGGTCGCAGACGAAGGACTGGGGCCGGAGGCAGTTGAGATAGGCAGTGGCGTTCCGGCCAAAATCCAGGTTGTTGCTGGAGATGGGGCTTTCGATCAAATCCGATGTGGGGCAATTGGCCCCGCCCTTGTCCAGGGCGGCTTGCATATCGGCCAGGGTTGCTTCGGCTGTCTCGGGGTCCAATCCCTGGGCTTGAAGCACTTCCTTCACTGCCATGCCGATGGCGCAATTGCGGAGATCATTCCGCACTGAGGCCTCAACCACGTTTATTTCGGCGTTGATGCCCACCGCATCGAAGTAGCCGTCTAGCGCCTCGTAGACCTCGGCCTGCTTGGGGATGCGGGCGGCACGGCCGGTGATCTTGATTACGTTGTTGGGGTCATAATTGGCTTCTTGCAAGAGCTGTCGTGCCAGGTCGGGATTGTACTCATAGGGGGCGGTATTGCGCTCCGTGGCGCCGATGACCCCAGGCCAAATGATGTTGCCCCGGCAGGGTGGCAGCCCTCCGTAGAGGCTATCCACCAGCTCCTGGCAGTTGATGGCGTGGGCCAGGGCCTGGCGCACTTCTTTCTTTTTCAGTTCCGGGTGCCACAGGGTATTGATCCAGAAAGTGAATACCTCTGCTGAGCTGCCCGCTCTGACCTGCTCTGGTTCAAGAGCATCGATGGCGTCTACGCCCACGTCGAAGGCGATATCTGCTTCACCGGTTTGTACCATCGCCGTCAGTACGGTAGTCTCGCCCCGCCATACCCAGGTGACATTCTGGATGTATGGCTTTTGAAACTCGAAGTGGCTGCCAACCGGGACATAGTCTTCATAGGCCTCTTGAATTAATGAGACGCCCCGGTTCCATTCCACCAGTTTATATGGGCCAAAGCCCACCGTATTCTGACCAAACTCGTCTTCGGGCGTAATCTTGAAATATTCCGGGGCGCTGAAGTTCACCAGGAAAGCGCTTTCGGGAAAGACCGGACAGGGCTGGTCGCAGTTGATGTTCACCGAATAATCCCCCACTGCCTCACTCTGGTAACCGCCAGTGTATGGGAAGCTGGAGTTACCGTTGGCCGCGATGCCCTGATAATCCAGGGAAGGCACGGCCGCCTGGGCATTCCAGGCCTCACCGTTGTGGAACTTGACGCCCTGGCGTAACTCGAAGCTCCAGGTATCGGCGTCCAGCTGCTGCCAGCTTTCGGTGGCGGTGGTGGGAACGATGCGCAGGTCATCCCCCGATTGCCAGGTCAGGGGGTCTACCATATTATCCTTGCCGGGGGCGGCGGCAATGCCGCCCTGAGTGGGGTAGGGATTCAGGGTCAGCGGCTCCTCATTCATCGCCAGGGTAATGCTGTCCCTGGCCGAGACTGGTAGCTCAGGAACCGCCGTGACCACTGGCTCCGGAGTATTGATGGCAATGGTCGGACTGGGGCGGGGAGTGGGATTGGCGATCCCCGGCAAGCCAATCGTTGGCGAGACGGGAGGTGCGGTGGCCTCCGGGGGCGTGGTGCCACCGGGTTCTACCTCCGGGGGCGTGGTGCTGACGGATTCCGCCGTCGGAGCCGGGGTGCCGCCGGGTTGCACTGTTGGGGCCACGGTGGTGCCACAGGCGAGGGCAAATATCAATACTGCTATTGTTGTCCAGGCTAACCGGGTTGTCTTCGGTCTCACTCCAGTCCTCCTTAACCAATGCGGGTATGCCACGGTTCAGGGCGATTCCCCGAGATATACGAACTGCGAATAACGGCTGCAAATATAAATCAGCCCCCTGGATATGTCAATGATTCTACGGATTATTGCAACGAAGTGCAGCTAATACGACCTGAATATCCCATATTACTTACGAAATGTGCCCAGACAAAGCTAATGTTCCCGGAATTGTTCGATGGTAAACCCTGAAATTGGGCAGCGGCTGACAGCGGAACCGGCTGCCCTGGAGTTGCTAGATACCGTGCCCGGCATCAGCCCGCGCGGGTCGGAAATCCTTCGGTCTGATCTTCTTGCCGAGAGAGTCAGCCTCCCTCCCGCACAGCCCCGGTCTGACCTCCGGGGTCGGTCGAACAGGTTTAGAGAAGGATGAAATCACCTCGGTCAACCTGGAGCCGATCTGCATTTGAAGGCGCGAACCTGCCTTCCGTCTCCGTCTGAGCTAGTTGGACCGGCGTTGTTGACGCCGGCGCCTCGAGGCCGCTAGAACTGGGAATCTAGCTCCGGGAGTTGTGTATTTTGGTGACAATTTTTGGCTAATATTTCATGTTTTTCGTTATTGACAAAGGGGGGATGGGTACCTATACTTCGCAACGTTCCGGACTTCGAAGTTGATTTCAGCGCGCTGGGCAGATCAATACGTCTGCCTCGTAGGGTGAGAGGTATTTAGGAGATTGCCATTCCCATACAACTTTGTAAACTCCCCCTAATTCCAACAACCTTTAGTCACACCCTACTCCTTGATGGTCGGGCGGGTTAAAAAAGGCGCGCCTGCCTCTGGGACAGCCGGTTACCCATCGGCGTCCATGGATCCCTGGCCAGTGCCCCGAATTTGGAACCTGGAGGTTGGACTATGAAACGCATCCTATCCCTGATGGCAACCTTATCCCTGGTCGTCCTGATCAGCGCTGTGACCCTGACTGGCCTGGCATGGGGCGAGGAGAATGGACCCACCACTGACATTAACTGGGTGGGACCTGTCGAGAACGACCTTAGTGGTCGCTGGGACAACCCTGACAACTGGGACCTTAAACGAGTGCCAGTTGAATCGGACCGCGTCCACATCACCAAGGGGGGCAACTATGAGGTCACGCTGGACAGCAGCGTCAAAATCCATGAGTTGAAGCTCGGCGTGGCGGATGACCTGAGCGACAGCCAGCAAACCCTCCACTTGAA
>Ga0214472_10005124_pt1 | contig 13788 bp, 11 predicted proteins | sample RVTome_6_FD_207662 | JGI IMG/M metagenome (GOLD analysis project Ga0214472, IMG submission 207662) | Soil microbial communities from uranium-contaminated site in the Upper Colorado River Basin, Wyoming, United States - RVT140D175 | ecosystem: Environmental > Terrestrial > Soil > Contaminated >... | reverse complement strand
GGTTGGGTCGAGCCGGGCCGTACCCTCGGCTCTATCAAGGGCCAAACGGTCGAGCTCGCTCGGTCGTTCTTGGAAAAACCCGGCCGCGCGCAGGCGATTGCCGCCCGGGACACTGGAGCCCTCTGGAACACCATGGTCATGGCGGTGTCGGCTGAGACGTTGTGGCAGCTCGGTTGGTTGTATCTGCCGGAGATCATGCCGCGTTTCGAGAGCCTCTTGGAAGCGGTCGACACTCCCAACGAGCTCGAGGTACTCGACTCCGTCTACCACGACATGCCCCGCCGGAACTTCTCCTCGCATCTTCTCGAGCGGGCTCGGGGCAGGGTGGCGCTCATGGCCCTGGAGAACGTTCTCTGGAGCGATTGGGGACGACCCGAGAGGATCATTCATACCCTGGAGCGTATCGGAAAGATGCCCGCTTGGAGCGCCGGGGAAGCGATGGCCCGGCCGAGGAGAGTCGCGCCCTCCCCCATCGGTGGCGACCTGCCTCTGGGAGCCCTGAACCTGGCTTAGGGGAGAAGAAAAACCTGAAACCCGACCGGCTCCGTGGCATCGAACATTCATGAGGCATGGAATGAAATGAAAAATCGCCCCCTTGTCCTGCGGTTAGCGCTGTTTCTAGCAGCCGTCTCTCTCCAGGGCACGCTTCTAGCCCGCCCCCAAGAGAGCCGCGCCACCGTCAGGGAATTGGCGGCAGTGGGGATGACAGTCTCCGATGTCGACCGTGCGGCGGCCTTCTATTCCGAGGTCCTTTCGTTCCAGAAGGTCTCGGAGTCCGAGGTCTGGGGCGAGGAATACGAGCACCTGCAGGGCGTTTTCGGGCTGAGGATGCGAACGATCCGCATGCAGCTCGGTGACGAGCTCATCGAGTTGACCGAGTATCTCACGCCGACCGGAAAACCGATTCCCGTCGACTCGCGGAGCAACGACCGCTGGTTTCAACACGTCGCCATCATCGTCAACGACATGGATCGCGCCTACCAGCGCCTTCGTGACCACCGGGTTCGCCACGCCTCCACCGGTCCTCAAACGCTGCCCGATTGGAACGTGGCGGCGGGCGGCATCCAGGCTTATTACTTCAAAGACCCGGACGGGCATGCCCTCGAGATCCTGAACTTTCCAGCCGGTAAGGGCAATCCGAAGTGGCACCGGGAGACGGATAATTTGTTCCTGGGCATCGATCACACCGCCATCGTGGTCGAGGACACGGAGTCCAGTCTCGTCTTCTATCGGGACCTGCTGGGCCTCGAGGTCGCGGGGGAGAGCGAAAACTACGGAACCGAACAAGAACACTTGAACAACGTGTTCGGCGCCCGTTTGCGGATCACCGCGCTGCGGGCGCCGGGAGGACCGGGGGTGGAGTTTCTGGAGTACATCGCGCCGCGGGACGGACGGCCGATGCCGATCGACGTCAAGCCGAACGATCTCGTGCACTGGCAGACCGTGATGACGACCGACGATGCCGAAGCCTTGGCGAACCGTCTGCGCGCGGGCCGGCAGCGCTTTATCTCATCCGGAGTCATCGACCTGACCCACAACGGAGGCCCTGAAAACGCCAAGAGCTTCCTGGTGCGCGATCCGGACGGGCACGCCGTCCAGCTGCTGGAAAAAACAAACGCGAGCGGACCTACACACGCGACGGGTGATGCACGGTGACGATAACTTGTCGAGAGTTCATCGAGTTCCTGTTGGACTACATTTCCGGAGAGCTCCCCGAAGACCAGCGCTCCAACTTCGTGGAGCACCTTGCGGTTTGTCCGTCGTGTGTCGCCTACATGAACACCTACCTGCAGACCGTGGAGCTCGAAAAGGAGTCTCTCTCGGATGTCGAAGACGCCCTGCCGGAGGATGTTCCGGAAGAGTTGATTCAAGCTATCCTCGAGGCGAAGAGAAAGGCCGGTGGATGATCCTCCAAACCGAGCCGTAACGCGCGGCCGATCCCGCTGAATCGGCTAGAGGCAGAAAGCACCGTGAGAGAGGCCCTCAGACGACACTGGCCGGAGTATGGAATGGAGGCGGCCGGGCTGGGCTTCTTCATGATCTCGGCGTGCCTCTTCGCCACCTTGTTCGAGCATCCTTTATCGCCCATCCGGCAGACCCTACTCGACCCCTTTGTCCGGCGAGTCTTGATGGGACTTGCCATGGGGCTCACCGCCGTCACCATCATCTATTCGCCTTGGGGAAAGCAGTCGGGCGCGCACATCAATCCAGCCGTGACGCTGACCTTCTACCGGCTGAAGAAACTCGACCACCGGGACGCCGGCTTCTACGTGCTTTCCCAGTTTGCGGGAGCAAGCCTCGGCGTGGCTCTCTCTGCCCTGCTGCTGCGTGGCCTGCTGGGTGCGCCCGAGGTGAACTATGTCGTCACCGCTCCAGGGGTGAGCGGGGTGGTAGCTGCTTTCTGGGCGGAGGTCGGCATTTCGTTCGGACTCATGACGGTCGTGTTGTTCGCGACAAATCATCGGAGACTGGCGCGATTCACCGGTCTCTTCGCCGGCGCCCTCGTCGCCAGCTACATCAGTCTCGAGGCCCCCCTTTCGGGTATGAGCATGAACCCGGCACGATCCTTCGGCTCGGCGGTCGTCGCCTGGCTGTGGAGCGGCCACTGGATCTACCTCACGGCGCCCCCGATAGGGATGTTGCTGGCCGCGGAGATCTACCTTCGCGTTCGCGGCGCCCACTCGATCCTCTGTGCCAAGCTGCACCACCAGAACGACCGCCGCTGTATTTTTCACTGCGGATACGAGCGGCCCACACCGTAAGCTCGTCTGCAAAGACTCTTCATTTCTATTATCATCGCACCGATCTATGGCGTATCAACCTATCGAGAATCACGGAATCGTCGGCGACATGCATACCATGGCTCTGGTGGCCGTGGACGGCACGATCGACTGGTTCTGCTTTCCCCACTTCGACTCACCGAGCATTTTCGGCAGCATCCTCGATGACGAAAAGGGCGGCTACTTCAAGATCGCTCCTGTCCACCAGAACGGCATCAAGCGCAAGCAGTTCTACTGGCCGGACAGCAACGTCTTGATTACGCGGTTTTTCTCACCCGACGGCGTTGGCCAGGTCGCGGACTTCATGCCGGTGGGACTCCCCTCCGAGAGCCTGGGACGCCACCAGCTCGTCCGCGGCGTACGGGTGATGAGGGGTGCGATAAGATTTCGCCTGGAATGCTACCCGGCGTTCAACTACGCTCGCGACCCGCACACCTTGGAGGTTACCGGTGGCGGCGCGAGCTTTCATTCCCGCTCCCTGAGCATGGGTCTGAGCACGACCAGACCGTTGCAGCAGGACGGCGCCGGGGTCACTCTCGAGTTCACACTCACCGAAGGAGAGCAGGCGCACTTCGTTTTCGGAAAGGTGGACAAGGGCGGCAACACTGACTCCTTGCTCGACGAGCACGAGGCGCTCGAGCTGACGGCCAAGACCATCGATTTCTGGCGTCATTGGCTCGGTCGATGCACCTACCGGGGCCGGTGGCGGGAGAGGGTCCACCGCTCCGCCCTGGCGCTGAAGCTCTTGACCTTCAAGCCCACGGGAGCCATCGTGGCCGCGCCGACGACATCGCTTCCCGAAGACCTGGGGGGCGAGCGCAACTGGGACTACCGCTACACGTGGATTCGGGACGCCGCCTTCACGCTCTACGGCCTACTTCGCATCGGCTTCACCGACGAGGCGGAAGAGTTCATGCACTGGGTGGAGGCGCGCTGTCACGAGCTGAACCCGGACGGCTCCCTTCAGATCATGTACGGGCTGGACGGCCGGCACCAACTCACCGAAGAGACTCTCGAGCACATGGACGGCTACATGGGATCAAAGCCGGTCCGCATCGGCAACGGCGCGTACAATCAGCTCCAGCTCGATATCTATGGCGAGCTGATGGACTCGGTCTACCTCTACAACAAGTACGGCTCCCCCATCTCGTACGATCTCTGGGTCCATCTCCGCCGGCTCATCAATTGGGTGTGCGACAACTGGCAGCGACGAGACGAGGGGATCTGGGAAGTGCGCGGAGGGCAACAGCACTTCGTCTACTCCAAGCTCATGTGCTGGGTCGCCGTGGATCGAGCTCTACGCCTCGCCAACAAACGCTCTTTCCCGGCCGACTGGGAGCGCTGGCTCGAGGTCCGGGACGACATCTATGAAGAGATCATGGCCAAGGGATGGAACCCGGAGCGACAAGCCTTCGTGCAGCGCTACGGCAGCAACACGCTCGATGCGTCCAATTTGATGATGTCGCTGGTCTTCTTCCTGTCCCCCAGCGATCCCCGAAACCTCAAGACGCTCGACGCGATCATGCGACCACCCGAGGAGGGCGGACTCTTGTCCAACAGTCTGGTCTACCGGTACAACATCGGGGAGACCAAGGACGGTCTGTCAGGAGACGAGGGCACGTTCAATATCTGCACGTTCTGGCTGGTCGAAGCCCTGACCCGCGCCGGGCGGACCGATCGGCCGCGCCTCGATCAGGCCCGGGTGATGTTCGAGGAGATGCTCGGCTACGCCAACCACCTCGGCCTCTATGCCGAGGAGACCGGCCATAGTGGCGAGGCTCTGGGCAACTTCCCCCAAGCCTTCACCCATCTCGCACTCATCAGCGCGGCGTTCAATCTCGACCGCGCTCTCGGAGCCAAGGATTGAGGCTTGCCGGCGTTCATGGGCGGCAACGCACGAAGTAGGTTTGTCCGACACCAGGCAGGCGCGGCCCGTCGCGTCTTGCTTGGCGTCGATATACCCGGGTGCCGCTATCAATAGAGCCAGACGCCCCTTGACAGAGGCGCGCGTCCCAGGCAGAATCCCGTCACCCTTCAAGCGCCCCAAGAGGGCTCGTCGGCGCCAAACTACCAGCGTGTCGTCCGTTAGGGTATCTCGCGTTCCATGAAGACGAAGATCCGCGCTAAAGAGCTCAGCTGGTTGTCCTTCAACGCCCGGGTCCTCCAGGAAGCCGCCGATCCGACGGTACCCATCCTCGAGCGCCTCCGATTTCTGGGGATTTTCTCGTCCAATCTCGATGAGTTCTTCCGGGTGCGCGTCGCGACTCTGAAGCGCCTCGCGAAACTGGGTAAGAAAGCCAAGACGATACTCGGATACGACCCCAAGAAGGTGCTCAAAGAGATCCAGGAGAAGTCTCTCGCCCAGCATCGGGATCTGGACGCCATCTACCGACAGTTACTACGCGAGCTCACGAAGGAGCGTATCTTCATCATCGATGACAGCGAGTTGACGTCGATCCAAGGCGAGTTCGTAAGAGACTACTTCTCGACTCGCGTCCGTCCCCAGCTCATGCCGGTGATGCTCCATCCCAACGGCAAGTTTCCCGCTCTGCGGGACGAGTCCATCTACTTGGCGATCTCCTTTGGCAGGAGCCCCCGGTCCCTCAAAGCCAAATACGGGCTCATCGAAGTGCCTGCCATCGATCGCTTCGTGCCTCTTCCCTCCACGAATGGGAACCGGTACTTTGTTTTGCTCGACGACGTCATTCGCTTCTGCCTGAAGGACATCTTCGGACTTTTCGACATCGACCAGTTCGAGGCATTTACCATCAAGGTAACTCGGGACGCCGAGCTCGACATCGATAACGACATCTCCGAGAGCTACATTCTCAAGGTATCCAAGAGTCTGAAGAAGAGAAAACAAGGAGCCCCGGTACGCTTCATCTACGACGCCAACATCTCGCCCCCGCTCCTCGATTTTCTAACCGAGAAGCTGCGCCTCGGCGGGCAAGACACGCTGATTCCGGGGGCTAGGTATCACAACTTCAAAGACTTCGTAGATTTTCCCTTGAGCGAGTCCAGCGAGAGCGAAGAAGCCCCGCGTAGGCCCCTTCCCAACCGCCGGCTCGATCCGAAGAACAGTCTCCTGGCCGCCGTCGCGAAACGGGATGCGCTTCTCCACTTTCCGTACCAGTCCTTCGATACCGTGGTCGCGCTCTTTCGCGAGGCCGCGCTCGAACCGCACGTCACTTCCATCAAGACGACGCTCTACCGAATCGCCAAGGACTCGGCCTTGGTCAATGCGCTCATCAGCGCGGCGCGGAACGGCAAAGACGTGACCGCCGTCATCGAGCTCCAGGCCCGGTTCGACGAGCAGGCCAACATCGAGCTAGCGAACAAACTACAGGACGAGGGTGTCCGCGTCATCCACGGCATTCCCCAATTGAAGATTCACGCCAAGGTCGGCCTCATCGGCCGGCGAAAGGCCGGTCAGAATCTATATTACGCTTGCATCGGAACCGGCAACTTCAACGAGCACACCACCGAGCTCTACAGCGACCACTGTCTTGTTACCGCCGACCGTCGACTCACTCAGGAAGTCAAAACCATCTTTGACTTCCTGGAAAACAAATATCCTGCCCCCAACTACAAACACCTCATCGTCTCTCCCTTCAATGTACGTGCGAAGCTAGCAAGGCTCGTGCGGGACGAGATCAAGAATGCAAAGAAGGGACGGGAGGCTTTCATACACCTCAAGCTCAACAACCTCACCGACCCAGAGATGATCGGACTCCTCTACCAGGCCTGCGATGCCGGAGTGAAGATCCGGTTGAACGTGAGGGGCATGTTCTCATTGCTTCCCAACCAGCCGGAGAGGAAAGAGAACATCGAGGCCATTGGTATCGTAGACCATTACCTCGAGCATTCCCGCATCATGGTGTTCTGCAATGGAGGGGCCCACCAGTATTTCCTGACCTCGGCGGACTGGATGCCGCGCAACCTCGATGGCCGGGTGGAGGTCGGCGTGCCCATCTACGATGCGTCCCTACAGGCAGAGCTGAAAGCATTCCTCGACCTTCAATGGCAAGACAACGTCAAGGCGAGGATCCTCGACCAGAACCTGGAGAACCGGTACCGCCGGACGAACCTGTACAGCCTTGACGGTATAGCCGGCGTGGCGAGTATTGCGGGCTCGACCGAGAGAGTCAGGGCGCAGGAAGATTTCTACGAAGTGTTGCGCAACCGGCACACACGGCGAACACCAGACCCGGCGGGCAGCCGGTCGGCCAAACGCGCCGGCAAGAGCGGGGAAAGGCCGGTCATCCCCTTTGACCCGTCGATCAAGAAACGGCCGGGCCACCCTTCCTTGTGATCCCGCCGTGACGCTCGGGAACATCGAGCGACCGACCGTCGTATACTGAGTCAAGGAGGCATTGGGGTAATTTGGCTAAGTTTCTGCTTTGGCTCATTCTGCTTGTTCTCTGTTGGCCCGTCGCTTTGCTAGCGCTGGTTGCCTATCCATTGGTATGGCTGTTGCTGCTCCCCTTCCGACTCCTGAGGATGGTCGTCGGCGCCACGCTCGCCCTCTTGAAAGCTCTGCTCTATCTGCCGGCGCGACTGCTGGGGGCCCGCGCGTAATGTAGACCCCGATCCGAACGAACGTTCGCGTTCCATACTTGCGGCCATAATTGCGGACAGGGATTTCGGATCGGGGTAGAATGGCGGCTCCATGGAGCACCGCCAGCGGCACTACCTAGCGTCGATCTTCGCGTCGAGCGTTCTCGTCATCGGCGCCTGTGAAGAGCGCCCGCCCAACGTCATCGTCATCTCACTCGATACCGTTCGCGCCGATCACCTGAGCGTCTACGGTTACCATCGCTCGACGACTCCCAACTTGGAACGCCTCGCCGAGGAGGGACTCGTTTTCGAGCAAGCGTTCACCCAGACTCCCTGGACGGTCCCGTCGCACATGAGCGTTTTCACATCTCTTTATCCATCCGTCCACTCCATCAGTCACCTCACGCCCCAAAGCGACATGAGCGCGATGATTCCTGAAATACTGCGGGACGCCGGATACCTGACCGCTGGCTTCGTAGCCCCAGTTTTGAGCGAGGACTACGGTTTCGCCAAGGGTTTCGATTTCTACCTGCGCACCGACCGCGTGCGGCCCGCGGACGTCTTGGTGGATCGGGCCCTCGAGTGGCTGGCGGGAGACCCCGCCGAGCCCGCAATCCGTGACCAGCCCTTTTTCCTGTTCTTGCACCTCTTCGATGCCCATCACCCCTACGAGCCACCGTGGCCTTTCGACACCGCCTACGTCCCCCGGTATCGCAGCGATATTCGCGAGCTCAGTGAGACCCATCCCTACACGCAGGACAAAGATCTGACCGATGAGGAATTGGCCGAGGTCGTTGCCCTCTATGACGGCGAGATTGCCTACGCCGACTTCGCCATCGGCCGTTTTTTCGACGCTCTGCGCGAGCTGGGGCTCTACGACGGGGCGCTGATCGTCGTCTTCGGCGATCACGGCGAGGGCTTTCTCGAGCACGGTCTGATGAACCACGGCAATTCCGTCTACGAAGAGGCCATCCGCGTGCCCCTGCTGCTACGCCTGCCGGGAGGCCGTTCGGGAGGCGAAAGAGTCGAAGGACCTGTTCAACTCATCGACATCGCGCCGACGATCCTACAAGAATTGGATCTGGAGCCGGCACCGATGATGCAAGGGACCTCCCTTTTCAATCCTGTTCTCCGGGACGGCTCGCGGCGCTTCGCCTATGTCTCCGAGGCCTATGCCGCGTGCATTCGAACCGATTCCTGGAAGGTCATCGAGAACCCCAAGAGCCGCGCGCAAACGATCCCAAGGGCGCTCGACGTGGACTACGAGCTCTATCATTTGACGGAGGATCCGCGTGAGCAGAACAATCTAGCGTTGGAGCAAACCGAGCGATTGGCGTCGATGACCGAGGTCTTGCACCGGCTCGATCAAGAGAATCAGGAGCTCCGGCGACAGATCCGGGAAGACCTGGACGTCCAGGAGCTCGAGCTCAGCGAAGAGCAGGAGAGAGAGCTCCGGGCCCTGGGATACGTGCAGTAGCAGCTCAACCTACGGGCTCGATTGCGGTTACGATCCACCGCGAAGCAATGGGGCTTGCGTCGGGTGAGGAAGCCAACCGGTACCGCTTCAGGGTCACCGTGTAGCGGTAGTCGCCCGAGGGCGACCGAACGATGACGTCGACCTGTGTCGTTTCCACTGCCCCTTGCAATCCATCGATCGGTGCCCAGGTCTCGACGGACTTGCGGGCCTCCTCCCGTTCTCGCTCGATCTGCACGCGGAGCCTCTCGACGCGGGACTGAATGCGCTCGAGCTCCGCGTCTTCGCCCTCGCCGAACTCTTGCAGCCTCGCGTCGCGGGCGTCCCGAGCGGCGTTCAATCTCTGCTGGTGCTCATCGAGCTCGAAGGGCTCGTTCTCTGACGCGATGACGCGGGTCACCCAGAAAGCCCGGATATCGGAGGCCCGAACTCTCTCGTTGGGCCAGCCCACCACCGAGACGGTTGCGAGCGTCGCGAGGTCGCCAGTTCGCGTGGCCTCCACGAATGCATTGGCGACGTCCGATGGGGCCGCCTCGCAAGCCAGCGCGGAGATGAGACCAATCGTCCCAAGTACCGTCTTCAGCACGGGTCGCAGCCTCGGATCTATTCCGCGCGCAGGACCGCGATGGGTTTCTTCCTCAGAATGTCCATCGTGGTCGCCATCCCCACGATTGTGACCCCCAAGGCGGTGAGCGGGATGCCGAAGAGGCTCATCCAGAGGTTGGGTTGCCAGGGGATATCGAGCAGATGATTGCAGAAAACCCAGGTTAGAATGGGAGCGCCCAAGCCACCCACCGCACCCGCCAGAGCGCCCAAGGTGCCGTACTCGAGCAGAACCATTCTTCTAACCGTCTTCCCGCTCGCCCCCAGAGTCCTCAGAATCGATGCCTCGTACTGACGTTGGAACTTGGTCATGGCAACCGAGCCGACGAGAATCATGGCCCCGCTGATAAGCGCAATGGCTCCCACCAAGGTGATCGCGAGCGCAATCTTCTCGACGACGCCGCGAAGCGTCAGGAGGATCTCCCGGAGATCCACGATCGAGACGTTAGGAAACGCCTCCACGATGTCCCGCTGTAGCCTGGCGCGCTCGCCCAAGTCGAAGGGCGCCTTCACGAACCCGAGGAACGTGTGAGGGGCATCGGCCATGGCGCCGGGCCGGAACACGAACATGAAACCACCATTGCGCGCATCATCCCAATCGACGTTGCGGATGCTCGTCACGCGGGCGCTCACCTCGCGACCCAAGATGTCGAAGCGCATGATGTCCCCGACTTGTATACCCACGTCCTCCTGGAAGTCTTCCTCGATCGAGACCTCGGCTTCCGTAGAGGGACTGTCGTCCCAGAATCGGCCATCCAGGATGGTCTCATTCGCCTCCAAGTGGTTCCGGTAGGTGACCGTGAACTCACGCCGCAGCCTGCGCTCCTCGCGAACCTGCTCGTAACCTTCTAGAGCCACGTCGCGTCCCTGAACACTCGTGATTCGCGCGCGAAGAACCGGCACCATGCGAACATCGCGCGCCCCGAGCGAGATCAATCGCGTCTCCGCCGCTTCGACCTGACTCGGTTGCAGATCGACGAGGAACATGTCCGGAGCGTCGTCCTCGAGCTCCATTCGGAACTGCTCCAGCAGGTTTGCCTCCGTCCCCCGCGTCGCGAGGATGAAGAACGTCCCGAGCCCGACCGCCAGCAGAATCATGCGCGTCTGATTTCCGGGCCGGCTCAGGCTGAGAACCGCGTGACGGAACGGGAACGAGCCCTTCCGTCCCAGTGGCTCGATGGCACGCACGAGGAGTCCCCCGACCACGTGAAGCGTCACAGCCACCGCGGCGAAGCTTGCCGTGACCAAGAGACCCACCTCGAGATCGCCCGCCTGCCAGCTCCCGAGTGCCACGAGAGCGATCAAAACGCTCCCCGCAGCGAAGAGCTCCCATCGATCCGCTTGGCTGAGATTCCGTAGTCGTCCAAGGCGTCCTAGAGATCCCAGGCCTTTGCCGGAAGGGGCCTGCTGTTCCGTCTGCTGCCGCAGGAGGAGCAGCGGCTTAATGCGTCGGGACTCCATCAAGGGAATCAGCGAGAAGAGGACGGAGACCAGAACGCCGATGCCCACCCCCTGAAGTGCCGCCGAAAGCGTGACCCCGTAGTCCTCCATCGAAAGACCCACCACGACGCCCGAAGGCATGAGCTCGACCGCGATCTGGGCCATGCCCAGCCCGAGCAGGCTCCCGCAGAGACCCAGGCCGACAACCTGGATCAAATAGATGCCGAAGATTTGCCTGCTGCTGGCGCCGAGACACTTGAGGATCGCGATGCTCTTGAGCTTTCGACGCATGAAGACGCCGATCACACTCCAGATTCCGATCCCACCCAGGATCACGATCACGAAACCCACCATGCTCAGATAGTCTTCCGCGCGCGTCAGACGCCGTCCGAGACGATCCCCGGTCTCACGGTACGAGCTCACGGACGCGTATTCGCGGCCGAGAGCCTGCGCGAGCGTCCTCTGCAACGGATCGATGCTCGCCTCGTCGGTTCGCAGGAGAACCTGGTAGCGAACCCGACCTCCGACGCCGAGGATCTCGGAGTCGATGAGGTCGTCGTAGTCGACGAGAACGCGAGGGCCGAATCGGAATACGCCCAAGGGTTGACCGGCTTCCTTCACGATCACGTCGCGCACGGTGTAGACCTGCCCGCCGATCACCACGCCATCGCCCACTTCGATACCGAGTCGCGTCAGAAGCTCGGGGCGAACCAGGGCACCGTTGTCCAGGAGTACGTCGTGGGAGTATCGTCGACCGCTTTCGAGCACGATGTCTCCGTAGAGGGGGAACCCTCGCTGCACGGCTCGCAGCTCGATCATCGTCGCGACCGATTTGGTCTCGTCCGCGGGTCGAGACATGGTCATCGTCTCGATGGATTCCGTTCGCTCCGCGACAGGATAGGCGGCGACGCTCCGATCCACGATGGCTCTCGTCTCCTGGTCCCAGGGACGGTCGCTCTGAACGATGAGATCGGCCGCGGTCAGGGTCTTTGCCTCTTGGACCAGGGTGATGCGAATGTTTTGAATGACGGATCGAAGCGCGACGATCCCCGCCACCCCTATCGCGACACAAATGAAGAAGAAGAGCAGCCGCCGCCAGGAGGCGCGCATTTCTCTTCCCGCCATGGTGAGAACGAATCTCATGGCTGGCTGCTCGCGGTGACGCGGGACTGGGCGTCCGTTTCCTCGTTGCGGGAGACGGTCTCGAGGCTCTCGACCCGGCCCCCTCGCAACGCGAGAATGACGTTCCCCTTCGCGGCAAGTGCCGAGTCGTGGGTTGCCAGCACGATCGTGGTCTTTCGCGTCCGGTGAACGTCCACCAAGAGCTCGACGATGTGCTCTCCGTTGGCGCTATCCAGGTTTCCAGTTGGCTCGTCGGCGAGGAGTATCGCCGGATCGTTAGCGAGCGCCCGGGCGATGGCCACTCGCTGTTGCTCGCCGCCGGAGAGTTGCGAAGGATAGTGATGCTCGCGGTCGGTAAGCCCGACCTCCTGCAGTAGCCGGTGAGCCTTCTCCGCCGGTCTGGCCGTGCCGGCGAGCTCCATCGGTACGAGCACGTTCTCGTAGGCGGTGAGCGACGGGATGAGGTGGAAGAACTGAAAGATGAACCCGATCTTGGCGCCGCGTAGGCGCGCGAGACGGTCTTCGTCGAGAGCAGTCAGATCTTCCCCGTCGATAAGGACCTGACCCTCCGTGGGCGAATCGAGGCCGGCGATGAGACCGAGCAGCGTGGACTTTCCGCTACCGGAAGGCCCGACGACGGAAAGAAACTGTCCCGACGGCACGTGCAGGCTGAGCGTATCGAGAATCGTTAGTTGCTCGGAGCCGCTCAAAACGACCTTGGAGACACTCTTGAGCTCGATCATGGGGCCGGGTTGGATTCTAGCATCGGCCGAAGGAGTGGCCAGATAGAGTCTGCCAGACGTCGGGAGCCCTCCGCGTTGGGATGGATGCCGTCTCGCTGGTTGAGCTCCCGCTCACCCGCGACGCCGTCGAGCAAGAATGGTAGGAAGACGACATCATACTCCTCCGCCAGATCTCGAAAGACCTGTCGAAACTCTGAAGTATAAGCCGCCCCCATGTTGGGCGGTGCCTCCATGCCCGCAAGGATCACGGCCACGCCCTTCTCGTGGGCGCGCTCCACGATCGCCGCCAGGTTGCGCTTCATCTCTCCCGCGGGGAGCCCACGGAGACCATCGTTTCCACCGAGCGCCAGGATCAGAACGCGAACATCACCCTCAAGGACCCAGTCCACACGACTGAGGCCGCCGGCCGTCGTATCTCCCGAGACCCCGGCATTGACGACCTCGAAGGAGTAACCCGCGTCATCGATTCGTTCTTGAAGTAGCGCTGGGTACGCGTCCTCGACGTCCAACCCCAGTCCGGCCGTCAGGCTGTCGCCGAGCGCTACGATCTTGGGCCGTTCAAGGCCGACATCGGGCTCTGCTGCTGGAGTAACCGCCGGCTGCGCCCAACCGGGCGAAATGGCCTCACCGGTCTCACCAGACTGACAGGACGTCGAGCTCAACGCGATGAGCCAGATGACTCCAACGGGAATGACGGAGAGGAAACGCCCCGAAACGTTCCAACACATGCACTCAGCTTAACACAGCGGATCGGCCCGAGAGGTCGCTCACGCTCGTTCGACTGGCGCTCAGGGATCGTCGATCTGAATGCTCCGGCGGCGGTCCCCTCGCGACGGCGTGGCTATCCACGTCTAGCCACACGCCGGGTTCCCATGTAGGATTGGGCAGCCCAGCCCCATGGGGGAAGGAGAGATCCCTATGACCGAATCCAACGATTTCCGCCCCGAGGATCTCGGGCATCCGAGGGGGACGCTCGCGATCGTCATTATTTATGGTCTCCTGTTCGGCCTCGCCTGGTTAGGTATGTACCTTTACGTGTTCTTACCGCGGGGGCTCCCCCAACCCTAGG
>Ga0214472_10005123_pt1 | contig 13791 bp, 11 predicted proteins | sample RVTome_6_FD_207662 | JGI IMG/M metagenome (GOLD analysis project Ga0214472, IMG submission 207662) | Soil microbial communities from uranium-contaminated site in the Upper Colorado River Basin, Wyoming, United States - RVT140D175 | ecosystem: Environmental > Terrestrial > Soil > Contaminated >... | reverse complement strand
GCTTCGAATCGTCCGCCTGGGCGGCACGGTTCGCGGCGTGTGCCCGAACCATCAGAGCCCCAAGCGCCAGCGCGGGGTCCGCCCGAAGTATCGCGCACGCTTCGAATCGTCCGCCTGGGCGGCACGGTTCGCGGCGTTTGCCCGAACCAACAGAGCCCCAAGCGCCAGCGCGGGGTCCGCCCGAAGTATCGCGCACGCGTCGAATCGCCCATGTGGGCGGTGCATGGTGCGGCGTTTGCCCGGTGCGGTTCGTTTCACTTCGCGGGGTTGGCCGGGCCCGGTTCGTGTTGCGAAGTCTCGGGCAGGCCCGTCGCTCGCGCTCGGGGCTCTGACACACCCACGGGAGGGCGCCGAAACGGTCACGGAGCCGGCCATGCACCCAATCCCCCTCATTCCAAAGCCCGAACCGCTCCAAGACCATAGCTTTGCGCCCGCGCAGCGCACCCACGGAACCCCAGCCGCCCATCGTTAATTCGACCCTGAAAGGGTCGTACCATTCTCCGGAACGCCCGCGCCGCCGGCTTGCTTCATCGCCCGCAGCCACCCACGAACCCACCACCGTCTTCCGTACCCCGACCGTAGCGCGGGGCTCTGTTTGAGAGCGTCTTTCTCCTCGCCCGCTATCGAGTGCCACGACGACCCCGAGACCGTAGAATAAGATCATGTTTAAGATCGAGACCGAGGAGGAAACCGACCACCGCTGGATTGCCGAAACCCCTGAACCTCCGGCTTGACCCGATCCTACGGTCGTGATATGTTAGGGTATGCGCCCTCTCCACTCCACCCACCCCCCGTGCAAGAAGCCCCCACAGCTTCCTTTCTCGCTTCATCCCTTCGTGCCTTCGTGCCTCCGTGCCTTTTTTCTACCATTCGAACCCATTATCCGCCCTGGCGCTATCGAAAACGCCGTTTGTGTTAAGAAAACGAACCCGAACGAAGCCGAACGAAGCCAAACCAAGCCACGCCCGGGTCCGCGACAGCCCGGACCGCGGCAACACCGCCCGGAGCCCCGACAACCGCCGCCAAAGACCGGTCCAGCAACCGGTCCCGCCCTGGGGCGTTCCGACATGCTCACCCTCCGGCGTTCGCGCTCGACAACGACATGCGCACCCCTACCATCCACCGTCGCGCGCGTGCAGCCCGGCGCTGAGGAGCCGAAATGGACCTTCCGCATTATCCGATCAACGACTTCGGGCCGGTGATGAACGGAATGGTCATCGGCGGCATGGGCATCTTTCACGTCTTCCTCGCCCAGTTCGCCATCGGCGGCGGGCTGCTGATGTGCTACTTCCAATGGCTCGCTCAGACGGGCCGGTCCAGCGCCGCCCGCCGCTTCCTCGACGGCTACTTCAAGGCCCTCGTCCTCATCTCCTTCGTCGTCGGGGCCCTGACCGGCGTGGGCATGTGGTTCACCACCATCCAGATCAGCCCCCGCACGATCGGCATGATGGTCGACGAGTTCCACTGGCTCTGGGCCACGGAGTGGACCTTCTTCTGCCTCGAGATCGTCGCCGGATACGCCTTCTACCGCTACGCCGCGCAGCTCACCGACCGGGCCCGCGTGACGCTGCTCGTGCTGTACTCCGCCGCCGCATGGATGAGCCTCTTCTGGATCAACGGGATCCTGTCCTGGCAGCTCACGCCGGGGCACTGGGTCGAGACGGGCCGGGTCTGGTCCGGCTTCTTCAACCCCAGCTTCTGGCCGTCCCTCGTGTTCAGAACCGTCGTGTCGATGACCATCGCCGCCCTCGTCGCCTGCGTGGTGATCAACACCCTCAACGGAGTAGATCGCGAGGCCCGGACCGAGCTGATCCACCGCGCCTTCCTCTTTCTTTCCGGCATGGCCTTGATGCCGTTCCTGGGGATCTGGTACCTGTCCAGCATTCCCGAGGACAGCCGGTCGTGGGTCCTCGGCGGCAGCCCGACGATGACCCTCTTCATGTCGATCGCGATCGGGGCGTCGCTGCTGATCGGCGTGTATGCGGCCGCCGGGATTCTGCGCAAGCGGCTCTACATCAACGCGGTATCCGCCGGGATGCTCGTCGCCCTCGCCTTCGGCGCCACCGCCGGCGGCGAGTTCGTTCGCGAGGGTGTGCGCAAGCCCTTCACCATCCGGCACACCCTGCTCGCCAACTCGATCCGCCCCGAAGAGATTGCAGCGCTTCGCGAAACCGGGTCCGTCACCAACGACCCCTTTCCGCTCCCCCATGCCGAGCGGTATCCGACCGAACAGCTCGCCCTGGGGGCCAAGGTCTTCCGCTTCCAGTGCAGCGTCTGCCATACCGAAAACGGTGCCAACGGCTTGACCCACCTGGCCGGAACCTGGACCCCGGACCAGAAACGACTCAACATCGCCAAGCTCCAGCACACCAAGCCCTTCATGCCGCCGTTTGCCGGAAACCCACAGGAGCTCGAGGCCCTGGTGCAGTGGATCGAGTGGTTCGACTCGGGCCGCCCCGGCGACTGGCCCGTCTCAGCCGATGACCGAACTCTCGAACAGATCAAGCGGTGGCTCGACGAGGCGGGTACGGAACCGGCTCAGCAACTCGCGCAGCGCAGCGCGGCGAGCGTCCACGAATGAGCGATCTCTTCCCATTCCGCTTCCCGTTTCCCACCGCGATGTACCTGACGCTCTACGTCCTCACCCTCGTCGTGCACGTGCTCTTGATGAACTACGTGCTCGTCGGCACCGCCTACCTCGCCGTAGTGAGCGTGTTCACCGGCGGGCCGCCCGTTCAGCGTCAGAAGTCGCCGACGGCGCTGATCCTGCGCGACTGGATGCCGTTCGCCCTCGGTGCGACCATCACCGCCGGCGTCGCGCCGCTCCTGTTCATTCAGATTCTCTACAAACAGAGCTTCTACACCGCCAACCTGCTGCTGTTCCACCGCTGGATGTCGATCGTCCCCGTGCTGATCCTCGGCTTTTACCTGCTCTACATCCTCAAGAGCCGCTCCATCGGCGAGTGGCCCGCCGCGGTCCGCGCCCTCGTCGGCGTCGGCGCGTTCATTTGCATCGCGTTCACCGGATACTCGTGGACGGAGAACCACCTGCTCGGCGGCCGCGCCGAAACCTGGCCCGGATTCTATGCCGCGGGCAGGATCGTCTACTTCCACCCCGAGCTTCTCCCGCGCCTGGCCGTTTGGTTCTTCGGCGCGATCCCCAACGGCATGGCGATGATCTCCTGGCAGCTTCGGTTCCAGGCGCGGCGCGACGGCGCCTTGCCCGCCCGCGAACCGCGGCGGGCCGCCGTCCTCTCGCTGACCGGTCTGGCCCTTGCGGCCGCCGCCGGCATCGGCTACTTCCTCGCAATGGATGAAAACGCGCGTGCCGCCGTGACCGGGGCCCCGGTCCTGCCGTACCTGCTGATCGGGCTGCTCGCGCTCGCCGCAGAAACCGCCGGCTGGGTTTTGCAGCTTCGCGCCACGCGCATCGCCGGCACTTCCCTGGGACTCATCACCGCCGGCGCCCTGGTCGCGGTCCTCTGCGCCTCGGTCCTGCGCGAGGAGATTCGGCTGGTCCGCGTCGATGTCCAGGCCCTTTACGAGCAGCACGCCCGCGCCGCCGAAGTCGGCGGCTTTTGGGTCTTTCTGCTGTTCTTGGTCGTCAACGCGGGGCTGATCGGCTGGTGCGTTCGCCTCGTCGGCCGCGCCAGGAAGGTGGATTCAACAGGGACAACCTCATGACACCCGGGCCACCGCGGTGCAGGCGTCCATCACCCGCAGGACGTTCTCGCCGAGCACCTTCCTCAAGTCGTCCGCAGCATACCCGCGCTCCAACAGGGCGGCGGTCAGACTCGGCAGCTTCGAGCAGTCCTCCATCCCCTCGGGCAGGGCGTAGACGCCGTCGAAGTCCGAACCGATCCCGACGTGTTCGGGCCCGACGAGTTGAACCGCATGATCGACGTGATCGACCAGCAGCGAAAGGGGCGTCATGTGATCGGTCAGCTTGCCGCGTTGCTCCTCCGGCAGCTTCCACCATCGCTCGAACGTCTTGGTGTCGATGTGCGGGAAGTCCGGATCGACGAAGCCCGCCGAGAAGTTGATCTGCACCACGCCGCCCGAGTCGGCGATAGCCCGGATCATGTCATCGGTCAGGTTCCTCCGCTGAAGTGCCACAGCGCGGCACGAAGAATGCGTGGCGACCACCGGAGCGGCCGATGTCCGCATGACATCCCGGAACGTGTCGTCACTGACGTGCGACACATCCACCATCATCCCCAGCCGGTTGAGCTCACGGACCACCTCCCGCCCGAACTCCGTCAAGCCGCCGTGCATCGGCGCCAACGGCTCGTGAATGCCGGAGGAATCCGCCCAGCCCGTGTGCGCGCCGTGCGTCAGTGTCAGGTACGTGGCGCCGGCCTCGCGGTACTCACGCAGGACGTCGAGGGAATCCTCAATCAGATGCCCGCCTTCGACGGCGATCAGCACCGCGATCCGCCCGTCGCGACGCGCCTGCCGGACGTCGTCCGCCGTCCGGGCGAGAACGACGTCGCTCGCGTGCCGCGCCGCCAGTTGGCCGATCCGCTCGATCTGCCCCCACGCAGCCCGAACGCCCGCACCGGCCTCGACGGGCCCCATGGCGAACACCGCGAAGAACACCGCGTCCACGCCACCCTCGCGGAGCCGCGGCAGGTCGACGTGCCCGAAACGGTGGCGCGAACCGAAATCCCACTTCGGATCGAGCAGCCGCTGCGTGGTGTCGACGTGCGTGTCGACCACCAGACTCCGCGCATGCAGGTCGACCGCCGATTTCAGCCATCCCTCATGGCCCGTCGTCATCCGGGCGATTGTATCAAGTCTGCGAAGGGGCCCGGCATGCGCCCTGACACCCCGAAGCGCCGCTCTTATGGGACCGCCTTCCCCGGTGAATCGCCGCATGCCCGCCAAACCCGCCCGATAATTTGCCAAGGTCACCCGCCCGATTGCTCGATATCACGGAGGCATAGCGGACGAAACCCGGTGCAGGGCGGGCGCTGGCTCAGCGCCGACGCCCGTTTCACAAAGAACCAGAAGATGAAGGAGCCCAACAACGTGATCTCGAAACGGCAAGCGACTCGAACGTCCCATGGTGTTTCTCTGCGGGCCGTGGCCGGCCGCATCGGCTTGTCGATCGTGGTCGTCGCGGCCGTCGCCGGATGCCACGACGGGGAGCTCAAGACCTCGACGACCGTGCAAACCGAGGCGATGGCGAAGGGCCGGGCTCAATCCGGGCGCTACGGCACGAACATGGTCGACAACGCCATCCTCCACGACATGTCGATCTCCGACATCCACTTCATCGCGCACTCGAAAGAGCTGAGCGGCACGGGCGTGGCGCGCCTGGACCGCATGGCGATGCTGCTGGATACCTACGGCGGAACCGTCCACTTCGAGACCGTGCTCACGGATGAGGACATGATCGCTGCGAGACTCGATCACGTTCGCGAGTACCTCGAAGTCGTCGGATGCGACATGAGCAAGGTCGAGCTCGCCGTCGGGCCCAGCGGCGGCCGGGGCATGCCCGCGCGCGACGCACTCGAAGGGGAAGACCGGGTCACGACTCACGGCGAGCAGGGCAATGCCTCGATCATCCCGGCCGGCTTCGGTGGGTCGGGCCAGTAACGCCGGACCCTTGACCGGCGCGTCGACTCCGTCGAGCCGCGCTCTTTGAAAAGGTGAACCTCCATGTTGATGAAGCGACGAAGCGCCAAGATCATCGAGTTATCGCTCCTTGCGGCCGCGGTCGCCGGTTGTGCGAAATCGGATTACGCCATGAACCGGCAGGGAAACCGCACCATGCACCCGATCGAGGATTCGCGGATCGTGAACGCACCGATCAGCGAGCCGCCGAGCATCCTCCCGGAGACGCATCTGGCCGCCGGACGGCTGTTCGAGAACCAGGGAATGCTGGGCAAGGCCGTCGACCAATATCGCAAGGCCATCGCAGTCAGCCACGACAACGCCGTAGCGTACCATCGGCTTGGGCTTGCGCTCAGCAAGGGGAACCGGCATGACGCGGCGATCGACGCCTTCCGCAAAGCCGTCGAGATCTCGCCGAAGAACGCGGTTCTGCGGAACGACCACGGGTTCGAAATGATGTACCGTAACGAGTGGGGGAAGGCGGAATCCGAATTCCGCCGAGCGATCGATCTGGACCCGACGCTCACCCGCGCGCAGGTCAACCTCGGCCTGGCCCTCAGCAAACTTGGACGCTTTGACGACGCGCTGGCCGCGTTCAACTCCGCCCTCCCCGAAGCGGATGCCTACTACAACCTCGGCCTGATGTACCGGGCACAAAGGCGGTACGCAGACGCGGAGCGGACGTTCCGGCGGGTGCTGGACATGGCCCCGGAGTTCACGGCGGCCACGGCCCAGTTGGAACAGATGGCACGCGGGCCCGCCACGACCCAACCGGAAACGACCGTCGTGGATGCGGCGCGGGAGACAACGCCGGCCAGCGAAACGGCGGACCCCACGCCCGCGAATCCGGGAACGATGCCGGCTCCGACGGCTAGTGTTGCGGCGTCCGAGCCGGTCAGGCATACGGCGGCGGACCTGCGTACGACCGCTGAGGCGGTTGCGAACATCGATGAGACGGACGCCGACACCGCACCGTGCCCCGACGTCGACGAAGGCGAGGACCCGGTGGATTCGCAGCGCGCTCTGGCGTCGGCCGAGCCGGGACCCGGTGGTCCTGTGGAACCGACAGTGACCATCGCGGCACCCGCCCGCACGGCGGCCGGGGTCAGTTACCGCGACCGTTTATTCGAGCTGGCCGCGGCGCTAGGCTCGGTGCGCGACGAGATCGAATGTCTCGATGCGGTCGACGCCGAGCGCCAACTCGTCGAGGCATCCAAGCCCGGTCTCGAGTCGAAGCCATCGAGCGATCCCGGTGCAGCGCTTGCAAAGGACGCGATGAAGGCAAAGCAGCGAAAGGGACCTGGCCCCGTGACGCGAAACGCGGGCGCGACCGGCTCCAAGCCGGGCGGGGACCGATCGAACGTGAACGGGCAAGCTGACTCAAAGTGGACCGAGACGCCCTGGCGCGGTCTGGCGACGGCGACCGGCAGGACAGAGCGATCCGAGCTGTACGGTCCGCCGGCCGAGCTTGCTCAGGACGCTGCCTTGAGCCGCCACGAACTGGTGGACCGCCCGCGTCGCCCGGATCAGGTCGCTCCGCTGCCCCATTAGGCGGAACCTGCGGCGCTCGTGCGGCCCCGCATCCCGATCGGGGGCTTTGAAGACTCTACATTTTCTTCTTGCGGGTCTTTCGCGGGGCCTGCTTCGCCGGTTTCGCGGTCGGTTTCTTGGCCTTCTTGGTGGCAGCGGGGCGTTTGGCGGCCGGCGCCTTTGCGGCAGCGGTCTTGGCGGTGCGCTTCGGCTTGGACGCTTTCGCGGCTTTGGCGGCGGCTTTGGCAGCGGCCTTGGCAGCGGCCTTCTCCGCCTTGGCCTTGGCCTTCGCCTCGGCATCAGCCTTGGCCTGCGCCGCCTTCACCCGCGCCTGTACGGCGGCAGGCTGAACGATCGGCATGTTCACGTCGACGATCTCGAGGCCGGTGTAGTAGTTCTCGCGCTGTAGTCGTTCCAACTGGCCTTCGGCGTCTTCCCTTTCCACCGACTTGAAGAGGGTGAGGATATAGCCGTCGGAACGCCCGATGAGCTTCCATTGAAACGGCGGGATATCCTTCCCGCCGAGTGCGCTCTTGCCGGAGCGGGCCGGCGGCGACCCCTTCTGCGGCGGCGCCGTCTCGGCGGGCTTCTCACCGGGCTTGTCCGCGCTCTTTTCGTCGGGCTTTTCAGCCGTTTCGGCTTTCTTACGGGCCGCAGTCATGGGCTAGGTGGTCTCGCTCTTCTTCCGAAAACGGTGCGGGCACATCACGCCGAGCGGCGCCCCGCTTCGCACCACGGCGCCGCACGGGGACCGGGCCGTCCGAGGCCGGCGCCCGGAACGGGTCGAGCCGTATCCGGCGGCGCCGGCGGGGTCAAGCCGGACTGGACCCCGCGCGTGCCGCTACTATAATGGCCCGAGCGTGTATGTCGAGCGGCCCCGCTATCCCGGCATCGCTCCCATGCCCGGTTCCCAGCGCCCGTAGCTCAATGGATAGAGTGGCTGGCTTCGAACCAGTAGGTTGGAGGTTCGAGTCCTCCCGGGCGCAGTCTGTTTCGCCGCCGCTACCGTGCCCCGGCATCATCCTGCTTCAACTGCTTGATCGCCCGGCGGTTGGCGATCTCGTCGGTCGGCGACATGTTGTCGATGATCAAGCGTCCATCGAGGTGATCGACCTCGTGCTGCCATACTCGCGCGAGGAGGCCCTCCCCCTGTCGCGTCACCGCGTTGCCGTGCAAGTCAAGGGCGTTGATGGTGGCATGCGTCGCGCGGCGCATCGTGACGTGGACGGCTGGGATCGAGAGGCAGCCCTCCTCCTTGTCATCGGCCCCTCGGAGCTCGGCGAAGGTCGGGTTGACGAACACGTCGTCGGCGCCGGGCTCACCGGTCACGTTGCAGACGAACATCCGGAGCGATACGCCCGCCTGCGGCGCGGCGAGGCCGACGCCCTGCCCCTGGCGCATGATCTCGAGCATCCTGGCCGCCAGCGCAGCAAGGCGGTCGCCGAACTCGGTCACCGCCGCAGCGCGTTGCTTGAGGATCGGCGCCGGGAACCGGACCAGATACAGCTTGCCGGGGTTTGTTGGAATCACCGCCTGCATTCCGATAAGGTGAAGGCGCCAGGGCCTTCGGACGGGCGGCTCGGTTGACACCTGCCGCCGGGTGGATAGTATGTTTCGCCTGTTGATTGTAAAGGACCCCCCGACGCCAGCGCCACGAAACCGGCGGGCGAGCCGCATCCGACGGTGTCACCGTTCGGGCGGTCGCACTCACGGCCCGGCAGCGAAGTGCGAGGCCCCTCTGCTTCGGGAGAAGCCGACTTCCCCGATTCGCACCACGTAACAGTCCATGGCGAAAAAATCGGACAACGCAGCCGTCGAGCCCGCCGCAGATCTCAACGCGCGGCTTGCCGCGTCCAAGGAGGACCAGGCCAAGGCCGAACGCTGGTTCGCGCGGGCCCGCGAACTGGGCGACAAACGCCAATTCGACTACGCCGTCGAGTACTACGTGAACGGGTTGGAGTACTGGCCCGACGCGGTCGAGGAGGCGTGCAAGGCGCTCCACGGGTGCGCCGTGGCCCGCAAACAAACCGGCGGCAAGAAGCCGGGATTCAAGGACACGCTTCGCCGTTCGATGAACGACAAGAACGCGAAGCAGGCCTATCTGAATTCGCTCTGGCTGTTCGGGCACGACCCGGAGAACATCGGTTTCATCGAGGGTGTGGTCAAGAACGCCAGCCGCCTGCGGGCCGAAGATGCGACGAAGTGGTCCGGTGGGGTGATGCTGCGGGCACTGGACTCGGCGCCGAAGCCTACGGCGAAGCAGTTTCAGTCCCTGGTGCAGCACGCCGAGGAACTCGGCGATCGCGCGGCGGCGCGGGGTGAAGTGACGTTCGGCGTCGAGGCGTATCAGATGGGGCTCGACGCGTTGCGGTGCTGGACGCGCAAGCTCCCCAAGGACCAGACGCCGGAGAACCTGCTGCGCGGGCTGTCCACGAAACTGACCATCCTGAAGGGCAAGTATCAGGACGGCGAGTCCTTCCGCGGGAGCATCGCCGACACCGAGCAGCAGATGGCGCTGCACGACCTGGATCGGTCGGTGCAGACCGAGGACCGGGTGGGCCAGTTGATCGCCCGCGCCGAGGGAGAGTACACACAGGATCCGGATTCCGCGGGCAAGCTCAAGGCCCTGGTCGACCTGCTGCGCAAGCAGGAGAATCCGGACCTCGAAAACCGCGCCGTCGAGCTGCTCACCGAGGTCTACGAACGCAAGCAGGAGTACCGGTGGAAGCAGTTGGCGGATGACATCCGCATCAAGCAGCTCGGGCGGGAGCTGAGACGGGCGGTCAAGAGCGGCGACCAGGCCGCGATCAAGGAAAAGCAGCTTGACCAGCTCAGGTTCGAGCTCGCCGCGTACATCGAACGGGTGGAGAAGTATCCGACGGACCTGCGGCTGCGGTTCGAACTCGCGGTGCGGTATTTCCGGGGGGGGCGGTTCGACGAGGCGATTCCGCTGTTCCAGTCGGCCCGGAACGACCCGCGGAACCGGGCGTCGGCCGGGATGTACCTGGGGCGGTGCTTCTTCCGAAAAGGGTACCATTCGCAGGCGATTTCGACCCTGCGGGAAGCGATCCAGCACTACGAGCACAGCGATGACGAACTGGCCAAGAACATGCAGTACTGGCTGGGGCGGGCCCAGGAGGAGGCGAAGCAGGTCGAGGAGGCCCGGAAGACCTACGGGGCCCTCTTGCAACTGGACTACAACTTCCGTGACGTTCGTGATAGACTGGATGGCCTTCCCGCCGAAGCGTAGGCGGGCCGGGCGGTCGAGAATCGGAGGAGAAATCAGTGGCGAATCTGGCATCGGCGAAGAAACGCAACAAGCAGAACGAGCGGAACCGCACCCGCAACAAGGTCCGCAAGGGCAAGGTCAAGACGGCGACCAAGAAGTTCCTCAGCGATTTGCAGCACGACCCGGCCGCGGCGCAGGAGCAGTTCCGCACGCTGACCAAGGTGCTCGACCAGACGGCCGCCAAGGGCACGATGCACAAGCGCACTGCCGCGCGGCGGAAGTCGCGGATGGCCAAGCGGCTCAACGCTGCGCAGGCGGCGAAGAAGGCCGGCTGATACCCCGGGCACCGCTGAGCGTGGTACCGGTTTTCAACCGGTGTGGTGCGGTTGGGGTACCGGTTTGCAACCGGTGAGCTCAGGGGTCGGAAACCCGTGCCGCATGAACGGTACCCACGCCACACGGGCATTTCGCATTGGTGGTCGCTCATGGCGGACCAACCGTACGTATCCCGGGCCGGTCAGAAGCTCGCCGCGGCTCTGGATCATTTCTCGGTTGATCCAGCGGGCCTGGTTTGCGCCGACCTGGGCAGCCACGTGGGCGGGTTCGTCGATTGCCTCTTGCAGCGCGGGGCCGCGCGGGTCTACTCGGTGGACACGGCATACGGCCTCTTGGCATGGAGGCTGCGCAAGGACCCGCGGGTGGTCGTGCTCGAGCGCACCAATGCCATGCACGTGACACTTCCCGAGCCGGTCGATCTGGCGACGATCGACGTGGGCTGGACGAGGCAGGCGCACATCCTGCCCGCCACCGCGCGGCTGCTGAAACCCTCGGGCCGGGTGGTGACCTTGATCAAGCCGCACTACGAAGCGCAGCACCTGACCGACGCGGCGCTGTTTCCACTTACGGCCGGCGTTCTCGGCGAAGAGCACGTCGAAGAAGTCACGCAACTCGTCTGCAAGCAGATCGAACAAACCGGCTGGAAGCTCGAAGGCACCATGCGCAGCCCCCTCCGCGGCCACGGCGGAAATGCGGAGTGCCTGGCGGTACTGCGTCGTTGGGACGTGGGGCAGAAGTAGTCGCTGGGACGCGCTGAGCGTTCGCACAACTCACCAAGCGGGCGGTGGTTGAAGCGCTACACGCGTCTCGATACCGCGTGCCACTTCCCTCCTGTGACGCACCGGCGGTCGATCGATTCGTCGCTGTGGACGTTCCCACGGAGAGTCGTTCAGAAATGCCGAGCGCGCGGCGATCTTCTGGTGCTAATCCACTTGTGCGGCGGTCTCGTGCCGTCATTCGGGCACGCCGAAGGCGTTCTGGAAGTCGGCGAAGTCAGCCAGGTCGGTGTCGGCGTCGGCGTCGAAGTCGGCGAAGCGGCAGCCGGGCCCGGCGTCACTCTCCGGGCCGCCGTTGATGCCGGGGCGGACGTTGGTGAGGCACTCGTGGAAGAAGTAGAAGTCATCGAGCGTCACGGCTCCGTCGCTGTCGTAATCGCCGCTGCCGTTCACCGGGATGATGCCAAGACGCACGTAATCCCAAGCCGTCGTTTGGACGGGCCGTTCTGCAGGATAATGCCGGGAACTCCAAGTGATTCGCGAATCCTCGGCAGGATAAGTGCCGTGTGGGCTCCCGGAGTCTTCCAACCGACCATCGACGTACCACGAGTAGGACTGGTCGCCGACCAGCTCGAGGCGATACGTGTGAGGAACGTCGGACGCTACATCCACGAAGACCAGCGGTGTGCTCGTGTCTCGGAAGAGTTGAACGCGCGAGTCGGTCATAGTCGTGTGATAGAATCCGCCAGTGCTTCCGCCCGCCACCAAGGCGACAGGGACACCGCTCACGTTCAGTATCGAGCTGCTTGCGTCGGTCTCCGCGCGCCATTCGATGAAGAAAGCCGCGGTACCCGCGAGGTCGCTGACCGACTTGCCGTAACCGTCCAAGGCACCTTCGATCTCGATGGCCTGAAGGAAGAAACCGTCCTTCACTTTGCGGTCCGCCCGCCCACTCCCGACGCGTTCCCAGCCCGCGTGTTCAGGGAACAACCGGGCTTCGTACGTCTCGACCTGCCCGTGAGCAGCCAAACAAAACAGCACTATTGGAAGCGCGAACACAACCCGCCTCACGCACGATCACCTCCGTCCGCAATAGCACATTATCCGAAGGCTACTCGCTGGGGTCAAGACTAAACGGTCGTACACAACTGAAAACGAAAGGAATCGATGATGAGAGGAACAAGTCGAAACTTCCGGTTGGCCGCTATGTTGTTGCTCGGTATTCCGTCCGGTCGAATCTGTCTTGCGGCGGATCCGGTCATTCACGTGGATTGGGAACAGCCGGGTGATCCACCGGAGCTTGATATCGACTTTAAGGTGTCGACTGATTCTCCCGCCTCTCCGGACTTCCCGGACGTTGAGCTGATAACCGGCAGCCTGACATGGCGGGTCTGGTCGACGGATCCCGATAATCCCGGCGGCGTGGGCGACATCGGGGTCATCTCCAGCCCGCATCCGGAGAACTTCGCGGTGGCGATCCTCGACCCGTCGGACGGGGCCGGCGCCCGCGACGTGAAGGCCATCCGACTGGCACCCAGCAGCGCCGGTAACTACTCAAACGTTACCGGTCATCCCGTGGTGGGAAGCGTCATCAGCGGCACATTGATGGATGAGTTGGTCGTGCAGGCCGACGGTTCGGGCGCGGGCGGTGAGGTCGCCTTGTCTATTGGTAGTCTTCCCTCAACGGCGCATACAACGATTCACAAGCTGAACTACTTAAACGCGCACGTGGTGTCCGGAACCATCGACGTTGACGAGCTCGTCGGGAACGCGACTCTTGACATCTTCAGTGGCACTCTCAACATCGCAACGGCGATAGGCGACGGCGCCATCGTTCGGATCTTCGCTCCGACGGCGGGGTACGTTACTGTCTCGGAGATGGGAAGCGGATTCCACGCGTTTATTGCCGAAGGCGTCGCCCAATCGGGCGTCTTGACGTTCGGTGAATTCCTTGGATCCGCCACCATGATGATCGGTCAAGGGGTAGGCGGGGGCAGCGAGGTGGCAGGACACGTTCACTTCCTGAATGGAATCCCGCAGGATGTCGAGATCACCGTGCTGAGCGAGCTAACCTCAACCGGCGTGATCGACCTCTTGGTCCAGCCGACGGATGGCATGCTGAAGCTGCACGGCGGTGGCAGCGGGTCGGTGTACGGCGGGGCGGTCCGCGGCATCGTCGAACTGGGCTTCGGGAGCGGCTACGACACGGGATTCGCGGGAGCCGCACAGTTCACGACCCTCAAAGCCGGGGGAACGATCGCGATCGCGGGCGATCTCGACGGCAGCGTCCTGCTCACCGAGACGAACGCCGGCGAGCTTACGGTGTCCGGGGACCTGTCTGCGTCCGGTGAGATCGAGGTG
>Ga0214472_10005121_pt1 | contig 13794 bp, 10 predicted proteins | sample RVTome_6_FD_207662 | JGI IMG/M metagenome (GOLD analysis project Ga0214472, IMG submission 207662) | Soil microbial communities from uranium-contaminated site in the Upper Colorado River Basin, Wyoming, United States - RVT140D175 | ecosystem: Environmental > Terrestrial > Soil > Contaminated >... | reverse complement strand
CGATTCAAACGACAACAATCTCCCCGATCTGGCCTCCGAATGGGATGCTGACGGCGACGGCGTGCCCGACAACTATGTGTATGCCACCAAGCCCGACAAACTGGTGACGGCCCTGCGTGACGCCTTCCTCAACGTCAAGGAGCAAAAATCCTCCGTTGCTGCCCTGGCCGCTAACTCCACCCGCCTGAACACGGTGGACCCCAGCATGGAAACGGTGATCTATCAGGCCAGCTTTAATACCGCCGACTGGTCGGGCACCCTCAAGGCCATCAGGATCAATACCTCTGCCACCCTCGGAACCGTCAAATGGTCCACCGATGAAAACGGCAAAATACCAGCCCATGCAAGCCGCAGGATCTTTACCTACAAGGACAATGTGACCCGTGGGCAGGCCTTTACCGAAGCCAACTGGGCCAACCTGTCCGGCGCCATGACCACAGCCCTGATCGACACCAACAATATCACGATCGGCAAACAGCGCCTGAACTACCTTCGCGGAGATACCTCCAACGAACAGCAGAATGGCGGCATTTTCCGCAACCGTCCCAGGCAAACAGGGTTGGGCCTGGCGCCATACCTCCTTCTTGGGGATATCATCAATTCTTCCCCCGCCTACGTGGTTGCGCCCGATTTTGATTTTGATGAACTCCCCGAAGGCACCGCCGGGGCAGACTCCTACAATGCCTTCGTGGCGGCCAACAAGTCCCGGACACCGATGCTTTATGTCGGGGCCAACGACGGCATGCTGCACGGGTTTATTGCGGAAACCGGTGTGGAGAAGTTTGCCTATATCCCCAACAGCCTTTCCCCCAAGCTGCCGCAACTGACCTATCCGAACTATGCACATAAATACTATGTGGATGGCACTCCCTTTGTTGGAGATGCCTATATTGACAACCCGTGGAACGGATCAACCGGAGCCGCATGGCGAACCGTCCTCGTTGCCAGCACCGGAGCGGGCAGTCGCTCAATTTACGCGCTGGATATCACCGACCCGGATAATTTTGATGCCAGTGATGTCATGTGGGAGTTCACCGACCCCGACTTGGGATACGTTCTGGGTACACCCATTACCGCCCGCATGCCCGATGGCACCTGGGTGGTCATTTTTGGCAACGGTTACGAGAGCGCCAACGACGGGGCCTTCCTTTTTATCGTCAACCTGCAAACTGGGGTCTTAATCAAGAAAATCGACACCGAGGTCGGAAGTTCTGTTTTGCCAAACGGTCTTGGGACACCGGCCCTCAAGGCCGATGAAGAACGTACCATTGAGTTTGCCTATGCCGGCGATCTGCAGGGCAATCTCTGGAAGTTTGACCTGTCGGGCAACATCAATAGCTGGGATTCAGAGTTCTCCTCCGGCGGCGACCCGCGGCCACTGTTTACCGCCCGCAATGCCGCCGGCCAGGTACAGCCGATTACAGCAACGCCCAATTTTGCCAAACACCCCGCTGGGGGCTATATGGTGCATGTCGGAACAGGCAAGTTCTTTGAAGACACGGATAAAATCGTCGGGGCCTCACCGCAGATTCAATCCCATTATGCCATCTATGATGATGGGACCTACATTACCACAACCAACCGTAGCGAGCTGGTCGAACAATCCTTCACCGAAGAGGTTATCCACAGCTCTGGGACCAAGGTCCGCCTCAGTTCACTGCGGCCTCTGTCCGATTTTGACTGGACTGGCGACCCTAAAACCCGGGGCTGGTATATCGACATGACGCTTCCGGTCAGCGGCCCCCAGGGAGAACGCATTGTGGAGAAAGCTCTGTTGCGACATGGCCGGGTGATTATTAACAGCCTGACCCCCGTCACCGACCCCTGCGGTTACGGTGGCACCAGCGCCTTAACCGAACTAGATGCCCTGACCGGCAACCGCCTGTCGGCGGCGCCACTGGATGTGGATGGCGATGGCGATATTGATGCGGATGATTTAGCCGACTCCTCGGTAGTCAGCACGGTAGAATACAATTCTATGATTTCGGGCATGTTTGTCCTTTCCACCACCGGTGGCGGAGGCGGTGTCGAATATAAAATGGGCACCAAAACCGACAATACGATACTCATTCAAGCAGAAGACTCCGGCGATTCGATGAAAAAAGGCCGTCGTTCCTGGCGTCAACTGCCCTAAGCGGAGGGTTTAGCTAAGTGAAAAATCAAGGGTTTTCGTTGATTGAACTACTTGTCGTCATGGCAATATTGGCGACATTGGTGGGCATTTCCATCCCAGCCTACAATCAATACCGCGTCAGCTCCAACCGCTCGGCCGCCCGCGCCTATTTGGTCGAGGCCGCCCAAACCCTGGAGCGACACTTTGTGCGCAACAACACCTATGCGACGGCCACTATTGCCTCGGGCGGGACGCTGGAACCAACGGCAGAGGGAGGGCTTTACACCATTGCCTGGTCGGCAGGGCCGACACAAAACACCTATACACTGCAGGCAACCGCTGCCGGTGGCCAAGCCGGGGACACCGCCTGTCCCAACTTAAGGATCAACCATCTTGGAGCAAAGTTACCGGCGGCCTGCTGGTAGATAAATAGAGACTTATCCCTCCCCTTGGAGAGGGCTCAGACTGCTTCGCTGGCCAGATCCCCGGTCATCTTCAATGAGATGACCGGGGATTTTTTTGTGTAAAACGCGCGCCGGCGACCCTTGTCTGCTCATGCAAAAATTGCATTTATGGCGTTGATATTGTTGCGTGGTTGAAGCTTTGGAAGATTCGCATATTTAAAAAAACATCCAAGAAACAAATAGTTACAATGCGTTTGATGTGTGGCCCGGATATTGCTCATTTATCTTGTCGAAGCCAGATTCTGAATAACTATTCTTCAAGGATGGAGCTATGGGCACGATTAAGACGAGAAATCGGGGTTTCACATTGATCGAGATGGTGGTTGTGATGGCGATTCTGGCCATTGGTCTTTCCATTGCAATCCCCGGCTTTAACGCCATCGGCAGGGCCAATGCCGTAAAAGTCGAAGTCAGGGGCCTGAAAAATATGCTGGCGAAGACGCGGATGGATGCCGTCGAGCGCAACCAATCCCTCACCACGACCATTGATGGCACGAACAAGCGTTGCGTCGTAACCGACGCCGGCGGAGCGACCCTTTCCACGACCGATTTCGATGGCGTGCAGCTCTCTATCAGCCCGAATTCACCAATAACCTGGGACTCTAAAGGGATGGCCGACAATACCTACACGATCGGTCTTGCCGGCCAAGCGGCCACCTACAGCTTGATCGTCAGCGCAGCCGGCAATATCCAGATAATCAAACTTTGACAATGGGGAGGCTGGCCATGAAATCGAATGCAGGGTTCACCCTTGTCGAAATGCTCGTCGCCGTGGCGATTTCCATGATCATCATGGCGAGCGTCTATTCGGTGTTTATGTCCCAGCAGAAAAGCACCGTCGTTCAGACCAACGTCAGCGATATTCAGCAGAATCTGCGGGCCGCCATGGATTTTCTGGCGCGGGATATTCGCATGGCCGGCTACCCCGGCCGGGACAGTGCTACCGTCGGGAACTTCGGTTTTACCGATGTTGGTTTTAAAAACTACGACACAACTGCCAATCCCGCCGGGAGCGGTTTTGTGGCGTTTACCTGGGATACGGATAACGACGGTACGGTGGGGACGGGTGATACGGTCAGTTATTCCCTTGCCAACGATTCTCCCGTGGCGCCCGGTTCCATTGCCTTGATGCGCCAGGTCGGTATCGCAGCTCGCCAGCCCATGGCCGGTTATGTCATCAACCTCGGGTTTGCTTTTGCCTATGATGCCAACCAGGATGGCGAACTCGATCGGGACGCTGCCGGCAATGTGATCTGGGCGGTGGATACGGACAACGACGGTGACTGGGACAACCTGGATAGAAACGGGGACGGCCAGATCACCGCAGCTGATCTCAGCAGCGGCACCACCGGCACCATCACCGGTATCAGCACCGGCACTCCCGTCAGATATCGGGATATTCGTGCGGTACGCATCTGGCTGCTCGGTCGTTCGCAAGCTCCCGACAATACCTACACCGACAGCAACGTTTATGTCGTAGGGCGTGATGTCGTTCAGCCGAACAATAATTTTCGCCACCGGGTGCTGGAAAGAACCGTGCTTTGTCGAAATATGGGGTTGAAAAAATGACTTCTACATCATTTGGAAATCAGCGGGGTTTTTCCCTCGTCGAAGCCCTCATCGCCATGGTCTTGCTCAGTGTTGGTTTGCTGGCTGCCGGTCTGCTGCAGATCGGCGGTATCAAGGCCAATTCCAATGCCGCGGGACGGACCTCCGGGGTTTCTTTGGCTCAGTCGGTTATGGACGATCTGCGCACCCTTCCCCTGGATGACGATCTTTTGTCAGATAACGGTACCGGTAGTGCCGGGGCGGCCGGCCTGAACGACGGCATGGCGACTTCCGGCGGCAATCCGACTCCAGGCAACGCCGATCAATCCAGAGGCCAGGTCACCACCTCTGACGGCCGCACTTACACGGTGTTCTGGAATGTTGCCGAGGGCGCGCCGGTGAACGGCGCCAAGACCCTGCGGCTGTTCGTATACTGGAACGACCAGAAATTCGGCCTCAACAAGGTCGTCATGACCACGGTACTCGGAGGATACTACCTATGAACAGGGGAATGCTGAAAAGAACTTCGGGAATTCTCCGTCGGCAGGAAGGTTTTGTCCTGGTAACGGCGATCATGCTGCTATTTGTCGCCATGATCCTGGGACTGATGGTCGTCGATTCCGCGGATATGGAAATCATGCTTTCCGGCGCTCAGCAGCGCTACGAAGACAGTTTAAATACCACTGAAGGCGGGGCAGGGGCCGAGGCCTCAGCCGTAGGCACCAGCGATACCGTCATAAGAAACGGAAGATCCCACTCTTATTCGGTGGTAAACCCCTCAAACCAGAACCAGGTTTTGTCTCCCGTCGATGCAAGCGATCAAGGCCTGTTCGACCCCGGCGACGACATGCCCTCGGGATCGCACACGGTCACCCTTGCCACCTCGCCGACAGATTGGCCAATGGATAATATGGTGAAATCCTATGTCCCTGGCGATGACCGCTTCGATTACCAGTACCGAGTCGTTTACCTGCACGACGATGCTCCTCCCAAGGGGTACGATGCGGGAAATTTCAGCGGTTACCTGTTCCAGATGGAAGCGCAGCGAAACACACGTGTTGAAATGGGCGGCAACAAGGTCGGCCCGAAGATGAGCCTATAGGAGGAGACCGTCATGTTCAGAAAACATCGGTTTTGCAAAACTGTAATCACCCTGGCGGCCTCTCTGTCCTTGCTGTTGCAGGCCGGACCTGGGGCGGCTCTTGACACCGACATCTACCAGGCCAACGTCAAGCAGAACGCCTATATCCTTCTCGACAACTCGGGGAGCATGGGCTGGCCGGTGTATGAGAGCAGCATCAATTACGGGGAGATGTATCAGCACCTGAAGGGCAAGGGTTACACCGACAATTCCTCGGTCTTTCCTTCCGCCCTTTTCGAGAGGACCAAGGTTTACCGGGTTCTGGGCAAGGATATCGGGTTGTCGACCATCACGGTAGATGGCCAGGCGCGGGCCTTTACGGGTGATCCGGGCAATCCCGGCATCTACTGGTATGTCAATGACGTGACCGATCTGCACACCACCCTCAATTCAGCAGGCAATCTGGTGGCCGAAGAAGGCCAGACGGCGCGTCTGGCCACCGATGCCAACGGCTACGTCCTGTTCGACAGCGCGCAATTTCCCGCGGGCCAGAACCGGCTGCTGCGCGATGTTCAGACCCTCTTCGACGGCTCGGTGATCGACGTGGGCTTCGGCGGTTTGCTCAAGGCCCCCGGCTATTATTACAGCGGCTACAAGTACGGGGGTACTGATGAAGGCAAAGAGGATCTGTACTTTTTCGTCACCGGCAACTGGCTCAACATGCAGCACGTCCTTACCCTGGAGAAGAGTGGCCAACTGGCTTGGAAAACCGAAACGGTGCCCGTCACCACCGGGGAATGGATGGAAACCGACCAAGTGCTCGATTACCCGCCGGGGAGCGGCAACTATGCCAATAGCCTCAAGGAAAGCGATACCCTGAGGTCCATCGTCCATCCCGGAGCGACCTACATCCAGGTTCATTTCAGCATGTTCAACGTCCAGGGGGACGGGAATACCGGTACATTCAAGAAGGATTACGTAAAGCTGTACAACGGTGCCGGTAACCAGGCGGCCCAATACGACAACGACAACAGCCCGGCAGGTGAATGGTCGCCGATCATCCCCGGAAATACGGCCCGCATCGCCCTGAAGAGTAATTCATCGATCCGCGCAGCGGGTTACACCATCGACAAGTACCGGGTGATCTATGCCGAGGCCGGCGATTCCTACAAGATGGAGACCCGTCTTGAAATCGCCAAGGAGGCCCTGCTTTACGTGGTGGACGAGATGAGCGGCAAGATCAACTGGGGTTTTGCCACCTTCGCCTACACGAGCGGTGGTTCGGGCAATGGCGCCACCATCGGACCCTATCTGAACCCTACTGACAACGACGATACCAATCGCGCGGCGATCAGGCAACAGGTGAATAACGTTGAACCCAAATACGGCACCCCCCTGGGGGAGGCCCTGCAGGATGTTTTCGAAAAAGGATACTACGGGCGCAAGAATGTCCTGAGCAAGCTGGACTGCCGGAGAAACTACGTTATCGTCGTTTCGGACGGGTTCCCCTCCGATGATTTCGACTGGAGCCGGATCGACGACAACCCCAAGGACAACCCCAATGGCACCAAGTCCTTTTGGGACAAGGACGGCGACGGATTTACCGCCGACCCCGGCCAGTACCCCAGATGGGATGTCCCCTATCTGCCCCGCAACTACTATGACGACGTGGCGCGCTGGATCTACACCCACAGTTGGAAGGACAAGAGCCTGGTGGCCGATCCGGCCAACTCCCGCGAAAACGTCATTGCCCATCAGATCGCCTTCGGTCTGGATCATGCGCTGATGCAGAATGCGGCGCAAGACGGGGGTGGGCAGTATATCACCGCCTACAACAAATCCCAATTGATCAACGCCTTCCACTCCCTGGCCCTGATGATTTCCCAGGCGATATCCTTTACCGCCCCGGTGGTGTCGGTGGATGCCGCCAACAAGGTCCAGAACGGCGACGATCTCTACATGGGGCAGTTCCTGCCCATGGATTCCACCTACTGGCCGGGCAACCTGAAAAAATTCGTGCTCGGCGACGGCAGCCCGGAGCGTCCCGACAAATGGATGATCTATGATAAAGACAACAACGAGGCCATCGACAGCAACGGGCTTTTCCTCGACAACACCGCCACCTTCTGGGGGGATGACAACGACCCCAATGATTCCGACAATTACGGCGCTCCCGATATCAAGGAAGACGGTGCCGGGGAAGTGTTGACCGAAGGGGTGGTTGCAAATTTCGCTGCCGGCAATTATTACACACGCACTATCAAGACGTATCTGAGTGGCGGCATGGTCGGTTTTAACCGGACTAATATCACCCCGGATCACCTGGCTGTTGCCGATGCGGCCACCCGGGACAAGGTTGTCAACTGGATCCATGGCCATACCTTCGATGCGGATGCGACTACCGGCAATCCCGTGGCTCCTCGGGATTGGGCCCTGGGGGCCATCGTCCATTCGCGGCCGACGGTTGTCGACTATTACAACACCACCGATTTTTCCCAGGTCGACAAACGTCTCATTGTGGTCGGCGCTAATGATGGGATGCTGCACGTCTTTGATGACACGGACGGCTCCGAGGTTATGGCCTTCGTGCCGCCGGATGTGTTGACCAAGCTGAAAAAGTATGAACCCGGCATGGCTGATTCGGTTTTGAACCAGCCTCTGGTGGACGGGACCATCAAGCTCCATCGGGAAAACGGCCACCCCAAATACCTCATTTTCGGCCTGCGGCGGGGCGGTTCCAGCTACTGGGCCCTCGACGTTAGTGATCTGGACGCCGCCAACTGGACGGTGGCCTGGTCCTTTTCCGACAGTGACGACAACGAAATGGGCGAGAGCTGGTCCGATGTGGAAATCGCCAGGATCCGCACCGGCAACAATACCTTCAAGGATGTCGCCATTTTCAGTGGGGGCTATGATCCCTTTGAAGATAATTTCCCGGAACCTTTCAACGACCTGGACAACAACGGTACCCCCTATAAAGCCAACGGTGCCCTGGATACCCAGGAGTGGGACAAGAACAACGCCAGCCAGGATGTTTATTCCGACGACTTGTACACTGTGCAAAACCCGTACAGTAACAGTCAGGGGCGGGCCATTTACGTGGTCGATCTCAGCAACGGCCAGCCCCTCTTTACTGTGAAATACGGCGATGCCAACAGTCCGGCACTTGGGATCGCCTCGGACCTGACGACTCATACCCGCAGGGATTTCAAATACTGCTTTCCGGCGTCCCCTTCCGTGGTTTCGTTGAGTCAGGCATATTCCTACGACGAGGGTGGCACGACCTTTTCCGCCCGCATGAGCAACGTGCTGGCCGCCATCTATGCCCCCGATATCTACGGCAACCTGTTCCGCATTACCTACGATTATGAAAGCGGAAAAAAATGGCAGGTCCAGCATCTGTTCAGCGCCAACTCGGGCAGCGGCAGCGCCAGCGGAACCATGGGTGGCAGTCTCTCCAGCGCTGATGCCGGCCGCAAGGTCTTTTACGGCCCGGCGGTTTCCTGGCGGGGTTCGGGGAGTTTCTTCGACTCGTCGAACTATTACTTCAACAATACGACCTTCACCGGAACCAACGCCATCGCCACCCTCTTCTTTGGCACGGGTGACCGGGAACATCCTTCCTACAAAATGGTTCAGGACCGGGTATATGCCGTCTACGACGACCTGCCGGTCAAGGCCAAGCGAAGCAGCACTGATATTGCGGTGGGGTCTGCCCCCTACACCGAAGCCAACCTGCTCAATCTGACCTGCGACGAGTTGGGCATTAATACGATGAAAACAGGGGGCAGCATCACCCAGACCTTGACCAAAAAGGCAGGTCTGCAAACCCTGCTGACCGACGATGTGCTGAACAACACGGTTGCGGGTAAATTGGAACGTGAACCTGGCGGTGGCGGAGAAAACGATGCCAAGGGCTGGTACATCATTCTTGAAAAGCAGGGCCTCGGTTCCTATTGTACCGACTGCGAATACGCCGGGGCCGTCTCCAGCAACGATGGGCAACGGGATTATCATGCCGGGGAAAAAATCCTCAGCAAGCTGTCCCTGTTTGCCGGGACCCTGTATTTCACCAGTTACCAGCCGGCTTATGATGACCCCTGCAATCTTCAGGGCAACGCCTTCACCTATGCCCTCAACTATCTGGACGGTAGCGCCGCCCTCAATCTCAACAATGCCAACGATTCCACCGGGGATGATCCCACGAGGAAGGATGTTACCGACCGGTATGGCAAGCACACCGGGGTGAAAGGCCTGCCATCCGGCTTCGAGATCGTCGTCCGCGGCGGGCAGGCTGGTGCCATGTCCAGCATAGGCGGGTCGATCATTGGCGGCGGCGAAGATGGTTTCAAAATTCCCGGTGAGAAAAGTGGTATCAGCCTCTACTATTGGGTGGAGCCTTAAGGAGACCGAATATGAGAATCTTGAGCATGGGTTGCCTCGCATTACTGGTTTTCTGTTTGAGCGCCGCGAATCTGCAGGCGCGACTGGCGGTGATATTAGAGCAAAAAGAAGCTGCCGTCCTCTCAGTGAAGAGCGATCGGCGGATGTTGACCGGCGATTATGTGACCTACATCCTGGGGAACGACGAAGTGGTCGCCAAGGCCTCTGGTCTTGAAGGTCAGATGGTCCACATCCTTTACTATGAGGCCGGCAACGACAAATATTGCGTCGACCTGCGTCCCGTGGGGGAACCGGCATTTGAAATCAAAAATATTGAAAGGCAGCAGGATAATCAACTTTACTGAGACGCGCTTTGTTGCTAACCTTGGCCCCAGATTGAAATAATTGCATATGGGGCAAAAGGAATCTGATGTTTGGAAAGCCTACGAAATCATTGATGCTTGCGGCCTTGATCCTGTTTCTGGGAATGGGCTGCGACCGCACATCGAAGTTGCCTGAGGCCGCGGAAACGGAATCCGGGGCGAGGGCCGCACCGTCCGAAAACACCGGCGGGGCGGATGGAGCGGAAGAGTCCTCTTTCACCGTCACCCTTCTCCCTGAAGCACCGCGGGCAGGGGACAAGTTGCTGACCGTTGTCCGCGGCGCCGCCAGGCCCTTTGGGTTTACCTGGGAAAAAAACGGCGAGCCGATCGCCGGACAGGCTAGGGCTCGTCTGTCCGGGATCGATCTTGTGCGCGGGGATACAATCCGGGTTGTCGTAACGGCGGGGGAAAAAGAAACAACCGCGGAAACGGTCATTCGCAACAGTCCGCCGAAAATCGTATCGGTTGTTCCCCAGATGACACAGTTATATCGGGGCGCCGACTTCGCGGTGGAGCCCCGGGCCGTGGACGCCGATGGCGATCCGGTCGAATATCGTTATGCCTGGCGGGTCAATAACCTGGAATTGGTTCAAGAGACCGGCCCGGTTTTGCCCGGAGAAGCTTTTTTCCGGGGTGATATCGTTAAGCTGAAGGTGACGCCCCAGGACGAGGTAGAAGAGGGCGAACCGTTTTCCAAAGGCCTTGAATACGAGGTGGGCAATGCGCCCCCGCGGATCGTGTCTTCGCCGCCGACTTCCATCACTTCCCTGGATTACCGCTACCAGGCGCGGGCAACGGATGCCGATGAGGATGAAATCACCTACCAACTGGCCAAAGGGCCGGAGGGCATGACCATTCACCCGGTTTCCGGCTTGGTGCTCTGGTCGATGCCCGCCGATGCCTCGGGGACGTTTGAGGTGAGGATCGAGGCCCTGGACGCCGTAGGTGAGTGGGCCTGGCAGGAATTCTCGCTGGAGATCGAGAGAGGTGGGAAAAACAGTAATGAATAATTAGTGATGAGTAAAGGGCGGAACCCCGATGTCTTCGAGAAATGCGTTTCCCCTTTTTCCCTTGCACCTGCCACAACCCATTGCGTATAGTAACTCCCTGGATTTCGATAATTCAATTTCCCCCAGGGAGTTTTTCCGATGGCCAAAATTGCCCCGTTTCGCGCCCTTCGTTTCAATATGGACCGGATCGAGGATCCCGCAAGCGTTATGGCTCCTCCGTATGATGTTATCTCCCCCCAATTGCAGGATGATCTGTACCGTCGTAATCCCCACAACGTGGTGCGGTTGATTCTCGGCAAAATCGAAGATACTGACGACGAGGCCGACAACCGCTTTACGCGCTCCGCGGCCGAATTTCGCGAGTGGCAGGATGGGAATATCCTGGTTCGCGACACCGAGCCCGCCATTTATCTGTATGACGAAGAATATATCGCCGAAGGCATCGGCACGGTGGTGCGCAAGGGATTTCTGGCCCTGGCCCGCCTGGAGGATTTCGCCTCCGGGGTGGTCAAACCCCACGAAAAGACCCTTTCCGGGCCGAAAATAGACCGTTTCAACCTGACCAAAGCCTGCGGGGCCAACTTCAGCCCCATCTTCGGGCTCTATGCCGACCCCTGCTGTGTGCTGGAGGCCCTGGCCCGTGATCTGCGTTCCGGCAAGCCGGATCTGGAAGTAACCGATGACGACGGGGTCAAGCACCGGCTCTGGCGGGTAACCGATCCGGCATTCATCGGCAAGGCCAAAGAGTTGCTCGACAACAAGCCGCTATTCATCGCCGATGGCCATCACCGCTACGAAACGGCCCTGAATTATCGGGATTTCATGCGCGAAAAGGTCGGTCGGTACAGTGGCAAGGAGCTTTTCAACTACGTCCTGATGTATTTTGCCAACATGGAAGACCAGGGCATGCAGATTTTCCCCACCCATCGACTGGTACACAATCTGCCGGATTTCGATCTGGCTCCCTTCCTTGAATCCCTGAACGAATTCTTTGAGGTCGAGATCCTGAACCTGAATCCCGACGATGCCGCTGCCCGGCGGGAGGTGCGCGACGTCCTGCGGCAGAAAGGGGCCCAAGGTAGCACCATGGCCCTGTATGCCGGCGGTCGCTCGATCTACTACTTTTCCTTGCGGGAAAAATCCGTCATGGATCGCTTTTTTGACGATAAGACTTCCAGTGCCCTGCGCACTCTGGACGTGTCGGTGCTGCACCGGCTGGTTCTCGAGCATTTGCTTCATATTTCCTCCGAGGCCCAGGAACGGCAGACCCATTTGAAATATGTGAAAAATTTCGATGAACCTTTTACCGCCGTGCAGTCGGGAGACGCTCAACTGGCCTTTCTGATGAATGCCACCCGCATGAGTGAGGTTCGCGAAGTGGCCAACGCCGGCGAGAAGATGCCCCAGAAGTCCACCTATTTCTATCCGAAATTGCTGACAGGCCTGGTGATCAATCAAATCGTCGAAGGGGAGAGTGTGGAGGAGTAGCAACATGGCCCTTACCCCGGACGATCTTTTCAACCACATGCAACGCAAACCCGGACGAGCCATGGACGCCCGGGAAATACTGTCTGCTTTCGAACTGTCGAAAAAAGAACGGCAGGCTGGAGTGCGCCTGCTGGAACGGTTGGTGGAAGAGGGCCTGCTGGACCGGCGCGGCCGCCGTTACCTTGTCCCCCGGGGCGCCGAACTGCGGCAAGGCCGGATCACCATCCACCGGGACGGCTACGGTTTCGTCCTGTCTGAAAAACAGGATTCGGACGTCTTTGTCCCGGCACGGTTCCTGGGGCAGGTCATGAACGGCGACCGCGTGGAAATCCGGGTCGATCGGGTCGCCCCGAAGGCCGGGTGGTCCGGGTTCTGGAGCGGGCCCATCAGGCCATAGTCGGACGTTACGAGCTTCGCCATCGCCAGGGGATGGTCATCCCCGCCGATCCCCGCCTGAACCAGCCGGTGCTGGTCGATCCCTCATCCTCTCACCAGGCTCTTCCCGGCCAGATGGTCATCCTGCAGATCGATACCTATCCCTCCGCCGATCATGCTCCCCGGGGACGCATCATCGAGGTGCTCGGCAATGCCGAGGATCCGGTGGTGGAGATCAGGGTTATCGCCCACAAGTTCAACCTGCCCTGGAAATTCTCCGACGAGATTCTGTCGGCCGCGGGCGAAGTGCCCGGCGAAGTCCGACAGGAGGATCTCGCCGGTCGGGAAGACCTCCGTGACCTGCCGCTGGTCACCATCGACGGGGAAACGGCCAAGGATTTCGATGACGCGGTCGCGGCGCGGCGCGAATCGTCCGGCCGGATCAGGCTGTGGGTCGCCATTGCCGACGTCGGCTATTACGTGGCGCCCGACAGCCTCATCGATCGGGAAGCCTTCGAGCGGTCCACCAGCGTCTATTTTCCCGGATACTGCATTCCCATGCTGCCGGAAGCCCTCAGCAATGAGATCTGTTCCTTGAAACCCGACCGGGACCGCCTGGCCATGACAGCCGAGATGGTCTTCGACCGAAACGGCCACCGGGAATCGGCCCGGTTTTATCCGGCCGTGATCCGCAGCCGGGCCCGCCTGACCTACACCGAGGTGCGGGACATGGTTGTCCGGGGGGAGGCCGAAACCATTGCCCGGTACGAAGAGGTTTTCCCTCAGCTTCAGGTCATGGAAGAACTCGCCTTGCGGCTCACGGCCATGCGCCGGCAGCGCGGCAGTCTTGATTTTGACCTGCCTGAAGCCGAAGTGGTGCTCGGTTTGCGGGGACGGCCCGAGGATATCGTCCGTGCGGAGCGAAATCTCGCCCATCGGATCATCGAGG
>Ga0214472_10005120_pt1 | contig 13794 bp, 11 predicted proteins | sample RVTome_6_FD_207662 | JGI IMG/M metagenome (GOLD analysis project Ga0214472, IMG submission 207662) | Soil microbial communities from uranium-contaminated site in the Upper Colorado River Basin, Wyoming, United States - RVT140D175 | ecosystem: Environmental > Terrestrial > Soil > Contaminated >... | reverse complement strand
TCCGTCAGGTGGATGTCGAGGCCCATCGTCGCCAGGAACAGGCCGGTAAGGCCGCCGATGAGGAACAGGCCGATGAAGCCGATCACCCAGTAGGTCGGCGACTGCCACGTGATCGAGCCCTTGTACATCGTCGCGGTCCAGTTGAACGTCTTCACCGCCGACGGCACGGCGACCAGCATCGTGATGATCGAGAAGACCAGGCCCGCGTAGATCGACTGGCTGCTCACGAACAGGTGGTGGCCCCAGACGAGGAAGCCGAGGATCGCGATGGCGAGGCTGGAGAACGCGACGAAACCGTAGCCGAAGATCTGCTTGCGCGACACGGCGGCGACCATCTCGCTGATCACGCCCATGCCGGGCAGGATCATGATGTAGACGGCCGGGTGCGAGTAGAACCAGAAGAGATGCTGGAACAGCACCGGGTCGCCGCCGAGCCTCGGGTCGAAGATGCCGAGCCCGAGCGAGCGTTCGGCCATCATCAGGACCAGGGTGATGGCGATGACGGGCGTGCCCAGGATCATCACGAGGCTGGTCGCGTAGTGCGCCCACACGAAGAGCGGCAGCCGGAACCAGGTCAGGCCCGGTGCGCGCATCCGGTGGACGGTGACGATGAAGTTGAAGCCCGTCAGGATCGACGAAAAGCCGGCGATAAAGGCGGCCATGCCGGCGAGCGTCACATTGGTCGTCGAGCTGGCGGTGCTGTAGGGAGTGTAGAAGGTCCAGCCGGTGTCGAGGCCGCCGAGCGCGACGACGGCGATGCCGAGCGTGCCGCCGATGACGTACAGGTACCAGCTCAGCAGGTTGATGCGGGGGAAGGCCAGGTCTTTGGCCCCGCACATGATCGGGAGCAGGAAGTTGCCGAGGGTGGCCGGCACGGACGGGATCAGGAAGAAGAAGATCATGATCACGCCGTGCATCGTGAAGAGCTTGTTGTACGTATCCGCGGACACGAGGTCGCCGCGCGGCGTCAGCAGCTCCAGCCGGACGCCGAGCGCGAACAGGCCGCCGATCGCGAAGAAGATCGCGATCGAGACGACGTAGAGCATCGCGATCCGCTTGTGGTCCCTGGTGAGGAGCCACGCGGCCAGGCCATGCGGTTCGTCGAGGTAGCTGTGACGTGCCGTGTCGTAAAGCATGATGCGATCCCGCGGCTACCGCCGCCCGCCGCCCGCCGGCGGCTCGGGCTTGAGCGTCTTGATGTAGGCGATGAGCTGCAGGAGGTTCTCCTCGCTCACCAGGCCCTGGAACGGCGGCATGATGGGCTGGTAGCCCTTCACGACCTTCGCCTGTGAGTTCATGATCGACTCACGGAAGTAGTTCTCGTCGGCGACGACCGTCCGGCCGTCGGCGAGCTCGACGGTGCTGCCGAAGACGCCAACGAGCGACGGGCCGCGCCCCGTCGAGTCGGTCTTGTGGCAGGTAATGCACACGAGGTCGGTGAACAGCCGCTCGCCGTTCTCGACGGGCGTGCCGGTCGTCCGGCCGCCGGCCAGCCAGGCCTCGTAGTCGTGCGGCTCCATCGCGAAGACCTCGCCGATCATCCCCGAATGGTTCGTGCCGCAGAACTCCGCGCAGAAGATGTGGTAGGTGCCGACTTTCGTCGCCTCGAACCAGAGCGTCGTCAGCCTGCCGGGAACGGCGTCCATCTTCACCCGGAAGGCCGGGAGCGAGAAGTCGTGCAGCACGTCCTCCGATCCCAGGGTGATGCGCACGGGCCGGCCGATAGGCACGTGCAGCTGGTTGATCTCGCGCGTGCCGTCGGGATGCTGGATCTTCCACATCCACTGCTTGCCGACGACGAAGATCTCCATGGCGTCGCGGGGCGGCCGCGACAGATCGAAGAAGACCTTGGCGCCCCAGCCGAACATGACCATGGCCAGCACGAACGGGATGAACGTCCATCCGAGCTCCAGCGCCAGCGATCCATGAATGTCCGCGCCGACGTCGTGCTCGTCCCGCCGCTTGAAGCGCAGCGTGAAAAACACGACCAACAGCGTGACGACCACGGCGAAGAACGTGCACACCGCGACGATGAAGAAGTACAGCGCGTCCATCTCGGTCGCAACCGTGGACGCGTTCGGTGGAAACAGGGGAAAGGGAAACGACATTCGCCGATTACCCGTTCGCGTGCCGCCGCGCGCGGCGCTCGCGCCGCAACGTCACCAGAATGAAGGCGCCAAGACCGAGGACCGTCAGGATGCCGCCGGTCCGGACGAGGTTCATCACGACCAGCCCGTACTTCCCGGTCTCCGGGTCGTAGTGGTAACAGAACAGCAGCACCTGGTCGATCGCCGTGCCGATCCGGCCCTCGGTCGCCTCCACGAGCGCCAGCCGCAGGTCTCGCGGCGCGAACTCGATGCCGTAGAGATAGCTCGACACGCGGCCCTCGCTCGTCAACACCGTGATCGCGGCCGGATGCGCGTACTGGTCGATGGCCTCGTCATAGGCGTAGCGGAACCCGACCGCGTCGGCCAGCGCCTTCACCGACGCCTCGCGGCCGGTCAGGAAGTGCCAGCCCGCATCGGTGCCCGGCCGGCTGTACCGCTTCAGATACATCCGCCGTTTGTCGGCGGCGAGCGCCGGGGTCTCTCCCGGGTCGAAGCTCACGACCACGACCTCGAACTCCTCGCCGGGGTTGAACGCGAGCGCTTCCAGCGATCCCACGAGGCCGTTCAACACCTGCGTGCACAGCATCGGGCATTCGTAATAGACGAGCGCCAGCACGACCGGCCGCCTGCCGACGTAGTCGCCGATCCGCACCGGCCGTCCCGTCTCGTCGGCGAACTCGAGGTCTGGCGGGACGAGCGCGTCCAGCTTGTGGTCGATGCCAACCTCGCGCAGGATCGGAATCTGGTCCGAGGCCACGATGCCCGGAGGCGGCACCGACATCGGGCCGGTCGGCTGGGCGGAGGAGAGAGCAGGGAAAAGGGCACAGGACAGAGGGAAAAGGACAAAGGACGAAGCGGCCGTCGCACGGCGCCACATCCAGACGCTCGTCTGGCACATAGCCATTCCCCTTTTCCCTCCTCCCTTTTCCCTCTGCCCTTTTCTCATCTCGCCTTCAGTCCTCGTTCCAGAATCAGCGCCTTCGCGCGCTCGATCGGGATCCGAACGACGCCCGTGTTCCGGTCCACCCAGCCGTAGGTCGTGAGCTCCAGCTCCTCCGCTTCCCGGAACATCCGGAGCGTCGTCGGCTCGTTGACCAGGATGGCCGGCCCCGGGCGGCTCGTGTCGCCCTCGATCCGGCCGTCGATGATGGCCGGCTCGACCGGCGTGGCCACGATCGCCGGCAGCGTGACGTCCCGGCTCCGGGCGCGCGCGTCCATCCACTCGAACACGCCCCACACGAGCAACTGGCAGAAGAGCGTTGTCGCCGTCAGAATGACGATGAACCAGACGAGGCCGCTGTAGCTGACGCCGTCGCCCTCGACCGGGGCCGGGCGGGCGTGATGCTTAGTGTCCGCCATGAGCCAGCACCTCCCTGAGGTACGGATCGCGGGCCGGCACGACGGCGCGGCTGCTGAGATTCCGGAAGAAGAAGAAGGACCAGATCGCGCCCAGCCCGAGCACCGCGGCGAAGTCGAGCCAGTGCAGGCTCGAGCCGTGCCGGCTCTCCTCGAAGACCGGTCCGATGGTCCACGTGATATCGACGACCCGCATGATCAGGATCCAGAGCGCGATTCGGGCGACCGTCCGCGGGTTGCGCTTGAAACTCTCCGAGAGGAGAAGCAAAAAGGGCAGCACGAACTGGCCGAGGAGCACGAGGACGCTGATCGGGTACCACGGTCCGTGCAGCCGCTCGAGGTAGAACGGGATTTCTTCCGGCAGGTTCGCGGACCAGATGATGAGCAGCTGCGAGACGCTGAAGTAGGCCCAGAGCATCACGAACGCGAACATGAGCTTGCCCAGGTCGTGGAAAGCCTCGGCGTCCGCCACGCGGGCCATCGGCTGCGACCGCGCGAGGCCGGCCAGCACCAGGATGGTGAAGGCCAGCGTCGCCAGGCCCTGGCCGCCAATCGTCAGGATGCCGAAGATCGTCGAGTACCAGTGCGGGTCGAGCGACATGACCCAGTCGACGCTCATCAGGGTGATGGTCAGCACGTACAGCACGAGACCCGGGCCCGAGAGCACGCGGAAGCGTCGGTCGGCCGGTCCGGGCATCGCCGCGGGCCGCTCGTCCTGCTCGCGCGACCAGCGGTTGAGCAGGAACACCAGGCCGCCCCAGATCGCGAAGTAGACGCCCGCGCGCAGGTAGAAGGACGACGCGTTCAGGTACGAGGCCTTCGTCTGAATGAGCGGGTCGCTGGCGGCCTCGGGCCGCGCCCACGCGTAGAGCGCCGGCAGGTTCAGCGCCAGCGGGATGAAGAGGATCGCCATTACCGGCAGCGTCCGCGAGGCGGCCTCGAGCACCCGGCGCGCGACCAGGCCCCACTTGCCGCCCGACAGGTGCTGGACCATGAGCACGGCAAGCGCGCCGAGCGTGATGTTGATCCAGAAAATGAAGCCGATGAGGTAGGACTGCCAGAAAACGTCGGGCGCCGCGAAGTAGCCGGCGACCAGGCCTGCCAGCCCGATGCCGCCGACGGTCAGGAACCGGGACCTCATCCGTCCGATCTCGGCGGCCGGACGCGTCGTCAGCGTCGCCTCGTCGATCATCGCCCGCCCCGCAGACGCTCCATCTCGCCCGCCGGCACGTCGTCGGTGGTGGCGTGGCGGCTGAGCTGCAGCGCGCGGATGTAGGCCGCAATCCGCCACCGGTCTTCCGGCACGACCTGCGACCGGTAATCCGGCATCGCACCGAAGCCGTTCGAGATCACGTCGAACAAGTACCCGACGGGAATCGTCCGCAGCCGATCGATGTGATAGCTGGCGGCCTGGCGATAGCCGCGCTGAACCACCACGCCGTTGCCGTCGCCGCCGCGGCCGTGGCAGGGCGAACAGTAGATGTTGAACCGCTCCTCGCCGCGGTCGAGATCCGCGCGCGTGATGGGGAAGGGGAACACGTCGGCGTCCCGGCCGCCGATCTTGCCCGTGTAGAGCAGCTCGTCGGCGTTCAGGTGCCCGCGCGCGACCGTGCCCGCCACGAGGGGCTGGGCCGATGCCGTCGCATGGAACAGCGTGCTCGCTTCGAGCGGGTCGAACCGCGGCGCGTCATGCATGTCCTGCCGGCACCCGGCGGCGCCGGCGCCGAGGGCCAGGACGAGCAGGGTCGCGGCGAACCGCGAACCGCGAACCGCGAACCGCGAGCCGTCCTTAGTGCTCAAGTTGCACCACCTCGCGGGCGCCGAGGCCCGACAGAAGCCTGCGCGCCGCCTGCTCGTCGAACTTCGGGTCGGCGGCTTCGATGCTGAGGAAGAAGCCCTCCTGGCTGGCGAGCGAGAAGCGCGGCGCGTTGAAGACCGGGTGATACGGCTGCGGCAGGCCGTTCAGGGCCATCATGGTGATGCCCGCGGTGAACGCCGCGAAGAGAATCGTGGTCTCGAAGGCCGGCGGGATGAACGAGACCCACGAGTGGTACGGCCGCCCGCCGATGTTCAGCGGGTAGGCGACGACGCTCGTCCAGTACTCGAGGCCGTAGCCGGTGAGCGCGCCGGTGATGCCTCCGGCCAGCACGAACTTCGAAATGCGGCGGTCCCTGAACCCGAGCGCCTCGGCCAGGCCGTGGATCGGGAAGGGCGAATAGGCGTCGGTTTTCGTGTAGCCCGCTTCACGCACGCGATGGGCGGCGCCGAGGAGCGCCTCGGCTGAGGCGAACTCGGCCATCAGCCCGTAGTACGGCGCGGCGGCGGCAGGTCCGTGGGCCATCAGTGCGACCCTCCTTCCGACGATGGCTTCGGCCGCGCCTCGGGCAGGAGCGTGCGCATCTCGAACACGGAGATGAGCGGCAGCACCCGCACGAACACGAACATCAGCGTGAGGAACAGGCCGATCGTGCCGAACAGCGTCATGAAGTCCCAGATCGTCGGGTAGTACATGTCCCACGACGACGGCAGGAAGTCGCGGTGCAGGCTGGTCACGACGATGACGAACCGCTCGAGCCACATCCCGACGTTGACGAACATCGCCACGGTGAACAGCGCGCCGATGTTCCGTCGCATCCGCTTCGACCACAGGACCTGCGGGACGAGGAAATTGCAGAGGAGCAGGACCCAATAGGTCCACGCATAAGGCCCCTCGAAGATCCGGTTGATGAGCATGAAGCGCTCGTACTCGTTGCCGCTGTACCAACCGAAGAACGCCTCGCAGACGTACCCGTAGACGACGATGAGGCCGGTCAGAAGCATGACCTTCGCCATGTTCTCGAGGTGGCGCATCGTGATGAAGTCGTGCAGGCGGAACATCGCGCGCAGCGGAATGGCCAGCGTCAGCACCATCGCGAAGCCGGCATAGATGGCGCCGGCGACGAAGTAGGGCGGGAAGATCGTCGCATGCCAGCCCGGCAGCACGGACACTGCGAAGTCGAAACTCACGACCGTGTGGACCGACAGCACGAGGGGCGTCGAGATGCCGGCGAGCAGCAGGTAGGCGTGCTCGTACCGGTACCAATGACGGGCCGACCCGCGCCAGCCGAGCGACAGCACGCCGTACATCCTCTTCAGCGCCGGGTTCTCGGCCTTGTCGCGGAACGTCGCCATGTCGGGGATCAGGCCGATGAACCAGAAGAGCGCCGAAACAGACGCGTAGGTCGACACCGCGAAGACGTCCCAGATGAGCGGGCTGCGGAAGTTCGGCCACAGCGTCATCGTGTTCGGGTACGGGAACAGCCAGTAGATCGCGAGCCAAGGCCGGCCGGTGTGGACGAGGGGGAAGATGGCCGCGCAGGCGACCGCGAAGAGCGTCATCGCCTCGGCGAACCGGTTGATCGAAGTCCGCCAGTCCTGCTTGAAGAGCAGCAGGATGGCCGAGATGAGCGTCCCCGCGTGGCCGATGCCGATCCACCAGACGAAGTTGATGATGTCGAAGGCCCAGCCGACCGGCACGTTGTTGCCCCAGATGCCGACGCCCCTGGCGAACAGATAGGTCAAGGCGAGCATCAGGCCCATGAGGAGCAGGAAGCTGACGCCCACGATGGGGAACCAGACGACCGGCGTGCTCTTCGTGAGCACGACCGACGCGAGCTTGTCAGTGATCGTCCGGTAGCTGTGTCCCGGCCCGATGATCGGCGTCGGCGCCCTGAAATCGTCCTGCGGATACTGCGAATCGGCCAAGGACGGTTCTCCTATTCCAGCGCCGGGTTCGGGTTGCGCACGACGGCCAGATAGCTGGTGCGCGGGCGCGTGCCGAGATCCTCGAGCAGGCCGTAGTTGCGCTGCTGCGCCTTGAGCTTCACGACCTGGCTGTCCGGCTGGTTGAGGTCGCCGAACACGATGGCGTCGGCCGGGCACGCCTGCTGGCACGCGGTCTTGATTTCGCCGTCGGCGATCGGCCGCCCCTCTGTTTTCGCGTCGATCCGCGCCTGGTTGATGCGCTGCACGCAGTAGGTGCATTTCTCCATCACGCCGCGGCTGCGAACCGTGACGTCCGGATTCCGCTGCGCCATGTGCTCGGGCGTCGTGAAATCCGCATATAGCATGAAGTTGAAGCGCCGGACCTTGTAGGGGCAGTTGTTCGAGCAGTAGCGCGTGCCGACGCAGCGGTTGTAGACCATGTCGTTCAGGCCTTCGTCGCTGTGGGTCGTGGCCGCCACCGGGCAGACGACCTCGCAGGGCGCGTTCTCGCACTGCTGGCAGGGCACCGGCTGGTGGTAGGTCCCTTCGGGCGACGCCGGGTCGCCCTCGAAGTACGTGTCCACGCGCAGCCAGTGCATCTCGCGGCTGCGCGCCACCTGCGACTTGCCCACCACCGGGATGTTGTTCTCCGCCACGCAGGCCGCCACGCACACGCCGCAGCCCGTGCAGGCGTTCAGGTCGATCGCCATGCCCCACTTGTGGGCGTCGTACTTGAAAGCCGGGTAGAGCGACATCTCCGGCCCGGGCGGGTGATGCCCCATCTCCGCGACAACGTGGGGATCGGCGCGATACTCCTCGAGGTCGACGACGCGGACCGGATGCCGGCCCTCCATCTGGAAATGGTTCTGCGTTGACGCGAACGGGTAACGGTCGCCGGTCGGCGTCACCGTGACGCCGCCGTCGAACCACGGCGCCGCCGCGCGGCGCAGCCCGAACGTGTCCACGCCGAGGCCCGCGCCCACGCGTCCCGTCCGCCGGCGGCCGTAGCCAAAGTGGACGACGACCGTGTCGTCAGTCGTCCCAGGCATCACCCACACCGGGATGCGGACCGACTGGCCGCCGCGTGCCACGTCGACCACGTCGCCCGTCGTGACACCGAGCCGGCTTGCGGTGTTGAAGCTGACGTAGGCGAGGTTGTCCCACGTCACCTTCGACAGCGGCTTCGGCAGCTCCTGCAGCCAGCCGTTGTTGATGAAGCGGCCGTCGAGCACGTTGGGATCGGGCCGGAAGACGATCTCCATGCCGGACATCGGGGCCGGCGCGACGGCCGTCGCGGCCGGCGCCGCCGGCGCGACCGCGCTCACGCCGAGCATCGACGTTCCGGCGAGGAACCCCTCGTGCAGCGCCCGGCGCCAGAAGGCGTCGGACGAGCCGAGCGGGTTGCCCGCCGGGTCGGTGCGCGTGCCGGCCACCGGCAGACGCTCGTCGAACGCCTTCGTCCAGAACGCCTTGACGAGATCGGCCGGCGGCACGCCGGCCTGGCCGTTCATCGCCGCGAGCACTTCGATGGCCGTCCGCCCGTCGTAGAGCGGCGCCACGAGCGGCTGGATGAACGACACCGTGCCGTCGAACGACCGGACGTCGCCCCACGATTCGAGATAGTGCGCCTCGGGGATGTGCCAGTGGGAGCGCTCGGCCGTCTCGTCCTGATACAGGCCGAGATGGACCCTGATGGCGACCGTGTCGAGGGCTTCAGCGAACCCGAGGTCGGCCGGCGCCGTGAACACCGGGTTGCCCCCCAGCATCACCAGCAGATCGACCTCGCCCGCGGTCATGTCCGCCACGAGCGCCGAGAGCGACGTCGCGCCGTCTTGCGGCGACGCGACGACAGGCGGCGTGTACGACACGGTTGCGCCGACGTTGCCGAGCGCTTCGTTCATCGCCCGCGCGAGCGCGTGCACGGCGGCGGGCTGCCCGTCACCGGCGACGACCGCCGACGCGCCCCGATGCGCCTCGAGATCCGCACCGACGACCGACGCCCAACGCGCGGCGTCCCCAGGCAGCTCGCCGGCCGCCGGGGCCGGCGCGGCGCCCGTGGCCGCCGCGAGCGCCGCCGCGAACGCGTGCACGTCGCGGGCCTTGAGCGCCAGCCGGTGATCGGCCTTCGCGCCCGTGAGCGTCGGCACCGGCTCGACCACGTACAACCGGTTGAGCCGGCCCTCCGGCGTGTCGATCCGCCGCCGCGAGGCAAAGTCCTTCGTGTACCGCACGGCACCGGCGCCGCAGCCGAGGAAATCGGCGTCGAGCGCGACCACGACGTCGGCCTTGTCGAAACTGTAGAGCGCCTGTGCGGCCGGGGCGCCGCCCTGATGGACGCCGTACACCGGATCCCACTGATGCCACCGCGCTTCCGGAAACGCCGTGAGCAGCGTCTGAATCTGATCGACCAGCGACGGCGACGAAATGGGCTCGGTCAGGATCCGGAACCCCCGGCCGTTGATCGCGCGCGCGGCGTTAATCGCGGCCTGGATGGCCGTGAGGAACGCGTTCCAGGTCTTGACCTCGCCGCGGTTGAGGACCGTGCGCGATCGGTCGGGATCGTACAAGCCCAGCACCGAGGCCTGGCTGAACAGGTCGGTCGCGCCGAGGCTTGCCGGATGCTCGGGATTGCCCTCGAGCTTCGTCGGGCGCCCGAGGTGGTTCTCGGCAAGCAGCGGCATGCCGAGCCCGCCCTGAGGCATCGCGGTCGCGAAGAACAGCGGGCGGCCCGGAATCACCTCTTCGGGCTGCCGGACGTACGGGACGATCTTTTCGGCCGGCTGGCGCGTGCAGGCGCCGACGCCGGCGAGCGCAAGCGACGCGCCCATCAGCTTCAGGAACTGCCGCCGGCCCGCCGGATCGACGAACTCCGACGCCTGCGACGGGAACTCGCGGTGGATGTACTCGCGGAACTCGGGCGTCTCGGCCAGCTCTTCGAGGCTGCGCCAGTAGACGCGCCCTTCGAGGCCCTGAAGTCGCGTTCGGATGTCAGCGAGGTTCATTATCGGGATGCCCTTCACGTGCTGTGCGCCGCGGCGCTCACCGGTGGCAGACCGAGCAGGTGGTCATGTGCTCGGTGCCCGACACGTTGTACTCGCGCTTCAGGAACCGGCCGAGCTCGAGCTGATTCGTAAACGTCGTCCCGCCGACGGTCACCGTGTTGCCGCGCACGGGCGGCACGTAGGCCATGTTGAAGACCTCCGCCCGCGGCCGCAGGTACTTCTCCGGCGCCCGATGGCAGTCCAGGCACCATTCCATGAGGAGGGTGCTGGCCTGGTAGGTCAGGGGCATCTTGTCGACGTCGCCGTGGCAGGTGGCGCACCCAACGCCCTGGCGGACGTGAATCTGATGGTTGAAATAGACGAAGTCGGGCAGGTCGTGAACCCGAATCCACGTCAGATTGACGTTGTCCCGGAAGCTCGCGCGAACCGGCTCCAGGAGTGGCGCGTTCGTCCAGATCTGCGAGTGGCAGTTCATGCACGTCTTCGTCGGCGGAATGCCGGCGAAGGACGACTTCTCGACCGTCGTGTGGCAGTACCGGCAGTCGAGGCCGACGCCCCCGACATGATGGGCGTGGCTGAACTGGACCGGCTGTTCGATGTACTCGTGCTGTCCGGTGGCCCAGGAGGATCGCATGAGGGTGAAGGCGACCCACCCGGCGAACAGCGCGAGGAACAGGCCGCCGGCGAGGCTTGTGCGGGCGAGCGCGTTGGCACTGCGCGGGAACAACTGGCTCATAGAGGCTGCGCGGCGCCCACAGACTATCGTGAACGAGGACCGTCCGACTCCCGTCGAATGCGCGGCGCGCAGCCGGGCCATCCGATCGGGCGCGGTCGAGACAGACGACAAGGGCGCGCCGGGCGGGCGACGGACCGGCGCCGCCTTATGATGTGAAACTTTTCACAAGGTGTCAAATGCGGGGGTGCGGGGGTGCGGGGGTGCGGGAGTGCGGGAGTGCGGGGCCAGTACGCCGGACCCGCTCGTTCCATTGCGGTGATTCGGCCTGTGTCCGGCTGGGCGCCGCCAGGCGGATCCGCCAGGTGGTCGCTGGGTTCGGCGCCCAAGCACGCTCGATGATGGCCTTCTTAGAAAGCGGCGCGTGGCGGCCTCCACCTCGGGCGCCGGTTAACAGGCCTTCTCGGACAAAGCTGGTCGAGCAACTTGACCGAAACCGGCCGGCATCTCAGCGTCGCGTGTCTCGTTCTTCCGTGTGCGGGCAGCACCCCGCACCCCCGCACTCCCCGCACTCCCCGCACCCTCGCACTTCCGCACTTCCGCACCCCCGCACCCCCGCACCCCCGCACTCCCGTATGCTGAAGTGCCATGCCGCCCGCTGCCCGTTACCGTCCGGTGCCCCTTCGGTTCACGCCGCTGTCTCGAGCCGAGCAGCTCGCGCGCGCGGCGACGTTCGCGGGCGTGATGCGGACGCGAAGGACGGTGCGTGACTTTGCGCCCGATCCGGTGCCCGACGCGATCATCGATCATGCGATTGCCGTGGCGGCCTCGGCGCCGTCGGGCGCCAACATGCAGCCCTGGCGCTTCGTCGTCGTGCGCGACGCGGAGGTCAAGCGGCGCATTCGCGAGGCGGCCGAAGCCGAGGAGCGCGAGAGTTACGAGCGACGGATGCCATCGGAGTGGCTGCAGGCGCTTGCGCCGCTCGGGACCGACTGGCGCAAGCCGTTTCTCGAGATCGCGCCGGTCCTCATCGTGATCTTCCGCATCGACTACGCGGTCGAGCCGCAGGCCGATGGGACCGAGCGACGCGTGAAGCACTACTATGTGTCCGAATCGGTGGGCATCGCCTCGGGCATGCTGCTGGCGGCGCTCCACTGGTCGGGCCTCGCGACGCTGACCCACACCCCCAGCCCGATGGGATTCCTGTCCTCGATCCTGAAGCGGCCCGTCAACGAAAAGCCGTACCTGCTCGTGCCCGTCGGCTATCCGGCGGCGGACGCGATGGTGCCGGCGATCGAGAAGAAGCCGATGCGCGAGGTCCGGATTGACGTTTGACGCGGACGTGATCGTCGCGGGCGCGGGGCCGGCCGGCGCGGTGGCGGCGCGGACGCTGGCCGGCGCGGGCTTCGACACGCTGCTCGTCGATCGCGCAGCGTTTCCGCGCAACAAGCCGTGCGGCGGCGGGCTGACGATTCGGGTGGGGCAGCGGTTCCCCTGGCTCGACGCCGCGCTCGACGGCGTGGACGTCCACCGGGTGTCGCGGCTGCATCTCGAGGGTCCGGGCGGCGCCGCGCTCGACCTGGAGAGCGCCGAGCCGTGCGTGCTGCTCGTGCGGCGGCTCGAGTTCGACGCGGCGCTCGTCGGCGCGGCGGTCGGCGCCGGCGCGCGCCTCGAGGCGCCGTTCGAGATCGCGCAGGCGCACGCGTCCGATGAGGGCGTCGAGCTGCGCGCGCGCGACGGCCGGACGCGGTCCGCACCGCTCGTGGTCGCGGCCGACGGCGTGCACAGCGTCCTGTCGAAGCGGCTTGGGGTCAATCCGGGCTGGGCGCGCGACGCGGTCGCGCTCGACATGATGGAAGAGACGCCCGTCGCGACGCTCCGCGCCGATCGGCCGGATGTGCTGTGGGTGGCCTACGCGCACGACGGCCTCGACGGCTACGCGTACATCTTTCCCAAGACCCATCATGTGAACGTGGGGATCGGCTGCCTGGTCTCGCACTATCGGGAGGACGGGCCGGGCCGGCCCTACACGATGCAGGAGGGATTCGTGTCGTCGCTCGTCGCGCGCGGCGCCCTGCACGGCCGATCGGACCGGGCGTCGTTCACGCCGTTTCTCATCCCGGTCGGCGGGCCGCTCGCGCGCACCTGGACGGGACGCGCGCTCTTTGCCGGAGATGCCGGCGGATTCGTCAACGCGATCACCGCCGAGGGCATCTACTACGCCATGGTGGCGGGCGAGCTGGCCGGGCGCGCGATCGCCGGCACGCGGCGGTCCCCCGGGCTCGCCGGCCCGGCGTACGAGCGCGCCTGGAAGCGCGAGATCGGCGCCGAGCTGCGCGACGCCGTGCGGATCCAGCGCTACATGTTCGCCAGCAAGGACCGCGTCGCGCGCGTCATCCGCGGCAGCAGCGCCGTCCGGGGGCTGGCGGGGATGATCCTCAAGTACGTCCGAGGCGAAGTGTCGTACGGCACGCTTCGCCGCCGTGTCATCGCACGGTTTCCGATGACGGTCCTGCGGCTCGCGCGGCAGCAGCTCCGTCCGGTGTCCCGCGCGTCGTAGGAGTGCCCATGCCTCGTCTGCTCGCTGCCGCCGCGTTCGTGCTGCTGACGTCGGGTCCCGCGCTCGCCCAGGCGCCAATCAGCTACCGTGTGACCGTCTCGGAGCCCGAGCACCACTGGCTCCAGGTCGAGATGACGGTGTCCGATCTCGGCGCCGAGCCGCTGCGCGCGCGGATGAGCCGGTCGTCGCCGGGGCGGTACGCCGTGCACGAGTTCGCGAAGAACATCTTTTTCGTCGAGGCCCGCGACGGCGCCGGCCGCGTCCTGCGGTCCGACCGGCCCGGCGTCGACGAGTGGCGGGTCGCGGGCCACGACGGCACGGTGCGTCTGACGTACCGGATCTTCGGCGACC
>Ga0214472_10005119_pt1 | contig 13795 bp, 17 predicted proteins | sample RVTome_6_FD_207662 | JGI IMG/M metagenome (GOLD analysis project Ga0214472, IMG submission 207662) | Soil microbial communities from uranium-contaminated site in the Upper Colorado River Basin, Wyoming, United States - RVT140D175 | ecosystem: Environmental > Terrestrial > Soil > Contaminated >... | reverse complement strand
ATAAAGTCCGCGGCGGCCATGCTCAAAGCCGGAAGATATTTTTATGTGGTATTCATGTGCCACCTTGCCATTGAAAGCTCGTTGAAGGCCGTGTGGGCTGCGTCCACGGAAGCGACTCCTCCCATGGCGTCCGGGCTGGCAAAGCTCACAACGCAGGTGTTTAAGGAGAAAACAGTACCTGATACTATGGCCACCTTAATAGATGAGATAGATGACAAACGCGACAGCGTGCTCTATCCAGAAGGCCGGTTGGCCCTTGAACGTGTGGTTAACATGGAATACTCTGAAGCAATATTCCGGGACACAGTGGGTGCTATCAATTGGTGTAGATCGAGAGTATAGATGTTTCGCCGGCGAGAAGGCTGCTTTGATTTTATAACAGATGGAGATGACACATGACAAAGGTGATGCCTGCACCCAATGACAAGAGTACCTTGGTTGACGAAAAGGTTAAAATATTTCTAAAATCTCTGCAACATGTTTTTTCTGACATTGAAACTTGGTCGCGGAGCATCGGCCTCAGAACAAAAAAAGAGAAAGCGGAAATTTCTGAAGAGATGGCTGGTACATACTCAGCTCCAATACTCAGACTGATCGACAAGCAAGGCAAGGAGGTGGCTGTCATCCGTCCAATAGGTACTTTTATAATAGGCGCAAGCGGTCGGTTTGACATTGAAGGAAGGTTGGATAGGGAAACCGTGGTGTTATTGGGACAAGGAGGCCCGGTCTTTGAAACCTCCGTATCATCCAGCAAGGGAGCAATTTTAGAAAAAAAATCGGCGCCCATGTTCAGAGGGGTTGACAAGGAGGGTTGGTACTGGATTGAGAGCAGGAAACCAGGTAGGGCGCGGTTATTTGACAAAGAGTTATTCGGCGACCTTGTTAATGGAGTAAGCGATTATGAAGCCTGACCCCCTTCATGAAATATGGGAGGAATACGTTGCCACGAAGGATTGTTTTCGAATTGCCCAAGAAGTTGTAAAATACAAGGAGGAAAAGTTTCTTGTAAATACTAACTTCGCCTCCGACACTCTGGGACAGGCTGAAGCAACTATCAGAAGGAACAGAGACAGGGTTGAGGAGTTTTTTATTCTTGCCCTGTGGGTTGTTTTTGAACGTCATATAATTAACTATATACAAATAAAAGGGGAGAAGCTGAAAGAAATTTCCCCGAGCGATTGCGCGGACAGCTTGTATGGCAAATATCGAGTGGAGGTCGAGAGGTGGCGATTTACGGAAACCCTCGATATCTTGAGTAAGATGATAGACCCTAACTTGATAGGACAGGCTAAACAAGTCAAGGCGTATCGAGATTGGATTGCGCACAGAAATCCACTAAAGCCGCAACCTGCCTCGACGGACCCAAAAAGTGCTTATAATGCACTGTCCAAGATTATACAACTTATTGACAATAAAGAGGCCTGACATGCGCACAGACGGAAGGGCGCCCGGCGAGATGAGGCCGGTAAGGGTAACGAGGAACTACATCAAGCACGCTGAAGGCTCCGTGCTCATCGAGGTCGGCGACACCAAGGTAATCTGCACCGCGACGCTCGAAGAGAAGGTCCCGCCGTTCCTGAAGAACAAGGGCGTGGGCTGGCTGACCGCCGAGTACGCGATGATACCCAGGAGCTCCGGCCAGAGGATACGCCGCGAGTCGTCGGCGGGCAAGGTCGGCGGACGCACGCACGAGATACAGCGGCTCATAGGCAGGAGCCTCCGCGCGGTCGTTGACATGGCGTACCTGGGCGAGCGGACGTTCTGGATCGACTGCGACGTGATACAGGCCGACGGCGGCACCCGCACCGCGAGCATCACGGGCGCGTTCATCGCGCTCTGCGACGCGGTGACGGACGCGCGCTCGAAGGGGCTCGTCCTCGTAAACCCGATAAAGGACCACCTGGCCGCGATAAGCGTCGGCATAATAGGCGGCACGCCGATGCTGGACCTCTGCTACTCAGAGGACAGCACCGCCGAAGTGGACATGAACATAGTCCGTACGGGGAAGGGCGGCATAGTCGAGGTGCAGGGCACGGCCGAGGGCGAGCCTTTTTCCGTCTCGCAGATGGACGAGCTGATGGGGCTCGGCGCGGATGGCGTGGACAGGCTCGTATCCGTCCAGAGGGAGCTTCTGGGCGACGTTACGGCGGCATGGTAGGAAGGCCGTGGTAATATGGGCCGTGGGTAATAATCCCGTGAAGCGTGGGTGGTAAACACGTTATACATGGCACGTAATGGTGTAATCTAATAAATTGTAGGGGCGCGGATATCCGCGCCCGCACCTTCACGGACCACGGACACGGTTTTTTAGCCTTTTAAACAGGCACACATCAGGTGTATAATGCAAATCGTAATCGCGACGACGAACAAGGGGAAGCTGGCCGAGATAAGGGAGCTCCTGAAAGGCATTGACGTTACGGTCAAAAGCCTCGCGGACTTCCCCGGCTGCCCGGACGTCGTGGAGGACAAGGAGACGTTCCGGGAGAACGCTCTGAAGAAGGCGAGGGCGGTCGCCGCATATACCGGGCTGCCCGCGCTCGCGGACGACTCCGGCCTCGAAGTTGACGCGCTCGGCGGCGCGCCGGGAGTTTACTCCGCGAGGTACTCAGGCAAGGGCGCGGACGACCTTAAGAACAACCGGAAGCTGTTGCGCGAGATGAAGGACGTTCCGGATGCCGGGCGTGGCGCGCAGTTCGTCTGCGTGCTCGCGTTCGCCGGGCCGAAGGGCTCGGGCATCCGCGAGAAGGTCCTGCGCGGCGTGGTGCGCGGCAGGATAGCCCGCGAGATGCGCGGGCAGAGGGGGTTCGGGTACGACCCGCTATTCTACTACACGAACAAGAGGATGACCTTCGCCGAGATGGGTCCGGACGAAAAGAACAGGGTCAGCCACCGGGGCAGGGCGCTCAGGAAGTTCGTGGAGTATATCAAAGGGATTCAGCCGTAAGTTTCTCATTGCGAGGAGCTTAAGGCGACGCGGCAATCTCGTTTTGTAGGGGCATTATCTTCGGGCCGAAACATTCGCCAACCTTGTCCAGGGGGCAGACCTCCCTGTGCCATATGCACCACGTGATGTGTGCCCTGGACGGCTCAGGGTTTCGGCCGCTCAGATATCGCCCCCGGGGCATATGATACAAGCAGGAAAAGGACGGTTTTACAGTCAGTGGTTGTTTACAGGAAACGAAAGAAGGAGAAGTAGCCATGCCGATGTACGAGTACAAGTGCGGTAAATGCAGCGAGACGTTCACGATGATGATGAGGATGGGCGCGGGCGCCGATGGCGTGAAATGCCCGTCCTGCGGCTCGGCAAAGATAAGCAAGCTGATATCGAGCACGTTCACCCCGGACTCCGAGAAGGGGATGCCGTCCGAGATGGAGCAGCAGGCGGCGTTCCAGAAGGTCCAGCAGGCGACCGCGAACAGCCCTTGCGCCTCCGGCGCATGCGGCGGCGGCACATGCAACATCAAGGAGTTCGGTTGATCCCGGACGGGGACGCCGTAACCCGATGAAGATAGCTTCGGCGGAGTTTGTAAAGTCGGCGGTAAACGAAAAGGGGTGGCTGATGGACGGCCTCCCCCAGATAGCTTTCGTGGGCCGGTCCAACGTGGGCAAGTCCTCGCTCATAAACCGGCTGGTGAACAGGAAGGGGCTCGTAAAGACCTCGGGCACGCCGGGCAAGACGAGGGAGATAAACTTCTTCAGGATAAACGGGTCGTTTTACTTCGTGGACCTGCCGGGCTTCGGGTACGCGAGGGCGCCGGGCCGGGTGCAGCAGGAGTGGGGCCCGATGATAGAGGCGTACCTGTCCGGCTGCAAGAGCCTGAAGCTCGTGGTCTTCCTGATAGACATAAGGCATGAGCCCGGCAAGAACGACATGGCGATGCAGGACTGGCTGGTCTACTACAACCTGCCGCGCGTGTACGTCGCAACGAAGTCGGACAAGGTGTCGAAGGGCAGCATTGGGAAGCAGATAAGGCCGGTCGCCAGGATGGCGGGAGTGGAGCAGGACGTCGTCATCCCGTTTTCGTCCGTGACCGGCGAAGGCAAGAACATGTTGTGGGATGCGATAAGCTCCGTATTGTAACTATTTGGAGGTGCGGTATGAGACTGTTGGCAGGGTTTATGCTGGCAATTACGTTCGTTGTTTTCACTTTCAGTATGGCATCGGCAAAGGAGAAGGGAAAAGTGGCCGTAATAAAGACCGAGAAGGGCGACATAGTTATCAAGTTCATGCCGGGAGACGCGCCGAAGCATGTCGAGAACTTCATCAAGCTCGCAAAGGAGGGCTTCTACGACGGGCTCACGTTCCACAGGGTGGAGCCGAACTTCGTCATACAGGGCGGCGACCCGGCGGGTAACGGTACCGGCGGCCCCGGCTACACCGTCCCGGCAGAGATCAAGGCGAAGCACGTGGACGGCGCGGTCGCGATGGCGAGGAAGGGCGACGGGGTAAACCCGAAGCGCGAGTCGTCCGGCAGCCAGTTCTACATCTGCCTGGGCCCCCAGAGCTTCCTGGACGGCCAGTACACCGTATTCGGGCAGGTGGTCGAGGGCATGGACGTGGCGAGGAAGATAACCAAGGGCGACAAGATGCTGAAGGTCACGGTCGAGGAAAGGTAAAATACCGATGGGTAACTGGTCGAGATATACCGCCGCCGCCTCATTGTCCATGCTGCTTATGCTTCAGGGCTGCTCATACATAGGATTGTACGGGGGCGACAAGGAGGCGAAGCCGGAGCCTGGGGCGGAGGACGTGTTCAGGGAAGGCGAGGACCTCCTGGCCAAGGGGAAGTACGGCCAGGCGCGGGAGGCGTACGCCAAGGTCAAGGAACACGACCCCGAGAAGTTCTACGACCCGCTGGTCCAGATAAGGCTGGGCGACTCCTATTACGAGGAGGGCCGTTACGACGAGGCCGAGGTCGAGTACCAGCGTTTCCTCGACATGCGCCCGCACAACAAGGCGGCTGCGTATGTGAAGTACCAGCTCGGGATGTGCAACTTCAAGCAGATAGGGAAGCCAGACCGCGACCCGCGCTTCGCCATGGACTCGGTAAAGCACTTCAGCGAGCTTCTCCGGGACTACCCGGACAACACATACTCCGAGGAGGCGGGAGAAAAGCTCAAGATAGCAAAGAGCAACCTTGCCGAGCACGAGTACGTGGTTGGCGTGTATTACATGAAGCGAGGGTCTTACACGTCCGCTGTCAGGAGGTTAAAGGGGATAACCGGGAACTACCCCGGCAGCAAGGTGGAGCCCGATGCTCTGTACGCACTCGCGGACGCCTACATCCGGCTGGGCCAGTACGACCCGGCCAAGTCCACGCTCGCGGTGCTCTACCAGGAATACCCCACCCACGAGCTTTCCGAAAAGGCCAGGGAAGACCTTGCCCCGGAGATACCGGCGGGACAATGAACGGCCCCGGAGACAGGCGTGTGGAAGGCTATTACCCGGTATTCCTGAAGGTCGCCGGCTTGAAGGCGGTCGTCATAGGCGGCGGGAACGTGGCGGCCAGAAAGGCCGCCACGCTTGCCGGTTCGGGCGCAACCGTCACGGTGATAAGCCCGAGGCTCTCCACGGGGCTCCGGGAGCTTGTCGATGCGGGCACGGTCCGTCACGAGCCGCGCAAGTACGCAGAGGGCGACGTCAAGGGCGCGTCCATTGCCATTGCCGCGACGGACGACCCCGACGTCAACGCTGCGGTCTGCCGCGAGGCAGGCATGCTCGGCATACCGGTTAACTCCGTCCGTCCGCCCGAGGCCGGGAGCTTCATAGTCCCGTCCACGATAAAAAGGGGCGGGTTGACCGTCGCCGTATCGACCGGTGGCGGCTGCCCGGCCCTGTCCAGGAGGCTCAGGAAAGACCTCGAAGCCTTCATAGGAGACGGGTACGGCCCGTTCCTCGAGTTCCTCGAAGAGGCCAGGGCGGAGTTGAAGGCCCGAGTCCCTGACGAAAACAGCCGCGCAAGGGCGCTTACCGAGCTGGTCGAGTCCGGGCTTATGGAGGCGTTCAGGAGGGCGGGGCCTGACGCGGTAATGACCGAAATCGTCACCGAAGCCCGCGCGATGCTGGCGAGGCACATAGAAAGGTACAAGGGTTAGACCTGCCAGTTATGTGTGCATTTGGACACATGCATCTTTTCCCTGTGTGGTAATTTTGCAACACAACCCGGCCCGGCCAGTAACCTCCCCAACGTAACGCCTTGATATTTCACCATAAAATCTTTTTTTAAAACTTGGCACCGATATTGCATATATAATGATGCATTGGTTGCGTAGCTCAGCCGCATGGTTATTGCGGCAGGTGGATGCTGTAGGACGTATAAGGGGAGTGATGTGTTTTACCAGCGTACATTAAAGAACAGCGTTACGGTCGAGGGTGTCGGTCTCCATTCCGGGAAACCGTCCAGTGTGGTCATATCGCCCGCCGGGCCGGGTACAGGGATAGTATTTGTATCCTGCGGGGTCGTCATACCCGCGTCGTATGAGAATGTTACCGATACGGGCCTGGCCACTACGCTCGGGAAGTCCGGCGTGTCGGTGCGCACGGTCGAACACCTTCTGGCGGCCTTGTCCGGGCTCGGCGTGGACAATGCGGTGGTAGAGGTGGACGGGCCGGAAGTCCCGGTCATGGACGGCAGCGCGGACGCTTTCGTAGAGGCGCTCCACTCGGCGGGCATTACGGTCCAGGAGGCGCACAGGCGTTACATCAAGGTCGTCAAGCCGCTTACCGTGCACGACGGCGACAAGTCGGCAAGCATACTGCCCTCGCCCGTGCCCAGGGTGACCTTCAGGATAGACTTTGACCACCCGATGATAGCGGACCAGCGCCTGTCTCTCGAGCTCGACGCGGACACATTCGTGGAAGAGGTCGCATCGACCAGGACGTTCGGGTTCCTTAAAGACGTGGAGAGGCTGCAGAACGCGGGCCTTGCGCTCGGAGGCTCGCTCGCCAATGCCGTCGTGGTGGACGACGGGAAGGTGCTTAACGAGGAGGGGCTCAGGTACCCGGACGAGTTCGTCAGGCACAAGATACTGGACGCAATCGGCGACGTATCGCTTTCCGGGATGCCCATAATAGGGCACCTTGTCATGGACAAGTCAGGCCATGCGCTGAACCACCGCCTGGTGCGCGAGCTTGTTGCGAACCCGGAATGCTGGGTGATATTGGAAGGCGCGGACGTACCCGGCATCGAGTCGTCGCTCTCCCTGACCGAGGCAGTTTAGGGGGCGGGCGGAGTCCTGTATTTCTCCACCTCCGGCGCGGCGCCGAGCGCGCCGAGGAAACTCGCGGTCGCCTCGTCGTTTCGGCCGGTCTTCCTGTACAGCACCCCGAGCCTGTAGAACGCCTCGGCGCGGTCGAGCCTGCCCTTGTCCGGCCCGGTCATGGTCTTGAGGACCTTCTCCGCGTCCTCGAACATACCCAGTGAAGTATACAGCGAGCCTGCCCTTATCGCCGAGCCCCTGTACTCGCCCAGGGTTTCGTAAAGGGATAGCGCCATCCCGTCGTCGCCCTTCGCGGCCCTTCCCTCATATGCCAGGGCGAGCCTGTACGGTATCTCATTACCGCCCAGGTAGGACTGGTTCAGTATCCATGCCCTTTCGAGGCGCTTGACCGCGTTGTCGTAGTCGCCTTCCTTCAGGTAAACCTTGCCAAGCTGGTACCATGCCGCGACGTAGTCGGGGTAGCTGTCTATCGCCTCGTTGTAATACCTTATAGCCTCGGCGGTGTTCCCCATCCTTTCCTGGTAGCGTGCGTTGTTCAGCGAGGACAGCCGGCCCTGGACGGTCTTCATGTTGAATATCGCCTCGGGCATGTCGGGCGAGGTCTTCAGCGCGGCCTTGAAATAATCGAGCGACTCGTCGTAACGGTCGAGACGGAACGATGCGACGCCCATGTGGTTGTAGACCCGGGCGAGCTCGTAAAAATCGGGCGAGACAGACAGCAGCCGGTCGAACTCGCCAAGCGCGTCGTCGTAGTGTCCGAGCATGATATAAAGCCGCCCGAGCGAATAGAGCACCTTGGGCAGGTCGCGGCCCGTAACCTCCGCCTTTTTCCGGGCGTCAAGGTACCACTTCTCCGCCTCGCCCAGCTTCCTAATGTCGGTGGACAGCGTCTCGCCCATCATGTACATGGAGGACTGGTGGCCGTGGTCCCTGGCAAGCGCCCGCCTGAACATCTTCTCCGCCTGGTCGTAGTCGCCGGACGAGTAGTACTTGGACCCGGTGGTATACAGCCTGTCGGCCTCGGTCGCATAGGAAGGTGTACAACAAACCGCAAGCAGCGTTACCGCGGATATGGAGAATATTACGAAAGCTCTCATGTCTGCCTCCATGGGTATGATACCAGCAAAGTTACACACTTGGAGGCAGGATGTCAACGGTATAATGCGCATGCGCAACAATGCTTGACAATAAAGGTGCGTGGTGATAATGTCATGAGCATGAGTAAAAAGATTCTGTTAGCGGCGGCATTCGCGCTTGTTATCGCGGGCCTTGCCCAGGCTGCGGGGCCGGGCAAGGACGAGACCGGCGCGCTCAGGGAGCTGATAAAAACCCAGAAGGTGGAGCGTGTCAACCCGCACGCCGCAATGGGCTGCGAGCCTTGCCACGGCGCCGCGAAGGTCGTCAAGGACGCCGCGGGCAACGTCCCGTTCGCGGGCGGCGGGATAAAAGAGGCCTGTTACGCCTGTCACGACAGCTCGTCGAACATACACCCTGTCGGCCAGGCGCCTTCCATGGACGTTCCGGCCGGTCTCCCGCTCGATAACGGGCACGTCAGCTGCGGCACCTGCCACGACATGCACATGGCCAGGACGAAGAACTACCTGCTGCGCGGGTTCAACGAAGGGCGGTACGCCACAAGGCCGGACCTCTGCATGGACTGCCACGGCGCGTCCTTCATGAAGAAGAACCCGCACGTCAACCAGAAGGGCCGCGGTCTGTGCGTGTTCTGCCACCAGACCGAGCCGTCCAAGATGGACACGGCCAAGACCGTCCGTTTCCGGTTCGGAATACTGAAGACATGCAATTTCTGCCACAACGTCGCCGAGAAAAACCACCCGGTGAACGTGGACAAGAACATATCTCCGCCCGGATACCTGCCCAGGGACGTGGACGGCTCGGTCACGTGCGCGACCTGCCACAACCCGCACGGTTCCAGCGACACCCTGCACCTCCTGAGGCGGGACTATATTGTCACTCTTGAGTCGGCGAGGGGGTACAACCCGCACAAGAACAACTGCCTGGGCTGCCACGAGAACACGCCCGCGAGGGGGACGCCCCTGGAGGCGGTCTACGCCGGGCTCAGATACAAGGGAAACGTCGGGCTTCTGTGCAACAGCTGTCATGGGACACACGGCGTCCACCCTGTAGACATCAAGCCCGCGGAAGGGATGGACCCGCCCGGCTACCTGCCCCTGGACGCGGACGGCAGGATATACTGCCTGACCTGCCACGACCCCGACTGCACCGGCAAGGGCATGCAGCTCAGGCTGTTCGACGAGGTGGAAGGCTCGATGAAGCGGCTTTGCTACTCATGCCACGACGAGAAGAAGTTCACGAACACAAACCCGCACAAGGGGATAGAAGCCGGGGAGGGCTGCCTCTTCTGCCACGAGCGGCAGCCGGACAAGAAGACGGACACGAGGAAGACGGTGAGCTTTATAACGAGCATGCGCATGATCTGCCTCAGGTGTCACGAGCGCTACCCGCACCCCGCGAGCACCGAGCACCTGGTAGACCCTGCGGAGTTATACATCGAGGTCCCGGCTGACATGCCGCTCGAGGAGTCCGGCTCGATCACGTGCATCACATGCCACAACCCGCACATCGGCGGCGAGAAGGGGAGCGACGAGCTGCTCGACCGGCGGCTCAGGAGGCCGGGCGCGAAGCTCTGCGACGCATGCCACGTGGCTAAGTACTAATACTTGCCGGACGGAGTGCCGTCCGGCCCGCCCGTACGGCCCTTTCCATCCCGGTGTTCGCGGTGCTTGTGGTGGCGTCTCGGGAGCTCTATGCCCTCTTTCCTGAGCTCCTCGCGGAACTGACGCCGGAGTTCCCTGCGCTCGTCCCTGGGGCGCTGCCGTATCTCCCCGAGGCGGGCCTTTATCTCCTGCCTCTTCTCCGGCGGGAGGCTCTTGAACCGTTCGATGCTCTCGCGCATGGACTCCCGCTCCTCCGGGCTCATCTCGCGCCACCGCTCAAGCCGTTTCTTAAGCCGCTCCTTTTTCTCGGGGGGCAGGTTTCTCCACTTCTTCATCCGCTCGCGGATACGCTCCTGCTCCTCCGGAGGCAGCGACTCGAACCGCTTGCGGGCGAAGTCCATGCGCTCGCGCATCTCCGGGGTCAGCGTCTCGTCTCCAGGCTGGCCCGCGGTATCATACCTTTCCGCCATGCAGAGGGTCGCCCACCCGTTGTCGTCCGCCCCCCGTCCTTGTCCGGCATATGAAAAAGCAGGCGTCGCGGCTACGGCCAGGACGCCCAGCGACATCATGGCGGCAAATGACGCGAAAGTCCTCATCTTGCCCCTCCGTTAATAACAGCCGGGTTACAAGCTGTCGCGGACAGGCCAACGCTTCGGCGGGAGTCCATCACAGCTCCTCCATCTCCTCTATGGTGTCCATATTATCCAGGATGTCCATGTTTGCAAGCACGTCCATGTTCTCAAACAGTTCGCGGTCGGAGTTGCCGGCCACGGCCTGGCCTGCGGGGGGCGCAGAAGGCTCGTTGTTCAGCCTGCCCGTGTACTGCGCGGACATAAATACGAGTATGACCGCGAGCGCGGCGAATACGGGCGCGAGCCGGACGAGCGGCGAGCGCCGCACGGTAATCCGTGTCATCACCTTTTCGGCCAGGATTGCGGACTCGGAGGCGGCAGGCGTCTCCGGACGTATTGCGCCTAAAACGCGCCCGGTCTCCGCGAGTTCGGCACGGCAGCGGCCGCAGCCACGCAGGTGCTCCGATACGAGGGCCGACTCGTCCGCGCCGAGTTCCCCGTAATGGTACAGGGCAATCAGTCCGGATATGTCCTTACATTCAAGCTGCCTGTTCATTTCTCCGTGTACTCCCTGAGTGATACCCTCAAAGCCGTTACCGCCCGCGAGAGGTGTGACTTGACCGCACCCTCGCTTATCCCCAGGACCGCTGCTACTTCCGCCGTGCTCATCTCCTCGTTATGCCGCAGGAGGAATACCGCCCGCTGCCTTTCCGGAAGTTTCACGAGCGCTCTCCGGATGGCGTCCCTCATCTCTTCCCGTTCCAGCCCGGCTGACGGCAGCGAGCCTAATTTAGTGTCCGGCGCCGCAACCACCGGGTCTAACTCGCCCTCGTCCGGTGCGCCGGCCCTCCAGAAGAACAGCCTCTTTATGAGCGTGCCCTTCCTCAGGTGGTCGGTGCATGCGTTCGCAAGGAGCCTGTAAAACCATGTATAAAAGCCGGACTCGCCCCGGAAGCTACCCATGGAGCGGAACGCCTTGACGAACGCGTCCTGGACTATGTCCTCGGCGTCGGAGGCGTTCCCGGTCATCTGCCTGGCGAACGCGAGCGCCCTCGGCATGTACCTTCTCACCAGTACGCCGAAGGCCTCGGAGTCACCGGCCCGCGCGGCGTTTACCAGGGCGTTTTCGTCAGCTGCCATCCCGGCCATTTGTTTTACCTGTAGCGGCAGTTATCCCGCCTGTCATGCCGGTGGCCCCTATCGGCCCGGCGTACATCCCGCATGTCGTGCCTCGGCCCGCGCGGGGTTGCCCACGCCCTGCGGTCACCCCTGAACTCGTGGCGGGCGCGTACCGTATCCCTGTAGCCTGCCCGGACTCCCGGGGCTGCAAAAGAGAGCGCGAAGCCCGGCAGGACGACCCGCACGTTACCGTATGCGTACCCGCCATCGTGGTGGCGTCCGTATCCGCGTCCTCCATGCGCCGAAGCGTCAGACGCCAGCGCAAAGAGGAGCGGGAGCGCAACGGCTGCCGCAATCAAGTATTTCCGCACTATGTTTTTCATTTTGTCCCTCCCGGCCGATGATTAAAGGTTTTAGCCCGGCGCCGTATCTGCTGATTAGACGCCGGGTGGAGGGAAACGGTTTACATGGGGCTCAAGGATAATGCGGACAACACTGAAGATATTGCCAAAAAGTAAAATAGCCGTCGTTCCGAGGCCGTTCTAACTGGCCGAAGAATCGGCTTTGCGTGTACGACCAGCCAGGTTCTTCGCGTCGCTCAGGATGACATCCAATACATCATGGTTTCTGTTTTTCTGCTCTATTTACCCAAGCGATGTAATATAGAAACATTCGTCACTTTGCGAGCTTCTGTGTCCACCGGTCGAAGAACCCCAGGTCCGGCGGGTTGTCCCTGTAGCCCGCCACTGCGATTATCTCGATGAGGAAAAGTACCATGACGCGGATACGCTTTTTGAACATCTTGGTATCCTTCTGGAACAAAGAGTACATGGCGGCCAGGAAATAAAGGCCGGCGAGCCCGAACCCCACGACGCCCGCTCCCATGCCGTGGTCGGCCGCGAAGACTATGCCGACTATAACAAGCTGCGTAAACCACCCCATGTCCGCCATCCGCGGTCTCCTCCTGATGCTCAGCCGATAAGCACGATGCCCAGGTCCATCACGTCCGTCCCGGTGGGGCCGGGCCTGAATATATGCCCCGTCAGGTCTTGGCCCTGATATCCTTTACGTTCCGTATGCGCTCCAGCACCGCGTCCTTCGCGGTCCCGCCGATGTGGTTCCTGGCGGCGACGGAGTTCTCCACCTTCAGGCACCGGAGCCCGTCCTCGTCCGCGTCCGGGTAGAAGCCCTTCAGCTCATCGAGCGTAAGCTCCTCCATCCGCCTGCCTTCGCCGATCAGGAGGAGCACAACCTTGCCCACGACCTCGTGCGCCTGCCTGAACGGGAGACCCTTCTTGACAAGGTAGTCGGCAAGGTCGGTCGCTGTCGTGAACCCGCCCCTGGCCGCGTCCAGCATCGTGTCTTTTCTGGGTACGAGCCCTTCCATAATGTCGCGGATGGCGCGGAGGCTTCCCCGTACCGTGTCCGAGGCGTCGAACACCGGCTCCTTGTCCTCCTGCATGTCCTTGTTGTATGCGAGCGGGAGGCCCTTCATCACGGTCAGAAGCGCGACGAGGTCGCCGTACACCCTGCCGGTCTTCCCTCGCAGAAGCTCCGGCACGTCCGGGTTCTTCTTCTGCGGCATTATGGACGAGCCGGTGCAGAACGCGTCCGGAAGCTCGATGAACCTGAACTCGTCGGCCGACCAGAGTATCAGCTCCTCGGAGAGCCGCGATACGTGCATCATGAACGCGGAACACGCGAACAGAAATTCGAGCGAGTAGTCGCGGTCGGACACGGAGTCTATGCTGTTCGCGGTCGGCTCCTGGAACCTGAGGAGCATGGCGGCGAACCTGCGGTCGATGGGGAAGTCGGTGCCTGCGAGCGCGCCCGCGCCCAGGGGGAGCCTGTCGCCACGCTTCAGGCAGTCGGCGAAACGGCCCTTGTCGCGCTCGAACATCTCGTAGTACGCCATGAGGTGGTGCGAGAAGAGCACCGGCTGGGCCTTCTGGAGGTGGGTGTAGCCGGGCATTATGACGTCTATGTGTTTCTCGGCCTTGTCGAGCAGGACCCCCTGCAGGCTGTCCATGGCCGCCATTATCGCAACTATCTCGTCACGGAGGTAAAGCCTTATGTCGAGCGCGACCTGGTCGTTACGGCTCCTGCCGGTGTGGAGCCTCTTGCCCGGCTCGCCTATCATATCGATCAGCCTGGACTCGACGTTCATGTGCACGTCTTCGAGCG
>Ga0214472_10005118_pt1 | contig 13796 bp, 13 predicted proteins | sample RVTome_6_FD_207662 | JGI IMG/M metagenome (GOLD analysis project Ga0214472, IMG submission 207662) | Soil microbial communities from uranium-contaminated site in the Upper Colorado River Basin, Wyoming, United States - RVT140D175 | ecosystem: Environmental > Terrestrial > Soil > Contaminated >... | reverse complement strand
TGTTGTGGGGACATCTCAACTCGGGTTATAGCAATGAGTCGTTCATACGGCAAAGCCTATGAACTCTGACCTTGGCCTAAGGCCAAGGGTTTCTATGTTTGACTAAAGAGAGAGTTCAGGATGTGGATGGAATTACCTCCAACCTATAATGTGGTTGGCGGATTGAAACTTGAAATGGCGCCGATCCCCATTTTCAACAGTGATTCCGATCAAAATCCCAAGACCATCAATTTACCGATAATGGTTATGGAGCAAATGAACGGGGCTCTAAGGGACTGGATAGGTAACGAGAAGTTCGGAATGGAGGATCGTTTATTTGCACTCGCTCAGGCTTTTAATGGTTTGCTCTTTTTATACTCCAGTGGAATTGAAGGCCATGGAGACTTGAAACCCGAAAACCTTTTGTATATGAACATGAAAGAAGGATTTGCAGTAGAGGAAGACCATTGGTTATTCAACCATCCATGGGTAATAAAAGTTGCTGATCTTGGCTGGGCCGACGCTTGGGTCGATTACGGATATACGGATAAAGCATTCCGTCCTTACTTAGCTCCTGAAAGAGTAAAGCAAGGTGATGAGCCAGGAAAATTCATCCCTGAAAAAAGTGATATTTTCTCTATGGGCATAATAGCTGCAGAGTTACTGCAAGGAGAACATCCTGCCAAAAATCTTAAAAAAGCTACTAAATCGAATAGAAATTGGTTTCGCTGGGCAAAGAATCACGAACCTGATCTTTCTGGTATCGTATCTACCAGAATGAGTGAGCTCATTTATTGCTGCTTACACCCCGATCATGAGAAGCGGCCAAGCGCTGCAGATTGTTTTGATATCATATGCAAAGAATTGCAGGAAGCGAATAATTTGGATGTTGCCCCCACCCTCGAATTATGGCGCCAGGATATTTCGAAAGAACTGGGAATCTCGGAAGAGGAACATGCGGTAAATGCGGCCCTTAGAAGCATTGACCTTGGTGGTGATCAAGAAAACATTGCTCGTGAAAAGCTAGAGAACCTCACCGACAAGATTCAGGTTACCAACTTGAAAACCTGCACCGCTTGGACAACCGCCGCCTCTGCGTTGGTGTATATCTACGAGCAGAAATCAAACTCAGATGTAAAGTCAAAAATTGTCAAACTGCGAGAATCTGGAAGCAGATATCTTGAAATAATCTTCAGTGATCTTAGCAAAGTTCAATTAGACGCCTTTCCATCTCCAAATTTTGGAACGAAGTTCGAATGGCTCGCAACGACACTAAAAAATTTGGCTTATGTAGCTAACATCACTTACGATGATATCGCAAATGACTCTTTTTGTATATCAAACCTTGCCTTGTCTGCATTAGCTTACTCCACCGCTTCCTCAATAAGGTCCGGTAATCAGGGTAGTAAACCTTTTGAACATTATCTTGACGAGGCAATAAGGCTAGCTCCAAATGAAGCAACTCCGCTCTATTTCAGAGCATTCTGGGGACACTGCAGCCACTGGCTTAACTTGAGATGCTCCCCAAATAAAGAAACCGTTAAACGTTGGATCAAGGATCTCGAGACCGCTTGTATCCTCGCGCCTGATTGGAACGAACCCAAGACACTGATAAACAAATTGGTCGACGAGCTTGGTAGTTTGGAGAACCAAGAATGATTTAAACTTAGCGAAGTATCGAATTCAACATGTCACGTTGCCGATTCCACCTTAAAGAGGAAAAATGCTGTTCAGACGAAAAGTAAAAAAGGGGCCAGAGTAATATTAAATAATAATCCTTTCGCTTTGAACCTGCGATGCAGAAGATCTTTTTGATGTGGACGCTATTTCCCAAAATTTAAAAGTCCAGATAGCGCCTATCGATTTTGACTGGTTAAGTCCAATAAAAAATTCTTCCTGATAATCCCTAGGGGACAGAATATAGAGACGTAGAACATATTTTGACTCTGACTGTCGTCAGGATTCAAAGCAGATATCCTATCCCTTCGATTTAACCGGTTTTAGCATTCCAGCCGCCAGTGCGAGCTGATGTCTCAGGTTGATGTTTCAGGCTGACTCAGTCGCCAAAAGGTGAGGAAAGTTTAAAATCGGGATTATAGAAGTCCGGGCTGTCGAAATCCTGGAGCCAGCCATTTTCAAAGCCGAGATCTTCCACCTCGCGCACCACCCGCCGATACTCTTGAGCTGTAATTTTCCTGTGCAGCGGCGGTATGTTCGCGACATCCCGGATCGGATGGTATTGAGCCATAAGGGATATGGCCAGGCGGGGGGAGAGTTCACCGGCCAGGAACCTGAACACCTCGATACTGTTGGCAACCGACCCAGGCAGGACCAGATGCCTAACGATCATCCCGGACCGGAGTTTGCCGCTGTCGGTATAAAGGAGCCGGTTTCCCTTCTGCCGGTACATCTCCTTGATGGCGGCACAGGCCACCTGCGGATAATCGGCCACCCCCGACCAACGGGCGGCCAGCCCACTGTCCATATATTTGAAGTCGGGCAGGTAGACATCCACCACTCCTTCGAGCGAGCGGAGTGTCTCGACCTTTTCATAGGCATTGGTGTTGTAGACGATGATCGGGAAATAGTCCTGTCGGTGCAGCTCCTCAACGATCTTTCTGAGCTGAGGCACCATATGAGACGGCGACACGAAGCCGATGTTTTCAATTCCCCGGTCAAGAATGGCGGTGATTTGGCTGACAAGCTCCCAAAGTGAGAAGATCCAGGTAGAGAGCCTGCCGATTTTCCTCGATATCTGATGATTCTGGCAGTAGACACACTGAAGGTTGCAGCCGGCAAAGAAGATATTGCAGATTCCGTCCGTGCCGCTGATTACGGGCTCCTCTCCTTTATGCACGGTGACTGAGGCGATCTCAAGGTCATTGCCGGTTCCGCAGAATCCCCGGCGGTGTTCCCGTTCTGCTTCGCAGGCATGGGGGCACAGACTGCACCGGGTTCCTTGGGAACCTGCGCAGATTGGAATGGTTACATCTGTTGCTTGTTTTGTTGCCTTATTCATCAACAACGAACGATAATTTGAGTTCAACGGCAAGAGAGAACCAGGCGTCGTATGCAGAGCAGCACGACCGACGCCGGGTTTCAGATTCACGCCGGATCGGTTCAGTTTAACCGATCCGTTTTTTCCCTTCCCACTCTTTATCTCTTAACTTGAACTTCTGTATTTTACCAGTAGCAGTTTTGGGCAGTTCACCGAACTCGATGTATTTGGGAGCCTTGAAACGGGCGAGATGCTCCTTGGTATAGGCGATGATCTCCTCAACCGAGGTATTTCTTCCGGCTTTGAGTACGACATAGGCCTTCGGAACCTCACCCCATTTCTCGTCCGGCACCGGAATGACCGCCACCTCCTGGACATCGGGATGGCCGTAGATGACACTTTCCACTTCGACTGTGGAAATATTTTCCCCGCCGCTGATGATGATATCCTTTTTCCTGTCCATTATCTGGGCATAGCCGTCGGGATGCATCACCGCGAGATCACCACTGTGAAACCAGCCGCCTTCAAATGCCTCTTGGGTAGCCTCGGGATCCTTGTAGTAACCGGTCATGACATTGTTCCCACGCATGACAATTTCGCCTATGGTTTTCCCGTCTCTCGGCACCGGCTTCATGGTAAGAGGATCGACCACCTCCATAAAATGCGTGATAACATAAGGCACTCCCTGCCGGGATTTCGCTATGGCCTTTTCTTCGTCGGAAAAAGTCTCCCAAGCCGGCTGCCAGGCGCAGACACTGTGTGGACCGTATACCTCGGTGAGACCATAGGTGTGGGTAATGTCCGCGCCGATAGCTTCCATGTTCCGGATAATTGCCGGTGCAGGCGGGGCTCCGGCAGTCATGATCTTCAGCTTTCGCTTCATTTTCACTTTGGCGGCACCGGGCCAGGTACTCATGGTAATAAGTATCGTCGGCGCAGCACAAAGGTGCGAGACATCTTCCTTTTCAATCAATCGATAAATATCTTCAGCGACCACCGCACGCAGACAGACATGAGTCGCGCCAACGGCTGTAACACCCCAGGTGAAACACCAACCATTGCAATGGAACATGGGAAGTGTCCAGAGATACACTGAAGACGTCGTCAACCCGGATTCGAGAACTTCACCGATTGCATTCAGGTACGCACCCCGATGATTGTACATGACTCCCTTGGGTCGGCCGGTTGTGCCGCTGGTGTAGTTGATGGCCAACAGCTGATCTTCGGAATCTATATTTGCTTCAACCTGCCCCGGTGAACCGGTCGCCAGAAAAGCCTCATACTCCATGCCATCCAGAGATATCTGGTCGCTTACATCACAAACCGTAATATAGATCTTAACTTTCGACAGCTCCTCTGGTCGGACCAAATGGGCAAATTCACTGTCGACAACAACCACCTTGGCATCCGAGTGATCAATGATGTACGAGACCTCTCCAGGAGAGAGACGAATATTGACACAGACGAGGACTGCACCGATAAGGGGCACGGCATAGTGCGCCTCGAGCATTTCCGGGATATTGGGACAGATAAAAGCCACCTTATCGTCCTCGCCTATACCTTTTTGCAGCAGTGCGCTGGCAAGGCGATAAATTCTCTCTGAAAATTCTCTGTAGGAATACCGTTTTTCGCCATGAACAACCGCCGTTTTATCGGGGTAGACGAGGGCGCTTCTGGTCAAAAAATCAACTGGAGTCAGGATACTTTTATTTACGCTTAATGCTTGCATTACGTCTCTCCTTTCCGGCAGTTCGCCATAAATATGAATTTTAATTATTTGGCATGTATATAAAATGGCCATTTATGAAAAAACCACTCATTCCAGAGCAGTGGAATAATCCACCAGAAATTCCAGACCAGCGACTCACCGTGCGGGAATCTGTGGGCGAGTTCGTCCATATGGTGATTTCCTAAAGCCCAGTGGCCAAAATTTCCGTAATAAAAAATCCAGTAGCTCCCGGCAGCAAGCAGTAACACACCGCTAGTCCTCACCAGAAACGCCGACCAGCCATCCTTGTCCAGGCCAAAGGCGATGTCGTCAAAATAATGGTGCCAGATAAGAAACGGTATCAGGGTAAAGCCGGCAATTTCCGCTGAATGAATCCAGAAAAATCGTTGAACTTCCGCCAGTCCTTTAGCTTCTTCCAATTGCTGAAATGTTTCTGCAGGGACCCACATGGGGATAATCGTTTTACAGACAAGAGCCAAAATATAGGCAAAAATTAAGGACAGAAGTACAGAAACAATTCCCTTCCACGGTTGAGGAAGAGTAATAAGACTCCAGGGCTTCATCCGCCAGACATTCGGCGTCATGAAAAGGATAACAATCGCCCATTCCCACCAGCCGAAAACCCAATGCACATGAGGTGTTCCCCCAATACCTGTCCACCAGGAAGGGTTGAGAGCCGGCCCCGGAAGGACCGTACCAAAAAACGGCACAATCAGAACAGCGTAACAAAACAATGTTAAAAAAGATCCCCAGCCGATTTCTGCCAACCCGGCTGCAGGCTGCTTTATATTACTAGGTTGAATAGGCCATTTCCCGAAAAAAATAGTGGAAACCGGATAGGTGAAAAAGCCTATCAAGACAAAACAGACTACCGCGACCTGAGCGAATAACACCGGTTTTCCAATTGCCTCAAGCCCATAATAATTTAAAAAATTGAATCCTATCCCCAGAACGCGGTAAAAGAGAATGTCTATCACAAACCAGACTAAGACTAAATTTACTATGGTCATGATGATGCCGCGCTTGGGCTGTTCGATGTTCTGAAATGGCCAATCGGCAAGCAGCATGTGCTGCCATATACCAACTAAAATCATCATCGCAAGATACATGACGAAGGGATAGGGAAACCACTTAATCGGCCCTCTCGGATCACTGAAGATGAACCAGGTCACCAAGGCAATGACAAAAAACACCCCGAATGAAACAATTCCCGTGAGAGGTTGTCCCCATCTCGGTTTTAACGCTCCTGCCGACATACGCTCCTCCTTTTAATGCTTATTGGTTAGAACAACATATAAGATCCTGATAATTGGCAGGCAATTTGAATTTTCCTGCCAATATTCCGGATTGCCATCTGTTGGAGTATATCATTAGGCCGATCAGCCTGGCTGGATGATCGGTCGCTGGTTAATCCCGGAGAATGGGAAGAAAGCCGGGTACGATTAAGGCAGCGGAAATAATAATCGATTAGCAAACCGACCAAGCGCTCAATCGTATTGCTGATCATTGTTCAGTAGAGGTATTTTGTCAATACCTTTCCTGCTTTCTTTCATTTTTATTGAACGGTTTTGATCGAGCTCAAACTATTTTTTTCGGATTTTACTATCAATGAACAGGAGTTCTCGAGGTAAGGCCTTTTATGGAAAAACTGACTGAAACTTTTCTTTTTGGCGGGGAAATAACCCATGCCCCTGCGCAATTCCACTGCACAGGGGCATGGGTTAAGGTTCTACTTGCTCTTAATAACAGGGGACTTGGACTCTTTGGGTTACTGGATACGGAAACGACACCCAGACTTGACGACCGTCATATCTGCTCGTCTGCCACTCTCCACTGACTATTTGATCTTGTACACAGGTTTTCGGCTGCACGACGACTACTTCCGGTTGATATGCCGGATATGGCGGTGCATATACAACTGTAGGGGGAGGTGGGTTCGCCGCAGAAATCAATGCTGAACCGAGAATCAGCCCCCCTGCTACGCCAATCGCTACTCCGAGACCATCACGATGATGACGGCTGCCACGATAGTCGTAATGATTCGATCTATGGTGATATCCGTTTGAATATCCGCCATGGTGTCCATGATTTCTTCCTCGAGCAAAAGCGGTGGATGCACTCGCCATGAACAATACAATAATAACCAACACTGCAATATTTTTTTTCATGATTGCTACTCCTTACCCCTATTTATTTGGCAATACTCAATTATCCGCAAGCTGCGAATATTATCGTCTTTCACGGTAAGCCGACCTACCTGATCTGGTCTTGACCGATTCACCGTATCGCCCATGGTGATCTCTGACGACTACGATATTCCGACGACTCTCAACACCACGATGATCATGCCTGAAGTGACTTCGGCTGCCATAATATCGTTTGTGCCGAGGTGGAGGATCGTAGACCACGGGTTCGTGATAGACACGCTCTCTTCCATAACTGTTTCTATCCATTTCACTTGCGACAATCAATCCAATTACGCCACCTACTGCCGTTCCAATAATTAGTCCTTCGACAACATTATTATTCTGTGCCTTTGCCTGGGTTCCAAAAAATCCTATAAGCGTTAAAGCCACCAGGGCAACTTTTAATGATCTCATTTGTTTTCCTCCATAAAGGTTAAATTGAATGAGAGGTGCTTTTGTTTTCTTCTTATGTAATCCAGCAGACGGGGGAATAATAGAAGACATCAGGAGAAATAGGGTCCCAGGTAGCCTCATGTCGAAGCCATGTCGGGTCCATATCGAGTACAAAAATGATGCAAAACAGACCAGTTAGGCTGAATTACGTACAGGCCTCCCTGGATAGGTGAAGGGGATTGATCTGGATATTTCGAAGGTAGGAACAGTGAATTATATCGGCTACCCGTTGGCCAAATGGCTAAAATATGGTTCTTCCGGATTAAGCGTACGTGCAATACTAACGGGAGCCCACAGGGGGGCTCCCCTACAAGTGAATTGATGGTGGTGAAATTATCCGGGGCGGGTCCCTGTGCCCGCCCGCAGAGTCTTAAGTTGAATTGACTAAAAAGTATCCTTAAACCGGAAGATCCAAAAAAGTTATGGTCCGGACACCACAAATATACGTGAAGAATCCAGCTTAACATCCGCCCTGCTCCAGGCCTTGCGAAACCGTTCCTCCACTGCTGCGGCCTCAACATCTTTATCCTGAACCTTCAGGCTCTTCATTAAACCGAACAATGACCAGCCATTTTCCGGATTCTCGCGTAAGTCCTGCCAATAGATCGCTTCAGCCTCCGCTGCTCTATCGGCATCCAGCAGAACAGCACCAAGAACCTGGCGAACAGGTACATGCCAGTCGGGCGGCTCGTTATAGATCAGGTTATCTTCAAGCAAAACCCCACGATGCAGCTTGACTATAGCTTGCTCATAGTTCCCCTTCCCGGCCTCGAGTTCTCCTGAAAGAACCGCCACAGCGATATCGAGAATAGCTTTTGCTCCGTTTCGTGAAAACGTCACCTGATAGCCTTCCATCTCTTTCATATCCGCAATCTCTGTAAGCTTGGCGAGTTCCTGTTCAGCTGCCTTCATATTACTCTTGGCGGTATACGCAAGGCCCCTTGCATAGTGCCATATCCCCGTCCAAAATGGGCTTTCTTTAGGAGGCTGCGGCTCTGCAAGAATTTCATCCCATTTACCAAAACGGGTGTAGGCAAAGAGCGGTGAAACCAAAAACTGATGCAACAGAGGAACATCGTGCCACATACCTTCCGGAACCGTGCGAGAAGACTTTCGGGCAGCATCGAGAGCTGTCGCACTGCGTCCTTCCATAGTGCTGGAATCCCAGAGGAAATGAATATTATGAGGATGGTAGGCCAGCGGATAAACTCCCTGTGCCCGACACTGGACGATGTAATCTTCATCGGCATTAATGGCCGCGATATTACTGAGAGATGCATCATGATAACGTCCGATACGCCTGAAGATATGCGACGACATATGCACAAGATGTCCAGCACCCGGAACAAGATTGAGCAGTCTGTCGGCACCTGCCTCTGCAAGCTGAGGTCTGCCATACTCAACAACATGGATATAAAAATGAATGGCACCGGGATGATTCGGATTTTTGGATATAATAGCCTCCAGTAGATTCATCATTTCAGCCGTAGCAGGATACGGTTTGCCATCCCGTGTCCAATAATCCCAGGGGCTGAGATCCATAACCGATTCGACATAGAGTGTTGCAATATCCAGATCGAAAGGATGCTGCTTGTGTAATTTCTTCATTGCTTCGGTATAAGCCTGGTCATACTTCTTGCGGTCGGCAGATTCCTTCCCGGAATATCGCACGGAAAGTGCTTCGATAAGGCCCTTTTCTCTTGCCGTGGCGCCATCCATCAGCGACTTTGCTTTCTGTACTAATTTATAGGCAACCGGTTCAGACTCCGGTGACATCGGCATATTAATATTTGGACCCAGGGCCAAGGCCATTCCCCAGTAGGCCATTGCACAATCCGGGTCCAGACGGGCAGCCTCTTTAAACGAACGGTCCGCTTCCATATGATTAAAACCATACATCAGGTTCATGCCCTGGTTGATAAAAAGCTGGGCCCGGTCGGAATCCGTTGTGACCGGAAATTTGTGATCTCCAAGGTTCTGGAGTCGTGGCGCAAGCTGCCCCTCCACTACAATTGATTTGGTGTCATCCTGCGTTGCCTTCATCTCTTCTGCATGCAGCTGCATGCCGGACATGACAATCACAGGTAAGCAAAATACTCTCAGTGCAATAGATATGATATATCGAGTGTTCATTTCAGCTACCTCCCCAGGATCTCTGATTATGTATCTATAGGTAACCCGGCCAACTTAACAAGACCCGTTTTGGCCGGCCCTGTAGCTCGACTTCTCGACAAGCTTTGATTTCGACAGGTTTGGTCATTTCTGTCTCAAAGTATTATGAGCTACGCATAAAGTAAGGTGTGCCTTATTAAGGGTCAAGAAAAGATCGATATTGATGAAATCTGCATAATGTATGTAAATCGGTCGATCTCTGAAAAAATCAACATGAATTATGATTTTCGTGCTATTTAGTTGAATTAGCCTGTTTATTAGTTATATTCGGCTGCATCTCAAAGATGTAATCCAGCCTGCTCACTACACTGGTCGATGCATAAAATGAAATCCTTTTTGCTACGCCACCACGATGAATTAAAAGGTGCCCAAAAATGTCTGCCCCGCTATCTCGGTTAAAATTCGGCCATAAACTCTTCCTGAGCCATTTCATGGCGGTTATTCTGGTTTCCGGAAGTATTGGCTCATTCTTTTATTTCAGTGCAATAGACAGTCTAATGCAGAGCCTGCGCTCCCGGCTCAAAAACAGCGCCGCTCTGTTAAGCCAGAGCATCGATGCCAAAGAGCTGGCGGTGATCAGAACAAAAGCGGATATCAACTCTGAGGTCTACCAGGAGACGCTGACCAAGTTGCGCCGTCTTCGTCGATCCAATCAGGATATCGCCTTTCTGTACATCATGCGAAAGGAGGCGGGCAAACTTTTCTTTGTGGTAGATTCAGACGAGACTGAACGGCAGGCCATACCCGGGCAAGAATACAATGAGGCAACCGAGGCCATGGTCGAAGCCTTTCACGACCCCTCAGTAGATGATAAGACCTACAAGGATGAGTGGGGAGTCTTCCTGTCCGGCTATTCTCCTCTACGAAACGGTAAGGGTGAGTATCTGATCGGTATCGACATGCGTGCCGACGAGGTGGATCAGAAAATGGCACGGCTGCGGATGACGGGCCTACTGTCCCTTCTGGGATCTCTCTTGCTGGCTCTGGTGTTCAGTCTCTATTTTTCTCGGGGGCTGGGAGCGCGTATCAGGGAACTGACAAGGCTGTGCAGTCAGATTGCTATGGGACGTTTGCATGCCAGAAGCCGTATCCGTACCTATGATGAATTTGATGACCTCATCGAAGCATTCAACACCATGGGCGAGGAACTGGAGCAGACCCGCAACACGGTGCAGCAGACCATGGTAGAATTGAGAGACTCCAGAGACAAGCTCGAAAGTCGCGTAAAGGAGCGGACCCGAGAGTTGGAGGATGCCCTGGACAAGGTTCAGGTGCTCAGTGGATTTTTACCGATCTGCTGCTCGTGCAAGAAGATCCGGGACGACGAGGGATACTGGCAGCAGGTGGAGCAGTTCGTACAGGACCGCACAGATGCCACTTTTACCCATGGCTTCTGTCCTGACTGCTTGATTGAACTCTATGGGAGCGTTTTCTCCAACGAAAAAGACAAACACCCCACAAAGGGGTAATCTTTTCAGTCCCACTCGAGGGGGATAAGAACCTTTAGACAGATTGTCCGGATATTGTTGCCAAATTTTGCTACGACCCTACCATGAAAGATCATATTACCACGAAGGTGGCTTGTTTTGGCGAGGATATAGTTGGTCAAGCCAACATTTTTCTTCATAAGGCTCTCGACGGGAACGCAAACTTCGGTTTTCATGTGCATCCTTCAACTGGTAGACGAGGAATAGCAACTCTTCTTTCCCGCGAGGCTATAAAAGTTGCGCAGTGGAAAGGAATAAATGTTCTTTATATCAGAACGAACGAAGATAACTTTGCCGCAATTGCAGTGGCACGAAAATTAGGTTTCATTCGCGATGATCGGCGCTTCGCTGATAAAGGGGTCGTTGTATTTGTGAAACTAACAACATAAGGGCCTTGTGAAGCCGGAACGTTAGGTTTCTAAACCGGAAAGGTATTGACAACGGCAATACCTATGGTAATACTTTTGGTATTAACCGGAGGTGTCAAAAAATGTCAAATGTAAAAACAGCGATATCAATTGAGAAGCCTATTTTTGAACAGATGGATAATCTTGCTAAAAATTTAAATGTTTCAAGAAGTCGGCTTTTTACGATGGCTGCTCGTGAATTCATACAACGCCACAATAATATTGAGCTTCTCAAGCTGATCAATGAGGCATACGAAGATTCATCGGAAACTGAACCAATGGTTACTATGATGCATTCAAAACACTATAGAATGGTAAAAGATCAATGGTAATCAACCAAGGGGATATCTTCTGGATAGATTTCGGAACCCCTAATGGATCAGAGCCTGGCTATCGCCATCCTCACCTTGTCATTCAAAACAACCTTTTCAATCGCAGCCGAATAAATACTGTTATTGTTTGCACTCTCACCTCCAACATGAAAAGAGCAGATACACCCGGCAACGTAGCTTTAAAGAAAGGTGAAGCAAACCTATCCAAAAAAAGTGTCGTGAATATTTCGCAAATTTTTACAGTGAACAAAAGCGATTTATCAGAAAAAATCGGTACCTTGTCAAAAGATCGTATCTGTCAGATTCTTCAGGGCATTAAGCTGCTAACTGAACCTAGAGAGATTGATTAAAACTGTGAGTGATGGGATGAAGAATAATAAATGTGTAATTTGCCATAAAGAAAAAGGCAAAAGGCTTTGTAAACAAAGGGAAAGATCTTTTGTGTGCCCACGCTGTTGCGCAAAGATTCGTAATGGTGATTGTGACGGGTGTTTTCATTATGTCCAGGCCGCAAAGCATTCTCTTGAGAAAATGAAAAAAATGAAATTTAAGGAGTTTACGGCAATTTCAGATTCCGAGATAGATGATGCTGTTGATAGTGCGTTGGCATTGGTAGAGAGAGGAGATATAAACGCGGGCGAGAAATCTCTTCTCAATCTAATAAAAAAGCACCCAAATCTATATATTGTGCAATATGGCATGGGAACAGTCTTGGCCATGAAGGGAAACTATGCCGAATCGATTGTGCATTTTGATAATTGCCTTGAAATATTTCCATATTTTGCAGAGGCTTGGTTTAATAAAGGCAACTCATACAAAAATTTATTTAATATTGGAGAAGCCATTAGGTCGTTTCAAAAAGTAATCGAATTTGGTGACTCACGGGATGACTTTGTGAAATCAGCGGAACAGATGATTGACTACATGGCACAAAGTATTTTCAAGGACACAGGCTTGTCATTGGATTTATATGTGAAGTCGATGGATGATTTTAACAACGCATTTTCGATAATGCAAAACCGTGAATATGAAAGGGCGATTGCTGAATTTCAAAATGTGCTGAAGCTTAATAAAACAAACGCCCAAACTCATGGTAACCTCGGGTTATGTTATGCATTTTTGGGTCATAAAGAGAAAGCCATACAAGCGTTTGATCAGGCTTTGGCAATTGATCCGAAATACGAGCCGGCAACTATGAATAAAGCAATTGTTTTATCACTGAAAAATGGTGAAAAATTACCAGACGATAGTGTCAAGACCATAGATTATTACAAAGAAGTTGCTGAAGAAATGGAAAAATAATAGCCATAGTGCCTTCCAAGCAGAACTGGTATGGAATAAGTAGGATTATGCCAACGTTTCAGAGTACTCGTGAGGTCATAACCTTTATGCTGCAAAGGACGACGCAAAAAACGCGCCGTCACTGAGCATCGCGATTATAAAATAAGAGGACACCAGTGGGCAAAATCAATTACGAAATTGAGATTGAGATTTTTAAAGGAAAGGGATGCGATTATCATCGGATAGGCGAAAAATACAAGTATCCAGAAGACATTGGTAAGTTATGCCCGTGGCTATTGGACAGTATCAATTCAATGATTCGGGTATTGCAATTTGGAGGTTCTTTACCTTGGAAATACAAAGATACCGAATATGAGAAAATGATCGATGCAGATGGAATCACGACGGAATTTATTCGTTGCCCTGATCCAACTGATGCAGGCTTGGTTGCAAAAGTAATCCGAAAAAAACTGGAGACACCCAAAGAAGTGGGATGGTCATAAACAAACGGTATTTCACAACAAGACAGTTGAGCTGACTGGGCTAATCTCCCGGTATTATTGAAATTCTGTACGGGCTTGCGGTGCAAAGCGCTTCTCAGGCGCCCTGCTAATCGGCCGTCCAGCCCCTCCATAGGAAAAACCTACAAAAGGCATCACTTTTTATTTCCCAACCAGCTATCCTCCCCCTTGACTTTTTAAAAATATTTCGTATTAGTTAATATTAACTATAAACAAATATTAATCAAACGCGTGTACCCTACTGTCTTTCA
>Ga0214472_10005117_pt1 | contig 13800 bp, 10 predicted proteins | sample RVTome_6_FD_207662 | JGI IMG/M metagenome (GOLD analysis project Ga0214472, IMG submission 207662) | Soil microbial communities from uranium-contaminated site in the Upper Colorado River Basin, Wyoming, United States - RVT140D175 | ecosystem: Environmental > Terrestrial > Soil > Contaminated >... | reverse complement strand
AACGGTCGTAACGGATTGATCGGCAGGTTCGTTCATGCGGGCATTGGGGGCGAGGGTCCAGGAGGGTCTAGGGTCGAGTGTCTAGGGTCGAGGGCTGCCAGACACCAGCCGTAATCACGGCATAGGCCATCGAATCTCCGGCCCTAGACCCTTGTCACTGGACCCTTGTCACTGAACCCTTGTCACTGGACCCTCGACCTTCGCCATCCACCCCACCACATGAACCTAGGCCACTCGGACGGACGATTCAAGCGAAAGCAGAACCCGCGCAAGCAATGATGAGGAACGTTCATAATGCTCCAGCGCACGCTGGGTCATCTCTATTTTTCGGTGGACAAATCAACGTAGTCGTCATAAGCGCCCACCAAGTCCACCGGCTCGTCCTTCGAAGAACTGTGCAGCAACACGCCAAACCGCAAACGGAACGTCTCGCCGGGCTGGACGACCACTTGGCTCGGCGGGCCTCCGGTCAATGCCCGCCGGCCAAACGGATTGGCAGCGACGAAACCGTAGTCGCGGGCGTGGTACCACGCGGGGCGGAAGTTCGACGGGTGGGGCATCAGGGTGATGCCGGCGCGGCGGCCGGCGATGGTGCCGCTGTAGTCGCACCAGGCGGATTGTTGGCCGCGGACTTGCCGCTCGTTCTTCCGCCCGTCGGCGGTCAATATCCGCCCGCCTTGCCGCACCGTGAGCGCGGTGGCGACGCGGATGCCCAGGCCCATCTCTTCCTGATCGCCGAAGGAAAACTCGCGCTCGTCGGATTGAAATACAGAATCCCCATCGAGCAAATAGCCGTACGGGCGCACCAAGATCGTGTACCGGCAGGTCTCGCGGCAGATCACCGCCCGATCGTCGGCAGCAAGGTAATGATTTTCGACCGCGAACGTCCCGTTGCCGGCGCCGCCGTGCGGATGTTCAACAAAGCGCTCGTGCCGCACGCGGGCCTTGTTGCGCCAGTTGTCGGCGCCGCTCAGATCGCCAAACGCCAGCCAGATGCCCGGATGCAACTCGGCGTGGTCCGCGGCATCCTTCGCTGGGTCCGGTGGATGATTTCGCGTCAACGGCACGCCGCCGGGTCCGCGCACGTGGGCGAAGTACGGCCGGGTGATTTTTTCATCCCGATAGTAATACGTCGCCACGGCCTGCCCGTCGCAAAGGATTTCGAGCTTCCCCGGCTGGGATTCGAACGAGACCGTCGCGTTGCCGGAATCACAACGCGCGGCGTCCTCAGCTCCGATTGCCGAAGAGGAAAACGACAACAACCCGATCATGCAACACATCGTCGTCATGGCATCTCCTTGCACGGTTTGAATCTGACGAGGATCAGCTTACCGGCTTCCCGCCAGTGATAGTGCAATCCGATCGCGTAGCCGCGCTTGCCCAACGCGCCGGCCACCACGTTGCCGACCCTGTGGCGGCCGCTGCCGGTGATCAAAGCGACCTTGCTCGTCACGTCTTCCTTGGTCATCATGCGTATCGACACGTTTTTAGCCGGGGTGGCCCGTCCCTGAGTTGGGTGGCACGTCCCTGAGCGAAGCGAAGGGCGTGATCAGCTCATCTCACGCCGCCTCCCACGCCCATCACTGCGTTCTGGGCGTGCCGCCCAACGCTCCTATTCCGCGAACAATTCCTCACTTGTTCTCAAAGCGCCTTTTCACGCGGGCGGTCGATGAATTCGGCGAAGCTGTCGAGCGCTTTGCGCAGCTCGTCGGCGAGTTTTTCGAACTCGTCGGTCTGACAGGTGAACTTGACTTCGTAGTTGCGCCGCGCGCCGCGGAAGCGGCGTTCGAGAATCGATATCCGGAACGGTCCGCGCTCGGTGTGAATGACCGTTTCCAACGCCTGCCGCTCTCCCTGCGGCACAATCTGGCAGCTTTCCACGCGGGCCGTCTCGTCGAGCCGGGCGATCTGCTCGGGAAAGTCATGCTCAAGACGCTTCAAGTCAAGCGGCCGCTGGGGCGACGCCAGCACGAGCAAGTTGTCGGTGAAGACTTCGTGCGTCTTGCCGCTGGCGAACAACAGCGCGTTTTCATGAGGCGCGAAACTTGGCTTCCAGCCAGGCGGCAACTGCATGGCAAACCGGTACTCCCGCTGCATCCAGTAACCGTCTGGCAGCCGCTGCAGACCGCTCTGTGGAGGGCTGAACCGCGGGCGTGTCAACATGCGGTCGAAATCGATGCGGTAGGCCTGATAGTGGGCTTCGTCCGAACTGAGCACGAAGGTGTACAGCATGTCGTGACTGATCATCCGCACGCGGACTTCGTACCAGCGGGAATCGTCCTCACCGGTATACCTCCAGACGGACACCAGCCGGCTGCCGACCCCTTGGCTCAGTTGGTCGCCGAATGTCGGGGCGTCCAGGGTTTCGATCTGGTTCTGGATCAGTTTGCGTCGCGGCTTGGCCTCCTGCTGCTGCTTCTCGTCGGCCGCGTCATGACGCGTGCGATACGCGTCGAGACTCTCGGGCGCCAGCGCCACCTCGCACGCCACATACCCGACCGGCGAGCCTGCCTGCTGAGGGATCTTCAGCACGAACGCCCGATCGTTACGCGCCCAGGTAATCAGCCGCCACGCCTGCGGTACGCGGACCGAGATTCCGTATTGCTCGACGTTCACCGCGCGCAGCCCGTCGTCGGGCGCCTCGTCGGCCGCCCGCGCGATGTGGGGCCAAATGATCAAAACGGCGGCGATCATCCATCGTGTCGATGTCTGCATGGCGGACCTCGGGTGCGGGGAGGGTCAAGTGTCGAGGGTCGAGGGTCAAGGGTCAAGGGTCGAGGGACACGGCATGCAAGCGGACGCAAACTCCGGCCCTAGACCCTTGTCCCTGGACCCTCGACCCTTGTCCCTCGACCTCGATCTTTTCATCTTACTGGCCGAGCCTGATTGCAAACAGGCCTTCAATTCGCGTCCGAAGGCTTGCTCAATTGGGCCGGCCAAGCGAAACTCGTCGCCATGTTGGTTTTCGTTTATGAATTCATCACCGGCGGCGGCCTGCTCGCTGCCGGTGCGGCCCGCTTGCAATCGTCGCTGGCGCGCGAAGGCGCGGCGATGGCCACGGCGTTGGCGGCGGATTTCGCCGAATTGCCGCGGACGTCGGCCGGCGTGCTGCGGGACTTTCGTGCGAAGACCTCCGCGCCACTGGCGGATCAAATCGTCGAAGTACGAACGGCCGCTGAACACGACGCGGCGTTCGAGCGCTTGGCCGCTCGGGCCGATTGGTCGGTCGTCATCGCGCCTGAGATTGGAGGACGATTGTCCGCCGCCTGCCGCCACGTGGAAAAAGTCGGTGGCCGGTTATTGGGACCGCCGCCGGCAGTCTGCGAATTGGCCGGGGACAAACAGGCGACCGCCGAGCATCTGGCCGCCGCGGGCGTCTCCACGCCCCGCGGTCGTCTTTTCTGTCCAGGCGAATCGCCCCCGGCTGACCAGCGCTTTCCGGCGATTGTCAAACCGCGCGACGGGGCCGGGTCGCAAGGCGTGCGGTTGGTCGACGACCACGAGGAGCTTCGCCAAATTGGTCGACGTATCAAAGAGCCTCACCGCTTTGAAACCTATTGTCCCGGAACGCCCGTTAGCGTGGCCTGTTTGTGCGGGCCGGAGGTTTGCGTACCGTTGGCGCCTTGCCGGCAATTCTTGTCAGACGACGGATGCTTTCGCTATCTGGGGGGATCGCTGCCCTTGCCGGACCACTGGGCGCGCCGCGCCACGCAACTGGCAACTCGCGCTGTGGCGACGTTTCATGCGCTACTCGGGTATTTGAGTGTCGACATCATATTGGGCGACGACCCCGACGGTCGCGACGACGTGGTGATTGAAATCAACCCACGGATGACGACTTCCTACGTGGGACTGCGCGCCGCGGCCGAAGGAAATCTGGCAGCCGCGATGCTCGAAGCGGCTGCGCGCCGGTTGCCAACATTGAGCTTTCGCCGCGAACCGCTAAGATTCGATCCCGACGGCAACGTTTGGCAGGACACACCAGCGGTCTCGCACGCCAGCGTCGCGCGGACGGAGGACAATGGATGAGCATTCTGGCCCTCGACATCGGTGGAGCGAATCTCAAGGCGGCCGACGGGCGCGGATATGCCGCCTGCCGGCCGTTTGAGCTTTGGAAGCAGCCTGATGGGCTGCGACAGGCGCTCGTCGAGCTAATCGCCGGGGCGCCGCCGTCGGAAGAAATCGTCGCCACGATGACCGGAGAATTGGCCGATTGTTTCGCGACCAAAAGCGACGGCGTCCGCGCAATCGTCGCCGCTTGCCAGTCGGCCGCCGCGGGGCGTCGTATTGGCTTCTACAGAACCGATGGTACGTTCGCGCCGCCCGAGGTCGCCTGCCACCAGCCAATGTTGGCGGCCGCTGCCAATTGGCACGCGCTGGCGACATTCGCCGGCCGGTTTGTCGAACAAGGCTGCGGCCTGTTGTTGGACATTGGTTCCACGACCGCGGACATCGTGCCGTTGCAGGAAGGTCGCCCGGCGGCCGGGGGCGTCAATGATCCAGAGCGATTGGCCGCCGGAGAGTTGGTTTATACCGGCGTGCGGCGCAGCCCGGTGTGCGCCGTAGTGTCCACGTTGCCGTGGCGTGGCCGTCCCTGTCCAGTGGCCCAGGAGTTGTTCGCCACGACGTGGGACACGTATCTGCTGCTGAAAGAATTGCCCCCCGAGCCGAACCGCCGTGACACGGCCGATTGCCGCCCGGCCACGATCGAAGCCGCCCACGACCGGCTGGCGCGGATGATTTGCGCGGACCGCGAGTTGTTCGACCGGGCGGACGCCCACGCTGCGGCCGAAACGATTCAAAAGGCGCAGTTGGCCAAGTTGGGCGTCGCGGCGCGAAACGTCATCAGCCGCATGCCGGAATCGCCGCGCGCGGTGGTGCTTTGTGGTGAGGGTGAATTTCTGGCCCACAAACTGATCGATCGCTTGCGGTTGAACGTCCGGCGAATTTCGTTGAGCGAAGAGTTGGGACGGCACGTTTCGCGGGCAGCGACCGCCCATGCGTTGGCCGTAATCGCACGAGAACATGGGCAACAGGACACGCAGGTTGAATGAATCCGTGGCAAGGTGGTCGATCGTCAAATTGGGCGGCAGCCTGTTGGCCATGGACGGTCTGCCGACAAGATTGCGGCAGTGGCTGGCTTCCCGCTCCGCGGGCTGGCACGTCATCGTGATCGGAGGCGGCGCGCTGGCCGATGTCGTGCGCGATTTGCACCGGCGACACCATTTGGGCAGCGACGCGGCGCACCGTTTGGCAATCGAGGCGATGGCGTTCAATACGCGGATGTTGTCGGCCATGTTGCCGGAATTCCCGCTGACGTCGCGACCGCCCGAATGTCGTATTCGAGTTCCGAAACCTCAAGCACTACTGCTGGACGTGGGCAAATATTTGGACGAAATCGAACCGACCTTGCCATTCGATCCGCTGCCGGCCAGTTGGGATGTGACCAGCGATTCAATCGCCGCGCGGCTGGCCACCGCCTGGGGCGCCGTTGAGATCATGTTGCTCAAGTCATCTCTGCCGCCGCAGCATGCCACGCTGAAACAGTTAAGCGACATGGGCTACGTCGATCGCTACTTTCCCACCGCCGCCGCACGGTTGCCGGTCATTCGTTGCGTCAATCTGCGAGATGAGAACTTTCCAGGTTGGGTCCGGGAGTGAATTGAATGGAGCGGATGTCGTCTCTCGATTCGGAACTTAGGGCCGTGTTCGATCCGCTACGAAAAAGCTCACGCGGAGGCGCAGAGGCCGCGGAGAAAAAAGGTAGACGGTAGACGGGGACACGCTGGCGCGGTTGGCGGGTCCGTCGACACAAACTCGGCTTTCACCGATAGACGGCTTCCAGTCGTTCCTCATCTCCGCGGCCTCTGCGCCTCTGCGTGAGCCGTTTTTGGTCGAGGGTCGAGGGTCAAGGGTCGAGGGACGGCACCGTCCCGACAGCGCGTCCCCGTCTACCGACTACCGTCTACCTCCCTCAAACTCCGTGCACAACGACCGTCTTCAACTCCGTCATCTCTTCGATCGCGTACTTGGGGCCTTCCTTGCCCAGACCGCTTTGTTTTAGTCCGCCGTAGGGCATCAGGTCGGCGCGCCATTGGGGGCCCCAGTTGATGTGGATGTTGCCGCACTCGATTTCGCGGGCCAGGCGCAAGACGCGGCCGACGTCGCGGGTGAACACGCCGGCGCTGAGTCCGTACTTGGTGTCATTGGCCAGCGCAATGGCCTCGTCGATGCTCGACACGCGCGAAACGGCCACAGCCGGGCCGAACAACTCGTCGCGGCTGATCCGCATGTGCGGATCGACGTCGGCCAGCAGCGACGGCTCATGGCGGGTTCCGTCGCGGCCGCCGCCGGAGATCAGGCGCGCTCCGCCGCCGACCGCTTCGTCGATCCATTGCCCCACGCGCACCGCGTCGGACTCGCGAACCATCGGTCCCATCTTGGTCGATTCGTCCAACTGATCGCCCACGCCGAGCGCCGCCACGCGCGGGGCGAGCGCGTCGATCAGGTTGCCGTATTGCGAATCCATGGCCAGCACGCGCTGTGCGGAGATGCACACTTGGCCGGCGTTGGCAAACCCTGTGGCCACGGTCGCCGCGGCGACTTGCTCCAGGTCGGCGTCGTCCATCACGATCAACGGGCTGTTGGAACCCAATTCTAGGGTGACACGCTTCAAACCGGCGACTTGGATGATCTGCCGGCCGACTTCGTGGCTGCCGGTGAAGCTGATCTTGCGCACGCGCTGGTCGCTCGCCAGCGCGTTGCCGACGCTTGCGCCGCCGCCGGTGATGCAGGAGACGGCCAGCGGCGGGAAGCCGGCTTCCAGCAGGATTTCCACAAACTTCAGCGCCACCAGCGGCGTATCGCTGGCCGGTTTGAGGATCACCGCGTTGCCGGCGGCCAGCGCCGGGCCGAGCTTGTGAGTGACTAAATTCAGAGGGAAGTTGAACGGCGTGATCGCCACCACCACTCCGCAGGGGACGCGCAGAGTGAAGCCAAATTTGTCCGCCCCGCCCGGCGCGGCGTCCAGCGGCAGGACTTCACCGTACAGCCGTTTGGCCTCATCGGCCGACAGGTCGATGGTCTCTCGGGCCCGCGAGGCCTCCAGGCGGCCTTCGGCCAATATCTTGCCCTCTTCGCTGCTGATGGTGCGGCCGAGTTCCTCTTCGCGCTGGTTCATCAGTACGGCGGCCCGCCGCAGCATGGCCGATCGCTCGAAGGCCGGCAGTTCGCGCATGATCCGCGCGCCATCGACCGCGCCGGCCAGCGCGTTTTCGACGTCTTCCTCCGTAGCCCGCGGCACGGTGTCGATGATTGAGCCGTCGTACGGATTGCGGACTTCGATCTTCTCGTCCCGATCGACCCATTGGCCGCGGATATACATTTTCATTGAGGATGCTCCCTTACACCGCGCAGCGGACATGGCGGCGACTCAATACGTCGGCGGCCGGCAGCCCACTTGACGGAAAGAATCACTTGCATGTTTTCAGGTGCTCTTGGGTATTAGATTTTCGCGTTTGAGGCATTGTCGACGAGGTCGTATGACGCAGTTTGGCGTCCGGGAACCTGTATGAGTCCAGTGATACCAAATAACGGAGGCATCCGGTCACCGGCCCGAACGCCCAAGATCACGAGCCGTCGGCGCTGCCGCGTGGCGGGGCGTCCGCTGTTTCACCGGCGGCTGGCTTTCGCACGGCTGGCACCCCTTTTCTTTGGCTCGACGTGCCTGGAACCAGCAAGGGACTGGGGGAGTTTTCTTCGACAATCTCTTTTAAAGCGTCCGAGTCGATGACTTCCTGCTCGATCAGCCGATCGGCCAACGCATTGAGCGCCGCGCGGCGGGCTTCCAGGATGTGGCGGACCTTTTCGATCGCCTCGTCGATGATGCGCTTGACTTCTTCGTCGATCTCACGCGCCGTCTGTTCGCTGTGCGTGCGGTCGTGCGGCATGTCGGCGGCGCCATTCAAAAAGCTCGTTCGCGAGTTTTCGCGGTACGTTACCCGCCCCAGCCGGCTCATGCCGTAGTCCATCACCATGCTGCGGGCGATCTCGCTGGCGCGTTCCAAATCGTTCTGAGCGCCGGTCGAAACGTCGTGAAACACCATTTCCTCGGCCACCGTGCCGGCCAACAGCACCTGCACGCGGCTTTCCAGTTCGCCTTGGGTCAACAGGTAGCGGTCGCCCTCGGGCCGCTGCATCATGTAGCCTAAAGCGGCCAGTCCGCGCGGGATGATCGAAACCTTGTGGACTGGATCGGTGTTGGGCAGGCTGTAAGCGGCCAGCGCGTGCCCGCTTTCGTGATAGGCGACGCGCTGTTTTTCGTCTTGATGGATGATCCGCTGCTTCTTCTCCAGCCCCGCGGTGACCCGCTCGACGCCTTCGTTGAACTCGTCCATGCTGACCGAGCTCTTCCCCTTGCGGGCGGCCAGCAGCGCGGCTTCGTTGACCAGATTGGCCAAGTCCGCGCCGACAAAGCCGGAGGTGATCGCGGCCACGTTTTTCAGCGAAACGGAATCGTCGAGCTTGACGTTCTGCACGTGGACTTCCAGGATTTGTTCCCGCCCATGGACGTCGGGCCGGTCGACCAGCACGTGCCGGTCGAAGCGCCCGGGTCGCAGCAGCGCCGGGTCGAGCGTTTCGGGCCGGTTGGTGGCCGCCATCACGATCACACCGCTATTGGATTCGAAACCGTCCATCTCGACCAACAGGGCGTTGAGCGTCTGTTCCCGCTCGTCGTGGCCGCCGACAATGCTCGAGCCGCGGGTTTTTCCCAGGGCGTCCAGTTCGTCAATGAAGATAATGCACGGCGCTTTGCTTTCGGCCTGTTGGAACATGTCGCGGACCCGCGCGGCGCCGACGCCGACGAACATCTCCACGAAGTCCGAACCCGACAGGCTGAAAAACGGCACCCCGGCTTCTCCGGCGATGGCCTTGGCCAGCAGCGTCTTGCCGGTGCCCGGCGGGCCGACCAGCAGCACGCCCTTGGGGATGCGGCCGCCGAGCACTTGGTATTTATCGGGTGTGCGGAGGAATTCGACGACTTCTCGCAGTTCCTCCACGGCCTCGTCGATTCCGGCCACGTCCTCGAATGTGACGCCGATATCCTCCTGAGCGTACATCTTGCCGCGGCTGCGGCCAAATGCCATGGGAGAGCCGGCCCCGCCCAAGCGGCGCATCATGAGGATGAAAACCAGAATGATGACGCCGGTCACCACGATCAACGGCAGGTACAGCCGCCAGGTGCCCGGCGCTTGTTCGCCGCCGTAGGCGATGCCGATTTCACCCAGCTTTTTCCCCAGCCCCGCGACGCCCTCGTCCGGCACACCCATGATGGGCGTGTGGAATTTGACTGCCTGTTTGATTTCGGGCGTCTTGCCGTCGGCTTGTGCTCCCAACTCGCGGACATCGACCCGCCCGGTGATCTCCTGCGGGCCGATGGTGACGTCGGTCAGGTTGGAAATCTCCAGCCGAATCGGCTTTTCCTTGGTACCCCGCTGGATCGTGTGCCGGCCGGCCTGTTTTTGCTGCTCGATGAGGGCTGCCTTAGACGCTTCGTCGGGAGCCTGCTTGAGTTGCTCCTCAAAGGTCGCATCAAAGGCCGCCTTTTCACTCTCCTGTCCGACAAGAGCGACCAGATCGCTGAATTTGACCTCCACACTGGACTCCCCCGCCAATAGGCTGACCACGATCAACGTGGTCACCCCCATTGCCAGCAGGTACCAGACGATGTTGTTGCCGACCGGGGAGTGCTTCTTTTCTGGGGATTTCGCCCCTTTTTCCGAATCGCTTTTCATGGGCTGCTCTGCACCGGCCGGGCAAAAGAAATGGCTCTGTCCGATTCCATCCTATGTTGAAACCGCCTGGGAAACAACGATTCGCATCGGCTGGCGCCGGCAATTGACGGCGCAGGTCAACTTCCGTTGTCTCCGACGCCGGGCACTCCTAGAATGCTGCTTGTCGGCCGGAACCTTAAGCCCAATCGAAGATTATTGCAACCTAGCGCACTGGACGGCCGTTCGTTTCGGCAGGTGGCCGCGGCCGGAAATCCGGCAAAATCGGAATTCGTTTTTCAGACCCGGCCGACGTTTGGTTTCTTACGGTCGTACACTATTCAATGGCCCGCCACGGCTGGCAGCCGCGTATCGGCTGTCTGGGAGGCCAAAGGACGACATGCGGACGGGGATTAGGACACATGTTGAATTCCGGTTTCTCATGACCAAACACGCGAAGAACATCGCCGTGCTCGGATCGACCGGCAGCATCGGCCGCAGCACGCTCGAGGTGATCGAAGCTTCCGACGGCGCGCTGCGCGCCGTGGGGCTGTCGGCACACTCAAATCTATCGCGTCTGGCCGAGCAGGCCCGTCGGCATCGGCCTCAGTGGGTCGTGGGAACCGACGCCAGCGCATCGCAGCAGCATGATTGGCAGGATTTGCCCTCCGCGACCGAATTGTTGACCGGACCCGAGGCAATCGAGAATGCGGTGTCGCGGGACGACGTGGACGTGGTGGTAACGGCCATTGTCGGCAGCGCCGGGCTGAGAGGGACTTGGGCGGCGCTGGAAGCGGGTAAGACCGTGGCCCTGGCGAACAAGGAAACCCTGGTCATGGCCGGATCGCTGGCCATGGACCTGGCGCGTCGCCGGGGGGCGACAATCATCCCCGTCGACAGCGAACACAGCGCCGTGTTTCAGGCCATGCGGGCCGGCGCGCACCAGGAAGTCGCGAGAATCGTATTAACAGCTAGCGGCGGGCCGTTCCTGCGGCGCCCCATGGGCCAGTTGGCCGAAGTCACCGTGGCCGAGGCGCTGGCTCATCCCACCTGGGACATGGGGCCGAAGATCACCGTCGACTCGGCCACCATGATGAACAAGGCGCTGGAGATCATCGAGGCCCGCTGGCTGTTCGACGTGGACGCGGAGAAAATCGGGGTGGTGATCCACCCCCAGTCAGTCGTACACTCCATGGTGGAATTCGTGGATGGCTCGGTCGTGGCGCAACTGAGCCCCCCAGACATGAAGCTGCCAATCCAATATGCTCTTTATTATCCCCGCCGCGTGCCCGGTCCTTCCGAGCGAGTGGATTGGAACAGCCTTCAGGAGTTTTGCTTTGAGCCGCCCGACGAAGAGCGGTTTCCGGCCTTGGCGCTGGGGCGCGAAGCGGCGGCCGCCGGCGGCACGGCCGGGGCGGTGTTGAACGCGGCCAACGAGGCGGCCGTGGCCCGGTTTTTGGCCGGCGAGATCGGGTTCATGGAGATCGTGCCCGCTTGCCGCAGAGTGTTGAATCATCACAATTTTGATCCCCGCCCAACGCTGGACGATTTGATCGCCCTGGATCGTTGGGCGCGGGAGGAAGTTTCACGACGGGTATTTGCCTGATGGAAACATTGATCGACATCGGAAATTTTCTGATCACCCCCTACAACTGGTTCTTGATATTTCTGATTGCCATCGGCATCTCGGCGATCATTTTCTTCCACGAACTGGGCCATTTCCTGGTCGCTCGCTGGTGCGGCGTGCGCTGCGACAAATTCTACGTCGGGTTCGGCAAACCGCTCTTCAAGTTCCAATGGGGTGAAACGGAATACGGCCTGGGGATGATTCCCTTGGGCGGCTACGTCAAGATGCTGGGCCAGGACGATAACCCGGCCAAGGCGGCCGAAGAGATGGAGCGCGCCAAGACGGGAGAAGGCCCGGCGCTGGACCCGCGCAGTTATCTGGCCAAAAGTGTTCCGCAACGCATGGCCATTATCTCCGCCGGCGTGATCATGAACGTGATCTTCGCCTTCGTCGTCGCTTCGACCACGTACTACGCCTTCGGCGTCAACTACCAACCGAGCATCGTGGGCGCCATCGAACCGGGGGACGCCGCTTGGAAAAAGGGCCTGCGCGTCGGCGACCGGATCGTCAAAATTGGCGACAAAGACATGCGAAAATTCCGCGACCTGCGCGCCGCGATCAGCCTGGGCAACATCGAAAACGGCATCGTCATGAAGATCGAACGGCCCGGCCCCAATGGACCCGTGGTACTGGAAAAGACGGTCTACCCCGACCGCACGGGACAGGCGCCGATGATCGGGATCGGTTCACCGCAAACCAACATGTTGCTCGACATCGAAGACGAGCCACCGATCCGGCCCGACACGTCGGCCGATCGCGCCACGCCGCCATTGGCAGCGGGTGACCGGATCATCGAGGTCAATGACTTGGAGGTCGGGACGTACAAAAACCTGCACGACGTCTTGGCCGAAAATCCGGACGATCCGCTCACTTTCACCGTCGCCCGCGGGGACGAGACGGTCGAAATCAAAATCGGCCCCAATCCCTTTAAGGAATTGGGCCTGGTAATGAAATGGGGCAAAATCACCGCCATTCAAGACGGTTCGCCCGCCGCGGAGATGACGCCCGACGGGGGAACCAGGCTGCGGGAAGGCGATTTGATTCTTGGTGTGGACGGTAAACGCGTGAACGGAGAGAACGGCGAGCGGCCCATCGATCCGCTCAAGTTTTCGGACTACTTGCGCCGCCGCGGCAGCGACACGGTACAGATCGAGGTCCAACGTAACGGAGAACGAAAAACTGTCGATTTGCAGTTGCAACCCGTCGCGGTCATCGAAACGCCGCTGGGCAGCGGCAGCCCCCTTTCGGCCGCGTCACTGGGCATCGCCTATGAAGTTTTCAATAGCGTGGAAAGCGTTGTCGAGGGCAGCCCCGCGGCCCGCGCCGGCCTGAAGCCGGGCGACCAGATCGAGTGGGTTCAGATCGTGCCCACGGAAGCGGGTAAAGACTACGAAGAACGTTATAGCATCGAACCACTCGAATTCGACGACGACCACCTCAACTGGCCCTTCTTTGCGCATTCGCGGCTGCAACTGGCACGCGGCGACAGCAAAGTACGCATCCAGCCGAAGGGGCGCGATCCGGTCGACTTGGACATTGCCTTGGCGTCCGACTGGCACAATCCGGATCGGGGGTTGCGCATGCAGCCGCTGCAAAAAACCCGCACCGCCAAGTCCTTCACCGACGCGCTGGTGCTGGGCGCCGGCGAGACGTGGGAACAATTGACGCTGATCTATCGGGGCTTGCACGCGATCGGCCGTGGGCAGGTTTCGGCCAAAAGCATCCATAGCCCGATTGGCATCGCCAACATCGCTTTTCAGTTTGCAGAGGGCGGCTGGTCAACGTATCTCATCTTCCTGACGCTGCTCAGCGCCAACCTGGCGGTGATCAATTTTCTGCCGATTCCGATTCTGGACGGCGGCCACATGGTGTTCCTGGCCTACGAGGGCATCCGCGGCAAACCGCCCAGCGAACGGGTCATGGTGGGCGCCATGTACGCCGGCTTGGCGTTCCTGCTCAGCGTCATGCTGTTCGCCGTCATGCTCGACGTCGGCATCATCGCGCGAGATTGAGCGAGGGTCAAGGGTCGAGGGTCAAGGGTCGAGGGACAAGGGTCCAGGGTCGAGGGGCAATGGACGAGGTCCAGGGTCCGGTAGCCCGGGGGATCCTCCCGGTTCGCAACCCGATGACGAGTCCAGTCCATCACACATCCTGCGTCTTGTGCCCTATTCGCCTTGAGTTGCATTACTACTTTGGCCTTCACATCTACCCTCCGAAAGCTGCCCTCGATCCTTGACCCTCGACCCTCCACTCTCGACCCTCCACTCTCGACCCTCCACTCTCGACTCTCAACTCCTCCCCGACCGCTATTGTCCGGGCGGTGGGCAAAGGTTAGATTGCTCGACACGCCGTCGTCGACAATCTGAAAAATGCGCGGAAAGGACGCCGCCCGATGCCAACCAC
>Ga0214472_10005116_pt1 | contig 13805 bp, 15 predicted proteins | sample RVTome_6_FD_207662 | JGI IMG/M metagenome (GOLD analysis project Ga0214472, IMG submission 207662) | Soil microbial communities from uranium-contaminated site in the Upper Colorado River Basin, Wyoming, United States - RVT140D175 | ecosystem: Environmental > Terrestrial > Soil > Contaminated >... | reverse complement strand
CTCGAAGGCACGAGACGGAATGGCGGGGCACTCTCCCGTCAGGCTTGCCGATGTCGCGTTAATGACAACGTCAAACCGGTCCGTAGTGTCAAAATCCGCGAGGCTCAAGCCGTGATGGCCCGCGGCCAGGAGTTCGTCGCGGATGGCTTGGGCCTTGGACGGCGTGCGGTTGATCATCACGACGCGGCAGGCGCGGCATCGAGGAAGGGCAGCACGGCCCCCCTTGCCGCGCCGCCAGCGCCGAGCATCAGCACGCGCTTGCCCCGAAGCGGCGCCCTGAGAATCCGCTCGACGTCGGCGAGTAGGCCGACGCCATCGGTGTTGTGCGCCTCGATCCCGCCATCGGTGAAGCGCAGCGTGTTCGTTGCGCCGGCCATCGCCGCCTCGGGTGTCATGGCCGTGGCCAGCGCGAAGGCCTCGAGCTTGAACGGCGCGGTCACGTTGCAGCCTCTGCCGCCCTCGGCGATGAACTGCCGCAGCGCCGCCTCGAACCCGTCGACCGGCGCCTCGACCTTACCATAGGTCAGGTCCTCCCCGGTCTCGGCCGCGAAGCGCGCGTGGATTATCGGTGACTTCGAATGGCCCAGCGGGTTGCCGAAAACGGCATAGCGGTCGGTCATCTTGCCGCCGCCTCGGCGTAGAGCACGCCGTCGTCCGTCATCGCGGCGATCTCGGCGGCGCCATAGTCAAGCTCTCTTGCGATCTCGGCGTTGTGCTGGCCAAGCAACGGAGCCGGGCATTTCGGCGTCGTGTCGCAATCCGAAAACCGGAAGGGCAGGTTCGGCAATGTCACCTTGCCCAGCACAGGATGGTCTTGTTCGATTAGCATGCCGCGGGCCAGGATTTGCGGGTCGCGCACGATCTGGTCTACCGTCTGCACCGGCGCGCAGGGCACTTGCGCCGCATCGAGTTGGGCAATGCAATGGGCGACGCCGTCCTGCCCAATGGCCCAGTCCTCGACCATCGTATAAACCTCTGCGTGGTTGTCGTTGCGGCCCGCTGGCGTGCGGAAGCGTTCGTCCTCAGCCTTACCCCCGATCACATTCGCCAGCCGCGCCCACACGTTGTCGACCTGTGCCGCGATCACCAGATCGCCGTCCTTCGCGCGAAATGCGCCATAGACGGTGGACTCGGGCTGGCGGGAGCCGTGCTTCGTCGGCATCACCTTGCCACCCGAAAGGAAATTCTGCTGCACAGCATAGTCGTGCATTGACACCATGCAATCATAGAGCGCCAGGTCGATGTGCCGACCCTTGCCCGACTTCACCCGGCCGAGAAGCGCCGCGTTGACGGCCGCCACACCATGCATGCCGGTATACATTTCGGCGATCGGCATCCGCATCAGCGGTGGCGCCTGGTCGGGTTCGCCAAGCTGTGCCATCGCTCCCGAAATCGCCTCGGCGATCAGGCCGAATCCTGGCTGATCGCTTTTCGGTCCGGTGTGGCCAAAGGCCGAGATCGAACAATAGACGAGGCCAGGGTTGTCTTTGACCAGGTTCGCATAGCCAAGACCAAGCTTGGTCAGGGCACCAGGGCGGAAATTTTCGACGAAGACGTCCGCTTTTTTGGGCAAGACGCTTCATCAGATCCATGCCGCGTTGCTCCTTCAGGTTCAGGCAGAGCCCACGTTTGCCAATGTTTTGTTGCAGGTAATAGCCCGACTGGCCGTCCTTGAAATAGGGGTGGTGTCGGCCGGCGTCGCCGCCCTTTGGCCGTTCGACCTTAATCACGTCGGCGCCCATCGCCGCCAGCGACCGGCTGAGGTGCGGCCCGGCGAGGAAATGGGTGAAATCGATGACCCTGATGCCGTCAAGCGGGAGCGGCTGGGTCACTTCACGGCCTCGCCAGCTTCAGGGTTGCGCAGGATCATCAGCTTGTGGCGGCCTCTCTGGACCACTTCGCCCCTCTGGTTGAACAACTCGCTTTCGAGATGGACGATCCCCCAGCCGGGTTTTGATGTCATGCGCATGAAGCCTACAGTGAATTCGCAGTGAAGCACGTCGCCCGCGTAGATCGGGCGAGTGAAGTCGCACTCCCATCCCAGCGAGGCACCGGGCGGAAACAGAAGATCGGACTGGCATTTCAGCCCGTCGGTCAGCGCCAGCCCGAGCAGTCCATGGGCGACGATCCCTCCAAAGTGGCTTTTCCTGGCAAAGTCCTCATCAATATGAACGGGCGTGTGATCGCCGGTCAGATCGGCATATGCCCGGATCATTTCCTTGGTGACGGTGACCCTGGGCGTCGTGCCTTTCTCGCCCCCTTTCAGGTCGTCGTAGTAGGTCCAGTCGCTCATTCATCCGTTCCTTGCATCAATCGACAGTGCCCGGGCGACTGCATCGCCACGGGCCTGGTCCAGTTCCACTTCCAACCCATCGGGCAACCGCAGCCAATTGCGCCCCTTCGGCAGCACGATCACGTCATGCCTCGCGGCCGCCTCCAGTGCGGCGTCAAGGTCGTCGACGAAAATACCGAGATGGGCGAAGCGGCTCTCCCGGCCATCGAAGGCCGGATCCTCGATGAACTGGATGCCGCCGGTCACCCAGACCTGCTTCAGCCCGCCGATCACCTGCTGGTCGCGGACCTCCATGCCGCAGACCTCGCGGAAAAAGGCAAGGTGGGGGCCAAGTGACCGCACCCGGATCGCCACGTGTTCGAGATAACCGAGCGTCATGCTGCCTGTCCTTCCATCTTCGGATCGAGCGCCCGTTCCAGCCCCTTGATGCAGGCGACCAGCGTGTCGTTGACCGGAGTCGGGAAGCCGAGTTCCCGCCCCGCCCTCGCCACGGCCCCGTTGATGAAGTCGATCTCGGTCCGCGAGCCATTTTCCAGGCTTTGCAGGATTGAGGCCTTGAACGTGAACGCCAGCCCTTCTGCGGCCTTTTCCCATGCCTGCCGCGGATGGGTCGTCTTCAGCCCGACGCCGAGCAGGGCCGCGACACCCATCGCTTCGGCGACTGCTTCGATCGCTGTTTGGGCAAGCTCGGGAATGTCGTAGAGGTTGCCATAGTTCAGTCGAGTGATCCCGGCGAGCGCCCCGGTCGCGACGTTGACCAGCAACTTGTCCCACATCGCGCCGCGAATGTTGTCGGTCGTCGAACAGGCGAGGCCAGCCGTTTCGAACGCATTGGCGATCGCGCAAACCCGCGTTGTGACGGCGCCGGAAAGTTCGCCGATGATGGTTTCCTTGTCCGTGGTTCCGGCGGAAACCACCCCAGACGCGGTCATCACGCCGCCGACATAGGTCTTGCCAGCGACCACATGTTCGGCTCCGATCACCCTGGCCAGGATGTCTTCCTGTCCAAGCCCGTTCTGTAGCGACATGACGGTGGTCTGGGGGCCCAGAAGCCCGCGCGCGGCACGAATCGACTCTTCGGTATGGAAGCTCTTTACCAGCACGATCACCAGTTCGACCGGCCCCAGGCCTTCGGGCGTCAGCCGTGCCGGAACCCGGATGACGTCTCGGCGTCGCGCCTCATCCAGTATTAGGCCATCGCGGTTCACCGCCTCAACATAGGTGCGATTGCGGTTGATCAGGGTGACGGCATGGCCGGACTGCGCCAGTCGCCCGCCGATGACGGACCCGAGCGACCCTGCGCCAAGCACGGCAATGTCCATGGAAACCCTCCCTAGGTCGCCTCGGAAGGAAAATGGGCCGAGAATCGGAATAATGCTATACAATGCATTTAATATTGCCCATTAAGCCAACCAATATGGCTGACATCGACCTTCGCCTGCTGCGCCTTTTCCATGCGGTCTACGAGACCGGCTCGACCACAAAGGCCGCTATACGGCTCGGGTTGAGCCAGCCAAGCGTGTCCATCGGGCTGGGGCAACTGCGGGCGCACTACGGCGACCCGCTGTTCGTGCAGATGACCGGCGGCATGACTCCAACCCCACTGGCCGACCACCTGATCGGTCCAATCCGCCGCACGCTCGACGACGTCCGGACGCTGAGCAGGCATCGTGCAACTTTCGACCCGGCGCAAACCACCCGTCGCTTTCGCGTTGCCATGAGCGATGCCAGTCACCTGACCCTGCTTCCGCACCTCTTCGCCGCGATCCGCCGGGACGCCCCGGGGGCAAGTCTCGAGGCCAGCCCGATCGACGGCGACCTGGCCGAGCGGCTGGCCAATGGCGAGGTCGACATCGCCGTCGGCCTGATCCCCGATCTCGGGTCCGGCTTTTACCAGCGCGTTCTCTACGATCAGGGCTGGGTATCGATTCACCGGTCGGGGCACACATTGGGCCGCCTGACGCGAGATGCCTTTTCTAGGGCCGAACATGTCGAGGTGACGAACGGAACCGGGCGGACGCTACTGCGCGCCGCGCTCGAAACCGCCGGGATCGCGCCCAAGATCGCACTCAGCCTGCCGGGGTTCCTGGGCTTGCCGTCGGTTCTGACGTCATCCGATCTGGTGGCGACCTTGCCCCAACATATCGGGCGCGCCCTCGCCGAGCACGCGGAACTGAGTGTGGTAAACTGCCCGATCCCGATAGAAGGCTTCCAGGTCAAGCTTCACTGGCACGCACGGTACCACGCCGACCCGGAAAACACCTGGTTTCGCGAGACCGCTTTCTCCGCCTTGGCCCGCCTTGGCTAAGCCCGCTTGTTGGTATGTATGTTCCGCCGTCTACTTGCTCCATCACAGTGGCCTTCCTCTGCGCAGGGGGTTGCTCAGGCTCCAACCCAGCGCGGCCCCGCAGCCCTGCCCGCTGAGCCCGTGGTCCCCAAGAAACCAGGTTATAGCCGTCTTGCCGTTAGCGCCCGTCCAGACCGTAGCCGTTTTGCCGCCGACTGACGCCCGCCCGGTGCCGGCTCCAGCGCAGTTGCTTTTGCAAAGGCAATCCAAGCTTCCGGCGATCGCTGTAGTGCTTTTCATGCCCGTTCAACGCCAACACGGCGCGGGCAGCAAAAACGGGCTGTGCGAACCCGCCAGGACGCCCTGATGCCTCGCATCAAGGGCCGTCCAAGGGCGTCGTTGGCCGGCTCACACAGCATCAGCCGTTTGGCGTGATGATGATTTCAACGCGGCGGTTGGCGGCGCGGCCTGCGGCGGTGTTGTTCGATGCGATCGGTTCATAGAAGGCGCGCCCCTGATAACGGACGCGCGACGTTGGCGTGCCGGTATTGACCAGGATCTGTGCCACCGCCAGAGCCCGCTGTTCGCTCAGTTGCTGGTTCACGGCAAGTGTTCCGACATTGTCGGTATGGCCGACCACCCGAATGGAGGTGTTGGGGTAGTTCTGCAGGCTGCGCGAAACCTCGGCCAGTGAGGAGCGGAAGCTCTGGTGCACGACCGCCGAGCCAAAATCGAAGGTAATCGCTTCGGGCAGATTCACGATGAGCCTGTCGCCGGTATTCACGATTCCGGCGCTGGTTCCGACGAGAGCTTGGCGAAGCTCCTGCTCCTGGTTGTCGAGCTGGTTGCCGATCGCCGCACCGATACCCGCGCCGATCACGCCGCCTATAACGGTGCCACGTGTGTCGCCACCGATCAGCTGGCCTGCAGCGGCCCCGGTGAGCCCGCCGATTATTGCACCGGTGCCGGCCTGATTCTGCGTGCCGTCAACGTTGGTGCAGGCGCCGAGCGCGAAAACCACCACGGCAGCGGCGATGAGGGGTTTGGGATACGGCATTACAGTTCCTCCATCCGGAACGCTGCGCGGGGCAATTCCCGCAACCGTCATTTCCAGATCGGTCGAACCATGGGCTTGTTATCGCGTCGAGGGCAGACTCGGAATCTGCGGATGCCGCCGATTGGCTTCGCCGCCTAGATGGAGCCCAATGCCAAGCGAACCAGCTCTGGCACCGACTTGGCGCCCAGTTTTTTCATGATTGCTGCGCGGTGGCTTTCAATCGTTCGCTGGCTGACGTCAAGTTCGAAAGCAATTATCTTGCTGGCTTTTCCGGCAAGCACAGAGTTTAACACCTCTTGCTGGCGGGGGGTAAGCGTGGCAAGCGCGGCGCTTCTGGCTTGCCGCGCGTCCGATATGCTGCCCAAGTCTTTGGCAGCCTCCATCGCGGCATTGATGCGCCCCAGCAAATCATTCCTGGAAACCGGCTTTTCGACAAAATCGACCGCCCCGGCGCGCATAGCGCCCACCGCAATCGCCACATCGCTGTGCCCGGTGATCATGATTGATACCAGCGGCTCGGCGCGCGACTTGAGCTTTTCCAAAAGGTCGATGCCACCCATGCCGGGCAAATAGGCGTCGATCAGCAGGCAGCCACGCGTGCCGTGAACGTAACTCGCCAGAAAGGCCTCGGCGGTTGGGTAATCGTGCACCACATGGTCCGCCTCGCGCAGCAACTCGCAAAGTGACGCTCGCAGATCGTCGTCGTCATCGACCAGAAAAACCGGGGCGGTTGCGGCAACAAATTGCTCGGCAGTCCCGGATTGTTCGGTCACGACAAGCGGCGCGGGCCTGGTGAGATCGCCAAAGGGCGGGCCAAGCAGGTCCGAAACGGCGCGCGCCAGCCTGTCGACCGTAACAGGCTTGGCAAGGTGCAACACATCCCGTTGCGAAATGCGCCGCATGGCGAGGGTCGAGATGTCTCCTGTCAGCACGATAGCTGGCACGTCGCGGGCCACCGCGCGGCGCAGTTCTTCGGCCAGCGCCAGACCGTTCAACCCGCCGGGCAGGTTATAATCTGTCAACACCAGGTCGGGCGGAACGTCAGCCTCGGAAACCAAAGCCAAAGCCGTGGGACCATCCGGGGCCAGAAGCGTTTCATGGCCGCGGTCGCGCAGCATCATGTCAAGCAGGTCGAGCACTTCGGGGTCGTCTTCGACGATGAGAATACGCGCCTTGTCGGTTATAGCGGTAGCACGCTTAAGATCGACTTCGAGTGGCCTCTCAGCGGGCTGCGTCTGCTGTTGCGCGATATCGTCGATCTGGATGCTGAAAACCGAGCCGCGCCCCGGATTTGAGGCGGCGCCAATGCCGTGGCCAAGCAGCGCCCCGAGCCTTTGCACGATGCTCAGACCCAAGCCTAGGCCCATCGAGCGTTCGCGCGCCGGATTGTTCACTTGGTGATATTCCTCGAACACCGCCATGATCTCGTTTTCGGCAATGCCGATGCCGGTATCCCGGACCTCGATCACTGCGCCTTTGCCACGCCTGCGGCAGCCGATCAGAACCCGGCCGGATGGCGTGTATTTCAGCGCGTTCGACACCAGATTGCGCAGCATTTGTTCCAGCAAAACCGAGTCGGAATTGACCATCAGGCTGCACGGCACCATGCTCAGTTTCAGCCCCTTGGCGCGGGCGGTATAAGCGAACTCGTCTGCCAGCCTTTCGAATATCTCATTGATACAAAACACGGATTTCTCGGGGCGGATGGCACCGGCCTCGATTTGGTTGATGTCAAGCAGCACATCAAGCATGCGCGCCATGGCGCCCAGCGTTTCGCCAAGCCGCCCGACAAGGTTGGTGGCATGGGCACCGTTGACGGCGCTGATCAACAACCCCTGCAAGATCACCAGTGTCTGCATCGGCTGCCGCAGATCGTGGCTGGCAACCGCAAGAAAGCGCGTCTTGGCGTCATTGGCGTGCTGCGCGATGCGCTCGGCGTTGGCCAGCGCCTCATGGGTTTTGTGGCGCTCGGTGACTTCGGAAAATGTGATGACTACGCCCGCCACCCGGTCATCGGCGGTCTTGTAGGGAAGCACGCGTCGGGTGAACCATGTTCCTTCGCGCGCCTCGATCTCGCGTTCAAACAGGGCCGTGCCATGCAGCACACGGCGCGCGTCTTCCAGCAGGTCGCGGTCAGATGATAGCGGTGCAAGGTCGGCAAGCGGGCGGCCGATATCGCCCGGCCGCAGGCTGAAAAGCGCCTTCGTGGCGGGGGTGTAAAAGCGGATGTGCAGGTTGGTGTCGAGAAACAGCGTCGCAACATTGGTGCTGTAAAGCACGTTTTGCAAGTCGTCTGCGGTGGTACGCTGTTTTTCCAGCGTTTCCTGCAACTGCGCGTTCAGCGCGGTCAGTTCTTCGTTCAGCGATTGCAGCTCTTCTTTCGAGGCCAGCAGTTCCTCGTTGGCGGCCTGATATTCCTCGGAAACCGACAGCGCATCTTCATGCAAGGCGCGATGCGTGGCCCGCACACTTTCCAATTCTTGCAGCGCGGTGGCAAGTTCGGCGCGCAGGGCCGTCGCGTCGGCCGTGGGCAGTGCGGCGCGCGCGTCGGGTGTGGGCGGCACCGAGGCGGCGGGCTGCGTGGTGCGCGCTTCAGGGTTGGCGGGTGGCGCGGGGTCCTGACCTGGCGGCATAAGCGGGGCTCCCATGCCGCGACGCGGCTGATTTCGATAAAGCCGCGCGGCATCCGACACGGGTTGAAACTGCGTATCCGTGATGCCAGCGGTTTCGGCTTTACCCAGCAGCAAAAGCCCACCGGGCGCCAGCGCGAAATGGAAAAGCTCCAGCAACTGCTCCTGCGCCGCGGGGGCAAGGTAGATCATCAGGTTGCGGCAACTGAGCATATCGAGGCGCGCAAATGGCGGGTCGGCCAGCACGTCATGCTGCGCAAAAGTGATGCTTTCGCGCAGGTTCGGCTTGACCCTGAAACCTGCCCCTTTCGGAGTGAAATGCCGCGCAAGGTGGGCCTTGGAGACCCCGGTGGTGTCGAGATAGACCCCTTCGCGCGCCTCAGCCAAGGCACCAGCATCGACATCGGACGCGAAAATCTGCACCTCGCATTTTGCCTTGGCGGCCTCTATTGCTTCGTGAAAATGCATGGCAAGGCTGTAGGCTTCTTGCCCCGTGCTGCACCCCGCGACCCAGACGCGGATCGGCTGCGCACCAACATGGTTTTGAATCATTGCCGGAATGATGTCAGACGCCAGAAGAGCAAACACCTCTGCATCGCGGAAAAAGGCGGTGACGTTGATCAACAGATCTTGCGACAACCTTTCAAGCTCGGCGCGGTCCGATTTCAACAGCGCAAGGTAAGCGCCCAGATCGCCACGCGTCAGTGACAGCAGGCTGATGCGCTGTTCGATCCGGCGTTGCAGCGTGCCGGTCTTGTAAAGCGAAAAGTCATGCCGGGTGCTAGCGCGCAAAAGCGCGATGATGTCGGCCAGCGCTGTGGGTGCTTCTTTGGCAACTTGCGCAATAGGCGTTGCTTTTGCAAGGGCTACGAGCATGGATGCAAGCCCGGCAAGCGGCGCTACTTTCGACACCTTCCCAGTGGCGAGCGCGCTGCGCGGCATGCCGTCAAACGCAGCCTCGGCAGGGTCTTGCGCCAGCACGGTGCCGCCCACCGCCCGGATGGCTGTCAGCGCGGCGCTGCCATCGGCGCCGGTGCCGGTCAGCACCACGGCAATTGCGCGCGGGCCCAGTTCCGCGGCCATCGAGCGCAGCAGGTGGTCAAACGGCAATCGCAGGGCCTGTCCAGCTTGCGCGGGGGCAAGGTGCAACATGCCGCCTGCAAGTGACATCAGCATGCCCGGCGGGATCAGGTAAAGATGATCGGGCTCGACCCGCACCCCCTCGACCGCTTGCGACACCGCCATGCCAGTGTGCCCGGCCAGCAGTTCAGCCATCATGCTTGCGTGGCCTGGGTCGAGGTGCTGCACAAGAATGAACGCCATGCCGGTCTTGGCCGGGATCGCGTCGAAAAGATGCTGACACGCCTCCAGCCCGCCCGCCGACGCGCCAATGCCAACAACGGGAAATGTCGGGCTTCTGCGTGGCGGCAGCGAAGGCGACATCTGGTCTGAATAAGCCTCGCGGGGTTGGGGCGTCGGCCGCCCGCGCTGCCATCGTCCTTTCGGAGTAGATGGCGGCACCAAGGTAACACAGATGCGCCGGGCGTGGGTGATTACCTTTGCCGCGCCGCGGTCGGCGGGTTCCCGCCCTTGGTAGTTCCCGAGCCTGCACCGGCGGCAGGGCATGGGCATAGCTCTGCACCGAGAAGATGCCGATCAGGTGTCATCTCGCCCACCGTTTGAACCTCAGGAGATCATCGTGGAAATGAAGAAAGCCGCACCTGCCGCGCCGCACACCGCTGCGCCCAGCGTCAACACCATCAAATCGCTAGACTCCGTGGCCCACACAGTCACGCTCGACAGCGGCAGGGTCTGCCATTGCGCAACCACGGTCGATCTTGCCAAGTTCAAGGCAGGCGACAAGGTCGCCATGACTTTCGCCGACTGGAACGGCAAATCGGAATGCAGCGAAATGACCCGCGCGACGTAAACCGCAAAGGCTGAAGAAAGGGCGGCGCCTGACAATCAGGCCCCGCCCTTTTTATTGCACGAAAGCCAAACCGCCGTGTTTTGACCCTGCGTATTTCCCGAGTCTGCCGCACCGCGCAAAACTGAGTCAAATTGCAAAGGTGTTCTGGTGCTGCGCGTCACGAGTTACTCCCGCCCCTCGGGGAAACGTCCCGTTGCTGCGGTTCCGGAACACAAGTCCGCCCGGTCGCGCCATACGCCAACGTGCGCACGGAAGCGGTGGCCGGGTCGCAAATGAGCCCAGGAGTTCGCCATGAGCATTTCCACCATTCTCATCATCATCCTTGTCCTCGCACTGGTCGGTGCGTTCCCCGCTTGGCCGCACAGCGCCAGATGGGGCTACGGGCCCTCAGGCGTGCTCGGCATTCTTGTTGTCGTGGTGCTGGTGCTACTGCTGACCGGGCGCATGTAGGCGCCTTTGGGCGCCGCCAGACGAGACCGTAACCGCCCTCAACCGGACAATTTGTCCGACCAACTAGGACTGAAAGAATGGATACGAAAAACCCCGTGGCAGCTGTTGAAAGCAGCCCAGAATTCAAGGCAATGATGGCCGACTTGACAGCCCTGCGCGTCGATGTGGCGCAACTGGCTACCCATGTGAAATCGGGCACTGTGAACGCCGCCGAAGCTGCCGCAGGGCAGGTCAGCGCCGAAGCCACGCGCCTGATGGGCACGGTTTCGGACGCCTCGAAAGCGTCGGTCAAGGCGGTCGAGCGGCAGATCGACACGCACCCGCTGGTCAGCCTGATGCTGGCTTTCTGCCTCGGCTTTGTGGGCAGCCGCCTGCTGACGAAATGAACTCATCGGAAGGCTGGACCATGGAAAACCCCTTTGCGCAGGCGCTGCTTCAGCGCACCCGGTTGCGGTTTTCGGTTCTGGCTACTGAGGCACGCAGCGCCGCGTTTGACCTGGGTCTGACGGCGGTCGCGACGCTGATGGCACTGGCCGCCGCCGGCTGTGCGGTCGCCGCGTTCTGGCTCTTGCTTGCACCGATGATAGGGGCGGCCGGGGCGGCGCTGGCGGCGGCCACGACATTGCTGCTGGCGGGTGGCGCAACGCTATTGGCGCGCGATGTGCTGGCCCGTCGCCGGGTAGCACGCACGGCAACCGCCGAATGCGCTTACCCCGACCTCGCCGAGGCGGCGATGCAGACATTCTGCGCCAACAAGTTGGCGCTGCTGCTTGGCGCGCTTGCGGCAGGTGCCGCCGCTGCCGAGGCGCAGCGCGGCAAGTAAGCCGCGATCCGTTTCCCCCAACATGCGCTTCAGCGCCATGTTTCCTGCCGCCTGGCCGATTTTGGCCTGTTTGAGGACACCGTACCATGCCCATGCAGCTTCAAACCTGCGCCGTCACTGCGGGGATCATTTCGGCGATGCCCGGCCTCAGGCGCTATGCGCTTTCGCTGTGCCGCAATGCGGATGGCGCCGACGACCTTGTGCAGGAGACCATGTTCAGGGCTTGGGCGCAGCGCGCGCGGTTTCAGCCGGGCACAAACCTCAACGCCTGGCTTTTCACTATCCTGCGAAACTGCTTCCTGAACCAGATGCGAAAGCTCAAACGCGAAGTTCAGGATGTCGATGGCATCCACTCCGCGCGCGTCTGCACCCAACCGGCGCATGATGCGGTGCTCAATATGCGCGACTTTCGCGCCGCGCTCGCCGTACTGCCTGCGCCCCAGCGCGAGGCTTTGCTGCTGGTAGGGGCGCTAGGCCATTCATACGACGAGGCAGCCCTGCTGACCGGTGCCGAAAGCGGCACGATCAAAAGCCGGGTCAGCCGCGCGCGCCAGCACCTGTTGGGAATGATGGATGTGCTCGGGCCGATGGATTTTGCCTCGGCCCCGACGGCAACAGCACCGACCCCCCTTTACGCTTGCGCCTGATGCCAAACAGGGCCCGCTGCCGCTTAGTTGCCGATCCGAATGGTGCCGACATTGCCGATGATGCCTAGCACCTGTAGCAGCCAGATCACCACGCCGACGACCACGACGACGTTCAGGATGCGTTTGATCTTGGCGTCCATCGGAATGTAATTGTTTACGAGCCACAACAGCACCCCGACAGCAACCAGCACGACGACGAGATTGATAACCGGCATTACGCAATTCCTTTGATGGCCGGGAATGGGCGGTCCCGGCGTTCGGGGCCGCCCAAGGTCTGTCTCGCTCGGTCAGCGCACGATGTAAACGACCTGACGGGTCGGGGTTTCGACCAGCACCGGCAAGCCGTTGACGTAGATGTAGGAATAGGTGGTATCCGGAACCGGGTAGAGCGTTACTGGTTCGGGAATCCCTGCGCCCACCACGACCTCGCCATCGAGGTAGACGGTTTCGACCGGGTTGCTCTGCACATAGGTGATGTATTCGGGGGCTGGCGGGGTTGCTGCGGCAACGCCCGCGGAGGCGCCGACAAGGCCGCCGATCACCGCGCCAACCGGACCCGCGATCAGCGCACCAGCCATCGCACCCGCCGCACCACCGGCCAAGGCGACATCTTCGGGATTTTCCGTGTAGATGACCTTTCCGAGCACCAATTTCGGCCCGGCAAGGGTCAGCGCCATTGGCGCGTTGTCAACTTCGGCGGTCAGGTAGTTCCCTGCGGCCCAACCCTCCATGCCCGCATAAGCCACTTTGCACCATGTTGCGCCCTCAACGCAGCCTTCCACAACAACAGTCTCATTGGCCGGGATCACGCCACGGATATTGTAGATCGGGCCGGGGCCCGCGCGCAGGTTAAGGTCGGTCCAGGCTGTCGCCTGTGTTTCCGCAACCGCAGCCGAGGCCAACAGCAGGCCAACTACCGAGAGGCCGAGAATTTTTTTACCAAACATCGGATTTCCTTTGATACGGCGATCAGTCACCCAAAGCTGTGGCGCTGACCAGCTACCACAAGCACAACACCGCCAGGCTGCAAAAGGTTCCAACAGAGGGTTGTGCACACCCTGGCCGGGAGTTGGCATACGTTTTATGGAACCATTTCCGCGCCCGCGTGTTTCACTGGAGGAAACTCTCCACCGCCGCGCCGCGACCATGCCTTTTCTGGTTGTGCCAGGCTCAGATGCGAGGAAGCAGATGAAACGTAATTTCTATAAGTCGACAACGGCCTTGGTCATGACGCTCTCGCTCTTCCAGCCGGTCGTCGCGATCGCGCAGGATCCTGTGACCATCTTGTGCACGCTCGAACTCGTTCGCGAGGGCATTCCTTGTCTTGACCCGATCACGAAGCTGCTTGTGCTTCCTGCCGAGGATCTGAAAAAGACCGCCAAGCCAGAAAAAGGCGATCAGCGAGGCAAGTCGGAGGCTTCAGAGAAAGCGGCAGCAGCCGCAGCCGCAGCCGAGGCCGAAAAAGCAGCCGCCAAGGCGCAAGCGGATGACGCGAAAGCCATTGCCAAGGCTGCCAAGGCCGAAGCCGCCGCAGTCGCAGACGCGGCATCCGCCGCCCGCGCCGAAGCGGAGGAAGCTGCCGCAGCCGCCGAAGCGAAAGCCGCAGCCGCGGCGTCCGCCGCCGAAAACGCCGCAGCGCGGGCCGAAGCAGATGCCGCCGCAGCTGCAGCAGAGGCGGCAAAGTTAAA
>Ga0214472_10005115_pt1 | contig 13805 bp, 12 predicted proteins | sample RVTome_6_FD_207662 | JGI IMG/M metagenome (GOLD analysis project Ga0214472, IMG submission 207662) | Soil microbial communities from uranium-contaminated site in the Upper Colorado River Basin, Wyoming, United States - RVT140D175 | ecosystem: Environmental > Terrestrial > Soil > Contaminated >... | reverse complement strand
ACGAATACGCGGGCGGCATCTTCATCCCGTTCCGCGACGCGACCAGCGGCAAGGAGACCTACGGTGGCGGTCGCTACCTGTGGGACTCGGGCAAGGGGGCCGACCTGGGATCCCAGGACGACGAGCTGGTGATCGACTTCAATTACGCCTACCACCCGTCGTGCGTCTACGACCCGGCCTGGAGCTGCCCGCTGGCGCCGCCCGAGAACTGGCTGACGGTCGCGATCCGTGCGGGTGAGCGGCTGGCGCCGGCCCCGTGACGGAGGTCGACCCGCGCCCATTGCGCAACTGCTACAAGTGCGGCCGCCAGATCGGCCCCGACGAGACGATCTGCGAGATCTGCAACCGCGCCGGGATGGCGACCCCGTCGGCGACCCAGTACCACGGCACGATCGTGGTCGCCATCGTGGCCGGGGTGGTGATCATGGCGATCGCGGCCAGCCTCGCGCTGCGCGGGATCGGCCCGTTCCATGGCGAGGCGCTGCGCTGGGCCAGCGACCCTCCCGACGCGGTGGTGGTTGAGCTGGAGGTCACGAACCAGGGGACGCGCGAGGGTCGCGCGAAGTGCCAGCTCACCGCCCGCGACGCCTCGAACCTGGTGCTGCGCATCCGCGCGACGATCTCCCCGCCGGTGCGCGGCGGCAGCACCGTCACCTTCACCGAGCGGATTCCCGGCCTGGCGCAGGCGCCGGCCAGCATCGCGGTGAGCTGCGCCTAGCCACCGCCGGCGGACTATCCTGCTGACGTGGGTGCCCTCCGCTTCATCCGGGTTGCCGTCAGCTTCGTCTTCGGCCTCTTCTGGGCGATCATCATCGCCTTCGCCGTCTTCGGCTTCCCGGGCCTGCCGTCCGGCGAACACCCCCTCCCAGACCCGGTCGAGGGACAGGCGGTCTACGACCCGGCAGAGGCGCTCGACCTCGAGATCGAGCAGTTCCTCGAGACGCGAATCGACGCGATCGAGCAGCGGAGCGGCGCAGAGATCGCCATCTACGTGCAGGTCGACGCGTCCGCGTCGCCCGACTCGAACCTGGCGGCCGCGCGGGCGCTGATGGATCAGTGGGGGGTCGGTCGCGAGGGCTTCGACGACGGGCTGGTCTTCCTCATCAGCTTCGAGCCGAGCCTTCTGCACGGCGAGGCCCACTACTTCGCCGGCGCGGGATTCCTGCGCGGCTACCTGTCGCAGGGCGACCTGCAGGCCGTCTTCGACGAGGTGATCCTGCCGGCCGCGGGACAGGGTCAGATCGGTGGGGGCCTGATCCAGGCGCTGGAGATTGTTGACGTCGCCATCACGCCCGCGGCGACCGCCCGGCTGAACCTCCTGCGCCAGGTCAACGGCGTGATCGGCATCATCGGGGCGCCGGTGGCGTTCCTGCTCATCGTCGGCCTCGTCTTCCGCGCCTGGCGGCGGGAGGGTGACGACCCCGAGGTCCTCGACTCGCCGTCGATCCTGATGGCGGGGCCGCCCGCCGACATGACGCCGCCGCTGGCCACGGTGGTGCGACAGGGGAAATCGACCCGGCATTCCATGAACACCCTGCTGATGGAGCTTGCCAGCACCGGCCGGATGGCCTTCCAGAACCTCGACCGCGCCCGCAAGGTCAAGTCCGATGACGAGCCGGATCCGCTCCTCGACCCAGCCATCCAGCTCATGGAGGCGGCTCCGCGCGATGGCCGCATGGGAGCGGCCGAGCGAAGCGCGTGGGACGTGATTCGTCAGCAGGCGCGCGGTGGCACCACCATCTCTCGCGAGCGCCTCTGGGAGCTGAACGACGTGCTGGAGCCGGTCCGCGACGGCCTCGAGGACGAGGTCGTCCGCCTCGGCTGGTTCACGCGACGACCCTCGACCCTGATCACCCGCTGGAGCGTCATCGGCATCGGCGAGATGCTGCTCGGAGGGCTCTTCGTCTTCGGCGGCTTCGCGATCCCGATGTCCGGCCTGACCCTGCTCGGCGCGGCGACGGGGGTCGGCGGGCTGGTGAGCTGGGCGATCGGCCAGGCGATGTCGCAGCGCACGCCGAACGGCGCATACGTCGACGCCATGCTGAAGGCATATCGGCGCACCCTGCAGAAGACGATGGAGCAGGCACGCAGCATGGAGCAGGTGGTCGCGGACCCCACCGTCAGGCTCTTCGCCGATACCCCCGACAAGGCGGTCGTGTGGGGCTTCGCGCTCGGGCTGCACGACCAGGTCGCGGACGTCCTGCGCCGCAACCTCGAGGACCAGGCCAAGGATCCCGCGACCGCGACCGGGGCCTACTACCCGCTCTGGCTCGGCAGCACCACGTCATCGTTCGGCGACGGGATGGCCAGCGGAAGCATCTTCTCCGGATCTGGCATGCCCGATATCGGCGGCATGTTCAGCGCGGTCGGGAGCATCGGCTCGTCGCCGCCATCGTCCTCGTCAGGGGGTGGCGGGTTCAGTGGCGGTGGCAGCTCGGGCGGCGGAGGCGGAGGCGGCAGCTTCTGAGCCGGCTCTGGCGCGAGGGCGGTCCAGCGGCTAAGGTGGAGCCGATGCCATACGATCGACGACCTGACCGACGCCCCGGCGGCGGCCGACCCGGCGGCTCCGGAAGACCATCCGGGGATCGCCCCGCCTTTGGCGAGCGCCCCCCGCGGGATCGCCCCGCCTTTGGCGACCGTCCCCAGCGCGACCGCGGCGAGTTCTCCGGCCCGCCCCGCGAGCGCAGCTTCGGCGCACGCCCGCCACGCCCCGCCGGCTTCGCTCCGCGACCGATGGACGACGGAGGGATGTCGATCCGGCTCGACCCGCGCCGGCTCGGCGCGCTGAAGCTCCTGGCAGCCGAGGCCGGAATCCGACCCGGTGAGCTGGTGACCCGATGGGTCGAAGAGCGGGTGGATGCGGCCCGCGGAGGCGCACCCGCCCCCGGCCTCCCCACGCTCGGGGGTGATGCCGTGGCGCTCCTCACTGCGCGCGTGGACGAGCTCGCCCGACGCCTCGACCAGCTGGCGGCACCGGCAACGACATCGGCTGTGGAGCCCACCGCCGCGCCTGCGAAGCGAGGACCCGGCAGGCCGCGCAAAGTCGCGCTGGCCGGGTCAGCCGAGGCCGCACCTCCCACTCGCGCGCGCCGCGGGCCGAGCACTCGCAAGTCCCCGGCCCGATCGAAGGTCGCGCTGCACGATGAGATCGCGGCGGTGATCACCGAGCTCGGTCCGCAGACCGCGGCGGAGCTCGCAACCGCCATCGCTGCGCGCGGCCGCTACCACGCCCCGCGCAGCAAGAAGCCGCTCGATGCGGCGCAGGTCAACGCGCGGGTCTCGAACCCGACCTACCGCAGCCGGTTCGTCCGTCGAGAGCACCGCATCGGGCTCGCCGTCGAGTAGGGCTCCGGTCGCATCATCCCTCGAGGATGAAGGTGACCAGGATGTTGGCCTGAAACTCCATCGCGCCGTCGTCGCCGGTGTTGACGCGCAGCTCCTTGACCCACGCGCCGCGCACCCCGCGCAGCGTCTTGTTCGCGCGCGCCATCCCCTGGCGGATCGCGTCCTCGAATGAATCGTTGGAGGTGCAGCTCAGCTCGGTGACCTTCGCGACTGACATCGTCGGATCTCCTTTCGGGGCGGGAGGCAAGTGTATGACCGGGCCGCCGACCTCGCCTACGCTGCCGCATCGGCCTCGTGCGACGCCGTCCAGGCGAGCAGGCCTTCGGCGTCCATCGCGTTGACGATCGAAGCCTCCGGCACGCCGCAGGCCGCGGCGCGGTCGCAGCCGAATGGGAGCCACGCCAGCTGGCCGGGGGCATGGGCGTCCGAGTCGATCGCGACCCGGCAGCCCTCCTCGACCGCGAGGCGCAGGATCCGCTTCGGCGGGTCGAGACGCTCGGGGCGCGAGTTGATCTCGATCGCCTTGTCGAAGCGGAGCGCGGCGGCGAAGACGATGTCAGCATCGAAGGTGGAGGGCGGGCGCCGCCGCTTGCCGGTGACCATCCGGCCGGTCATGTGGCCGAGCACGTCGAGATGCGGGTTGGCCAGCGCCATCACCAGCCGCTTCGTCATCGGCCTCTCCTCCATTCGCAGCTCGGAGTGGACGCTGCCGACCACCAGGTCGAGACGGGCCAGCAGCCCGGGATCCTGGTCGAGCGAGCCGTCGCTCAGGATGTCGACCTCGATCCCGGTCAGGATCCGAAACGGTGCCAGCTCGAGGTTGAGGGCGGCGACCTCGCCGAGCTGCTGCTCCAGGCGGGCCGCGGTCAGCCCGTTGGCGACCGTCAACCGTGGCGAGTGGTCGCTGAGCACCATGTACTCGTGGCCCAGGCCGCGCGCCGCCTCGGCCATCTCGCGAATCGGCGAGCCGCCGTCTGACCAGTCGGAGTGCACGTGGCAGTCGCCGCGGAGTGCCGCGCGGAGCGCACCGCCCAGCTCGGCGATCGGCTGCCCACCGGTCGCCTCCAGCCGGCGCAGGTAGACCGGCTCCTCCCCGCGCAGCGACTCGGCGACCGTCCGCGCCAGCACCTCGCCGATGCCGGCCAGGTCGCGCAGCGTCCCCCGCCGGGCGCGGTCGGCCAGCTCCGTCGCCGGCAGGGTCGCCACCAGGGCCGCGGCGTTGCGGAAGGCCCGCACCCGGAAGGTCGGCTCGCTGGCGACCTCCAGCAGGAAGGCAATCCGACGCAGGTCGGCGGCGGGATCCCGTGGCTCGGGCACGATCCCTACCCGACGGTGAGGATGCGGCGCGGGTTTTCGATCGTCATCTGCGCGATCTCCCCCTCCGCCACCGCGGCGGTGCGCAGGCTCGGCAGGAAGTGCTGCTGCAGGTAGGCGTAGCCCGATCCCCCGTTCGCGCGCAGCTGGCTGTTGTGCGCGACGTCCTGGCTGAGCAGCAACTGCGCGCCGTAGCCGCGCTCGAGCAGCTCGACGATCAGCTCGATCAGCCGCGGCTCGGCCGCCTCCTCGGTCCCGAATCGGTGGCCGATGAAGTCGAACTCCAGGTTGGCGCCGCGATCCAGGAGCGCCAGGTAGTGGTCGAGAACGGGGTACGAATCGGCGTGGCCGATCACGACCCGCCCCGGGTCGACACCCTCCTCGGTGAAGATGCGCAGCTGGTCGAGGCCGACCGCCGACTGGATGCCGTGCGTGCTGATCGCCATGCCGGTAGCCAGCGCCGCCCGGGCTGCGGCACGGTGGACCCGCTCCTCGAGGGCGCTGACCCAGACCTTGTCGACGCCGATCTCCCCGATGATCCCCGGGTGGACGCCCGTCCCGGCGACGCCATCGCTGAACTCGGCGATCAGCTCCGCCGCGAGGTCGTCGACGGTGCGGCGGTCGATGCGCGCCTCGGGCGGGTAGTACGAGCCGCGGTACCAGCCGCAGCCCATCACCACCTGCACCCCGCTGCGGCTGGAGAGGCGTCGCAGGCGCTCCGGGTCGCGGCCGACGCCGTCGGGCGTCAGGTCGACGAGGGTCGAGCCGCCGCGGCGCCGAAAGTCGGCCAGCTCGCCGACGAGGGTCGGCTCGTCCGGCGTCAGCTCCCAGTAGTCGGATCGCTCCGGGACGTGCCAGAGATAGATGCCGGTGTGCTCGTGCGGAAGGGTGAAGCCGACGCGGTCGGGGGGAATCGGACCGGTCACGGTCATCACGCGCGGGGCCATGGCTGCCTCCTGGTCGCGTTGCGCGCCGGTGCGGCGAGTCGTGAGCCGCCGGCGCGTCGGATTGGGTTGGAGGCATCAGTGTGCCACCCGCCTCGCAGATTCGGTAGCCTGTGGAGCGAATGGTCGCCAATGGCAACGGCAGCACCGCCGCGGACAACGTCTGGGCCGCGGCACAGCGGGACCTCGACCTCGCCGCCGAGCGGCTCGACCTCGATCCCGGCATGCACCGTGTGCTGCGGGTGCCAAAGCGCGAGCTGGAGGTGCACTTTCCCGTCACCCTCGACGATGGGTCGGTCCAGGCCTTCACTGGCTACCGCGTCCACCACAACCTGAACCGCGGCCCCGCCACCGGCGGAGTGCGCTATACGGAGGACCTGACCCTCGACCTGGTGCGCGCCAACGCCATGCTCAACACCTGGAAGGCGGCGCTGCTGGAGGTGCCCTGGGGCGGGGCGATGGGCGGAGTGGTGGTCAACCCGCGCCGGTTGTCGGAGAACGAGCGCCAGGGGCTGACCCGCCGCTACGCGACCGAGATCAGCCTCCTCATCGGGCCTGCCCGGGACATCCCGACCCCCGACGTGAACACCGGCTCGCAGACGATGGCCTGGATCATGGACACCTACAGCATGCATCACGGCCACACGATTCCAGGGGTGGTGACGGGCAAGCCGATGGCGATCGGCGGCACCCGAGGCCGTCGCGAGTCGACCAGCCGGGGGGCATTCCACTGCATCGTCGCGGCCGCGCGGGCGCGAGGCGTGGCGCTCGGCGAGGCCCGGGTCGCAATCCAGGGCTTCGGCCGGGTGGGGACGACCCTGGCCGAGATGCTGTCCAGCGCCGGTGCCCGCATCGTCGGGATCGCCGATGACCGCGCCGCTGTCGCGAACGGGTCGGGGATCGACGTTGCCGAGGCGGTGGAGTGGATACATCAACGCGATTCGATCAGCGGATGCCCCGGCGCCGAGCCGATCGACCGGGCGGAGCTGTTCGGACTCGATTGCGACGTCCTGGTCTCGGCTGGGCTCCAGAACCAGGTGACCGCGGCGGCCGCCGACTCGCTGCGCGCCGGGATCCTGGCCGAGGCCGCCAACGCCCCCACCACCCCCGAGGCCGATGCGATCCTCCGCGATCGCGGCGTCCAGGTCATCCCCGACATTCTGTGCAGCGCCGGCGGGCTCCTGCTCGGGTACTTCGAATGGGTGCAGGACACCCAGGCCTTCTACTGGGCCGATCGTGAGATCGCCGCTGAGCTGGAGCGGATCATGGAGGCCGCCTTCGCCGGCGCCTTGGCCATGGCCGAGCGTAAGCGGGTCGACCTGCGCGGCGCCGCCATGATGGTCGCCGTGGGCCGAGTGACAGAGGCGACGGCCCTCCGCGGCCTCTACCCGTAGGACGGGGCTGTTGCGACGGCATCGGTCCAGCCGCCAATATGGGCCGCGTGAGCCAGCCACCGTCCGATCGCGAGCGCAAGCGACGCTTCATCACCCAGTCCGGGGTCGAGATCAACCGCCTCTACACCCCGGCCGATCTCGCCGATCCCGCCAACGACCCCGATCGTGATCGCCCCCGCTATCGGTTCAGCCCGCCCACGGCCGAGCCCGACGGCTGGAACCAGGTCGAGGACGTGGGCATGCCAGGGGAGCCGCCCTTCACGCGTGGGATCCATCCGACCGGCTATCGCGGCCGCCTCTGGACGATGCGCATGTTCGCCGGCTTCGGCACCGCCGAAGACACGAATGGCCGCTTCAAGAAGCTGATCGGCGCCGGCGGGACCGGCCTCTCGATCGCCTACGACATGCCGACCCTGTACGGTTACGACCACGACGAGCCGCTCGCCGCCGGCGAGTTCGGCACCTGCGGCGTGGCGGTCAGCAGCCTGGCCGACATGGAGATCCTGTTGGCCGGGCTCCCGGTCGGCGAGATCAGCACCAGCATGACCATCAACTCCCCCGCCGCCATGATCTGGGCGATGTACATCGTGGCCGCCGAGAAGATGGGCGTGCCCCGCGCGCAGCTGACCGGGACGCTGCAGAACGACATCCTCAAGGAGTTCATCGCCCAGAAGGAGTACATCTTCCCGCCCGGGCCGTCGCTCAAGCTGGTGACCGACACCGTCGAGTTCGGAACGCGTGAGATGCCGCGCTGGAACACGATCAGCATCAGCGGCTACCACATCCGCGAGGCCGGCTCGACGGCGGTGCAGGAGCTGGCTTTCACCATCGCCGACGGAATCGCCTACGTCGAGGATGCCCTTGCCCGCGGGCTACGATTCGACGACTTCGCCCCGCGCCTCTCCTTCTTCTTCAACAGCCACAACGACTTCTTCGAGGAGATCGCCAAGTTCCGCGCGGCGCGGCGCATCTGGTACAAGCTCTGCCGCGAGCGCTTCGGGGCCGAGAACGAGCGCTCGACCTGGATGCGCTTCCACACCCAGACCGCCGGCGTCTCGTTGACCGCCCAGCAGCCGCAGAACAACCTGACCCGCGTCGCGATCCAGGCCCTGGCGGGTGTGCTGGGCGGCACCCAGAGCCTCCATACCGATGCGTACGACGAGGCATGGGCGGTCCCCTCGGAGGAGGCCGCCCTGCTCGCCCTGCGCCAGCAGCAGATCCTGGCCGAGGAGTCCGGCGCGGCCAGCACCGTCGACCCGCTGGCCGGCTCCTACTTCGTCGAGACGCTCACCAACCAGACCGAGCAGGCAGCCTGGCAGTACATCCGCCACATCGACGAGATGGGCGGGATGCTGCCGGCCATCGAGGCCGGCTATCCGCAGGCCGAGATCGCCGATGCGGCCTACGCTCAGGCACGGGTGCTGGAGGAGCACGAGCGCGAGACGATCGGGGTCACCGCCTTCTCCGATCCGGACGAAGTGCTGCGCATCCCCCTCCTCGAGATCGGCGCCGACCAGGAACGGCGCCACCTCGACCGGCTGCTCCGCGTCCGCGCCGAGCGCGACGCCGATACGCACGCGCGCGCCATGAACCGGCTCCGCGCCGATGCCGCGGACGGCGAGAACCTGATGCCGGCGATCATCGCTGCGGTCGAGGCGTACGCCACCATCGGCGAGATGTGCAACCTGCTGCGTCGCCAGTACGGCGAGTACCGGGAGCCTCTCGCTGTCTAGAAGCCCGACTGAGGGTCGGATGAACCGTGGCGGTCCCCAGGTGACAGCCCCGGCCACTGCCGTCACCTACGTGGGCCTTCCAATCTCAAGTGGTGGCGGACATTCGCTAGGGCGGATGTCGCGGCGTGTCGCCTACGAGCGGACCATGTCATTCCTGCGGATATGCACGGAGCAAGCCGGCCCTCTTTATTACTCATTCAGCGCCAACGACGTGCCTGAGCTGGGTCCGGTCCCGCGATTGGAACAAGAGCTGGTGCGCCGCTTCGGCCACTACGTGAGCATTCCAGAGGGGCGCATCGGTGAAGCGCTGGACTTCCTTGACGAGATCGATCCCCAGCCCACCAACCAATACGGCATGGCGCCGATCTGGTTCTGGGCCACATCCAGGTTTCGCATCCTCGACTCCGCGACGAGGCGACCACTGCCCGGCCAGGATCCCGAGCTGTTTCGCGGCGTCGAATACGAGTGGGGCGTACCGCTCGGTTCCAGCGGGCTGCGTCTCATGCTGCACAACCGCGCATTGATCGCGATCGAACTGTGCATCCCCTACGGCGACGATGCAGTCCCCGTGCGCATCGTTCCCTGGCTCCAAGAGCACCTTCCCTTCACGTTCTCGGCGAAACAATGGCGGGTGTGGACGCCGACGAAGACCGGCTCGTTCAAGGGCCGCAGGGTGGCACCGCCGGGCATGTCCTAGAGCCTCACGCGGGTTGCCTCACGGCGTCCCGCGACGGGCCCGGTATGCTCGACCTGCATGAAGCTCCACCTCGTCGACGCCACCTTCGAGCTGTTTCGCGCCTACTACTCGCGTCCGGAGGAGCATGGACCCGATGGCCGGCCGGTCAACGCGGTGCGGGGCCTGCTCGAATCCATGCTGTCCCTCCTGCGCGAGCCGGACGCGACCCACATCGCCGCCGCGACCGACCACGTGATCGAGTCCTGGCGCAACGACGTCTACCCGCCGTACAAGAGCAGCGTCGGCATGGACCCGGCGCTCCTGGCCCAGTTCGACGATGCAGAGCGCGCCCTGCGTGCCATGGGGATCACCACCTGGGCCATGGTCGAGGACGAGGCCGATGACGGGATCGCAGCCGGCGTCGCCCGGTTCGGCGACGACCCGCGACTCGAGCAGGTGGTGATCTGCAGCGTCGACAAGGACCTGGCGCAGTGCGTCCGCGGCGAGCGGATCGTGCTGCGCGACCGGATGCGGACGATCACGTACGACGAGGCGGGCGTGGTGGCGAAGTTCGGCGTGGCGCCGGAGAGCATTCCGGACTACCTCGCACTCGTCGGTGACAGCTCAGACGGTTATCCCGGCCTTCCCGGCTGGGGGTCGAAGAGCGCCGCCGCGGTGCTGGCGAAGTTCCCCCATCTCGAGGAGATCCCGGCCTCGCCGCTGGAGTGGGAGGTGCCGCTCCGCAACGCGGTGCGGCTCGCGGCGACACTCCAGCAGCAGAGCGCAGACGCCTACCTCTTCCGGCGCCTTGCCACGCTGAATGTCGATGCCGCGATCTCCGGCGACCTCGACTCCTTGGCCTGGCGAGGCGTCCCCCGCGACGAGTTCATCGCACTCTGCGACGAGCTGGGGTTCGACCGCATCCGCGAGCGTGTTCACCGCTGGGCCTGACGGCGTAGGACCTTCGGTGGGTTCCGGTGCGGTCTGGTGGACCCCACCATCGGGGGCGTGCCTCGACGTGCCCTCGTCGCAGCCGGACTGGCTGTGCTCACCGTATTCGCCGGCGGCCTGCCCGCATGGGTGGCGCCGACCGCTGCCGCGTCCTGCTCGAGCTGGACCTCGCAGACGGATCCTCCCCCGACCATCCGAGTCTTTCGGCATCTAAGCGGGGCCGTCGAGACGGTCGACTTCCGCGCTTATGCGAAGAACGTCCTGTCGCGGGAGTGGATCGGCTCATGGACCACCGAGTCGCTGCGCTCCGGCGCCCTGGCGGTGAAGCACTACGCCTGGTACCAGGTCCTGCACTGGCGCGGCGGGATGAACACCGTTGGCGAATGCTTCGACCTCCGGGATGACACCTACGACCAGGTCTACGACCCGAGCAAGGCGACCTGGAGCAGCGCGGCGGCGGCGGTCGACGCGACCTGGGGCACGCGCGTCCACAAGAACGGCGCGATCTTCCCGACCTACTACAACGCCGGCACCGCCTACGAGACATGTGGCGTCAACGCCAACGGCTGGAAGCTGTGGCAGTGGGGCACGCAGGCCTGCGGGCTGGCCGGCAAGACCGCGGCCGAGATCATGCTGACGTACTACTACCCGGGCGTGACGGTGAGTGGTGCGCCCGCGGCAAGCTCCACCCCGTCGCCCTCCGTCAGCGCCAGCCCGACCCCGACGCCGGGCCCGACCGCCACAGTGGCGCCAGCGGCGACGCCGGTGTCGACCGCGGTCGCAACCCCGGCAGCGACCGCCACGCCGACGCCCGTACCGACCGCCACGCCGGCGCCGATCCCCGCGCCGCTGCCGACGCCGCCACCCAACCAGCAGCTCCCCGGCGGTGGCCAGACCGGCGTGGAGGGTGCCGTTGCGCCGCCTTCACCGCCGTCCGTCGCTCCCTCACCCGTCGTGGTCGAGGCCGGAGACGAGGATCCGACCGCGCTCGGCGCCTTCCGCGGCGTCCTCGAACCATGGGAGCTCGAGCCGATCGCACGCAGCCGGCACCTCGAGTGGCTCGAGCGTGGATGGGCGGTGGGTTACGCCTGGCCGGATCACTCCGCAATCGAGATCGCCGGCTTCGTGATCGAGGCCGAGCCGATGGACCCGCGCCTCGCCAGCTTCCGCGAGCAGTGGGGTCCCGCCGCGGAGCGACTCCTCTCCGCGCTCGCCGACGGGCTGGTGGCCGACGGCGGGCTGGCTCTCCGTTTCCTGGGTCCGTCCTAGCCCGATCCACCCCCGCGGCCAAGGTTGGCCATCACCAGCTCGGCGGTCGCCACGTCCTGGATGGCGAGCCCGACGCTCTTGAAGACCGTGATCACCGCGGGGTCCCGCGTCGCCGCCCAGCCGCGGTCGACGGTGCCGATCTCGACGAAACCATCGGGGGCCAGCAGCCCCGCGTCGATCGCTGCGAGCAGGTCGCCGGCCTCCTCGAGCACCGCCTCGCGCGAGTCGACCGCCACAAGCCCGGCGGCGGCGAAGATCTCCGGCGGCAGCTCGACCATCCCCTTCTGGAAGCTGCCGACCGCACTGACGTGGGTGCCTGGCCCGACCCACCCGGCCGAGAAGACCGGCTCGAACGAGGTGGTCGCGCAGCAGATCACGTCGGCGCCTCGGACCGCCGCCTCGGCGGACTCGGCGGCGACGACCCGCGTATCGGGCCCGAGCTCGGTCGCCATGTCGGAGGCGAACGCATCGCGTCGGGCGGTTGTGCGCGCGAAGACCCGCACCTCGGCGATCTCCCTGGACGCCATCACCGCACGCACCTGCCAGGCAGCCTGGGCTCCCACCCCGAAGAGCGACAGCACACGGGCGTCGGGGCGCGCCAGGAGGCGCGTGCTGACCCCTGATGCCGCCCCGGTGCGCATCGCGGTCAGCGTCGGGCCGTCCAGGATGGCGAGCGGCGCCCCCGACTCCGCGTCGAGCCAGGCGACGAGGGCGTGGATCGTTGGCAGCCCGCGGGCCGCGTTTCCCGGCATGACCGTCACCAGCTTCACCGATGCGCCGGACCCGCCATCACGCAGGCCGGGCATCAGCAGCAGGTCGCCCGCAGCCATCGGGATCCGGGAGCGGATCGGCGACCGATCGCGTCCAGCCGCGACATCCCGGTAGGCCGCCTCGATCGCATCGAGCAGCTGCGGCATGGGTGCTGCGGCCCGGAGCTGGTCGGCGTCGACGAAGCGCATGAACGGATGCTACCCGGCGGGCCGTTGCCAGACCGGCCGCGCGAAGGCGATCCAGCCGATGGCGGCGATCGCCGAGAGGCCGACCATCGTCCAGGTCGTCGTCGCCGGCGAGAATCGCTCCGCCAGGAAGCCCGCCACCAGGGTCGAGAGGGTGATCGTCAGCGTCACCAGGCCGTAGTCGAAGCTGAAGACCCTGCCCCGGATGGCGTCGGGTGCCGCTCGCTGCAGCCCGTACGACGAGAGGGTCCACTGGGCCCCGCCGCCGAGGTGCCCCGCGAAGACGGCGAGCGCCGCGAGGGGGAGGATCGGCGCCAGCGGCAGGAGGCCATAGCTGACCGCGAAGATCGCGAACGAGGCGGCGATCCCGGCGATCAGCCCGCGCTCGCTGACGCCGACGATCGATCGCACCAGGAAGGGGCCGAACAGCGCGCCCAGCCCACGGGCCGCGAAGAGGATGCCGATCCCGGCATCGCCGGCCCCGAAGACGTCGCGCCCGAAGACCGCCAGCAGCACGATCACGCCGGTGCCCACCCCGAAGGTCGTCTTCGACAGCAGCAGCGCCGCCAGGGTGCGGTTGCCGCGGGCGAAGCGGAGGACGACGCGGATCGACTCCATCGCCCCTCCCCGCTCGTCGGGCGGCGCCATACCACCCGCCGTGTCGCTGCGCGCCGCCCGAAACGATCGGCGAATGCCGACGATGAGCAGGGCGGAGACGGCAAAGGAGGCGGCGTTGACGGCGAATGCCACGTCACGCCCGAGCGTGGCGGCCACCAGCCCGCCAAGCGCGGCACCGACGGCCAGCATCGTCCCCCAGGCCGACCCGATCAGGACGTTGGCCTCGGGCAGCTCGTCCTCCTCGACCAGGTTCGGCAGCGAGGCGGAGCTGGTCGGCTCGAACACCGCCGCGCCGAACGAGAGGAGGGCGGCGGCCACGAATGCGATCCAGAGCGTGTCGGGGTCGCGTGCGAAGAGGAAGGCCAGCGCCACCGGGACCCGTGCGAGGTCGGCAGCGACCATCAGCACGCGACGGTCATATCGGTCCGCCATCACGCCGGCGATCGGCGAGGCGAGCGCGAAGGCGCCGGTCTGCACGACCAGCAGCAGCGAGGCGATGGCCGGCGACCCGGTCAGCTCGAGCGCGAGCCCCAGCAGCGCAACGGTGGCGAACCAGTCGCCGGCGAAGCTGATGAGCTGGGCGCCGAAGAGGCGCGTGAAGGCGG
>Ga0214472_10005114_pt1 | contig 13805 bp, 19 predicted proteins | sample RVTome_6_FD_207662 | JGI IMG/M metagenome (GOLD analysis project Ga0214472, IMG submission 207662) | Soil microbial communities from uranium-contaminated site in the Upper Colorado River Basin, Wyoming, United States - RVT140D175 | ecosystem: Environmental > Terrestrial > Soil > Contaminated >... | reverse complement strand
AGCTCCATGAAGCCGTACATCAGCCGGCTGTCGGGCATGTCGTTGCGGAACCAGTTGAAGGCACGACTGACCGCGTCCCACGGCGCGGCGAGCGACTTGAACCAGTGGTCCTGCTGCACACGCAGGAATTCGAACGGGGTGCCGTAGATGGCGTAGTTGAGGCCCAGGTAGATGCCGAAGCCAACGGCCACCAGCCCGATCGCCAGCCACTCCACGCGCAGGCGCCGCTCCGCCGGCGGGCGCTGCAGCCACTGCGTGAAGGCCTCGGCCGCCAGTGCCGGGATCAGCACCAGGCCGTTGATCCTCGCCAGCGCGGCGAGGCCTCCCAGCAGACCAGCCAGCCACCACCGCTCGGTCCGCGCGGCGAGGAACGAGCCAAGCACGAGGGCCATGAAGAGCGCCTCGGTGTAGCCGATGTGCAGGAAGTACGCGGTCGGGAAGATCAGCGCGAACCAGGCCGCCCGCAGGGCGACCGATGCGTCCTCGTCATGACGGACGAGCCGGTACAGGAGCGGGGCGACGAACATCGAGGCGATGGTGGTGACGACGAAGGCGCTGACCAGCGGATCGTCGACGAGGACGTTCACGACGCTGCCGAGCCAGGGGAAGAGCGGGTAGAAGACGATGTAGAGGGCGAGGTCTTCCGGAAAGACCGAGCGATAGCCATGCGGCCCGACCAGCCCGCTCGAGTCCCCGTCGCGATACCCGAACACGATCAGGTCGAGGTAATGCGGCGCGTCCCAGTGGCTCCACATGCGCAGCACGTCCCCGGGCTGATCGATTACGCCGTTGCGGAACGCGACGTAGGCGATCGCTCCCACCAGCAGCACGCCCAGCTTGACCAGCCAGGTCAGGCCGATGAGCCGGCGATCGGTGTCCGTGAGCCACGCCATCGGCGCAGTGTAGGGGCGGGCCGTCGCGTGCCGCGACGCGCTACCCTGACGCCATGGATCGACCGCCCGTCTCGAGCGCCACGCAGCGCCGCTACCAGGAGATCGCCGCCGGCCTCGAGGGCGCCGGGGTCAGGGCCAGCAGCATGTTTGGGATGCCTACGCTCAAGCTCAACGGCAAGGCGATCGGGGGCCTGTGGGGTGACGCGATGACCTTCAAGCTCGCACCCGAGGCGCTCGCCGACGCGCTGCGCATCGAGGGCGCGCACCAGTTCGATCCTTCCGGGCTTGGCCGCCCGATGAAGGCGTGGGTGGTCGTTCCGCTCGAGCAATCAGGTGAGTGGGAGCGCCTCGCCCGACTCGCCCTGACCGCCAGCGACGCGTAGCCGGATCGGCTGCTAGACTCCTCCGGCAGTCGGGGCGTGGCGCAGCCAGGTAGCGCGTATCGTTCGGGACGATAAGGTCGGAGGTTCAAATCCTCTCGCCCCGACCAACTCAGCCAGGTACCGCTGACGGATCCTCTCGTCGCAGCAGGATCCCCAGGTACGCCTTCCACGGTCCGACCTCGGCGTCATGCGAGCCGGCCAGTCCCGCATAGATCTGGCTGACATGGTCGAGGTCGTGGATCGCCCAGGTCGCCAGCAGCTCGCGCAGCGTCACCTCGCCGAGCGAGGGGTGCAGGCCGCGTCGATCGAGGTCGGCGTCGGTGACCAGCTCGGCCAGCGCCGCGAGGTTGTCGGCGCGAAGGGTCGCGAACCGCTCTACGAGCTCGTCGAGGGGAACGCCCGCGTCCCGCTCCAGCATCGCGAATCGCTCGAATGCGTCGAAGGGGACGGATGTGCCCTGCTCGAGGATCCGCCGCGTGCGGGTCATCCAGTCGGTCTGCTCGCCGGTGATGAGGTGGCCGACCACGTCCCGCGGGCGCCAGCCGTCGGCGACGTCGGGCACATCGGTCCAGCCCTCCGGCAAGCCGATCAGCAGGGTCCGCAGCACAGTGGGGGTGCGTGCCAGCAGGGCGGTCGTATCAGCCAGGAAATCGGTCATCGGACTTGGCCTTCCACGCCGGCGAGTTAGCCACCTTGGACCCAGGGCGTCAAGCGGGGCACAACGCAAAGATCGCCCCGGCAGATGCCGGGGCGACCAATGTGGCTATCGGTGCAGGGAGGGCGAGTTGCCTTCCTTGCAGGCAGCCTTCAAACAGGACTAGGCGGTGACAGGCACGCCGCGGAAGAGGGCCAGGTCACCGATGTAGGTGGTGACGAGGTGAACGCGGTCCGCGATGTTCTGCTTGACCCAGGTTGCGGCCATGTCGGCCGACTTCAGGGCCTCGTCGCGAGTCTCCCAGATGCTGATCGAGATGACCTTGTGGTTGCCAGCGTCGACCAGTCCGTAGTTCACGAAGCCAGGCTCCTTGACGAAGGTCGGCAGGATGCCGGTCTCGGCCATGGTGGTCAGCTCAGGGAAGGTGCCCTTGGTCAGCTCGTAGGTAGAGATTCGTGTGTAGCGCATGGTTGACTCCTCTGCCCCCATTTGCGGCTAAGTCGATACGAAACGGGTTCGCCGATGGCTCTCCGTCGTGCGACGGCCATGAGATCAGTCGGTTCGCAGCCTTGCAGCCGGAGACGCAGTATACAGCCTGTGATAGATTAGCGCCAGTCTAGCTACATCTTCGTACAGGAGCGTACAGGTGCCAAGGATCGAATTCGAGGCTGACACCGAGGAACAGCTGATGGCCCTCGCCTGGCGATGGGTGATGGGTCCCCAGCACCGGAAGGGTGAGCCCGTCATGGATGCGGCTGACCAGGCGGACCTCCGGCGCAAGCAGCTCGGCGAGGTGCTCAACGCGATCCAGGGTGCGGACAGTCGACGCCTGCTTCGCGAAGTCGCCGAGCTGTCGACGCAGAATGTCGCGCTCGTGCTGGATGCCGACCTCACCGTCCGCTACGGCAAGCAGTCAGGCACGGCCTTCGCCGGGATCGTGGCAGGTCCGAACAAGGTGATGCGGCGCGTCGCGCACCGCGACCTGATCACCTGGGACGCCGATGTGCGCGGGTATCGGATGGATCCAGCCGATGCGGAGATCGTCCTCCAGCGCTGGCCGCCCGCCTAGGAGACCGTCAGCGCGATGTGGAGGGAGCTCGCGCCCTAGTGGACGATCGTCACGGTGGCGGGGAACCTGGTGGCAACCGCCTCTGAGATGGAGCCGCGGATGGTCCGCTGCACCAGCCCCAGGTGCCGGCTGCCGGTCACGATATGGTCGTAGCCGCCCTCTTCGGCGGTGCGCACGATCTCGTCCGAGATCTCGCCGTACGGCTCGTGCAGCGACGGGGCGATGCCCGCCTCGACGATGAGCATGTGCGCCTCGCTCAGCTCCTTGCTGTGGACCTGGCGGCCATCCCACGGGTCGATCCCGATTCCGCCGGCGTGCACCGGCACGACGCTCACGACGCCGACCTCGGCGTGGGCAAGCTTGGCCAGCTCGACCGTGAAGTCCAGCGCCCGTCGCGCCTGCTCCGACCCGTCGTAGGCAAGCAGGATTCGCCTGCTCAGCACCTTGTTCACCCTGCGAATTCGCAATCCCGTTCCGGCTCGCCCGGGCGCGGGTGCGCCGGTCGGCTCGGTCGAGGTCAGCGTCGCGCCCGCCGATGGGCCGTGACAGTGCCGTTCGTCCTCTCGCGGCAGGACCCTCGCCCGCTCGCGGTCGGGTACGCTGCGGCGCGTGGTGGACGACCTCATCCGATCCGAGCGCCTCGAGCTGCCGCTGCTGTCGCTCTCGCAGCTCGAGCGCCTGGCAGCCGGGGATGGCGCGGGCGTCGGTGCCGAGCTCGGCGCGGTGCTGCCGCGCTTATGGCTGGACGAGGTGAGCTGGCTCGCCGGCCTGCGAGCCCAGCAGCTGCGCCTGCGCCCCGCCGACGGTCCATGGCTCCTGCGGCCGATCCTGCTCATCGGCTCCGACGGCCTCCGCACCCCGATCGGCTACCTGAACTTCCACGGCGGACCCGATGAGCACGGCCGGGTGGAGGTCGGCTACACCCTCCTCCCGGAGGCGCGCGGCCACGGGTACGCCATTGAGGCGGTGCGTGCCGCCTTCGCGTGGGCGACCCGGGTGCATGGCGTGACCCGGTTCCGCGCGGCGGTGGCGCCGGACAACGAGCGGTCGCGCAACCTCGTCCTGAAGCTGGGCTTTCGCCAGACGGGCGAGCAATGGGACGAGGTCGACGGCCTCGAGCTGGTGTACGAGCTGGGCTAGCCCCTGTCGGGAAGATCGGCCTCGAAGGCGGCCTGCTCGTCGGCAGGCATCCCATAGGTGTGGCGCTCCTCGGGGTAGGCCCCGGAGCGGACATCGGCCACGAAGGCGGCGAGCGCCTCGCGGATGACCGTCGCCAGGTCGGCGTAGCGCTTCACGAAGCGGGCCGTGTGCCCCTCGGTCAGGCCGAGCAGGTCGTGGTAGACGAGGACCTGGCCATCACAGCCGGGCCCGGCGCCGATGCCGATGGTCGGGATCTGGAGCGATGCCGTGATCCGTTCCGCGACCGGCGTCGGCACGGCTTCCAGCACCAGCGAGTAGCAGCCGGCCTCCTGCAGGGCCAGCGCGTCGTCGAGCATCCGCCGCGCCCGCTCGGCGGTGCGCCCCTGGGCCTTGTAGCCGCCCAGCGCGGTCGCCGACTGTGGCGTGAGCCCAAGGTGACCCATCACCGGGATCCCGGACTCGACGATCGCCTTCACCCTGGGCAGCATCCGCCCGGCGCCTTCGAGCTTGACCGTGTCGGCGCGGCCCTCCTTGATGAATCGAACCGCGTTTCGCACCGCGGAGAAGTCGGAGACCTGGTACGAGCCGAACGGCATGTCGCCGACCACCAGCGGATGCCGCACCGAGGAGGCCACGGCACGGGTCATGAAGAGCATCTCGTCCATCGTCACCGGAACGGTCGACTCGTGGCCGAGCACCACCATCGCCGCGCTGTCGCCGACCAGCACCACGTCCGCTCCCGCCGCCTCGGCGAGGCGCCCGCCGGCGGCGTCGTAGGCGGTGACCATGGCGATCTTGGTGCCCTGCCGCTTCATGGCTGAGAGCTCGGTGATCGCCATCTTGGCTGGGACCTGCGAGTCCCCGACGTTGGTGTGGCTGGTCGTCATCCCTGCGCCTCCTCGACGAGGGGCACATTGTCTATCAGACGCGTCGTTCCCACCACCACCGCGGCGGCCAGCGTTGGTCCGTCGAGGTCGGCGGCGGCCACGTAGTCGACCCGCAGCCCCGGCTCGGCGTCGAGCAGCTCCCGGGCGGCGCGCACCGCGTCGGACCCGGACCGATGCGCCGCGAGACCCGCCTGCAGTGCGCGCGGAAGGGTCAGGGCGGCGTGTCGCTCATCGGCGGAGAGGAAGATGTTGCGGCTCGACAGGGCGAGGCCATCGGCGTCGCGCACGATGGGGCACGAGACGATCTCGACCGGCAGCTCCAGGTCGCGGACGAGCTGCTTGACGACCGCCACCTGCTGCGCGTCCTTGCGTCCGAAGTAGGCGCGCCCCGGCTTCACCAGCAGGAAGAGCTTGGTGCAGATGGTGGCCACCCCACGGAAGTGCCCCGGCCGGGCGGAGCCCTCCAGGTAGGTGCCGACCTTCCCTGGATCGATCCACGTGTCGAAGCCGTCGGGATACATCTGCTCGGGGCTCGGCGCAAAGAGGAGATCGACCCCGGCGACCTCGGCGGTGGCGATGTCCCGCACCTCGTCGCGCGGGTACTGCTCGAGGTCCTCTCCCCGGCCGAACTGGGCGGGGTTCACGAAGAGGCTGACCACCACCCGCTCGCACTCGGCACGTGCAGCGGCGATGAGCGACAGGTGCCCACCGTGCAGGGCTCCCATGGTTGGCACCAGGCCGATGCTCGGCGCGCGCCCCGGCCCCGGATCCAGCGCCGCGTGCAGGTCGGCGATGGTGCGGACGACCTTCACGGCCGGGTCGCCTTGGCCAGCGCCCGATACAGCGGGGCGAGGTCTGGGGCGCGCTCATCGAGGGCGCGCAGGTGCGCCTCCACGGTCGACCAGTCGCCGCGTGCGATCGGCCCGGTCAGGACGAAGCCGTTCTCGATGGTGCGGGTCATGAGTGGCACAAGCGCCTCGGGCGGCGCGCCGCTCTCCTCGAGGAGCCGCGCAGCGGCGGCATGGAGCGTCACCAGGAAGTTGCTCGCCATCGCCGCCCCCGCGTGGTACAGCGGCTTGTCGGCGTCGGCCAGGTCGAAGGGCTGGAGCCCGAGGGTCTCCGCCAGCCAGCGGGCCGCCTCGAGCGCGTCGTCGGTCTCGGCGGTGACGGCCGCCCAGGCGCCGTCGAGCTGCTCCGGGCCACGGTCGAGGGTGAGGGTCTGGAGGGGGTGGACGCTGAAGCGCCGTGCGTGGGGCGCCAGCGCCGACAGGGACGTGGCGCCCGAGACGTGCGCCACCCACGGGCCGATGGGGACGCGTTCCGCGACGCCGGCGATCGCCGAATCCGGGACGGCCAGGAGCACCAGGTCGGCGTCGGCCAGTGCCTCGCGGCCGGCCAGGACGGTCAGCCCGCGCTCCGCGAGGCGCCCCGCGATGGCGCTGCCGGCGCGCCCGGTGCCGACCACCCGGACCGTGCTGATCATGCGGGGGAGTCTGCCACACTGCCCTGCGTGCGCACGCTGACGCTCACCGAGGCACGCCGCCTCCCCATCCTGGGCACGATGCTGGCCGGGCCGCGGCCCGCCTCGATCCTCGAGGTGGTCGACCACCTCGGCAAGGTGCAGGTCGATCCGACGGCGGTGGTGGCGCGAGCCGAGCAGCTCACCATCTGGAGCCGGCTCGGGAGCTACGACCCCGCCGACCTCAGGCGCCTCCTCGAGGAGGAACCTCGCCAGCTGTTCGAGTACAACGCGTTCCTGCTGCCGGTCGCCGACCTTCCGATGCATCGGCCGGCGATGCTTCGATCGCCGCGCACCGAGTACAGCCGCGGCCGATACCAGCGCGAATGGCTCACGGACAACGCCTCGTTCGGTGCGTACATCCTCGATGAGCTCCGGACTCGAGGGCCGCTGCACTCCCGCGACCTGGATGACCGGGCGGTGGTCCCGTGGCGCACCGGCGGCTGGAACGACGGCAAGAACCTGGGACAGATGCTCGACATCCTGTGGCGCGGCGGCGACATCGCGATCAGCCGCCGCGACGGGACGCAGCGGCTCTGGGATCTGGCCGAGCGTGTGCTGCCCGACGTCGAGCCGCTGGCGGACGAGGTGGTCGCGATCGAGACGATGGAGCGGCAGCTCCGCGCGCTCGGCTTCGCGGATCGGAGATTCGGGAGCGCGATCGATTACCGGCTTCCCGCGCGCGAGATCGGCCTCGATTCCCTCCTGGCCGATGGCGTGGCCGTGCCGATCGCGATCGACGGCCTCCCGGGCGAGTGGCTGGTCCACGCAGAGCTCCTCGCTGCGCTCGACGAGCCGTGGCGGCCGCGGACCACCCTGCTCGGCCCGTTCGACCCGCTGATCTCCGACCGTGAGCGCGCCGAGGCGCTCTTCGATTTCCGCTATCGCCTCGAGATCTACGTCCCGCCCGCCAGGCGCGAGCACGGGTACTACGTCCTGCCGATCCTGCATGGGGATCGGCTGATCGGGCGGATCGATGCCGTCCTCGATCGGAAGCGAGGGATCCTCACGGTCAGGGCCATCTACGCCGAGCCGGACGCGCCCGCCGACGCGTGGCCCGCCGTCAACCGTGCGATCGAGGAGCTTGCTGCCTGGATTGGAGCCGAGGAAGTCACCCTGCCTCCGTTGCCCGACCGGTGGAGCTGATCGTCGGCGCGGTTATGCGCCTGGCGCATCAAATCCCACGGATCGAGGCCGTCCGGTGCTGCCTCATTCCGGCTGCGCATATTCCGTACCCGGAGGGGCGGCTCCCGTGGGATCTCATGCCCACGGCGAATAGGAAGGGGATCGGGCCGCCTCAGCCGTCGAGGTAGACCTCGTCGACGAAGCACCAGCGCCAGTCCTCGTTCGGTTCCATCGACTCGGCGACGGGATGGCCCTCGGTTCGCGCGTGGCCCGACGCATGCCGCCCCGGAGACTGGTCGCAGCAGCCGACGTGCCCGCAGTGCAGGCAGCGACGCAGATGGAGCCAGCGGCCGCCAGCGGCGAGGCACTCTTCGCAGCCGCGGCCTCGGGCGGCGGCGGGATAGACGCCGTCGAGGTGACGGCAGAGGGGTTCGACGGTCACGCCGCGATGGTAACCGTCCGCTCCTCCGCGCCGCGCAGGACCGTGAGCGGCAGGGCGGCATCCGCCGCCAGCGAGCCCATCGCCTCGAACAGGTCGTCGGCGCTGGTCACCGGCTTCCCGGCGGCGGCCACGATCAGGTCGCCCTCGGCGATGCCGGCCTTCGCCGCCGGTGAGTCCTCCTCGACGTCCCGCACCAGCAGCCCGTCGCGCTCGTCGAGGCCAACCGCCCGGCGCAGCTGCCGCGCCACATGGGCCGGAGCGAGCCCCAGCCCGAGGCGCCGCCGCTTCGGCTCCTCGCCCCGGCCAAGTGCCGCCACCCGGTCGCGCAGGGCGGCGTCCGCCGAGATCGCCTGGTAGAAGCCGCTCCCGAGCCGGTTCGTGTTGATCCCGAGCAGCTTTCCGTCTCCGTCGACGATCGGTCCGCCCGACGAGCCGGGGAGCAGGGGAGCGGTATGCTCCACCGCGCCGGCCACGCGTCGCCCGCGCGGGCCACGGAATGCACGCCCGATGCCGGAGACGTACCCGACCGTGACGCGCAGCCCGTTCCCCGCGGGGTTGCCGATCGCGACCACCGGCGAGCCGATCCCCAGGGCCGAGCCATCGCCCCAGCCAATCGCCGGCGCGTCGCCGGTGTCGACCCCGATCACCGCCAGGTCGCCATCTCCATCGGCGCCGAGGACCTTGCCATCGGCCTCCCGCCCATCGGCGAAGAAGACGTGGACCTCGTCACCGTGCAGGTTGTGCGCATTGGTCAGCACCTTGCCGGACTCGACCACCACGCCCGACCCGCCGCGCCATCGATTGCCGATGCCAACTGTCGACGCACCCGCTCCCGCCGCGACCGATGCGATCGCCTTGCCGAGCTCTTCCATGGGACCCATCGGTTCGTTCTCCATCTGGTAGCGTGTGACTTGCAATGCGCAAGTTACCACTGTCGGACCGCCTGTCAAGGCCGATGCCGTAGGATCCCGTCATGGCCGCACACGACTCGCCACTGGCCGCCGCGCTCGAGCGGGTGGGGGATCGATGGAGCCTGCTGCTGGTCGAGGCCCTGCTGCCCGGACCGCGCCGCTTCGGCGAGCTCGAGGAGGCCGTGACCGGCATCGCGCCGAACATCCTGGCCGACCGGCTGCGCCGCCTGGAGGCCGAGCGAATCGTCTCCGCGACGCCCTACTCGGAGCGCCCGCCACGCTTCGCCTACGCGCTCACGGCCGAGGGGCAGGAGCTGGCCGGCGCGCTGCGCCTGCTTGCCGACTGGGGCTCGCGGGTCTCACGTGAGTCCGAGCCGCTCCGCCACGCCGCCTGCGGGACGCCGGTCGAGGCCCGCTGGTACTGCCCGACCTGCGATCGACCGGTCGAGGGCCAGGAGGCGGAGCAGGTCCACCGCGTGTAGCAGGACGCCCTAGACCGACTCCATCCGCTCGACCCACTGCGACCGCCAGGCGGGAGCCTCGAACGGGCTGGCGAAGTAGTCGGTCTGCTTCGCGATCAGTCCGTCCCGGAACTCGATGATGCTCGTCATGTAGGTCGTGTCGGCCCCGTACTGGCCGACCGCCTCCACCACGAACAGGTTCCCCGACCCGCTGATACGGCGCAGCTCGTACGACGGCGATCCACCGGGGTAATTCTTGTAGACGAGGCTGCAGGCCTGCCTCCCAACGATCCGCTCGCCCGATTGCGGCCACTCCACCACCGCATCGTCTGCCATCGCAGCGGTCGATCCATCGACGTCTCCGGCGAACATCGCCGCGATCGTGCGCTCCAGGGTCGCTCGGTTCTCGTCCTGCGTCATGGCACCTTCCTGCGTGCTTTGGTACCAGCCCACGCTAGGGCCTTCGGGCCGGTTCTGTCGATGGCAAATGATGGTTGACATGTGACCACGAGGTCACATATAGTCCCCATGATGGACGAGGAAGTCTTCCGAGCCCTTGCCGATCCCAGCCGGCGTGCCCTGCTCGACGCGCTTCGCGAGCGCGACGGACAGGCACTCTCCGAGCTGGAGGCGGCCCTCCCCGGGATGACCCGCTTCGGCGTCATGAAGCACCTCCGCGTGCTCGCCGACGCCAGCCTCATCACCACCCGCCGCGACGGGCGGCGGAAGCTCCACTTCCTCAATGCCGTCCCGATCCGCCTCATCTACGACCGCTGGGTGAGCAAGTACACCGAGCCGTGGGCGGCGGCGCTGACCGACCTGAAGCGAACACTGGAGGATTCCATGGAGAAGGTCTACGAGATCTACATCAAGACGACCCCAGAGCGCCTCTGGCAGGCGATCATCGACCCGGAGCAGCGTGCCAGGTACAACTTCGGCTCGCGGCAGACGTCCGACTGGACTCCTGGCTCCCGCTACGAGGCCGGCCACCCGGCCGCCCCCGGCCTGCTGGGCGAAGGCGAGAACCTGGAGGTCGACCCGCCGCGCCGCTTGGTGCAGACGATGCGAGCGCTGTGGAGCGAGGAGGTGAAGGAGGAGGGGTTCTCGCGGGTCACCTGGGAGATCGAGCCCGTCGGCGACTCGTGCCGGCTGGTGGTGACCCACGACCAGCTGCGCGAGGGCGCCAACGAGGAGCTGTACGGCGGCTGGCCGATGATTCTCTCCGGCCTGAAGACCTGGCTGGAGACCGGCGAGCTGCTCACGACCCCCGGCTCGCTCATGTACGCGTCACCAGAGGCGGGAGCGTGACGATGCCAGGAGACACGATCCAGCTCCGCCACCCCGATCCCAGCAAGAAGACGGCGCGCATGGCAAGCGACGCGTACGCAGTGGCGCGACGGACGGTCCTCGAAGTGGTGCCGGCCGACGCGCCGGGGATCACGCTCGGCGCCTACCTCGACGAAGTGGGGACTCGGCTGCCCAGGGTCAAGGGTTGGGACCCCTCTCTCTCGGCGCGCTGGTACGCCATGGCCATGAAGCTCGACCTGGAGGCGCGGGGGGAGCTGACGCGAGTCAACAGGCGGCCGCCGCAGCGGCTGGTCCGCACCCGGCACCAAGGAGGCACTCCGTGACGGCACCCGAGAAGGTGTACCAGGTCGAGATCGCGACTACTCCGGAGCGCCTCTGGCGTGCGCTCACCGATCCAGCCGAGACGCAGAAGTACTGGTACGGCGCCCTCAGCATCAGCGACTGGCAGGTCGGCTCACGCTGGGTGAGCCAATCGGCGGAGGGCGAGGTGTACCTCGACGGCGAGATCCTGGAGATCGACCCGCCGCGGCGCCTGGTCCACAGCTTCCACGTCGTCCATGAGCCGGAGGCGGCCGCCGAGGCGCCGTCGCGGATCGAGTTCGAGATCACGCCGATCGGGGAACGGTGCCGGCTGACCGTGACCCACAGCGGGCGAGGACCGGCCACGATGGCCTACACCAGCGGTGGCTGGGAGACGATCATCGGCGGGTTGAAGGAGCTGCTCGAAACCGGGCAGGTGGTCGGGGTCGCGATGTAGCGGCCTACCGGGAACCCTAGAAGGGCTTGAAGGCCATCAGGTAGAGGATGGCCACCAGGCCGACGCCGCCGACGATCGCGAGCTCTATCGCTCGCGCCGAGGCGAGCAGCGTCGCTGCCGCCGCCGGGTCCGCCGGCGGCGGCTCGGTCCCCTTCTTGTCGTAGAGCCCGACGCTGCCGACCGCATGGCGCACCTCGTCGAGGTACTGCGTCCCGCGGAAGCTCATGTAGCCCCACAGCAGGACCAGGATCGCGATGGAGACCCAGATCCAGCGCTGGCCCCACCAGTCGCCGACGAAGCCGACCGCGACACCGGTGATCAGCAGGAAGATGACGGCGAAGGCCGCGATCGCCACGGCCGACTTCGACAGGTCGAGGAGTGCCGCCACGCGAGTCTGATCTCGTTCGTTGCGGACACGGAGTGCAACGAACATGGAGACCCCGTGGGCGAGCACGAACGTGAAGGCGCCCAGGATGTGGGCGAAGACAAGCCAGGGTTGCCAGTTCATCGGTCGTTACTCCACCAGAGGCGCCGGTTCGCGGGCGATCCGCCAGGCCTGGAGACCGATGGTCAGACCGAGCCAGAAGACGACCAGCGCCAGGACCGGGTGCAGGGCAGCGGCCCACGGCAGATCAGCGCGCAGCTGGGGGAGGAGGGGCTGAATGCCCTGGACCACGAAGAGCGCGGCGGTCCAGATGAGGAGGCGCGACCCGACCCTGGCGACCACGGCGACCAGGATCAGGGGGATGGGCGATAGGTGGATGAGGTAGCCCAGGTAGCGGTGGCTCTCGAAGTCCCCCTCCGGGCTAAACAGGGCAATCCCCGCCAGGAAGACCTGGTACAGGACCGCAGCCAGGTAGAGCACGACCATCACAAGGAACAGCCAACGGGCACCGGACACCATCGCGAGTCACCCTCCAGCACAAAACGATCCGGGGTCCTAAGGAACGCGGGCAGATAATACTGTCCGCATGCCGAGTCCGATACCCCTTCCCGAGCCGTGGGCCAGCGTCCGGCAGCGATTCCGCGAGCGCGGTCTGCGCTGGACCCCGCAGCGGCGGGCCGTGGTGGAGGCACTGGCCGGGAGCGACGGGCACATCACCGGTGCCGAGCTGGTCGAGCGCTGCCGGACCATCGATCCGGCGACGATCCCGTCGACGGTCTACCGCACCCTCGACGTGCTCGAGGAGCTGGGCCTGGTGCAGCACGGGCATGGTGCCGACGGGCGGGAGGAGTTCCACGTCGGACCGGAAGGGGTGCATGGGCACCTGCACTGCGCGACCTGCGGGGGCCGATGGGAGATCCGGGCCGGCGCCGCGCGGGCGATCATCGAGGGCCTGCACTCGTCCGATGGGTTCGAGGTCGACCTCTCGCACGTGACGGTGGTCGGACGCTGCGCCGATTGCGCGGCCGCAGCCACCGAGGCGACGTGAGCGACGCGACGTTCCTGGGCCTGCCGGCCGTTGGCGCGGCGGAACTCGGCGGCAGGGATCCCGAGGTCGTCATCCTGGGCATCCCGTTCGGGGTGCCGTATCCGGCGCCGGGACACACGGCCGGCTGCGCGGAGGCCCCGGCCGCGATCCGTGCCCGCTCACGGCGCCTCGCCAACTTCGCCGATCATCACGACTTTGACCTCGACGCCCCGATGCTGGTCGGGTCGCCGCCCCTGCGCGTCGTCGACGCCGGCGACGTGGCTGGGACGCCGGACGACGGAGCCGGCAACGCGGCGCGCGCCGAGTCGGCGGTGGGGACGATCCTGGCGTCGGGCGCCGTCCCGATCGTGCTGGGCGGGGACGACTCCGTGCCGATCCCGGTCCTGCGTGCCTACGCCGGCGGCGACGCGTTCACCGTGCTCCAGGTGGATGCGCACCTCGATTTCCGCGACGAGGTCGCAGGCATTCGCGACGGCTACTCCTCCACCATGCGCCGGGCCTCGGAGATGGAGCACGTCGATCGGATGGTGCAGGTCGGGCTGCGTGGCGTGGGGAGCGCCCGGACCTCCGACGTCGCCGATGCCCGCGCAGCCGGCAACCGGCTCGCCACTGCGCGCGAGCTGCGCGAGCGCGGGGTCCCGTGGCTCCTCGACATGCTGCCCGCGGGCGCATCGGTCTTCGTCGTCTTCGACCTTGATGGCCTCGACCCGGTGGTCGCTCCGGCGGTGAGCGGCCTCTCCCCGGGCGGCCTCTCCTACGACGAGGCCGGGGACCTGCTGGGCGGCGTCACGCAGCGATGCAGGGTCGTTGGCGCGGCGTTCA